>Ga0180430_10000478_pt1 | contig 43389 bp, 46 predicted proteins | sample SS_ome_9_FD_132999 | JGI IMG/M metagenome (GOLD analysis project Ga0180430, IMG submission 132999) | Hypersaline lake sediment archaeal communities from the Salton Sea, California, USA - SS_1_S_2 metaG | ecosystem: Environmental > Aquatic > Non-marine Saline and Alkaline > Hypersaline >...
AGTGTTTCGGTTGCCGTAATCGACCCCCGCCCAGAAGTCGAGTGAGCGGCGGGCCTTCACGGGCTCGCCGTCGCACACTCGCGCTAAACCTTTGATCGACTCCCGCAACCGCTCCACCTCCGCCCGCGCCGCTTCGAGTTCGTCGAGGGCGAGGGGGAGCGTGTTCACGGCGTGGACGAGAATCGGCGTATCCGATGGCGCCAGAGCGTAGACCACCTCACGACCTTTGCCGTCAACGATGTCGCCGTCCTGATCGAGTCGCCAGTCCGCCGCCTCCCCCAAGATCCGCCGCGACTCGGCGATGTCGATTCGGTCGGCGCTCATTGTTGGCCCTCCCGACGCTCGCGTTCTTGGATCCGCTGACGCGCCGCACGCACGCGCTGTAGCGCTTCGTTGTAGCGGTCCTGGTTGATGCCCCAGGTCGAGGCCAGCCAGCGGTGGGCCATGCCCGGCGAGGTAGCGATGAGCGGCCAGTCGTCCTGCTGTTTGGCGTCCTGTAGGAAGAGCAGTACGGCGACGCTCATGGCGGTCGCGTGTTCGTTGCCGAGGAGGAAGGCCTCGCGCGGGAAGATGCTTTCCAGTCCGTTGGTGATGTCGAAGTCGGGGGTCATCGGGGATCCTCCGTGTCGGTGTCCCAGGTCGCGATTTGATGTGAGGACGTGCCGCATGCGACGTGCGGTCCGTCGTGCCCTTCCGGGCGTGAGCAGTGGTAGCCGTGGCGCTTGGACGTCGCGGGACAGACGGTAGTGTCGTCGGTCTCGTGCCAGCCACAGTAGGTGCAGGCGGTCTCGGGCATGAGGTTCGCGCGTGAAGGTTGAGGGAAGCAGCGAACGTGCTGCGAGCTGCTAGGGTAACGCAGTCGAGGACGAGATGGAAGAGAACACCAAGGTATCTTGCACGAAAACAGCGAGGGTAATCAGCGAGGGTAACGAGGGACGCTGGAGCCGGCAGCAGACAACCGGACCCAAAGGTCTTCTGTTGTCACAAGGGACATCCGGACCCAGATGTCTTCATTCCAACCGCACCTGGATGTCCAGATGTCTACTACTACGGTAGTAGACCTGCGGGTCTGGAATAGGTTACGGTCACCGGTGGATTTTCCGGGCACTAGCGGCGCCGATCGGCCGATAGGTTCCCCGGCCGCGGAATGGTCCGCGCCTAACCCCTTCGAATCATGACGACCGATTCCCTTTCCTTTGAACGATGGATGGCCATCCTCGCGACGCGTGTCGAACGTTTCGCGGGCGTGTCGATCGACGATATGCCCGACGTGCAGTACCGGCATTGGTACGACGACGGTCTATCGACGGGCGCCGCGCTTGCCGCGGCTTGCGCTTGCTGGCGCGAGATTGACCCGCCGTTCCGGGCCTTCCTTGAGGAAACCGGACTAGGCGTAGCCGTCGATGCTGCACTTGCCGGCGAGTCCCCGAGCGAAGCCTACGCCCGTCACCTGGAATCCGATGGAGGGTCGACCGATGCCCGCTAATCCGAACGGTATGGTTGCGTGGTCCGATGCGGACCGGGTCCTGATCTTGACCGGACTACGGGCGCCGTCGACGAATCGGAAGACGGGCCGGATGGTGCAAGGCTGGATCCTCGCGAGGGCCGAGGATCCGGTGGCGGCCGTTCGGTCCGGATTGGACGCGAAAGTCTGCCCGTCGACGTGTCCTCTCCGCGGCGACAAGGGCGCCGGCCGCGGCTGCTACGTGAATCTGGGGCAAGCGCCGTTGAGCGTATGGCGCGCCTACAATCGAGGCGCGTACCTCGACGCCGATTGGACGGCGCTCCGGACGATGCTCCGCGGCAAGGCCGTGCGTTTCGGCGCGTACGGGGACCCGGCGATGGTTCCGGTGGCAGTGCTCGAGAGGGTCGCACGCTACGCCGATCGATGGACGGCATATACCCACGCTTGGGCGGAGATTCCGGCCGATCATGCGAAGCGATTGCGACGGCTGGCAATGGCGTCCGTCGAATCGGAAGCGGACGCGGCCGTCGCGCGAGCGTCCGGTTGGCGTACGTTCCGGATCGGACTCGACAAGGATCCGGGGAGGGAGATTTGGTGTCCAGCTACGGTCGAGGGTGGAGCGTCGACAACGTGCGACCGTTGCGGATTGTGCGCCGGCGCTTCGAACGGCGGACGGTCTATCGTCGTCGCGCCGCACGGCGCAGGATCGGGACACGCTCGCCGGATTCTTGACTCGCGTTCTTGACGCCGCGGGCTGGCGCCCGTAGCGTCCACTCCCGTCGGTCGCATTGGTGCGGCTGGCGCTTCCCTTCACTCGGCCCCGTGGGCCTTTCTCCAATCGATACCATGCCGCACGCTTCCACGCTTTCCCCCACGCCCGTCCGCTTCTCCCCGATCCTCCCGACGGACGATATCCCCGGCCGGCCGCTGCCGGATCCCGGTCGCACCTTGCGGGTCTACCGGGTCCGCGCCGACGTAGTCCTACCCTACGTCGAAACGTTCCGGCCGGTCCTTTCGGTCGCGCGACGGACCCGCGGAGCCTTGGAGGTTCCGCACGCGACGACCATGGGCGGGCGCTACCTTGCCGTGGCCTTCGAAGTCCTGGCCACTTCCGAGCGCCACGCGGCGAGCCTTGTCCGGTGGCGCTTCTCGCTCGCGTCGCACAAGGACTACGCGCGGGCCGGGTCCGTCCTTGCTCGCGTGTCGGCGGCATTCGACGCACGGCGATTCGCTGGGGCCTTCGGCTTGCCCTCGGTCGCGATCCGGTCCGTGGGCCGGCCGCGGGAGTCGGTCTGGCAGATCGCGACCGGCCGTCGTCTCACCGGCTTTCCGCGTCCAGTCGCCGAATGGTGCCGCGTCCTCGACGGCCGGGCCGGTTCGCACCCGTCTCCGTTCGTGCCGCTCCAACCGATCGCGCATCACGGCCGTGAGGGCCAGCCGGTCTACACGTCGGCCGATTGGCGCGACCCGCGTGGCATCCGTCGCCCGGTGCCGATGGCCGCGCGGCGAGCGGCTCGATGGGTCGAGTGAGCTAGGCGCCTAGCGGCGCGAGGAACGGGCCGGATCCCTTACGGGGTCCGGTCCTTTTTCGTGGGCGGCCGTTTCTGCCGTGGAGGCTTTCTGTGCGGCCGTCTCTCGCGTCCGGAAGGGTGGTATAGTGCGATCGGTCGGCGGACCGGCTCGCGTCGATCCTGACGCATTCTAGGGCCCTTGTGAGGGAAGGGCCTTCCACGGGCCTTGGACGGCCGATGGTCGACGGAACCGACCGCAACCTAGCGCGACGGACGCAAGGCTATACGTAGCAGCGGGATAGCAGCAATCGGACCCGCTAGTAGCAGCGCCGACCCCCGGTCAAAGGAGCGCCAAGGATCCGAGCGCCGTTGGTCCGCGCCGCTCGGCCGGCCGTCCAGCCTTCCTGCCGTCGCATACGCCCGCGTCGCGCCGCGCTAGGCGGGAGAGAGAACGTAGCGTTATCTCGCGTTCCGCGCCCTAGGCGCCACGATTGTGGGTCGACGTAGCCGGTGCGAGGCGAGGAGCCGATCGGCCGGCCTAGCGCGTGCGGGAGGACCCGAATGTGGAGATCCGGACAAGGAGGTCCGGTTGGAATGAGACATCGAGGTCCAGTTGGTCGATTTCGGGATACCCCTAGGGGGGAAAATGGCGCAGGACGCTACATCGATTGGGGTCTCCAATCTGTGCAGAAAGTTTGAGCGTTGATCGCTCAGACCACCCGGTTATGCCGCCCGATGATCCTCCGCACCCGCTCGATTCCCTCCCAGAACCGTAGCTGTTGCTCCGGACTCAGCCCTCCCCGCTCGTTCAGCCCCTCCTCACCCCACCCAGCACCGACGTACACCATCCCACGGTGTCCCGGAAGGAACCCGACCAGGGCCACCTTCGCGTACACCACACCGTCCTGCAGGTACATCCTCTTCAACTGCCCGTCCTTCATCCCCGCCGTCGTGATCCGCACCGGCTGCCCGCCAGACCGCGCCACGTCCGCCAGGAGCCGCTCGTACTCCTCGTCCGGCCTCCGGTCGATCCACTCCCCCGAGCGCCGTGTGACGCCGTCCTGGACGCTCTCAGCCTCCGCCGTGACCTTCACCGGGACTCCGGGCGCCGGGACCCCTCCGCCGTTCCTGGAGACCAGCAGGATCGCCCTGCGGCCCTGCGTCTCCCTCCGGAGCCTGTGGACCGCCTCGGTCAACAGCACCCGGTCCTGGTACGCCTGCTTGTCCTGCTCGACCGCCTGCCGGTCCTGGAGAGCCCGCGCCTTCTTCACCGCGGCCTGGATGACGACGGCTAGGCCGGCGATGAGGCCCGAGCCGTAGACCCCGGAGGCGAGGTCTTGCAGGAGGGCGTCGAGGAGGGCGTCGGACACTGGGCGTTGTTCAGGGGGGTGGGACTGTTCACGATTCATGAACGGTGTACGATCATGAACAGCTGGGGGTTACGCGGTTCTCGAATAGCGAACGGACACGCAAGAGGCCCCCACCCTCCGGAGCCGTGGAGAGCAGGGGCCAGAGCCTCGCGGTGAGAGGCAGCGAAGTGCGTCAGATGGGCAGGCTTCCCAGGACGGGCAGGAGGGCGACGCGGACCGGAGCACCGAAGCCGGCGAATGGGAAGATCCGGCCGCCGTGGTAGTTCTCCCACCGCGTCTCCCCGTCCGAACCCCGCCCGCGGTAGGTCCCGACCCAGGCCTTCCCGCACTCCGTGAGGAACAGGTAGCGCCGGCCGGCGATGTAGGTGCCGTCCTCCCGTCCTTCCGAGAGGCTCAGCACGAGAGTCCGGGAGTTCGACCGGTCCTCGACCTTCTGCTCCAGCCCGGCGATCCGGGACTCCAGCTTGCCGTACTGCGTCACGGCTCGCTTGGCCATCTGGGCCTGGTGCTCCAGATCGCGGCACCGCTCCACGAGACCCTCGCAGTAGCTGCGCATCGAGTCGCACTGATCGCCGCTCGCGGCAAGTCGGTCCTGCAGCCGCTTGATCTCCTTACGGAGACCCGCGGGATCCTGGCCGAGATCGATCCAGCCGCGCAGACGCCCTTCGATCCCGTTCACATGACGCCGAAGGTCGTCCACGTCGCTCCTGAGGTACTTGATGGCCCTCTTGACACCGCCGAACATCAGACTCCCTCCGTGGGCTGGAGCATCGCCTGATCCATGCGGAGCCAGGCGATCAGCTCGAAGTCCTCGAAGTCGTCCACGAAGTTCGTGGCGAGCTTCTGAACGGCCTTGGCCCCACAGGCCACGAGGGAGTTCCCCTCCGTCGTGTAGGAGACCTGGACGATGGCCCCGTCGGTCATCGTCTTCTCGAACGTGCATTGCACTTTCATCGTACGCGCGGCTCCTCCTGAGCCTTGCGGGTCTGCTCTTGGAGGCTCCGGACGTATGGATCCTCGACGAGCGGGTAGTCGGTGTAGTCGACCGGCGGAACCAGGTACTCGGTGTACTGGGGCTCCGTCCAGTCCGTCCCTTCGTCGTCCGGCCACCCGAAGGCGAACATGGCCGAGACGAATCCGGCAGCGAAGAACGCCGCCCAGGTCGTCAGGTACTCGCAGTAGAACTTCTTCACGAGTTCAGCGCCGCGTCCCGCCGCTCCTCCTGCTTCTTGACCAGCGCTTCCAGCTCGGCGCGCGTCTTCCTCCACCAGCCCTCGCCGGTGAACTCGACCTCGATACCGTGCTTGCGGAAGAGCGCCTTGAGGCGCCGCTCCTTGTCCGAGGGGCGGATCGTCTTGTCGTCGTTGATCGCGACGGCCTTCTTGGACAGCTCGGTGTCCGTGATGCTATCGACCCCGTTCCAGGCCTCACCGACCACGGACAGGTCCTCCAGAGCACCAACGTGTCGCGGGTATCTCGCGCCCCGACAATCCAAGGGTGCGCCGTCAGCGTCCTCGTACATCTGCTCGATCGCGAACCCGAGGCAGCACTGGTAGCCGTAGGCGTCCTTCAACGCCGTGGAGAACATGAACCCGTGTCCCATATCGTAGTGCCGCTTCACCGAGCACGCCCACTTGGACCGGTCCACCGCGAAGCTGTTCTTCTTACGCTTGATGGTCTTCATCGTCGTCGTCCTCCTGTGACGACAGGGCGGCATCGCTGTCCGCCAGGATTGACTTGAGATCGGGCGCTTCGAAGTCCGACCCCTTGGTCGGCTTCCCCTGCCCGTTGGGTTCCTTCGTGTCGTTGGAGCGGTGGACTTCACCCAGCGCGAGGCTGAGCGGCATGCCCCGTCTCCAGGCCACGTTGAAGATCGTGTAGACGAGGTCGGCGAGAGCGTCCAGCTGTTCGACTCGGTCCTCGGACTCCACGGCCTTGGTCAGCTCGATGTACTCCTCGCGGATCAGAGCGACGTCGAAGAAGGTCACGGCCTTCCCCTCCGGCTCCATCCCCATCCGACGGGACCAGTCGCCGATGACCTCGCCGATCACGAAGGCGGACCCGGACACCAGCTTGTGGGTACGGACCTCGTCTTCGAGCGGGTCGTCGTCGGTCTCAGCGGCCATCGCCACGTCGGAGTCGGTGAGTTGCATATCGGCTTTCGAGAGAAGCCAGTGCTGCCGTAGGAGGCGCCGGACCGTCTGACCGGAGATACCGTAGGCCTCGCCCATGCGGGCGCAGGATCCGTAGCAGTTCCGGTAGAGGTCCAGCACTTGACGGCGCGACAGCTTCTTGAACTCGCGTGTCTTGGCGTATTGCCCAGCGAGTCCGTTGTTGCCCTTGACGGGCTTGTACGCGCCTCCCACGGGTCAGCTCAGCTCCACGACCATCGTGCCGTGGTCGCCGTCCTCGCCGTCCCCGCCGTCCTCGCCGTCCTCGCCGTCCCCGCCGTTCATGACGTTCACGACTTCGTCCATGACGTCCAGGATGTTCGTGACGTCCTCCTGGGCGGCCGCGGCCTCGTCCGCCTTCACGAACGCGTCCCACTGGGCGTCGGTCGCGCCGGCCGCCTTGAACTCCTCCTCGGTGGCCTCACGGCGCATCGAGTAGAGACCGGGCAGACCGCCCATGAGGCCGCCCATGATCCAGTACATCTGGCCACGGGCGCGGGCGGCCCGCTGCAGGACGGGGGCCACGTAGCTCGGGCTCCCCTGCACGCTGTCGATGATGTCGGCGAGCTTGGCGTGGTGGGCCAGGATCTCCGGACGGCGCGTGTTCTCGTCGGTGCGGTGCGTCTGGCCGCGCTCCAGCTCGGCGAGGATCAGGCACAGCTGCTCGTCCCCAAGGGGGCCGTTGAGCTTGGCCACGGCCTCGACGACGCGGTCGAGCCACTCCCGCTCGTCGGCGGTCTCGGCGAGCTTGCTGAGCTGCTCGGGGGAGACGACCGGGCTGCCGTCGTCCTCGTCGGGGACCAGGCAGGCGTTGTAGACGAGGGCCATCATGGCGAACGCCGCGAGGCCGGCGGGGCCCATCGTGACGGAGGGCCAGTACTTGTCGACGAGCTGCTGGTCGTCCGCCGCGGCGATCTCGTCGGCGATGTTCTCGACCTTGACGACGTACGCCGCGATCAGGCGGCCCTCGTTGATGACGGAGGAGCTGTTGGACTGCGCGAGCGGCGGGGCGCTGCGGTAGTCCCTGGTCAGGGCCTCGGTGATGCCCTGCTCCTGGAGTCGGGCGTTCGCTTCGGTGATACCCTCGGCCTCGGCGGCGAGGCGCTCGGTCCAGTTCTTGGTGACGTCAGCGGCAGTCAGAGTGGAAGTCATCGTCTTCATTGGAAGAGGGGTTCTTGTGATGCGGCCCCAGCGGCGGGGCCGACAGGTGGGCACGGTAGTAGTCCATGAGACCCCTGTCAAGCCGCTCTTCCAGATTCCTCCGAAAATCCCTCAACGTCTCCCCTCGCGGGGGCTTGCAGTCCATCAACGACACGAGAACGTGATCCTCGTTGTCCAGGGAGAAGTGCTCCCGGACGGACACTCCGAAGCGCCCAGGCACCTCGGTCTTCTCGACGTACAGCTCCATGAGGATCGAGCCGCCGAACGGGTTCTCGCGGACGAGGTACATCTCAAGAGCGCCAACGGCGACGACGTCGGCGAGGGGGGACGTTTCCGAAGACACGAGACTTGGCTCCTTTGAAGCGGACTGGGTTGGGCGCGTGACCCGGTCGAGTCCAGGTCATGTCGCGGATCTGCTGCTCCATCTCCTCACGCTGGGCCTGCTGTTCGACAAGCTGCGAGTCGATCTGGAACGAGTCGGTGAAGTACTGCGCCGCCATGGCCAACGCGTCGACCTTGTCGTCGTGCTTGAGGACACCCCGCTCGTGCGTGATACGGCTGACCTGCATCATCGCACGGTAGTAGCGCGTCGACTCCGTGTTGTTCTTCCGGTAGTCCCGCTCGGGGATGTCGCGGTTGATCACCACGCGGTGCTGCCGCATCAGCGGTTCGAGGTTCGAGATGATCCTCTGTTCCTTCTGACCGGTTGAGCGGAGCCCCTCGACGTAGATCTGGCTACGCGAGTCGCGGATGTGCTTGGCGAGGACGGAGTTGAACATACCCGAGGCGTAGTTCTCCTCGGCGACGATCTTCGAGATGCCCCAGCGCTTGCAGCACTGGATGATCTGGTCGAGCGTGTCGTCGCCGTAGCCGTCCGTGTTGCCGTCGATCTCGAAGACGCACAGGTAGCCGTTGACCCAGCCCACGGCCGCCCAGGCGGTCTCGTCCTTACCGGAGCCCGATGGGTCGACGACGAGGGCCTTGTCGACGTAGGGCGCCGTCTTGACGCTGTCCAGGTTCGACGGGTTGTAGAAGTGGTCACCATGCCGGCCGACGTTGAAGCGTTCCAGCTCTTCGTCGCGGAACTGCGGGTTCGACGAGTAGATCAGGTGGGCCGGGCCTTCGGACCCGTCGAGGTCCATGACCATGAAGTCCCGGAGCTTGAGCGGGTAGCGGTCCTCGTCGGCCACCCGAACGTCGAGCATGTACTGCATCAAGAACCCCATGGGGTCCTTGGCGCGCTTGTCCTCGAAGAACTCGGTGCTGTGGCGCGTGGGGTCCGTCGTCTGCCCTTCGAGTGACGGGTCCTCGTCGAGGTCCTTCCGCAGCCAGGGATGCAGCCTGTACCGGTAGTACTCATCCTCCGGGTTCGGGTAGAGCGCCGGCCAGAGGTACATCGTGTACCCGTACTCCTCGACCAACCAGGGGTAGATCGAGTCCTCGGAGTGCATCGTACCGAGGACGAGGGACTTGTTCAGGCCCTCGGGGCGGAGGAGTCGTTCGAACTCGCGAACACGGTGGCGCAGCTTCTCCCGCATGTGGGGAGTGTCGCAGGTGTTCGGGACCTCGATGTCGTCCAGCAGCTGGCGGTCAGAGCGCTGACCGGTCATGGTGCCCATCACACCGATGGACAGGAGGCTGTTGGACTGTTCGTTGTTGACGCCGAAGAGGTCGAAGGCGTTGCTCTTGGCACGCTTGGACTTCGAGGGCTTGAGGTGGGCGCACTCCGGCATCTGCTCCAGCAGCTGGAACGTCTGGAATGCGTACTGGTCAGCCTTCGTTCCGGAGCCCGAAGCGACCGTCACGAGCGTGTTCGGGTTCTTGAGCCACTCGTAGACGTTGATCGCGGGACCCGTCGTGGACTTGCCTGCGCCGCGGAAGCAGCAGCAGACGACCCTGTTCGACGGCGACTGGGTCCCCGCCCACATCACGCCGCGCTGGACGCGAGTGGGGGGACCGAAGGTGCCGTTGCTGAGGGTGTCCCAGACGAGGTTGTGGACCTGCTCCGGAGTGAGGTCCTCCGGGCGCAGGACCGGCAACCTGCGCGGGCCGTCCATCAGTTGTCGAAGAGGGACTGCTCGTCGGTCACAACGTCTTCGGAGACTTGCGCCTCCTCCACCGTGGCCTCCATCGCTGCCAGTTCGTCGTCGGTCGGGGGGCGTTTGTCTTCGTTGCGTTCGTCGAGAACTTCGGCGACGGCCTCCTTGATGACGTCCTTGATCGCTTGACGGAAGCCACCGTCACGAGGGGTCTTGCCCGCCCGGTTCAGGTGTACCGAGATCTGCCGCAGTGCCGTGGAGAGTTGCATCCAGGAAGTAGGGGTCGTTCGGGTCGTAGTCAGGCCTGTTGGCGTTGGCGATCTTCGCGCGGTCGCTGGACAGGGCTTGCGTGACCTGAGTGGTTGAGGTGTGGAAGCGGAGGTCGCCCTTGAGGAAGCGACGAGCGACCTCCAGAGCCCCGACAGGAGCGTCGGTACTCTCGGCGGCCCATCCGCAGTAATCGGCGATCAGATCCTGGAGCCGGTCGACAAGCGGTTGAAGCTCGTCATCCACCGTCAGACCGGTTTGCTCCAGGAATCGGATCGCACTGGTTGCGAGTTGCGGCGAGAGCTTCTGGCGTGCTTCGTGGGTTTCAGCTGCGGAGAGCCGCTCGATGTAGTTGTTGGCCAGAAGAATCTCGTCGCGCATCACAGGAGTTCGAGAACGAGGTCCATCCAGGCGCCCCGCGGGGTGAAGCCCAGATCGAGGACGCCGAAGGAGGCCTCAGCGTGCGACAGAGCATCGCGGTAGACCGCTCCCTGGTCCTGGATGTAGGAGTCCTGGAGAGCGACGTAGTCCGGGTGCGTGTCGTTGGAAGCCGCCTCGACGTTGAGGCGGGAGAAGCGGGCGACCGACCGACGCTTGTACTTGATGCCCGCGGCTTCGATGCCAGCCTTCATGGCCTCCTTGAAGAGGTAGCCCTGGACGCCAGCACGGAGACCGACCGGGGTCAGTCCGACGAGGTTCGGCTCCGTCACGGAAGCCGCTCCTGAGCGGATGGCGATCTTCGTCGCGGACGAGCCGTCCGAGTTGTCGACCGAGATGTAGTACGGGATGTTCGCGATCAGCGTCCGGTGCTGGGCCGCAGACAGGGTCGGGCCGGCGCTGGACAGCGCGAGGAGACCGGCGGTCGTGAGGCCGCAGGAGCGGACCACAGAGATCAGCTCGGACCACGGCGTGATCCCGGTGACGTAGTCGCCCTCGTTCGCCTTGGTGTTGGCGGCGGAGTAGTTCGTCGAGGCAGCGGAGCTGAAATCCTCGGCCGCGAACGGGACACGCGCGGAGTCTTCCACGATCGAGAAGTCCAGGTCGGGCTGCCGTCCGCCGACGAAGTTCGGGAACACGCTCTGCAGCGTGGACGGGAACGAAGCGCTGCCGACCGGCTCGCGCGTGGTGCCGTAGGCCAGGAGGAAGCACGAGAACGCCGCGTCGAAGTCGCCCCAGAGCATGATCGCCTCGGGATCGAAGCCGTACGTATCCGCGTTGGCGCGAGCCCACTGGATGGCGTAGGCGTTCTGCACGCAGGCGTCGAAGCCCGCGGGGTCGGTGCCGCTGGCGGGGACGACGTTCGGCGTGCCCAGCTCCTGCGCTGATCCGGCCGGCGTGTTCATGATCACCGTCAGGCCTTGGATCACGTCGTCGCGGGCGCCGCTCAGGACGGTCGAGTTGACGCCACAGCTGTCCAGCGTCAGCACGGCCCAGCCGCGCTTGAGCGCCTCGTAGACCATGCTGTCCGGGCCCGAGGCCCGTTGGTCGTCCGGTACGTCCTCGGCGGCGGTGCCGCTGACCGGTCCGATCTTGTTGTAGGCGTTGCCCAGTCCGGGCTGCCCCACGCGGTAGATCAGGACCGGCATGCCGTTGTTCTGCGTCCGGGCCGGGACTGCCGGAAGGAACAGCCGGTTGTTGTTGATGTCGCCGCTGAGCGAGCCCGTGAAGGGCACCGACGGGTAGATGTCGACAGCCCCGTCGACCCAGGCCATCCCGGCCTGGTCGGCCGTGCCGCCGTCGAAGTCGACGATGCGGTAGCGCATCTCCTCGTAGCGGCCGTTGGCGATGGTGCTGCTCACCGGCGTGCCGGCGTTGTCCATCGTCAGCGTGGCCACCGACGTCCAGGCCTCGGTCGGGTTGTCGCGTCCCTCGATCTCGACGTCGAAGGTCCGGGCGCCCGAGGAGTTCAGCATCGGCCAGGAGCCGGCGCGGAGTTCCAGGTGGACGTCCTTACGCGTCCCGTCCGGGTTGCGAGCGCCGCCGGTGCGGCAGATCTCGACGGCGCCCGTGCCGAAGCGGAAGCCGCTGGTCGGGGTGAACGGGGTGAAGCGGGCGAGGTAGCGGCGCGGGTTGCGCTCTTGGTTCAGGTTCTTGGTGAACTGCATGGATCAGAGGACGGGAACGCCGCTGCGTGCGAGGGTCCGTCGGTTCTGGACGTCACGCACAGCCTGCGCGAGATCCGGGGTTTCTTGAAGGGTTTGGCGCCAGGCAACACGTTGGTAGTACCGAATCACACGATTCAGCGCATCGCGGCGTGGCGACTCGACATCGAACGTCGAGATTGGCGTCATCTCCCGATACGCAGGATCGTTGATGAGCGCAGTCAGCGCTTCGCGGAGGTTCTGTCCGTCGACACGGACTTTCCCCGCAAGCTCCATCCACCGGTCGTACGCGGTGGTGTTTCCAGAAGGGACCTCGTGGAGGTCGATGCCGTTCCGCATGGGGCGCGGAGGGCGGAAGCCGTGACCGAGCAGGGCCATCTCCTCGAAGATGGTGTCGTCGGTGACGGTCGAGTAGTCGATCGGGAGGAAGCCCTTGAAGAACCCCTCGATGCGCGACTCGTAGCGCTTGATCGGCTCGCCCAGGATGTTCCGCCGCGGCGGGAGCGTCTGGCTGAGGCCGGGCGTCCGGTCGTAGATCTTGTCGAGGACGTCGCGAACTTCGCGGAAGGCCGGGTCCTCGTCGTAGATCGGAGCGGTGAGGTCGCGTACGGACTTCACGGCGCCCGGCACGACGAAGGTCGCCGCCAGCGTCTGCGCCAGCTTGCCACCACCCTGCTCGGGGTCGTTGAGGACGTCGACCACGGTCGAGAATCCTTGCAGGTACGTCTTGTCCTGCATCTGGCGGGCGATGGCCGCGATCATCCCGTGGGCCGCGGTGTCCCACGTACCCGACTCCGGGTCGTCGTCGTACTTGCCGAACTCGTAGACGTCGGCCGCGACGCCGAGCATCGTGGCGAACGGGTCGAAGCGGGCGTACGAGATGTACGTGTCTCCGAAGCGGATCGAGTACGGCTGCCAGCCGGCGCGGAGGAGGGTCTTACGACGGTCGGGATCCGCGGGACCGCCACCGGTGAGGTGGCCCGAAGCAGCGAGCCCAATGAGAGAACTTCCCATGAGTAGCGCGGCAGAGAACTTCCCTACCTCTTGCGCCACCAGTGCCGGGTTGTTGCTGGTCAGGTTGCGGATCATGCCGTCCTGGATCTCACGGATCGTCGTCCCTTCCTGGAACTGGCGCTTGACCGCCTCCGGCATCCGGCGGTTCTTGATCACCTTCTCGAACGACGGGATGATCTCGACCATCATCGCGGCCCCACGGCGGAGCTGCTTGATCGGGGCGCCGACCATCGTGCGATCGAGGCCGGAGAACAGGAGGTTCGCGGGCGTCCGGACGAACGGGAAGATGAGACGCAGGCCGGGGTGGTCGATCGTGGCCTGCTGCATCTTGGCCGCCAGGCCTTCGAGACCAGGGGCGTCTGACCGCAAGTTGTGCGTCCAGGTGCCCATCTCGGCGTAGTTCAACGCCCGCTGGACGACGGGACCGATCTCGGGCCGCTCTCGGAAGGTCTTCTCGACCGCCCGCTGCAGCACGCCCTTGAGGAGCTTCTCGTCCTGGAGGACGACCGACTCCGGGTTCCGCTCTCGGATCTTGGCGATGACGTCCTGCTGGATGCCCTTGACCGTGGTCGCGTGTCCGCCGGAGAGCGTCCGCTTCACGTAGGAGTCGGCGTAGTCGACGATCTCCTTACCGGACAGCTTCTCGCCGGCCGCGTTGACGCGCCCCCGAGCGATGCCAGCGGCGTCGGCGTAGACCGAGGAGCGGTAGCCGATGTTCTTCCAGAACTCGTCCGTCGCGAGCAGCGTGTTGCCGGGCAGCTTGAGGATCCGCTTCATGGCGTTCTGCGCCATCGTCATACCGGCGGGGATGCCACGGCTGCCTCCTTCCTTGAGTTCGCCGGCGAGGTCCTTGAGCACCTGGGCGTCGTCGACCGAGGCCGACGGGTTGAGCCGCTGGCGGCCCGTAGTCATCGTGTGCTTGAACGCGCCCCACGACTCCAAGAACGCACGGTTCATCCCGTGGATCTGGTCGACCGCGTGCATGAACCCGGCCTTCGAGTTCGCCGCGAGACGCTGGCCACGAGCCGCCGTGTCGGCGTTCTTCGTGACGGCGCCGGCGACGCGGACACCCGCGCTGAGCGTTCCCATGACCGCGGACCCGAGCATGCGTTCCATCGGGAGGTAGCCCGTCATGAGAGCGCCGGAGATCGCGTTGACGGACGCCGTGGCCGGGCTCGACAGCAGGGCGAAGTAGTAGTAGTCCAGCGCGGCGCCGAAGAACCCAGTCTTCTGGTGCTGCTCCAGGATGCGGTTCATCCGCGCCATGCGGACGAACTGGTCCTCATCGGTGTTGGCCGCGAGGCTACGGAGCATCTTGACCATCCGCTTGAGCGACTGCGCCCCACCCATCTCGTCCACGAGGCGGCGGAGTTCGTCGTTCTTGCGTTCGGCATCGACGAGCGTCGAGAGGGCGCGGGTCTCTTCCTGCGGGATGAGGCCTTCGGAGTCGAGCAGGCCCGAGTCCTCCACGTCGCCCTGGGCCTCGCGAGCTTGCTTCGCCTGGCGCCCAGCGGAGGTACGGCCGAAGTCCGGCTCGATGGCCTGCTGCTGGCCAATCGGCGTCTGCGTAGGATCGAACTCCTGAGCGCCGTACCGCTGGCTCTGCAGCAGGCGGCCCGACTCGCGCTTGACGCCCTTCACGGCGGCAGCGAGGTCGCTCAGACGCTCGTAGTCCATGGCCAGGTCGACCAGCTCCTTGTCGGACATCATGTCCGGGTTGAGCTTGAGCACCTTCTCACGGAGGTTCCGGAAGCCGGTGAACATCGTGTCCGCCGCAGCGGCGAGGACGACCCGACCGTCGGCGAGGTTCTCGGCCTCGATCCCCAGGCGCTTGATCAGGTTGGTCTGCATCTTGACCACGTCGCTGCCGCTCAGGTCGAGCATCTGCGCGAGCTTCTCGCCCTTGGCTTCGAGGAACTGCGCCTCGCGGACGGGGATCTCAGCCCCACCGGCCTTCGCCTTGGCGACGGTCTTGTTGTACATGACCGCGTCCCGGTACAGCATGTCCAGACCGGGCGCCAGCTCGGGGTCAATCTTCGACGTGTTGAAGAGGACTTCCTCCTCAGACCCGTCGGGGAGCGTGCGACCCGTGGTCTTCTGCTCGTTCCGGTTGATCACGAACTCGTCGTACTTACCGATCGACTCCGAGATCTCGGCCTGGCGAGCAGCGACGTCCTCTGAGGAGATCTTGAGTCCGCCAACCGAGTTGTCCGCGCTGCGGCTGTACGCGACGGCGGCGTCCTGGTTGATCGGGAGGAACGAGCCACCGATGGGCGTCTTGTTCTTGCGGAGGTCCTTGAGGGCGTCCTGCACGACGTCGTCGCCGTTGGCGCGGCGGAACAGGTCGAACACGTCCTGCATGAGGACGCGGCCCTTCTTGAGGAAGGACTGCACCTGTTCGTTGTCCGTCATCGCCTCACGGGTGAGGTCGTCCAGCTCGCGAGCCGTAGCCACTTCGACGAACCACTCGTCCTCGTTCTTCCAGCGGTAGTCGCTGGGGCGGTAGTCCTTCGAGGCGAGACGGCGAGCGAGGTCGGGGTCCGCTTCCATCGCGGCGTTCCGCGCCTTGGTGAACTCCTCCGAGATGCGGGCCTTCATCCGGGGGTCGATGTACCCGGTCAGCGCGTGGTAGATCTCGTGGATGAACTCACGGTCCAGCCGACTGTTCTTGACGCCGTCGACCGCGATCGTGGCCAGCTTGTTCGTGAAGTCGAAGCTGGACTTCTCGCCGCGCTTCATCGAGAACTCGACGCGGATGTCGTCGAAGACGAAGGAGCCCACGCGGTCCACGAAGGCGGCCACGTTGGCGCCGGACTGCGAGAGGTCCCCCGTGAGGTCGGCGAACTCCTGGGCGCGGGCGACGACCTGCTTGGCCCCGTCGGACCGCTGGACGCGGTCGGCCACCACGCCGGCGTCGGTCATGACGTCCCGGCGCTCCTTGAGGGCCCCGTAGTCGTCGGGGACCTGGGCCTCCTCGATCTTGGCCAGCAGCTCCGGGTTCTCAGAGAGCCCCACAGCGTCCGCCACGGCCTTCTGGGCGGCCTCCTGGGACCCAACGCCCTTCGCCTTGCGAAGTCCCGAGAGAACGGCAATCAGGGGCTCTGTGAGGGCGCCGATCCCGAGGCCTTCCAGGACGTTCTTGAAGCGGCCCTCGATCTCCCCGTCGTCCTCGTCCGCGGCGAGGTACTCGGAGATCGGGTTCCGGAGGGCAGGGACTTCCTGGATCAGGTTGGACAGGCGCTCCTCGGTGCCCCCGAAGGCCACGCCGTCGGCGAAGGCGCCGGCCACGGCCCCACGGGCGATGGTCCCGAGCTTCCCGGCCTCCATGGTCATGTCGAGCTTGCCGAGCTTCCCGGCCTTGCCCAGGACCTTGGCCGCCCCGGTGAAGGGGATCAGGAACTCCAGGACGGAGTCGAGCATGCCGCCGGCGATGGTCCGGTTGTCCCCGACCGTGGCACGGGAGAGAGCGCCGCGTTCGAAGAACTCGGGGAGGTAACCACCGGCGATGGTGTCGGCCAGACCCCAGACGTCGTCGAAGACGCCTTCGGCCGCACGGACGGGAGAACCGAGCACGTCCACCGCGAAGTCCGCGGCGTTCCGGAGGAAGCCGCCGCGCGGCTGCTCAGCAGTACGGATCGTGGAGGCAGTCGGGCGGAATGCACTCGCGTGGGCGAAGGCCGACTGGTACTGCGTGATGTCGTTGGGCATCAGAGGAGGTTCCGGTACGTGTAGAGGTTGTTCTGCTCGTGAAGGGCGATGATCTCATCGATGGAGGAAATGGTGCCGCCGTAGAAGTCGAGGACACGCTGCTGCTTCTCCGTGACGCCACTATCGAGCAGCGCGTTGTCGTCGGCGACCTTCCCCAGCTCGGCCCACTGGTCCTTGAGGGCTCCGCGCGAGGAACCGAGCGGGATGAGCCCCGCGTCACCGTAGTCGATCTCGTCCAGACGGATCACGTCCGTAGCGAACGCGGTGTCGTCCTTCATTCGCTTCGAGAGGCGGCTCAGGTACGCGCGGTCGCCGTCCGAGACGCCGGCGAAAATCTGCAGCTCGCCAGCGGCGACAGCGGCCATGGACATGGTCGTGTCGGCCACGATGTCGAACGCTTCTTGCGGCTCCAGAGCACCACTGGCCAGTCCGTACGCCGCGGTCGCTCGCAGGCGCAGGCGGAGATCGCTGGCTCGCGTACGCGAAGGGGCGAGGCTGTCGGCCGAGCTGAACGGGACGCCCCCGATCTCGCCCCCAAGTCGGTAGGCCTCTTCACCGGCTCGCCGGGCGTCCGTCGACAGCTGGCGATGGCGGGCCTTCCAGTCCCAGAGCTTGAGGGCCCGGTCAGTGCGCTCTTGCGGGTTGGAGAACAGGCCCAGTCCCGACTCGTCGGACAGACGCTCGACGTCCTCGGAGAAGTCCCGATACGCCTCGGTGCGGGACTGGAAGCGCAGGGCGGCCTCGGCGAACTGCTTCCGGATGGCGTCCTCGGCGTTCGTGTCGTCGGTTCCGGTCGCTTCGCCGACTTCCGTTTCGGTCAGACGGCTTCCGACGGGGAGGGCAGCCAGCACGGCGGCTTCGGCGGCTTCACGCGCCCGCTTACGGACAGCGCGGCTGTCGACCACACCGTTGAGGACGAAGTCCTGTGGGTTCACGGAGGCCGCGAGGTCTTTCAGGCTCGCGTGGTACGCCTCGGTGGCCGTGGTCCGGATAGCGGACAGCTCGTCTTCGTCGAACAGGCCGAGGTTGCCGACCTCGTAGAGTAGGGACTCCACGACACCATCGACGTACGGGTTCTCGCGGCCCTCCATCTGGGAGCCGGGGATGAAGAGCGAGGGCGCCGTGAGGAGAGCGTCCTCCTGCAGGGCGAGGCGTTCGAGGTAGTACTGCTCTCGCTCCTTGGTCAGCTGGTCCGCGGACACGTACTGGTCCAGGAGCTTGCGCGCCGTCTGGGCGCCTTCGGCCGTCTCCAGGTCCATGGCAGCTTCGATCTGCTGCTCACGTTCCCGGACCTGCTCCATGATCTGCTGGGCGCTGACCTGGGACTTCTGACCGAAGTCTGCCTTGATCTCCTTAGCCAGCGCTTCGAGACGGACGCGCTGCTCGGTCGGGTCCTTCGTCTCCTCGAAGATCTGGTACATCCCGCTCAGCAGCGCCTCGTCTGCCTGGTTCTGCAGGATGTTGATCGTCTCCAGGGCGAGGTTCTCGTCCGTGGTGTTCTCCAGGTCGGAGACGTTGAACAGCTGGTTGACCTGCGCCTCGACGTCCTGGCGGAAGGCGTCGTTGATGTTCAGGAAGCGGCTGTAGTCCTCCTGGCTCTCCGCCTTGGCCATCAGCTGGTTCCAGTGGTCGATGCCCAGCTTGTTGACGACCTCGGCGCTGAGGAGGTCCTCGGTGCCCAGCTCGCCGCGGTGGAGTCGCAGCGTCATCTCGGTCGCGAACTCGCGGTCGAGGAGGGCGATCTGCTCGCGGTTACGCTCGGCCGTCTGGACGGAGTCGTACATCCGGCGGGCTTCGCCCCGCAGCTCGTTGAGGGCGTTCGGGTCGCTCGTGAACTGGTTCTCGACGGCGTGCTTGGCGACCGCTTCGACGAAGGCCTCGCGGCCCAGCTTCCCTTCGGCGACCGCCTCGCGGGCTCCCTCGTAGACCGTGGGGATGGAGCGCATGCCGCGCCGGATCTCACGGTTGTAGCGACGCTCCTCTCGCTCGGCCTCGGCGTCCTCGGTGTGCCGCTCCTCGATCTCCTTCTTGAGGACGTTGATGGGCGAGGCGAACTCGTCGAGGTTCTTGATCTTGCCTCGGCGCGTGCGGACTTCAAGGGCCGTGTCGAGGAACGAGAGTGCGGCGTCGGAGTCGAGGTCGTTCTCGACCTTGTTCCGAGCCTCACGGATCACGGCGTCCACGAAGGTCCCCTCGGGGTCCGGCGTGCCTTCGCGGTACTCCTGGGCGAACAGGACTCCCATGGCGTGGATGGCCATGTTGTAGTCGTCCGTCGTCATGGAGCCCGGCTCGACGGCGCGGACGAGTTCCCCGATCTTGTTCGACCACAGGTCCTGCTTCTCGCTCAGCTCGGCTTCGAGCCGGCGACGGCGCGAGCGGCCGAGGACCTGCGACCGGTAGTCGGAGACTGCTTGCTGGACCTGGCTGGCGATGCCGGGGTCGCGGATCATGTCGGCCACGCCAGCCTTGTCGAGGGCCATGTCGAGGGCCTCGTTGATCTCCTGGCTGACCTGCTCCTCGCTCTTCGCGAAGCCCCGCTCGTCGCGGTACTGGACGTTCAGCTCGGCCTCGTCGAGGCTGGTCTGGAAGGTCGTCAGGTAGACGTCGGCGCGGGCGCGGTCGAGGCCGCGCTTGAAGGCCGTTCGGGACGTGACCGGGACGTTGATCTGCGCCGAGAGCTTCTCCAGCTCGGCAGCTCCGCTGTCCCCGCGGCTGATCGCTTCCTGCGCCTGGACGGCGAGGCTGGCCGCCTGCTCGAAGGTCTCCTTGTCCTGCTCCTCGTCGAGGCGGACGCCGGCCTTGACGAAGTCCTGCAGCCCTGCCGCGATGCGACGGGAGTCGATGGACTGTCGGTTCGCGCGGAAGCCTCCGGCGTTGATTCGGATCCCCGGCGTGCCGGTCTGCATGGACAGGCCAGTCGAGGGGCGGCTAGGCCGGATACGCATCAGTCGATCTCCACGGTTGCACGGAAGCCGGCCCCGGCGGTCTGAGCGAGACCACCGAGCAGGCCGATGAGGGGGTTGCCGCCGTCCAGCTCACGCGCGGCTCGCATGATGTCGAGCGAGGCCTGCTTGGCCGCGCCCATGACTTGGCGGTTACGCGAGGCGTTGAGCAGCTGGAGACGACGGGCGATCTGGTTGCGGACCTCGTCGCGCTGCAGGCGTTGGGTGTAGGCCGCAGCGGTGATGCTGTTGCCCTCGACCATGTTCGCCGCGGCGGACGCTTGGAACAGGTCGGCGTCGTCCGCCATCTGGCGGAGCGTCTGGTCCTGGAAGCGGGCGGCTTCGAGGGACTGCTCGAAGTGTTCGGCGTTGATCGCCTGGGCAGTCTGGAAGAAGGCCTCGCGGCGGGCGGCAGCGAACTTCCCGTACTGCTTCCGCAGCTCCCGCTCCTGCAGGTGGCTGATCAGGAAGTCGGCGCCGAGTCCGATCGCTCCACCGAGCGCCGCAGCTCCGCCGACCGAGTCGAGGAAGCCCATGTCGACAGACTCGTTCAGCTTGTCCGCGTACACGGCGCCCATCTGGGCCCCGAGGGATCCAAGCGTTCCGATGTCAAAGACCATGGCGGCAGTAGAGGTGGTTGGGGTAGGAGCCGTGCAGGAAGAAGAACCCGCGACGTTCGAGGGCCTTGCCGACAGCGGCGTCAGACGTGGCGGCGTACGTGTAGCGACGTGCCTTCGTCTCGGGCCGGTCGAGGAACCAGGTCATCACGCGAGCGAACTCGCGGAGGTTCGAGTAGGCCTTGGGCCGGCCGTGGAAAAAGAGGACGACCGAGTCACCGTCGAACGCCTGAGCGCCGAAGACGGCCACCGGGACGTTCGAGCGCCGGAGGGCCACAGCCCACGAGGCCTTGTCCACGTCGGCCTGGACCATCTCGTTCGGCGTGAGCTTGAGGCGCTCAGCCGTGGCGCGGTGGTCCTCGATGAGGTCGCTGGCGATGGCGTCCACGTCCCGGTCAGTCACCGGGCCCCAGGTCACTTCGCCGACGATCGTCCCCGCTTCGTCGCTTTGACTAGCCATGCGCCTCCGGTGATGAACGAGGGCACGGCCTCGTCGTTGATCAGGTCGACCACGATCTTCTCGGCCGAGCCCCGCGCGGGAACGCGGAACGTCCCAGTCTGCGGCGCGGCGGAGGAGATGAAGTCGAGCGGGTAGGAGAACGGCCCGGCGAGCGAGCCACTGACAGCCACCTCGGCGCGGAGGTAGCGCGTGGTCCGGTAGTTCAGCAGGAGCTGGTGGACCTGCACGAGCGGGTCGGCGATGCCGTGGCGCCCACGGTTCTGGGTGGCCTCCTTGGGCCACACACGGGGCAGACGGGCGCGGGCGACGCGCGGGCGGCCGAGGACCCAGCCGCGGTCGGCGGACAGGTCGACGTCGGTGAAGACCAGGTAGCCGTTGACGAGGTCGCCGCTCGACGCGGTCACGGACCCGAGGCGCGTCCCGCGCGGACTGGCTCCCGTGCCGTCAGCGACGACGACGTAGGTCGCGCCGACCTGGACGGTGTCCGGCGGCGTCACGCGGGAGTCCGAGCCGTCGAGGGTGACCGCCAGCGTGGAGCCTGCGGTCTGGCCATCCACCCCGAGAGGGAACTCGTCGTCCTGCAGGTCGGAGACGTTGAGGTTGACCCGCTCCAGGAAGGTGGATCCGTTCCGCTCGACCACGATGTAGAGGTTGTCGCGGATGAAGTGGGCGAAGCGGAGGGCGCAGCCGTCGTCCAGCTGGAGCTTCCACCACGAGGACTGGAGCAGCTCGGCCCCGTCCCAGAAGAAGCTCCGCATGAACGCGGTGGGAGAGTTCTCGCCGGCGGCCGTCACACGCGGGATGATGCCCATCATGTTCAGGCGGTCGGAGGCGAACAGGAGGTCCACCTCGCCGTCGATGTAGCCGTCGACTTGCTTGGAGACGTCGATCGGTTCGAAGCCCAACGTACCCTGTCGGGGAACCAGCTCGCGGACCTTGACGTAGGAGCCGCTACTGTCGGCCACGAGGATCCGGTTGTCGATGCTGAGCGGCTCGACGTTGGCGTCGGACCGCAGGCGGAGGGCCGGACGGATGCTGATCTGGTTGGCCGAGACGAACGGGTCGCCCTCGACCTCGTAGAACTCGCGGTCGGTCTTGGTGAAGATCGAGCCGCCAGTCATCACGACGGACGACAGGACGCCGACGGACGTGCTGGACGGGCGGACGTCGATGAGGTCCCCGTCCGGCAGCGATCGCACCGTGGTCCGCCAGAAGTTGAAGAACTGGTTCAGCTCGGACATCACGATCGAATCGCCGGACAGGAAGCCCAGGCGGTTGTACGCGATGAAGATGTTCTCGATGTACCGCAGCTCCTCGTCGGTCGACACGAACGACGGGAAGGGGTTCGACTCGTCGTCGCCGATCTGGCGGTCCTCCCAGGTCTCGGGACCGAAGGTGAAGTGCGAACGGAACGGAGTGCCGGTGACCGTGCCCACGTCGTCGTCGACCTTGAGCATCAGCGTGTGCGGCATGGTCGCGTCCTCGAAGCCCAGCTCGATGTCGGGTGCCATGGCCTCCACCCACGTACCGACGCCGAAGCCGTCAGAGTTCGGGGCGGTCGCGTCGAAGCGGACGTAGTAGTCGGCGTCCTCGCCGGTGCCCGCGTCGGCGGCGACCTTGAGGACTACGCCGTCGTAGAAGGTCTTCGGCAGGCTGAGGAAGTCGTCGACCTCGCGGTGGAGGAGGAAGAGGACCGTGTTGCCCAGGCTGTCGGCGACGCTGAGCGACTCGACCGAGTCTCCGCTGTTCAGCACGACCTTGACCAGACCGTACTCCTCGCCAGAGATGCCCGTGTTCGTGACGCTGGCGAAGAGCGGGTTGCCGGGGCCAGCGCTGTTGTTGAGGGCCGTCAGCTCGGTGTTGAACTCGCCGGCGATGTCCTCGGCGCGGGTGACTCCGCTGACGCCAGCGGGGAGCGCCTGGTTCGGGTTGCCGTTCCAGGTCTTGATGTCGACAGCGAAGTCGGTCGTACCGCCTCCGCTCTCGTTGATCGTCCCGGACAGCGTGTACGTGGTCAGGTAGCCGCCCTGGCGGACCCAGATGTAGAACTCGTCCGGGTCGGGGTAGTCGTCCGAGAGCGCCGCCCGCTTCGTGATCGGGGTGTTCGTGTTGACGACCCAGGTCGTGTCCTTGACCGTGAGCGTCTTGAAGCTGTCCTGCGGCGCGGTGAAGAACGTGTTGGCCGGCAGCGCTCCGGTCTCAAGACGCGGGACGCCGAACTGCAGCGAGCAGTCGTTCGGGCCGAAGTAGCGCAGGTCGTGCGTGACCGTCATGACCTCGCCGTCCAGCGCGCTACCGGGGGCTACCGTGAACGAGAACTCGACGTACAGCCATCCGTTGCCGACGTTGACCGTGTTCGAGTTGACGAGCGTGACGCCTGAGTAGCCCGAGCCGGCCGGCGCCGCGGCGATCCAGTTCGTTCCGTCGAAGACGATCGTCTGGAAGCCGGGGTCGTTGACCGGGTCGAAGGTCGCTCCGCCCACCGAGATGTTCAGGAAGGCGCCGACAGCGAGCGGAGTGTCGCTTCGGATCGCCGTGCTGTACGTGATGATCGTGTCCGTCGGGAACGTGTCGCCGGTGCTGTGGCGGACCGTTGACTGGTTCTCGGCGGCGTCCTGGAGTAGCTCGAAGTTGCTCGTGAAGTCGAGCGGGTAGGGCAGGCCGGTGACGGCGCCGAAGGTCGAAGCCCCGGTCAGCGTAGCCGACCACGAGCCGACGAGCAGTGGGTTGACGATCAGGTTCCCGGCCGTCTGCGTCTGCAGGTACGTGTAGTCCGGCGGATCGCTGGACCCGTCGTTCTTGTAGACCGGGTAGGAGACACCGTTCGCATCCCAGACCTGGATACCGAACGCGGTCACGGCCATGAAGAACTCGTTCCCGTCGCGGGAGTCCGAGACGTGCCAGTGGCTCTCCGGGCCGACGTTGTCGAACAGCTTGGCGACACGCTCCGTGCCGGCGCGGGAGACGCACTGCAGCGTCGGGTCCGGGACCCAGTTGATCTGCTCGTCGAACAGGTGGGCTTCCTTGTCTCCGGGCGCCTGAGTGGAAACGCCTTCGACGAAGTTGGCGAGCTTGATCCGTTCGGGCATCAGAGGGGGTAGCGACTGCGGGAGGGACCACCGAGCATCCAGATGCTGCGGGCGCGGTCGAGGCGCGTGACGCGGCGGGTCCGCTGGTCCTCGCGCTGGGCGTGGCGACCAGCCTCGAACTCCATCTGGCGCAGGCGTTCGAGGCCTTCGATCTCGCCTTCGTAGCGCTCGGCCACGTAGTTCGCGGCCATGGCGATGGCCCACAGGCGGAAGGCGTCCGACAGCTGCTCGTAGGTGTAGCCGAGGATCAGCTTGCAGCGGACGCCACCAGTGAAGACGTTGGTGTCCGTCTCCAGGTTGTAGAGGGCGTCTCCGCGGGCCGTGATCTGCGAGCCTCGTTCGAGGACCTCGACGCGGAGGGCGTTGGTCGGTAGAGCGATCAGGCCGCTACCGTCGGGCTCCAGGACCTTCTCACGGATCGTGTTGAAGTTCCAGCCCTGCAGGCAGATGTTCTTGACGGCCTCGTCGATCGCGTCGTCGATCTCCAGAATGCGTTGGTCATCCGTGACCGACGTCGGGTTAGCGACGGCCGGCTCGCCCAGCGCGTTCAGCACGCGGTTGATCGCGGTGTCCCGGTTGGTCCGGGTGGCGGGATTGATGTTGGACATTCAGGAGTGTAGGGGAGAGGCCCCCCGACAGCAGGAGGAACTGCCGGGGGGCCAGGGAGGGGAGGAGTTCCCGATCAGACGGTGTTGCGGTTCTCCTCGGTGGCGGAGGTGTAGACCGCACCGGCACCCTCGCAGCGAAGCTCGGTGGCTCCGCCGTACCAGAGGGTGTTCATGAAGTCCGAGACCAGGCGAGCCTGGCGCTCCGACTCCGCACCGAAGCCGTCCGAACCCAGGACGACTTCACCCACTGCATCGCGCGAACCGAAGAGGGCCGCGAGACCATCGGCGTGATGGTAGTAGGTGTTGGAACCGACACCCGGCGTGACCTGACCAACGGGCATGTTGGGGTCATCGTTCATCTGCTGGGTCGGCATGTTGGTCGTCTTGACCAGCTCGAAGCCCAGGACGTAGGGGACCTTCCGCATCGCCTTCGAGCCTTGGCCCGAGAAGTCGCGGTCGATCATGTCGGAGAAGTTGTTGACCGCGTACGTGTACCGGGTGGGGTTCAGGTACAGCACGCGGTCTTCCTCGGGAACCTCGTTGTCATCGAAGGCCGCAGCCATGTAGCTGATGATGTCGAGATCCACCGCCGGGTCGCCCGACGCCGGATCCATGAAGTTGCTCGCGTTGAGACCGAGGCCGGAATCGTTTCCAGCCACGACCGTACGCGAGGCCTTGAGGCCCGGAAGGAAGGTGAGGTCGTTGGCGTCAGGAGTCGTGCTGAGAGCCTGAGCGCCGGCCGCCGTGTCGTCGTGTCGCCAAGCCGCGCGGGCCAGGAGACGGAGACGGTAGCTGTCGAGACCGCGCGTGATGGCCTCGGCGGCCTGACGACGCTCCTCGGCGGTGGCGGGCCAGTGCGTCTGAGCACGGTCCATGTCGTCGATCAGAACGGGGGCGACCCACGGACGATCGAAGTAGGCGAGACGCTGAGTGCTCTGCGTCGAGCCCAGGTACGTCCCGTCGGTGACGAGGTCCTCACCACGAGCGTGGTGCTGAGCCTCCCGGCGGGCGGTGAGGATCCACTGCGCCGCCTTCATGTCACCAGCGGTGGTGAACTTGCGGGCGAAGCGTCCCTCGGTGACCGACTTGCGCTCGTACGCGAGGACGACATCGTCGGTCCAGTCGATCAGGAAGAGTTCCTGGGTGTCGGTTCCACCGACGTCGGTACCAGGAGTGAAAATGTCTGCGATGGCCATTGGATGAGGCGGGGTTGCAGTTACGGGTTGGGTTTGAAGACTCCCGCCTCGACCACTTCGTCAGGGGTCAACGGTACAAGGCCCGCTGACTGTGTCTCCGTGTGTCAGGGAGTCTGCGTCGGAGGCGGCGTGATCGTCAGACCGACCGCCTCTTCCTGCTTCTTCTTCTCTTTCAGCTGCCCCTTCGTGACGCCGCCGGTCATACCGGCCGCGGCGATGATGAGGGCAGCGACGGCGTCGCCGAGCGGGCCGAAGCCCAGGTAGCCGCCGAAGGTCTTGACGCCCGAGGCCGCTTGGTCAGCGTTCGTCACGGGCGTGTCGGGGGTGGGGTCGACGGTGCCCACGAGGGGCTCCTCCACCGGTTCGTTCAGCCACTCGCCCAGAGAGCCGCAGGCGCTCATACCGAAGACAAGGGCGAAGGACGCGAGAGTGAGCTTGATCATCGGGGCATCTGCTTGGTGGCCGAGCGGGAGACGCGGACGCCGTGGGCGCGGCCGGCCATGAACTCTCGGCGACGTTGGTTGACCTCGCGCGTGTAGCGCTGGCCCTCCTCGGACGGGTTGTTGTAGCGCCGGTCCTTCACCCGCTTGTGGTAGTCGTCCACGTCGGTGATCGGCGGCTGCGTGTTGGTGTCCTGCGGGGCGCGGCCGTTCTGACCGGTGGCGTGGTTCTTGTACGCCTTACCCGTGGCCTGGAAGTAGGCCGCCGCGAGGTCGCGTGCGGTCTGCCGCGCCACGCCCTCGTCGACGTTGTCGAGTCCGGCGTTGTAGTGGTCGAGGGCGGCGTCGTTCAGGTTCTTCGCCGCCCACTGCTGGATCTTCTCCCAGTTCTTCCCGCCGCCGGCTTCCGCCGCGATGGCGCGGTTGCGCTGATCCACGGACGTCGCCGCGGCCTGGCGGCTCATCTCGATGACGTCGTCGCTCATCCCGGCCTCGCGCATGCGTGTGACCATCTCGTCCGAGAGCTTGCGCTCCGCGTTCGCCGCGATGTCGGCGACGATGTCCTGGGCAGTGGGCGCGGTCGACGTCTTCGTCGCGGCGTCCTTGTCCAGGCGGACGCTTACCGGAACAGATTCGTCAGCCGAATCCGCAGCGCCTTCGCCTTCCGGCTGGCCTCCTTGAGCACCCGCATCGCTTTGCGGGCGAGGATCGCCGCCGCCTCCGTCAGCGCTTCGAGAGTCACGACGATCGTCAGCAGCGTCTCCAGCGCCAGGGTCTTGATCTTGTTCACGGGGGGTCTCCTGCGCTTGGCGTCGCTGGCTGGGCGGTACTTGGTCTTCGCGGTTACCGCGTTGGGTGGGGTCGATGCTGGCCACTGTTCCTCCTTACTGCTGGATGGCGGCTTGGGTCAGGGGGCCGGCGGCTTGCAGGGCCATGGCACGCTGGTGCTCTTGGGCCTGGTCTTGCGCCAGCTCCTCTTCGGTCTTGACGAAACTCGGGTCCGGGATGCCGGCTCCGATGTACACCTCTCGGACCAGACGCGGGATGTGCGTGGTCGAGATGAAGGCGTCCGCGCCGATCGTGGCGTTGAGCGTCTGAGCCGCCATGGTGAGGCGCTGCAGGTACTGAGCCTGTCCGAGCGTCTCGACGCCGGTCGTGAACTCGATGCCGACCTCCTCGCCTTCGGGGAGGTGCTGCTCAAGCTCTTCGACGATGGACGCCACGCGGTCGTTCTCCTTGAGATTCCGCCAGATCCATAGCGCGAGCGGTCGCTGGAACGCGAGCTGCAGACGAGCCGGCAGACCGCCGGTGCCCTTGTCGAGCTCAAACGCCGAGCGTGCGATCTCCTCAGCGGTGACTCGCTCGCCTTCGCGGCGGACACCGAGGAACATCAGGAAGCGGCGCGACAGGCGCTCTTCGAGCTTGGAGTGGACCTGGAACGCCCACGACAGGTCGGGGAGGTTCTGGCGCTGGTTGACCACGCCGATGTCCTCTTCGCGGCCGGGGATGTACGCGCCGTTCTCGGCCTCTTCGAGGTCGGCGATCTGCGTAGCTCCACCAGGACGGACGAGGATCTTGTTCTCCGAGGAGAAGACCGCCGCCTCGACGAGGGCCTGCGTGAGGCCGTTGAACGAAGCGAGGTCGGGCAGCAACGGATCGACCCAAGCGCGGCCGTAGTTCTCCTTGTTGTGCCACCCGGTGGTCACGACGTGAAGGGGCGCGTCTTCGTCGCTGTCGAAGTACTGCTCGGTGTTGGGGCGGACGTAGCCTCCCTTGTACGAGACGTCCTTGCCGATGGCGTTCTCGAAGTGGACTTCCTGCCACATCTTGAGCCGACCGTCGGGCTGACGGACGAGGCCGGTGAACACGATCGGCTGCTCCATGCTGAACGTGGACGGGCTGGTACTCGTGAGACGAGCCATCATGTCGCCGTGCTCCGGGAGGTCCTCGAACGCGACCCCCTCGCGGACGACGAGGGCGTTGATCTCCTTACGCGGCCCGACCATGAGCGCCACGTCTTCCAGCGTGTGGAAGCAAGGCATGCCCATCTCGTCGGCGTAGCGGTAGTCGATCACACACGTCCCGCCGACCAGCAGGAACGGCACCAGCTCGGTGAAGATCTGGCGGACGTGCAGCTCCTGGATGCGCTCCAGGATGGCGAGGTCGATCTCGGCGAGCTTCTCCCGAACCTTGACCTGGTTGTCGGGGCTCAGCGCGTTGCGATCGATGGGAAGGTGAGCGCGGAAGAACGGGACGTCATGCGGGATCTGCTGGAGCGTGATGTGCGACTGCAGGTTCGCCAGCCCTTCCGCGCCCAGGGACTGGAACGTGTACCGGACCTCTTGGACGGGCCGGCCCGGATACGTTCGCGAGTTCGTACCCTCGGGGTAGAGCGACGGATCGGTGAAGCGCGAGTTCTCGATGGCGCGCTTGAGGAAGCTCGCGCGTTCGAGTTCGGCCTTCTGCCAGATGGCGTCGAGAGAGGGTTGTTCCATCAGCGGGTGATCAGATTCCGGTTCGGCGTGGTCGTCCGGAAGTAGTTGACGCCCATCCGGTTGAGCTTGTTCTCCCGGTCGTCACGGCGCAGCGTCTCGATCTCCGTGTCAGCAGCCGCCGCGTCCGGTAGCGGGGTCGGAGGCACGTCCGGCTTGGGGAGGTCAGGATCGTTGGCCTTCTCGATCGAGTACGCCGTGCTGGCAGTACCGATCGTCAAGAGGGCCACTTCGGCGCCTGTACACATGGAGGTTCAGCGGGGGCAAAAGAAAAGGGAGCCGCGTGGGCTCCCTCGTGGATCAGTCCGGCGTCTTCTGACGCTCGCGCTCCTGTTCGAGCATCTCGATGACTTCCTGTCGGACGCGGTCTGCGACGAGGACGTCCCTGTTCACCTTGGTCACGTCGAAGGCAGACGGTTGGAGTCGATGGCGCAGCGCGACCATGAACTCCTCACTGATGAAAGGGAACTTGGGAATGGGCTTAGGCATCCTGGGTATCCGTTTGCGAGAGAACTTCGGGGGGAGTCCAGTACCGCACGCGCTTGTTCTTGCGGTCCCAGTCCTCGTCCCGGACGATCCGCGCGAGGCGGGCGTTGAGCAGGGCATCGTCCGCGGTGAGGCCCTTCGACTCGAAGGTCTTCACGACGGCCGCCCACATAGCGGGGAGGTCGCCCATCAGGGGCACCAGGATCCGCTCAGCGCGGACCTTGCCAATCCCAGGGCACCCGGAGTAGCCATCCGTCTTGTCGCCCATCAGGGCCTGGAGCAGGTGGTTCAGGTCGGCCTCCTCGGGGGTGACCTCCTGGACGTCCAGGGTCTTCGGGTTGATCACCGTGCCGGCGAGGGTCAGGAAGTCCTTGTCCTGGCCGGCGATGACCGTCGGCTTCGGCCGGGTCTGCATGATCCCAAGGATGTCGTCAGCCTCCAGCCGCGGGAAGGTCAGGACGCGGTGCCGCTCGCGGAGACGCTCCACGACCAGGCCGTAGGCCGGCGGCTTGCGGCGGTGGTCCCGGTCCTCCTTGTACGAGGGATCGAGGTCCTTACGCCAGACGTCCTTCGACGCGCAGGAGAAGGCCAGGACGTGGTCGTCGGCTCCGACCTTGGTGACCATGGTCTGGATCCGGCGCTCGACGTCAGCGACGACCTCGTCGGCGTCCACGTCGACCGAGACCATCCCGTTCGGCCACTCCTGCTCGTAGGTCGAGACCGTGCATTGACGGTAGACCAACTCGTCGCCGTCGACCAGCAGCTTCATCAGTGGCTCTCCTCGATGTGGCGACGAACGACCGGAAGGACGTCGTCCTTGAGGCGTACCAAGAACGCCTCGGCGTCGTCGACGACACCCATGAGCTGCTCCTTCGAAGAGTTCGGGAGCGAAGCGATCGCCATCTTGGCGCCGAGCGCCGCCCCTTCACCAACCACCTGGGATGCCGTCTCGGAGCCCACCAGCTCCGTCAGCAGTTCCATGAGTTCGCTCAAGTCCTCGTTCATCAGTGTGTCTCCTTCCAGGTCTGGCCGACAGCGTAGTCCGCACCAAGCGGGAGCGCGAAGCCGAAGTGCTCCGCCGCCTCCGTGATGCACGCAGCCAGCGTCTGTCCCACTTCCTCCGCCAGCTCGGGCGTCGTGAGGAACTGGAACTCGTCGTGTACGTGGAGGACGAGTTCGGCCTTACCAGCGAGCCGGTGGCACGCTTCGACCGTCGCCCACTTCATGATCACCGCGCCGTCGCTCTGGTTCTTGGCGTTGATGATCGAGTGCTTGGCACGAACAGGGATCTCTCGTCCGTCGAGGCCCGTGACTGTCCGCTTCTCCCGCATCTGCTCGATGAGGAAGTTCTGGAAGTCCTCGAAGCCCTCCATGTTCTTGAGGAACTTGTCCTTCAACTCCTTGCCCAGCACGCACAACGGACCGTAGTCCGCCGGCGGCTTGCGCTTGAACCGCCGCTTGTACGAGCGGATCATGCTGTTCTGGAGCTGCTTGTTCCTGTTGACGTACCGCTCGAAGTGCTTCTCGTCGTCGAAGCCGCGGATACTGCCGAGCTTGTGGTAGCCGCCGCCGTACATGTTGGCGTAGCCCCAGGTCTTCGCCTTGTCGCGCGACGGCAGACCGACAGCCTTCTGGACCTCTACGTGGACGTCCCCGTTGAGGACGAACTCGATGTACCGCCCACCGTCGAACGGGTAGAGGCTATTCGCCAGCGTGATCTGCTCCAGCTTTCCGGCGTCGCAGCCTACGAGGACCAGTCCTTCGGGGGCGACGAAAAGCGACCGGCACTCGGCACCCACCCCTCTAGCAGGAATGTTCGCAGTGTTCGGTCGGGAGTGGGTGCATCGTCCGGTGACGGCTCCGTTGTGGTTGATGAAGCCGTGGATCCTGCCGGTCGTCGGGTTGTAGTGGTGCGTCCACGCTTCGCTCCCTGTGCGGAGGTAGCCGATCACCTTCTTGAGGAGGAGGTACTCGGCGAGGGGCTGGGCCTCTTCGTACGGAAGCTCCTCGATGACCTTGTTGTCCAGCGCCACCTGACCGGACTTGGTGTACTTCGTCGGCGTCCAGCCGTACTTGAGCTGGAGGTGCTTGACGACGTGTTGCCGGCTGTTGGGGTTGAACGGGATGTACTTGGTCCGGGGCAGCTTCTTCTTCGGAGTCACGTAGTGCTCGACGAAGTAGGGCCGGTGCCGGACGATCTCGTTGTTCAGCAGAGCGAGGCGCTTCTCGACGCGGTCGGCGACGACCTCGCTGCGCTCCGGATCGAACGGCACGCCGACGTCCATCATCCCCTGGATGCAGCGGGCGAACGCCATTTCCAGGGCGCCGCACTCCTCCTTGAACACCCACGGGTACTCCTTGCGGAGGTGTCGCATCATGGCCAGCGTGACCTCGACGTCGCGCCGGCAGTAGGGGAGCATGTCCGGGTGCCATTCGTCGAAGCCATGCGTGTAGCCGAACGTCCCCTTCTCGATCCCGAGGCGACGTCCCCATGCGCGGATCGTGTGGATCTCGCTCTTCTTGGTCCCGTCCTCCTGCTCGATCCAGAAGCCGTCAGCGTCCGGCATAGCGAGGCGGGCGTAGACGAGCGAGTCGACGCGCTGCTCCGCCGGGACCAGGTCAGCGAACTCCGGCCACAGCTTGTCGAGCAACTTGAAGTCGTAGCTGAATCCGGAGTGGGCGCAGAACTTCTCGGACGCGTTCCGCTCGACCAGATCTCGGAACCCGGTCAGGTCCTCGGGACCGAACTCGTACCACTCCTTGGTCTTCGTGTCGAAGCAGACCACACACCAGATGCGCGTGGCCTCCTCCAAGTACCCGTTCGCTTCGACGTCGAAGATGATCATCCGAAGTACTCCAAGATCAGCTCGGCCTCGGGGCGCGTGGGCGAGCCGCCGAGGAACACGTCGCCGGCGAGGCCCTCGCGGAGCGTCTTGACTTCCAGGTAGTCGCCGGCGGTCAACGGCTGAGAAGTGGAGAACGACACGCCGATGGGCCATCCGCTGTTCGAGTCCGTCCTGTTCGACGGAGACATGAAGTCGTTCAGCGGGAGCGTGTCGCCGTTGGCGAAGATGCCCCACGCCACGATGCACCGTGGTGCGCCGGAGCCCTCCATCCGCGCTGTGAAGTGCAGATGGTAGCGCCCAGTCTCGCCGATCTCGATCCGGTTGCTGGCGTCGAACTCCCAGAAGTCCGGGTTGCCGACGAAGCCGCCGGCCGTGACGAACGGCACCGTGAAGACGGTCGTGCGGTTGAGGTTGCTGGTCGTCCACAGACGGACCTTACCGACCTGGGGCCCGCCTCCGGCTGCAGGGAAGTCCGTCGCAACCTCGCGCGCGAAGGTCGAGTCACGCTGGCCGCGGCGCGAGAGGTCGGCGACCTGGCGTTCCAGGCGTCGGATCCGCAGGTTCTGGTACGCGTCGGTCATGCTTCGGTGAGTAGGCCGGTGTTCCGGTCGTAGATGAGGTTCCCGATGTGGCCCGTGATCCCCGTGATCCGAGCCTTGAGCGAGTAGATCGCCGTGGTGTCGCGGTCCTCGGGCTCTTCCGCTTGCGTGTCGCGCGTGTAGGCGAGGATGCTGTTCGGGATCTGCTTGAGCGTGCCCGAGCCGCGGAAGTCCGTGAGACGAATCGCTCCGCCCTCCTCGTGCGTGCGGCGATCCTTCGCCGGCTGCGACAGGTGCGACACCAGGTGCAGGTGGAAGCCGTATCGGATCACCATCTGGCGGAACTGCGTCATGAGTTCGTCGATGCGCTTCCGCTCGTCGCCCTCGGTCGCGACACCAGACACGGCGCCTGAGACGTGGTCGAGAATGACGGTGTTGCACTTGAGCCCCGACGCCATCCAGCGGATCGCCTCGGTGATGTCTTCCGGGTTCCAGCCGGCCTCGGGGTTGTAGAACTCCAGGCCATTCTGGATCTCAGACCACTCCTTCTCGTAGACCGAGTAGTCGCAGTCGAAGTCCGTGATCAGGTTGTGACCGACGCGGTGCGACAGGATCTTGAGTGCCGCCTCCTGCACGGTGTCTTCCAAGAAGATCACACCGACGCGCTGGCCGAGCTGGATCAAGTGGTTGGCCTGCGCGGCCATGATGGTCGTCTTACCCACCCCGGTGCCGGCGCCATGCATCGTGATCTCAGCAGCGCGCTGGCCGTACAGCGCTTCGTCGACGCACTTGAAGGCGAACGGCACGCCGCGTTCGCGCTTCTTCGTGAGCAGGGTGAAGACGTCCTCCTGTCCGACGATCGTCTCGGGCTTGTAGACCTTCGCGTTCCACAGCGCCCAGTGGAGGGCGTCGCGACCCTTCTCCTTGAGGACCTCGTTCGGGTCCTTGAGCGGGAGGTCAGCGACGTAGGCGACGCCGGGCGGCAGGAGCTTGACCGCCTTCTCGACGGCCTCCCTCCCCGGCTTGTCCATGTCGAAGGCGAGGACGATCTTCTCGAACTTGCGGAGCCAGTCGATGTGCTCCTTGAACACGGTCTCGACGGAGCCGGCGCCGTCGGGGAGAGACACCACGGGCCAGTCCTTCTGTTGGATCGTGGCGACCGACAGGGCGTCGATCTCGCCTTCCGTGATCGTGAGAACTTTCGTGCCCTCGCAAGCGTGCTGGCCGTAGAAGCAAGGCTTACCGCGGCCTACCCAGCCGAAGCTCTTCCCCTTGCCCCGCCACTTGTATCCCTGGATCTTCCCCTCGGCGTCCCGGTACACGGCGACGTGGACCTTCTTGCCGTTGAACTGACCCATGCGGTAGTCGAAGCGGTCGCACTGCCGCGGGTCGAGCCCACGCTTGAGGCCGGCCGGATCCGAGAAGACCACGAGTTCGTAGTCCCCCTTCTCCGTGAACTGCGGTTCAGTAGCGCACTTCGCCGACCCGTCGTCGTGGAAGTATGTCTGGCACGAGAAGCAGTAGCTCCCCTTCCCGTCGGCGAACTCCGCGCGTGCATCGCTCGCTCGGCACCCCTCCGTGTCCAAGCACGGCAGCCCTCGCGCTGCGTACTTTCCCATCACCAGGCTCCTACTCGCTTGAGAATCAGCTTCCGTTCGTTGTACGTGAGGTCCGCCTGATAGACGATACCTCGGATGCGGGCATGGACAGACGCCAGCGAACCCCCGTCAAGGCCGGCCTGGTCGAAGGCCTTCGCCATCTGCTCGCACGCGTCTACGAGTCGCTGCTCGACTCCATCTCGTCCAGCCACTCCAGCTCCATCCGGAGGTACTTGATCGCCTTCTCCAGGTCCTGCCGCTTCGAGGCGCTGTGCTTCTTCCCTGCTCTCCATACGTACTTGATCACGTTACCGAGGTTGAAGTTGAACCATCGAGTGACGTGGTTGCACTCGATGCCGGGGAGCCAGTTGTAGTGAGAGGGCTTCTCGACGGGGTCGAACGACTCGGCGACCTGGTCGAAGGAGTAGGTCAGCGGCAGCTGGAGCCCCTCCTTGAGGAGCTGCTTGACGTCCTCCTCCCGGTCGTCCTCTGACGGGTTGCTTCCGATGGCCATCACTCGTACCAGCAGTAGATGAGGAAGCTCTGGTCGTAGTCGAACTCGCGCGCCACAGCTCTCTGCTGCTGGTGGGACAGATCGATACAGAACTGCGACAAGTGGCACTTAGCGTGCGAGATCCACAGCACACCGGAATCGCTGAGCGAGGCCCACGGGCAGAACTCAACGACGGCTTCGTCCCCGGATGGCATGTCATAGCGATCGTGGTGGGAGCTGAGACCCGAACGGAACTCAAGCCACAGGCGCTCAGCGTCGTCGGGAATGTCCCACACGTCGCTCACGACTTCGCACAGCTCAAGGGGACCGTCGTCCGTATCCTCGCTGACGCGGACCCAGTCAGCGCGGTAGATGCCCGACCGCTTGTACGGACCCCAGATCACAGCGACACCTTCTGCAGGCGGCCCTGCTTGACGAGCTGCTCGTAGCGGCGGCAGAAGGCTAAGCTGAACCCCGTGTAGGACTTGTACCGCGTGTGGTCCAAGTCAACGTGGGAGGTGGCTACGATGGGCAAGCCGTACTCGTGGCGAAGCTCAGCGATCCTCGACGTGAGCGACATGATGCCGTAGCGCGTGGCCGCGACGAGCGGCGTCAGGCGGTGGCCCTGGTACAAAGCGGCGGCGATCCAGTCAATCTGCCGCGGCTCGGTTCTGGTTGAAGTCATCAACGAACTCCTCGATTCGTCCCAACGGGATGGCGACCATCCACGGACTGTTGTTCTCGTGCAGGAGCAGCAGCTCGTACTGCCCCTCCCCCTTATCGGCGCGGGCCTGGTCCAGGAACCGGAACACGCCCATGCTCTTGCGGTGCTTCACCTCGACGTGGCTGCGCGCCATGACGTCTTCCAGGTCCGCACCAAGCTGCCCAGTACGTTGGGCAGTGCGCCGGGCACGAGGCGCGTAGAGGTACTTTTGTGCGGCTTGCGCCGCTTGGCGTTCGTATCTGGAACCCCGTGCCCGGCTGCTCTCTGTCATTGGTTGCGACGACGGCGTTGGACCCAGTCGTACACGGCGGCGCCAACGTATCCGATGGCGAAGCCGATCACGAAACTGCTGAGATACACCATCACTCGAAGTCGTCCTCGTCTTCGTCGTCGTCGGCGCTCGCGGCCGGCTTGTCGTCGCCCTCGTCGTCCGCTCCCGACTCGTCGGCAAACGGGTTCGAGTCGTACTCGGCCTGCTCGATGATCTGCAGGGCGTTGAAGCCGAAGGCCACGCCGACCTCCTTGGCCGCGTCGTTGACGTACGCGAACGCGGTGACGTCGCAGTGGACGATCCAGCCGCTGTAGATCTGCGGCACGGCGTCGCCCGTCAGGAGCTTGCCCTTGACGTCGTAGATGCGGACGTTCTTCTGCTCCCACTGGGGCGCGTCCTTCGTGCCGACGTTGCGGTAGCCCGGCGTCGAGGTACGGATCCAGACGTCGCCGGTGTCCTTGTCGTCCTGGTCGTAGGCGATCTGGAACACGGGGCGCTTGGTCAGCGCCTTGGCCCGCTCCTGGTCCTTCTTCGAACCGGCCTTGAGTTCGCTCACGACCTGGTCGTAGTACTCGTCGCGGATCGCTTCGAGTTCGGCCGCGAGTTCGCGGTGCTGCTCCGAGTCGGCGGCGTACAGCAGCTCGGTGCTGTACTTCTGCTTGCCCTTCTCCGACTCGAACCGGTCGTTCGGCTTGTTCAGGTGTGCCCAGCGCGTGCGGGCGTTGCGGAACTGACCGCGGTACATCGGGGCACCGGACTTGGTCGTACGCTTGGTCTGCTTGAAGATCATGCGAATGCGTAGATTGCTTTCTTGACGAGCGTGACGTCGAACGTACCCAGGTTCGGAAGCTCGGGGACCGGAGCCTGACGACTCCACCCATCACGCAGAGCTTCCAACGGGTTGTTCACGAACAGATCGTGCAGCTGCTCACGCAGCACGACCGACAGCCTCCCCGCATGGCAGGCATGTACTCCGAAGCAGTCGTGGACGAATCGCACGGACTGCAGGCCCTCGTCGCGCAGCTGCAGCCCCACGTTGTGGAGGAACGCAGCGTCGAGGGAGTGGATGAAGTTCGGGGCGATGGCGTTGACCGTCTTCTTTCGGTCGACCTTGTCCGTCTGGACGTGCCACGCCCGCTTGTGCGTCTGAGGCCCGAACGTCAGCTTGATCGTCGTCTTCTTCGAGCGCTGGAAGACGTTCCGTACCGGGAAGCCAGACGGGCTGGTCCACGTAGGCTCGACGCCGTGGTCGAGCATGACGCCGACGGACTCCTTGAGCCACTCACGTCCGATCACTGCGCCGTGGAGGACGTCCTCGATGGCCTGCCAGATGTGGCGACCAAGGGCCCGCGACCGTGCCCCGAAGCCCTTGACGAGCAGGTGAGGCATGTTCTCGACGACCCAGTCGTTGATGTAGTCCGTCGAGGACCACTCGCTGACGTTGTACGGGAACGTCATGGTGCTGCGCTTGCAGAGCCCGCGAGGCACCTTCCCGCCGTACTGCTGGTGGAAGACCTCCAACCAGTACTGCGCCTTCGGGTCCTCGTACTGCGCCTCTTCGAGGAACTGCAGGGCGCGGTCGCCGGCAGCCTGGTAGATGTCCTCGGGCTGCTCGACCGGCATGAGGTTCGTCAGGCGAGCAAGGTACGGATCCCGCAGGCAGAGCGCCCACAGCTGCAGCCCATTGTTCGTGCCGTCGAGCGATACCGGATGATGTGACGGGTTGCCCTTCTTCGCCTCGACGTAGTCGGCGCACCAACCGAGGAACTGGAAGGGCTCGTCGGCGTCCTCCCACAGTCGGCAGTCGAGCGGATCGTCGGCGATGGCCTCGATCATCGACTCGTTGTCGACGACCCACTTGATGCGGTCCGTGAAGGACAGCTTGTCCTTGCCGTAGAGGTTGGCGCCGCCGATGCGGAGCCAGTCGAGGTCGCGAGCGGTCTCCAGGACCTTGCCTTCCTTGAAGCGCAGCGCTCCGCGGACGAGGTCTCCTCCCTGGTAGTGGACCGTGTCGGCCACGGGGTACAGCCGGCCGCGGAAGTCCGCGCGGTGGACGAAGAACAGGTCCTTGCCCTCGTCCTCCTTGAGTTCCTTGACGGCGTCGAACTGGGCGGCCCGCTTCCCGCGCTCCTCCTCGTTCTTCCGCCAGGCTTTGCTGTTCCGCTCCTTCGCCCAGCGGTACTGGTCCCGCGTCATCGTCGCGCGGTCGAGCTTCTCGATGCGGCGCGGCTTGGGCTTGGCGAGGCCGGCCCGCTCGATGTCGTGTTCGATGTAGTGGTCCGCCATGGCGACCACCAGGGAGTCGGTCCGGAACGCGACGGACTGGAGGTAGTTCGCGACCGTCAATGCGGCGCCCACTCCCTTGTCCTTGTACCACTCGAACTGCTTCTTCGACTTCGTGATCACGAAGGGCCGCTGCAAGTGCAGTGAGTGGTAGCCGCCGCGAACGACCGACTCCCAAGGCAGCGGTTCGTCGACACACGATCGGAGCTTCGGGCGGTAGTCAAGGTAGCGGAACTTCGTCCGCTCGACCCAGTCCTCGAACTCGTCGGTGAACCTGACGAACCATCGGCCTGCACGCTGGTGGTACTTGATGTCGATCACGCCAGAGACGTGACGCATCACCGTGACCCACCATTGACCGAGGCGCGCAATCTCCCCGGTGTTGAAGACGTGCAGGTTGTGACCCTCGGCGACGTACTCCTCACGGATGCGAGCCTTCTTCGCTGCAGGGCGGAAGGTCTCCCACCGTTTCTGAGCACGGTTCCAACGCTTCGGGTCCTCGCGTCGCAGCTCTCGGAAGACGATCTCCTCTTCGAGCCCTCGGGCGATGGCCTTCACGACGTAGTGAATGTCGCGGGGGCCTCGCGCAACAGAGCGGATCGTGGCCTCGACGACGCAGAACGCGAGTACGTCGTCGGGGAGGGGGTCCACTAGATCGAAGACCTCGCGTTCGTGTGCATGCACGTCCGCGACGGGGAGGGCCTTGACCTTCTGCCGCCACTGTCCAACATGCTCAGCGAGTTCGGTTGTGGAGCGGTTGATGACGAACCGACCGTGGTCCGAGAACTCCAGGGGCGTCTTCGCCGCTCTGGACTCCTCTCGGTTCTTGCCGAGACGGACCATCTGTTCCTCTCGCTTCCGCTGCTCCCCGCTGGGCATGCGAGGAGTGTACAGCACGCTCGTTGCGCCTAGTCTCCGAAGATGACGTGGTGCGCCCGAGCCCACCAGAGGCCGAAGCTCGGGGGGTGCATCGTGTACGCCAGCTCGGGGTCCTCGTGGTTGAACCAGTCGAGGGCGTGGGCGTACTCGTGGGCGAGCAGGAACAGTCTGTGCCTGACGTGGTAGCGCTTCTCGATCGTGATCACGAACGAGCGGCGCCCCCGCCGGTTGGCGATGCGGCAGTACGCACACGCGTCGCCGGCGAGGGCGCGGTACTCGACGACGACGGGAAGCCTAGTGGGCAGCTCGTCCTTCAAGGCCTTGAGAGCGTCACGAAGGATGACGCGGGCCCGGCTAGGCGTCACGTCGTCGAGGGTCACGACAGCTGCTGCGTGTGGGCGAGGATGTGGTGGACCATCGAGCCCTCGCTCGCGTACGTCGTCCGGTTCATCGACGTACCGGTGGCGAACTGCGTAACCATGTCGGAGTCGTAGGCCGCGATCAGCGCCTCGATGATCGGGCGGTAGAGCGTGAGGTTACCCACCTCCTGCTCGTCACGACCGGTCAGCATGAGCGCCGTGGCAAACACGCGTCGGATGTACGTCCGGCTGTACTGGTTCGAGCCCGACTCGTAGTCCGGGCTGGAGTACAGCGCGTCGACAGCCGAGTGCGACTGGACGAGGTGCGTGAGGTTCTTGCCCTTCTCGACGATGCCCACGCGGTAGTCGTGGGACTCGGCCAGCGGGTCCTTGTAGATCGTCAGGTTGCACCACAGGCCGCGGAGCAGGACGAGGCCCACCGTGAGGTCGTCCTCGCGTCCAGTCGCACGAGCGGCCGCCCAGCAGGCGTTGAGCAGCAGACCGTCCTGCCAAGGTTGCACGACCTCGGGGATCGTGGCCGCCGCTTCGGCCTGCAGCTCTTCCGTCCGGCTCAGCTCCTCGACCGTCTTGCCCAGAGCCGTCGCGAGGATCTCGTACTGCTCCTCGTACAGCTGGTTCCGAGCGGTCGTGAACTCGAAGTTGCCGTCGCTCCAGCGCCCGAAGCCGCCGTTGGGCATCTGGTACTCCGCCAGCGACGCGATGTACAGCCAGCAGTGGTCGTGGAAGTCCTTGTACAGGTCCGCCTCGAACACGTTGTTGACGTACGTCAGCGCCGCGGCGGCCGTGTAGGCGATCCAGGCCTGGGCTCGGCCGCCGCTCGTTCCCTTACCTGGGCCGAGGGAGTACTGCTTCGGATCCGGGCCGGTGAAGATGGCCGCCGAACCGAAGTACAGCAGGAGCAAGCGAGCGAGCGGGTCGCCGTGATGCTCGACGAGACCGAGGATCGGTTCGAGGGCGCGGACCAGGTGCATGTCCTTGATCGCACCCCAGCGCCGCTCGATCTCCCACTGCGTACCAGAGGCCGTCAGCGGGGCGTTGCCCGGAGCGTTCTGGTTCCACGGACCACTGGTCCACGAGTGAGCCACGGCCTTGTTGGCGTCCTGCGTGTCGGACTCGACGGTCATCTTCGGGTTGCCGCCGAAGCGCGTCATGATCGCGTTGCGGGAAGCCGGCTGCCCCTTGTACTGGACGAAGACGTGGTGGCGGTCGACGACGTTCTCCGTGAAGGCCCAGAGGTAGGCGACGCGGTTGAGAGCGTTGGTCAGCATGAACTGGGCGTGCCAGTCCGTACCGACGAAGATCCCCGTGGCGACGCCGCCGAACTTGGGATAGACGCGGTGGGCTCGACCGGAGAAGCCGTCCACATCGCCGCCCCAGTAGTCGTGAGTCGTGCCGGCGACGACGCGAGCGATGTGGTCGTCCATCGTCTCCTCGTCGAAGGCGACCAGCTCGTCGCCGTACTGCGGGAGGATGCCACCGTGGAACAGGAGAGGCGAGTCGGGGTTGTGGGCGTTCTGGTCCGTGACCGTAGCCGAGTTGCCCGACACGCTGTAGTAGCCCTTGTTCTCGACCCAGGCGTCCGCCCACGTCGGGAAGTCGTCGCTGACGTCCTCGAAGACGGAGAAGCGCAGCACCTTGGCGCTCTGCGAGCGGTACGCGTACGTGTCGGAGTCGTTGCCCCCGTCGCTGGCGTTGAGCCAGCTCACGGTGCCGGCGCCCTCGTTCGTGTACGGCGTGGCCTGCTTGGGCTTGAGACGGAAGCCGTCCGGGACCTCGAACAGGATCTCCTCGAAGTGGTTCAGACCCTGCGGGTCTTCCCAGTCGGCGTTGATCCAGACGAGGTCGAAGTCAGCGACGCCGATACCAGTGTGGTAGGTGATGAAGCCTTCGAGCGTGCCGACCTTGCCGTGGACGCAGCCGGGATCGATCGCCGCCATCGGGAGGATGAGGCGCGAACGGACGTAGGTCTTCCCGATCTTCGTGCGAGACCAGTCGATCTTCGCCGTCGCCGAGTAGCGCCCGTCGGCGCCCACGGCGGTCACCTTGATCCCTTGGATGTTGGCGAGGAAGTTGATCTGCGGGTCCGGAACGATAGCCGTGTCTCCAGGACTCTCGGTGTCCGTGATCGTCAGGCCGGCCTCGATCTGGGCCTTCGTGGCGACGGTCTCCAGGACGACGCTCGTCACCCCTCGGAGGTCGTCCGTGTTGAAGGGACCCCCTTTGTACCCGTTGGGCCGGCAGTCGGTGACGAGGTCGGTGCCGCCGTCGGCCGCAGACCGGATCGTGTAGGGCGAGACGTTCCGGAGGAAGTTGAAGGAGTCGGCGTCAGCCGGCGGGACGGGGACCACGACGTTCACGACCTGGGTCGGGATGTCGGGCACGGCGCCGTAGACGGTAGCGAGAGTCGCCATAGAGAGTTCTGAGAGTGAGTAGGAGGGAGTAGCTACGTTCAGGACTAACTCCTCCTCCCAGACTCCAGGGGGATCTTCTCTCTTCGAGAGTCTCCCTCCCTGACTACTTAGGAGAGGACTGTCCTGTCCTGTAGATAGGATGCAAGAGAACTAAAAAGGCTCCCCGCCTGCCGGAGCAAGCGAGGAGCCAACCATGTCGTCCCTTCGAAGAACAGCCGAGAGCGCTTCCCTGCTCCCCCGGCCGACCCAGCCCATGGTAGGAGCTACTCGTCCTGGCGCAACGAGAAGTAGCCACCGACGACCCCTTCGGGGTTCAACCTACCGTAGTGGGTCGTTTGACCGATAGTTGAGTGCCCCAGGATCTTCTGGAGAACCTCGATGCGGCCCCCTCGGTTGAGGTAGCGGGTCGCGAAGGTGTGTCGGAGGGAGTGAGGCACCAGCGTCTCATCCTGGATGTTCGCGAAGTGCTTGGCGACCTTGAACCACCTCCAGTAGTTCGAGTGGGCCACCTTCATCTGCCCCCAGAGACGCGGAACGGACGAACACTTGGAGCCGACCATGATCATGGTGTCCCAGGCGTCGATCGCTCGTTGGTTCAGAGGGACGACTCGGAACTTCCGGCCCTTGCCCTTGCGGACGCGGACGGCCTCGCGAGGCCCAAGGTGTGTGTCGACCGTGATCCTGTCGTCCGGCCGGAGAGCCCACAGCTCGCCGATCCGGAGACCGGTCTCCAGGAGGAACTCGGTGGCCGTCAGAGCGATCGTGCGGCTCGTCTCGCGGGCGAAGGGGATCCGAGTCAGGGCCAGGAGGATGCGCTCCTCCTCGTCCTTGGAGAGGACCCGGTGACGGTCGTTGTCGACCTTGATCGTCCGGAGCTTGAGGTTCTGTGGGACGGCCTCGTACTCCTTGGCGGTCTTGAGGACGCGAGAGAAGGCCATGAGGTACGACCGCTTCGTCGTGTCCTTGACGTCCATCTCGACGACCTGGGCGTACAGGCGGTCGAGCGTGGCTTGGTCGAGGTGAGTCAGCGGGAAGTCCATGCCGACAAGGTTGATCACCTTCGTCGCCTTGGCTGTCGAGCGGTCCTTCTCGGAGGACTGGGCCCAAGCGGTCATGCGGGTTGTGTGGAGAGCTTCGGCGAGGTTCTTCATTGGGCGGCCTCCGGGGGCTCGGGGAGCGGCATCCAGTGGGTCGGGGTGAAGAACCGCTGGGCGTCGTGCCACCAGCCAGTAGGCACTGAGTCCTCTTCGTCCGTCTCCTCCCACCACCCGACGAGCGGGAACCGCGCCTCGCCGTCAGAGAGCCAGATCGGCGTCCCATCCTTCGGCGCCGTCTCGATCGGCCTCCACGGCGACTCGGGAGGCGCGGCGGGCGTCGGGTGGGCGCGCGGGCACTCAGTCGAGACGTAGGGGCCGGTGCCTTTCTGGCCGCACTCTCGGCAGACCGCGTCACCCGAGACACCGTCCTCGCCGTCGAGCCCCCAGCGGCACGGACGCGCGGGCGCCGGGTGGGCGGCGAGGGCGGCGCGGAGGTCCCGCAGGCACTCCGCTTCGCCGTCGAAGCCATCGAGCTCCAAGAGATCGATGATCGGGCCGAGGGCTTCGACGAATGTCGCAGCCTCCCGCAGCCCCGCCTCGTCGCGCGGCTGCTCGCCAGCGTCGGGCGAGGGGATGCGGTCAAGGATGTCCTGCACCGCGTCTTTCTCCCGGTGGTAGCTTGTTCGGATTACCCACTTGAACAACGCTGCTCGGATCTTCTGCGGTGTGTCCAGGTCCTTCTTCGGTTCAGTCATCGGTCGAGTCCTCCATGATCTCGGCCAGGGTGTGG
>Ga0180430_10000480_pt1 | contig 43247 bp, 45 predicted proteins | sample SS_ome_9_FD_132999 | JGI IMG/M metagenome (GOLD analysis project Ga0180430, IMG submission 132999) | Hypersaline lake sediment archaeal communities from the Salton Sea, California, USA - SS_1_S_2 metaG | ecosystem: Environmental > Aquatic > Non-marine Saline and Alkaline > Hypersaline >...
CCGAGAAAACGAGTCCGTCGACGACCGAGACGGCGGCCAGCTGCCCCGTGTTGCAGCGTTCGCGGCCCTCGCAGGTGCCCTGGTGCGGCGCGACCTGCCAGGCCAGGCTACCGTCGGCGAGGTTGACCGCGCTGATGCCGCCGGCTGCGCCCGGACCCAGTTCCCAGGCGGCGGAGATGGCGACGTAGGCTCTGTCCGTGTCGCTCGCGAAACCCCATTCGATGCCGCCGACGATGCCGCCGGCGCCGACCTTGGTCTGCCACAGGATCTCGCCGGTGTCGGGATCGAGCGCGAACAGCACGCCCGACTTCTGCCCGGCGAGCAGCAGGCGGCGGCCGTCGCCGCGCGTGACCAGCACCGGCGAGCTGCCGAAATCGAGGTCCGGGCCGGCCGATTCGGGGCACGCGACCTGGGCCTCCGGCGAGGGGTCCATGCAGGCGATGGTGTAGGCGTCGCCGGCCAGCGTCTGCGTCGTCCACTTGACCTCGCCGGTATCCATGGCAAGCGCCATGATGGCGTCGGACTCGGGCGCGGCCGGATCGGAGTAGCTGTCGCCGGTGACGATGTACAGGGCGTTGTTGTCCGGGTCCAGCGTCGGCGCGGTCCATACCGCTGCGCCCGACGGCGCCCACAGCTGCGCGCCGACCGCGTTCTTGCCGCGCTTGCTCGGCGCTTCGGCGATGGTGTGCCGTTTCCATACCGCGGCTCCGGTGGCCGCATCGAGCGCGAGCACGCCGCCACGGAACGTGCAGCATTCGTAATCGGGCATCGCGCCGGCGACTTCCTCGAGCGAGGACAAGGGCACGTAGACGCGGTCCGCATAGTGCATCGGGGTGCCCGTGATACGGACGTGCGGATGTTCGTCGGCAAGCATTTTCCAGCGCGCCTGTCCGTTGTTCGGATCGACCGCGTAGACGTTGCCGGCGAGGTCGCCGAAGAACAGGCTGATGGTGCCGTCGGGCAGTTTGCCGAGCGTCAGCGCGGTGCGCACGCCGCCATCCGCCTCGAACACCCACAGCGCGCAGCCGCTCCCGGCATCGAGCGCGACGACGAGGCCCGAGAAGGTGCCGAAGAACAGGCGCCCGTCGGCGACGACGGGATGACCCGACATGGTCGACACGGCGGGCACGCCGAAAGCCCACTTGAGTTTGAGCCGTGCGACCGAAGCGCGATCGATGCCGCCGCGTTCGACGTCCTGGCGTCGCGTGTTGGCGAGGTCGTTGCCCCAGCCGTTCCAGCCCGAGTCGATATTTTCGAGCGGTGCGGCGGGCGGCGTCTTGCAATAGGCGCTGGCCGGGATCGCGGCGGCGCCGGAAGCGAAGTCGCCGAGCGATTTGCCGGCGGCATACTCGGCCACGGCGCGGCGCTGCTCGTGCGACAGCGCGCGCGCGTAGGGCGCCATCACGCCGGCCGAGATGGCGGTGTAGATGTCGCGCGGATCCTTCTCCTTGAGCCCTGCACGCGACGGCATGCGCGGCAGTTCGCGGTCGTGACAGTAGGCGCAGTTCGCGTCGAACAACGCTTTGCCGTCGGTGTCGTCGGCAGCAGTCGCGCCGGCGGCGCCCAGGAACAGGCCGCAGCAGGTCAGCCAGGCAAAAATTCGCACGTCGCATCTCCCCCCGGTAGCGAATCGAACGGACGATTATTGCAGAATCGCCGGGCGCGTCGATAGGGCGCGGCCGGCACGGCGCCTCGTCGTATACTCGCCCGGGTCAATTCCGGGGGAGGACCGCATGACGACCATCGAGAAACAGCTCGCCGAACTCGCCGCCCGCGAGGCCATCCGCGAACTTCCACAGCGCTACTGCGACTGCGTGTGGCGCGACGACGTCGACGGCCTGGCGAACCTGTTCACCGCCGACGCCAGCTTCATCACCGTCATTGGTGAGATCAACATGACGGTGAGCGGTCGCGACAACATTCGCGACATGTTCGCCAAGGCGCTCAACATCCAGCCGCGGCCCTACATTCACAACCACGTGTTCGATCTCGTGGCCGACGGTTTCGCCAGCGGCCGCGCTTATCTCGACCTGCGCAGCGCACGTAACAACATGGAATTCCTCGGCGCCGGCTACTACGAGGACGAGTACATGGCCACGCCCGAGGGCTGGAAGTTCCACACGCGTAAGTTCACGGCCCTGCGCATGGATGAGCTGCCGGACGGCCTGGTCGACGACTGAGCGCGGTAGCGGGGTGGCGACAAAGGGGACGGATCTATTTGCGCTGTAAGCGCAAATAGATCCGTCCCCTTTATCGGTGGCCGCCGCCGATGCGGCGCTCAGTCGATCATGACCACGATCTTGCCCATCGCGCGCCGTTCGGCGAGGTCGCGGATAGCCTGTCCGGCCTCGGCCAGTGGATAGTGCGCGGAGACATGCGGGCGGATCTTGCCGGCCTGGTACATCGCGACCATCTCGGCGATGTTCTGCGCGTTCTCGGCCGGCTCGCGCTCGGCGTAGGAGCCCCAGAACACACCGACGATCTGGCAACCCTTGAGCAGCGCGAGATTGAGCGGGATGCTCGGAATGCCGGCCGGGAAGCCGACGACCAGGAAGCGGCCTTCCCAGGCGATTGCGCGCAGTGCGGCCTCGGCGTAGTCGCCGCCGACCCCATCGTAGACGACGTCCGCGCCGTGCTTGCCGACCGCGTCCTTGAACAGCTGCGCGAGTGCCTTCCTGCCATCCTTGTCGAACGGTCCGCGCGGGTAGACGATGCCGTCCGCGGCACCGTGTGCCCTGGTCAGCGCGACTTTCTCCTCGCTGGAGGCGGCCGCGATGACGCGCGCCCCCATGGCGTGGCCCAGTTCGACCGCGGCGAGGCCGACCCCGCCGGCGGCGCCGAGCACGAGCAGCGTCTGGCCGGCACCGAGCGCGGCGCGCTGCTTGAGCGCGTGGTAGGAAGTGCCATAGGTGAAGACGAACGCGGCCGCTTCGTCCCAGGGCATGTCGTCGGGCATCGGCGCGCACTTGACCGCGCGCGTGATGACGTACTCGGCCATGCCGCCCCAGCTGATCATACCGATCACGCGGTCGCCGACAGCGAGTCCCTCGACGCCCTCGCCGAGCGCATCGATCTCGCCCGAGACCTCGCCGCCCGGCGAGAACGGGCGCTCCGGCCGGAACTGGTACTTGTCTTCGATGATCAGGGTGTCCGGGTAATTGACGCCGCAGGCGCGCACGCGGATACGCACTTCGCCCGGGCCCGGTTCGGGCGTGGCGATGTCCTGGAGTTGCAGGGTCTCGGGGCCGCCCGGGGCGGTGCTCAGCATGGCTTTCATCGATGTCTCCGCGGTTGTAGCGCCCGGCGTTATACCGGGTTATCGTGCCCGGCCAGTGTAGCAACGTGGCATAGACAGGCGGGGAGCATCATGTCCGAAACGCAGAAAATCGTGCAACAGTGGTTCGATCACATCGCCGCCGGCAACGCGGAGGCCGCCTTCGCGCTGTTTGCCGACGACGTCGTCTATGACCTCAAGGGCTCGACACCCGTGTCCGGTGTCTATCGCGGGCTCGAGCAGCTCGTCAACGAGTTCTTCGTCCCCTGGCGCAAGCAGATCGACGGCGACCTGGTCGTTCATGTCGACGAACTGATCGGCGCGGGCGAGCGTGTCGTCGCGCTCGGCCATGGCGAGGCGAAGACCGTGTTCGGGCTGCCTTACAACAACGACTATGCGTTCGTGTTCACGGTGCAGAACGGCAAGATCACCGCGGTCGCCGAGTTCCTCGACACCGCGTTGGTGGAGACGGCAGCCTACGGGCGACGCCTCGTCGACCGCTGAGGGCGGGCGGCGGTCGCACAGCGGAAAGGCCCGAACCGGCACAGGGCCGCCGGTGTCGATGCGGAAGCGCACGCTCGTGCGTGGCCCGCCCCCGGGCATGCTGCCCGGAACCTCGGCACGTCCCGCGGTTCAAGCGGCCGCTCGATGGTGACGCTACACACGCCATGTCCGGTCGTCATGGAGTCGTCACGTGAGCGTCAACCTCGAAGAGCGCGCGGCGCGTGTCGTGTCCGGTTGGCTGGCATTGCCGGCCTGGCTGCTGCTTGCGGGTGGCGTGGTCGCGCTCACCGTGGTGCCGGTTGCCACGCGCGGCGCGGAGCCGGCGGTCGGTGCGATTCTCAGCATTCCCCTGCTCGCTTTCCTGCTCAAGGGGTTTCTCATTCTGCAGCCGAACCAGGCCGCGGTAATGGTGTTTTTCGGTAAGTACGCAGGTTCGTTGCGCGATGACGGGTTCTTCTGGGTCAACCCGTTCTTTGCAAAATCGCGGGTATCGTTGCGCGCGCACAATCTCAACACGCCAACGCTCAAGGTCAACGATCGGGCCGGCAACCCGATCGAGGTCGCTGCCGTCATCGTCTGGCGCGTGTACGACACGGCTCGGGCGACTTTCGATGTCGAGAGCTACCACGAGTATGTCGCCATGCAGAGCGAATCGGCGGTGCGCCAGGTCGCGAGTGCGCGCTGGTACGATGGTGACGAGTCGGGGAACGATTCCCTGCGCGGGGACCTCGATGCCGTTGCGCGACTACTCATCGAGAGCATCCAGGCTCACTGCGCCCTGGCGGGGCTGGAGATCCTCGAAGCACGCATCTCGCACCTCGCCTATGCGCCGGAAATTGCCGGCGTGATGCTCAGGCGCCAGCAGGCCGCTGCGGTCGTCGCGGCGCGCACCCGGATCGTCGATGGGGCTGTCAGCATGGTCAAGCTCGGCCTCGAGCGGCTCGAGCACGAAGGCGTGGTCCACCTCGACGATGCCGCGCGGGTGCGCCTGGTGACCAACCTGCTGACGGTGCTGGTCGGTGAATCAGAGGCCCAGCCGGTGCTGGCCGTCGATCATGACTGAGCGCAGCTTGCCCCTCGCGCCAATCGCGCTGAGCGCCTTTGCGGTCGCGCTCATCGGCGCCGGTGTCTGCGGCCTCGTGCAGCCGGCCATGGTGCCAGCGCTGGCGCGACCGTCGGTGGCGTGGTCGCTGATTGTCGTGGGCGCATTCCTCGACACCTGGGCGGTGCTCGCCATCTTGCGCGCCGCCCGCCGCGCACGGGGCTGAACCGAGGGGCAATGCCGGCTACGCGCCGCTCGCGGGCACGCAGCGGCTCAATTCTCGCAGCTCTCGCAGGTGAACGACACGCTGCCACCCGGATCGTCTTCCGGCCAGCTGCCGAAGCCGATCGTGCCGCGTCCTGCGAGCAGGTCCTCTTCGCGGCGCAGGTGCTTGCGGGTACCGTCGGCGAGCACGATGTAGGTGCCGTTGGTGCTCTCGTCGCGAATGCCGAAACGGCCGTTGCGCAGGGTGATCTCCGCATGTTGGCGCGAGGTCAGCCGGCCCGCGACCTGCAGCCCGGCGTGCCGTCCGCGCCCGATCGTGCAGCTCGGGTTGCGCGTGTCGATGCGGAGCTTCCGCTCGCCGTAGCCGAGCGTCAGCGCGACCTCCGCGGCCACCGCCGACAGGCGCGGCTTGGAGCTGATCTGGGTCTCGTCGCCGGTCTGTTCCCACGGCATCTTGTAGATGACGAGTTCACCGTCCCAGGCTTCGGCCGGCAGCGCCTCGATCACGTGCAGTCCGCCGAACAGCGGCGGGAGCTGGTCGACCGACTGCTTCGAGGTGAGGATCTCATCGGCCTTGGCCAGGCGGATGATCTGCTGGGCGGTGACCGGCGCCTCGCCGACGAGATCGTCGCCACGCCAGGCCACGCCGCCATAATGCCAGCCGATCTTGATATGCAGGATACCCATCTCGAACGCGCCCTGTTCGCCGACCCGGCGCAACGCGGCCTGCATCTCGGTGGCGCACAGCGCGGCTTTCACCGGTTCGCTGAAGGCGACCATGATCTCGTCGCCGATGGTCTTGAGGGTCTCCCCCGAGAGCCCGGCGGCGGTGCGGCCGAGCAGGGCGATGCAGGCCGCGAGATCGGTGCGGGCGACGGCATCACCGTATTGCTCGTACAGGCGCGTGCTGCCGGAGACATCGGCAAAGAGCACAGCGAGCTTGTCGAGTGACTTGTCCATGGCGGTCGCGCAAGTCTAATCGATTGGCCCGGGCAAGGGCAGGCCGCGGCTGCAAGGCGAGCCTGGCGGCAGGGCGGCACACGCGACAGCGCGATGGCGGCGGCTGGTGAGGGGGCGGGGCAGCAGCGCCCGCGCGGGCCGTGTACACTGCGCGGCGCGCCCGTCAGGGCGCCGCTCCCTCCGGTCCGGGAACCGTCCTTGAATTTCATCATCCTCCTGCTCGCCACCGTCGCCTTCGTCGTCGTTGCCGTGATGACCGTGACCGGGCCGCTGCTGCCGCTGATCGCCAGCGAGTTCGGGCGCAGCGTCGGCCAGGCCGGCATCATCGTGACCGCCTTCGCGGTGCCGTACGGGGCGTTCCAGGTGGTGTTCGGGCCGATCGGCGATCGCTACGGCAAGCTGCGCGTCGTCGCCCTGGCGCTGGGTGTCGCCTGCGTGTTCGTGATCGGCTGTGGCCTGTCGAGCACGCTCGAAGGGCTCGCCGCGATGCGCTTCTTCTGCGGCCTGGCGATGGCGGCGACGATCCCGCTCGCGATGGCCTGGATTGCCGACGAGGTGCCGGCGGCGTCGCGCCAGCCCGTGATGGGGCGGTATATCAACGGCCTCGTCCTCGGCCAGGTGGCGGGCGGACTGCTCGGTGGTTTCGCCGCCGAGTACTTCGACTGGCGTCACGTCTTCTTCGTCCTCGGGGTCGCCTGCGCAGTGATTGCCGCGGCGCTGTGGACGCGTGCCGAGCGCGGGCCGCCGCGCAGCGACGTCGCCTTGCGCTGGCGCGAGGTGCTCGCCGTCTACGTCGGCCTGTTCCGCGAGCGCCGTACGCGCGAGATCATCATCGTCGGTACGCTGGAAGGGGTACTGATATTCGGTGTACTGGCCTACTTCGGCGCCTACCTGCGACATACCTTCGGCCTCGACTACGCCACCATCGGCATGGTGTTGTGCGCCTACGGGTTCGGCGGCATGGTCTACGCCGCGGCCGTGTACCGCCTCATGCGCCTGCTCGGCGAGCGGCGCATGGTCGCCTGGGGCGCGACGCTGCTCGGCCTGTGTTACGTCGTGCTGGTGTGGGCGCCGGTGTGGTGGCTGTGCGCGCCGGCCCTGCTGCTGGCGGGGTTCGGCTTCTACCTGTTCCACAACACCATGCAGGTGCAGGCGACGGAACTCTCGCAGACGGCGCGCGGCACGGCGGTGGCACTGTGGGTGTTCATGCTGTTCATGGGCCAGGGCGTGGGCGTGTTCTTTTTCGGACGCCTCATCGACCGCTTCGGATACGGCGCGGCGTTCCTCGTCGCGGCCGCCGGCGTGGCGAGCCTCGGCATCTGGTTTTCGCGCCGCATGCTCACCCACGCCGCGCAGCCGGGCGCTTGAGGCAGCGGCCGGCTGCGCGGCCGCGCCGAGGGCCCGGGCGCGCGCACCGCCGGCCGCCAACCGCTCAGAGGTGCTCGACGAACCAGTCGCGTGCCGCGGCGCTGGTCTCGTCAAAGGCATCGGTGTACGCGGCGTAGTGGTCGGACTCGACGACGAACAGCTTCTTCGGGCCCTTGACCATGTCGTAGCAGTCGAGCGCGATGTCGGTCGGCGTGGTGGTGTCGAAGCGCGAGACGATCATGAGCAGCGGCGTGACGCCGATGCGGCTCATGTAGCCGCTGACGTCGTACTCCGACATGTACTCGAGCGAGCGCAGCGTGACCCGGTTCTGCCAGGTGCAGTCCGGATCGGCATCGACGAACTGGTGGATGTAGTTGTAGGTCGCCTCACCCGGGAACAGGTGCGGTTCGTTGGGGTCGAGCGAGCACATCTTCATGTACGCCGAGGGTTTGCCCTCGACGCGACGCTGGCGATCCTCGTCGAGCATCTGCCAGAAGTCGCGGATCTGCGTGACCGGCATGAACTGCTGCAGGTTGCGCCAGCCGATCATGAACGGTACCTGGCTGACCACGCACTTGACGCGCCGATCGAGCGCGGCGACCGCGCACACGGTGCCCCCGGTGTAGCTCGTGCCCCACACGCCGATACGTTGCGCATCGCATTCCTTCTGCGACTGCGCGAAGGTGATCGCCGAGCGGTAGTCGCGCAGCTGCAGCGTCGGGTCGATGTCCTGGCGCGGACGCCCGCCGCTCGCGCCGAGGCAGCGGTTGTCGTAGACCAGCACGGCCATGCCGGCCTTGCAGAAGACCTCGGCGTACTTGTCGAGGGTCATCTCCTTCACGCCGGAGAAGCCGTGCGCCATGACGACCGTCGGGAACGGGCTCTTGCCCTTGTTCGGCTTGTACAGCCAGCCGCGCAAGGTCACGCCGTCGGCTTTGAATTCGATATCGCGTCGCATCCTGTCCTCCCCTGGTGGTATGTGTGGTCGCTTTCCCGGCGCACATGCCGGCGGCGCCGCCGGTCAAAGATAACCGTGCACGCGGGGCCGGCGCCAGCATCCCGGCCGGCACGCCGGGCACCGTATAATCGCTGCCCCGACCCGGCCCACGGAGCTCAGTCCGAACATGACGCGCTGGCGACCGCCCGCGCCCCACGCGGCGCCCTACATCACGGCGGCCGGATTTCGTGCGCTGGAGAGCGAGGCGAGAGCACTGTGGGAGCGCCGTCACGACGTCGTGCGCCATCTCGCCGCGGCCGCTGCGGAGGGCGATCGCTCGGAGAACGCCGAGTACCAGTACCGCAAGAAGGAACTGCGCGAGATCGATCGGCGCATCGGCTACCTGCAGCGACGCATGCCGCGTCTCAAGGTCGTCAGCGAACGACCCGAGGATCGCTCGCGCGTGTTCTTCGGCGCCGAAGTCGAACTCGAGGATGACGATGGCGCGTTGCGCCGATTCCGCATCGTCGGCAGCGACGAGGCCGCGCCGGCGGTAGGCGCGATCAGCCTGGATTCGCCGGTCGCGCGGCGCCTGCTCGGCCGCGCGCTCGACGACGAGGTCGAACTCGAAGGCCTCGGTCCCATGGTGGTGATCGCGATCGACTACCCGGATCCGTGCGCGTGAGCGCCGCGCCGCGCCGCCGGCCCTATACTGTGCCGATGAGATGCACGTCTGTCCTGGCATTCCTGTTGCTGCTGCCGCCCGCTGTGCTGGCCGAGGCCTTTCACTTCGACTGGCCGGTGCCCGCCGCGGTGGGCGTGCGGGCGACGGTGGACAAGGATGGCAGCGTCAGCACCGCGCACTATCGCATCGCGCTCTCGCGCGCCGGGGATGGCGAACTCGCCCTCACCTTCGACGATTTCGAACTGGTCGAGGTCGATGGCCGCGACGCCGCGGCCATCGCTACCGAACTCGCGCCGTTGACCGCGCTGACCGCCACGCTGCCGGCATTGCGCCTGAGCGCGGAGGGCGTGTTCCTCGGCACGAGCGATCCGGCCGCGGCGGTCGCGCAGACCCTGCGCCTGCTGCCGGAAGACATGCCGCAGGCGACGCGCGAGCGCCTTGCCGAGAGCCTGCGTTCGCCGGCTATGCTCCAACTGATGCAACAGAAGTCCGGCGAACTGTGGAACGCCTGGGTGGGCGCATGGAACGGTCTCGAGATCGCCTCCGGCAAGAGCTTGCACGGCCAGATGCCGGTCAAGGTGCTCGGCCGTGAGCTGACCCGTCATGTGCGCATCGAGCATCTCGGCGAGGCGGTGGGATTCCCGGGCAGTATGCGATTGCGCATGACGACGGTGGTCGAAGGGCCTGAAGTGCTCGCATTGGTCGGCGGCCTGGTGGGGCAGGTCGCGGGCAAGGACGGCCTGCCCCAGGCTTTCGACTCGGCGCGCTCGCACAACGTGACCGAGATCGTGACGCGTCCGGCCGATCTCGTGCCGCGCTACGTCGAGACGGTATCCGAAGTCGTACTGCGTGACGGCGAGGGCCGCGCGCACACGCGGCGGGACAGCAAGGAGTTCTGGTTTGAGTGGTGAGCATGACGCGCTGCCGCCGGACGGGGTGCTGCGCACCGCGCTGACGGTGCCCGATGCCTGGCTGGACGGCGCCGGGTACCTGCGCGAGGCATTTTGTCTCAAGGCCTTCGACGACGCCGGCGACGCCCTGACCCAGTTGGCCGGCATGGGCGAGGCATACACCAGGCGCACGCACAATTCCTGGGTGGCGCTCGAGTCCCATCTCGCTTTCCTCACCCCGGCACAGCGGGGGGACAGGCTGCGCATCGAGTCGTGCGTGCTCGATCTCGATGCGAAGAAGATTCACGTGTTCCAGGCCATGTACCGTGAGGCCGAGCTGCTCGCGACCCACGAACAACTCGGCCTGCACTTCAACACCGCGTCACGACGCGGATGCCCGTTCGAGCCGGCGGTTCACGCGGCGCTCGAGGCGCTGTGCGCGGCGCGCGCCGTGAGGCCGCGGCCCGTGCAGGCGGGGCGTCACGTGACGCTGACCCGGACCGCGGCGGAGGTGTCGTCATGAGTGTCCCCATGCTGCTCTACTTCGCCGACCCGATGTGCTCGTGGTGCTGGGGTTTCGCGCCGGTCATCGCGCAGGTGCGCGAGGCCTGGGGTGACCGGTTCGAGGCGCATCTGGTTGTAGGCGGCCTCAACCCCGATCAGCGCGAGCCGCTCGATGCACGTACCCGCGCCGCCGTGCGCGAGCACTGGCAGCACGTGGTCGAAGCGACCGGGCAGCCGTTCGATTTCGGTTTCTTCGAGCGTGAAACCTTCGTGTACAACACCGAGCCTGCCTGCCGTGCGGTGGTTACGGCGCGCACGCTCGTGCCGGGCAGCGAGTTCCGCATGCTGCACGCGTTGCATGTCGCATTCTACGCTGCCAACCGTGACGTTACCGACGCCGCGGTGCTGTGCGACATCGCCGCCGGTCTCGATTTCGATCGCGACCTGTTCGCGCGGTGTTTCGATGATCCCAAGACGCGGCTCGCGACCGGCAACGACTTCATGGCCACGCAGAGCCTCGGCATCCAGGGTTTCCCGGCGCTGCTCGTCGGCGACGACGAGCATGGGCTGACCGGGCTGACCGTCGGCTACCAGGACTACGCGCCGCTGGCGCTCGCCATCGAGCAGTGGCTGGCGGCGCGCGACGGCGCCTGAACCTGCCGCCGCAAACCCGCGCACGGGGTGGCGTTCAGAAGCGTCCGCTGCGCAGATCGTCGATGGCGGACATGATCTCCTCGCGTGTGTTCATGACGAACGGTCCGTAGCGTGCGACGGGCTCGGCGAACGGGCGCCCGGCGACGACCAGCGCGCGCGCCGCCGCGCCCGCGGCGGCGAGCGTGAGCGTGTCGCCGGCGCCGAGCACGGCCAGGTGGCGGCGCTCGAGCGGCGTCGGCCGGTCCTGGCCGAGCGTCACGCGGCCGTCGTAGCAGTAGACGAAGGCGGCGTGGGCGGACGGCAGGGGCAGGGTCAGGCGGCCATCGGCGGGCAACTCGACATCGAAATAGCACGGTTCGGCGTCGATGCCGTGCACCGGCCCCGTGACATCCTCCAGGCGTCCGGCAATGACGCGCACGCGGCCGCCATCCAAGGTCACCAGCGGGATCTCGTGGGGCGGGATGTCCTGGTAGCGTGGCGGGCACAGCTTGTTGCGTGCCGGCAGGTTGACCCACAGTTGAAAGCCCCACATCAGGCCGTCCTGCTGTTCGGGCATCTCCGAGTGCACGATGCCGCGGCCGGCCGTCATCCACTGCACGGAGCCCGCTTCGAGCAGCCCGCTGTTGCCCTGGTTGTCGCCGTGGCGCATGCGGCCGGCCAGCATGTAGGTGACTGTCTCGAAGCCGCGGTGGGGGTGGTCGGGAAAGCCCGCGAGATAGTCACCCGGATCGTCGGAGACGAACTCGTCGAGGAGCAGGAAGGGATCGAGATCGGGCAGGCGCGGGCCGCCGATGACGCGGTACAGGCGCACGCCCGCGCCGTCGCTCGTCGCCTGGCCGCTGATGATGTCGGTAACCTCGCGGGTGCTGTTCGTCATGCTCGGGGACTCCGGGTGTGTCTTCGTCGTGGTGCCTGGATGGCCGCGTAGCGGGGCACGGCGGCCGCGGTCACCCGTGACGCGACGGTCCGCGCCCCGGAACGTGGCGCGCTACAGCGGTGCCCTGCGCCGGATTGTGCGGCACTACGGGCTCGCCAGCCGTATTGGCTGGCGATACAGCATACCCGGCCCGGACCGCGCCTGCCGCGTGGCGGATGGTTTACTCCTCAGGCAGCCGCGCCACGCGCCAGGGCCTGTTCGATGAACGTTCGCAGGCGCGCGGCATCGAGCGCCCCGGCCTGGCGCGCGCACTCGCGTCCGTGGTCGAACACGATCAGCGTCGGGATGCTGCGGATGCCGTTGGCCCGGGCGCTGGCCGGTGCGCTGTCGGTGTCGAGCTTGGCCAGGATGGCGCGACCGTGAAACGCCTGCGCGGCGCGCTCGAAGAACGGCGCCATCATCTTGCACGGGCCGCACCACGGCGCCCAGAAATCGACCACCACCGGTAGCTCGTTACGGCTGACGAAGCGAGCGAAGTTCTGATCGTCCAGTATCACCGGTTGGTTAGCCACGAGCACGTGCTTGCAGCGCCCGCAGCGCGCGGCATCGGTGACGCGCGCCCGGGGCACCCGGTTGAGTTGCCCGCACTGGGCGCAGACGAGCTGAAGTGATTCGTTCATGCTTGCAGTATGGGGGCACTCGCGGCTTCTTCAAGGCGCAGGGGCGGGTTCTGCGGGCAGCGCGCATCGCGGTTACACTGCCGTGCAGGCGGCTCGCCGAGGCCGCGGGTGTCGGCCGCGCGATGGCGCCGGGTCGCGCGCGGGCGAGGGCCCGGCGGCATCATGAATCATTCCGAAACCGGTCCTGGTCGCGTATGAAGAAATGGCTGCTCGTGCTCGTCGTCGTCGCTCTCGCGGGCGCGGCCACGTGGTACCTGACACGACCCGAGCCGGTGGCCGTGCGCGTCGCAACGGTCGCGCGCGGCACGGTGCAGGAGACCGTCGCCAACACGCGGGTGGGTACGGTCGAGGCCTGTCGCCGTGCCCGCATGTCGCCGGCGGCGGCGGGGCAGGTCGCGCTGCTCAACGTGCTCGAGGGCGACGCGGTGGCGGCCGATGCGGTGCTGCTCGAGATCTGGAACGACGATCTGCGCGCCGAGCTGCGGCTCGCCGAGACCGAGGTGGGGGCGGCGCATTCACGCGCCGAGGAGGCCTGCGCGATGGCGACCGGCGCGCGCCGCGAAGCCGACCGGCTGGCCAAGCTGCGCGTACGCAAACTGGTCTCCGAGGAGCTGGCCGACGAGGCGCAGACGCGCGCCGATTCGCAGCAGGCCGCGTGCGAGGCGGCGCTGGCCTCGACGCGCGTCAGTGCCGCGCGTATCGCGGTCGCGCGCGAGGCCTTGGAACGTACGCGTCTGCGCGCGCCGTTCGCCGGCGTCGTGGCCGAAGTCGACGTCAAGCTCGGCGAGTTCGTCACGCCTTCGCCACCCGGCATCGCGACGCAGCCGGCAATCGATCTGATCGATCCCGGCTGTATCTACATCTCCGCGCCGATCGACGAAGTCGACGCTCCGCGTATCCGCACCGGCATGGCCGCCTGCGTCACGCTCGACGCCTTCGACGATCGCTGGTGCGACGCATCCGTCTCGCGGATCGCACCCTACGTGCTCGATCGCGAGAAACAGGCGCGCACCGTCGAAGTCGAGGTGGTGTTCGACCCTGCAACCGACACCGCCCGCCTGTTGCCGGGCTACAGTGCCGACATCGAGATCCTCATCGCCGCGCACGAGGAGGTGCTGCGTATTGCGTCGGAGGCCGTGATCGAAGGAGACCACGTGCTGGTCTACGACCCCGCGGCAGGTGTGTTGGAGCGGCGCGACATCGTGCGCGGGCTGTCGAACTGGGAACACACCGAGATCGTCGACGGCCTGCGCGAAGGCGAACGGGTCGTGACCAGCACCGGGCGCGAAGGGGTCATCGATGGTGCTGCGGCGACGCTCGAAGAGTCGCGCTGAGTGGCAGGTGACGACGATGCCGACGGCGCGACGATGATCAGGCTCGCCGGTATCACGCGCACCTTCCGCCTCGGCGACAGCGTCGTCAATGCCGTCGATGATGTCGATCTCGACATCGGCGCCGGCGAGTACATTTCGATCATGGGGCCGTCGGGCTCGGGTAAGTCGACGCTGCTCAATCTCATCGCGCTGCTCGATCGGCCGAGTGCGGGAACCTATCGCTTCGAGGGGCGCGAAGTGGTGGGGTTGGATGACGATGCGCTGGCCGCGATCCGGCGCGAGTCGATCGGCTTCGTATTCCAGTCGTTCCACCTCATCCCGCGACTGACCGCCGCGGGCAACGTCGAGTTGCCGCTGACCCTCTCGGGCGTGGCCCCGGCGACGCGCCACGCACGTGTCGCGGAGATGCTCGCCGCCATGGACCTCGCCGACCGCGCTGACCACCGTCCGGCCGAGTTGTCCGGAGGCCAGCGTCAGCGTGTCGCCATCGCACGCGCCATGATCACAGCGCCCCGCCTGTTGCTCGCCGACGAACCCACCGGCAACCTCGACAGCCATTCCGGCATGCAGGTCGTCGAACTGCTCGAGGGCGTGCGGCGCGAGCAGGGCGTGACACTGATCGTGGTCACCCACGACGCCGATCTCGGGCGCCGCGCGCAGCGCCGTATCCGTCTCGTCGACGGCCGCATCGACGCGGACGTGAGCGACTGAATGGCTAGAACCGGTCTCGAGATTATTCATGATTGCGTTGGCGCCCAAAAAGCTCGGCCCCAGGAAAATCATTCATGGGGCACAGTGCGCAGGGAATAGTGGTTCTATTTCCAAGCACTGTAACGTCGTAGACGGGCCCCACAAAAATATTAGTGGGGGGTCCAACCCGAAGGGCCGATGGCTGCCAAGTTTATTATTCTTGGGGCGCATTTCCGCGTTGCTCGTCACTCATTTAGCTACGGCTAAACCACGCTCCTCGCGCCTTGAACTGCACCCCATCGAGAACAGACTTGGCAGCCGTCGGCGCAGCCATGAATAATCTCGAGACCGGTTCTACGCTCGCGCCCCGGGATGCCGTGATGCTCGCCGCCGGCGCACTCGATGCGAACCGGCGGCGCACGGCGCTGATCGTGCTGGCGACGGCGATCGGCGTCGCTGCCGTCGTGCTGCTGGCATCGCTTGGTGAGGGCGCGCAGCGTTTCGTGAGCGGTCAGTTCGAGGCGCTCGGCACCAACCTGCTGGTGGTGATGCCGGGACGCAACGAGACCACCGGTGGTCCGCCGCCGGTGCTCGGCACCACGCCGCGCGACCTGACCATCGATGATGCATACGCGCTGGCGGCGTGGCGTGACATCGAGCGCATCGCTCCGGTGATGGTCGGCAATGCGCCCGTGTCGGTGGCCAGCGGGCTCGAACGCGAGGTCAACGTGCTCGGCTCGACGGCGTCGATGCAGGCATTGCGTCACCTCGACCTGGTGCAGGGCCGCTTCCTGCCCGAATCGGATCCCAAGCGGGGCGCGGCAATCTGCGTCATCGGCAGCGAGCTGCGCGAGGAACTGTTCGGCAACGCGCCGGCGGTCGGACGTTGGCTGCGCGTCGCCGATCGGCGCTTTCGCGTGATCGGCGTGCTGCGTGACACCGGCATGTCGATCGGCACCGATTTCGACGATCTCGTGATTATCCCGGTCGCCTCCGCGCAGATGCTGTTCGATCGCGAATCGTTGTTCCGCATCATCGCATCGGTGCGGCCTGGCGGCGATCTCGACGCCGCCAGCGCGGCGGTGCACGACATCATCGCGCAGCGCCACGAAGGCGAGGACGATGTCACCGTCATCACGCAGGACAGCGTGGTCGAAACCCTGGGGCGCATCGTCGGCACCATCACGCTGGGCGTGGCCGGCATTTCCGCCATCAGCCTGGCCGTCGCCGGCATCCTCATCATGAACGTCATGCTGGTCGCGGTAACGCAGCGACGCGCCGAGATCGGACTGCTCAAGGCGCTCGGTGCACGCACCGTCGACGTGCGCGGGCTGTTCATGCTCGAGGCGGTGATGCTGGCCTGTGGCGGCGCGCTGCTCGGTCTCGGCGTCGGGCTCGCGGCGGCGTTCGTCGTGGGGCAGCTCTACCCCGCGTTCCCGGTCGCGACGCCGCGCTGGGCGATGCTCACCGCGGTCGGGGTGGCCGTGATCACGGGTCTCGTTTTCGGCGTGGTACCGGCGCGGCGCGCCGCCGCGCTCGATCCGGTCGACGCACTGGCGCGGCGATGAGCATGCGCGGCGCGGATCTCTCGCTGCTCGCCGTCGGCGCCGTGCGCGGGCAGCGCCTGCGTTCGACGCTCACCATCGTGGGTATCGCGGTCGGCATCCTCGCCGTCGTGCTCCTCACCGCGTTGGGGGAGGGGGTGCGTCGTTTCGTCCTCGGCGAGTTCACCCAGTTCGGGACCAACATCGTCGCCGTGACGCCGGGCAAGAGCACCACCTTCGGTGTCTCCGGCGCGACCATCTCGAGCGTGCGGCCGCTGACGGTCGACGATGCCGCGGCACTGGCGCGCCTGCCCCAGGTCGAAGCGGTGGTGCCGGTGATCCAGGGCAACGCGCAGGTCGAGTACGGTGCCCGCGCGCGGCGCACCACCGTCATTGGTGTCGGTGCCGATATGCCCGCGGTCTGGCGCATGGACGTGGCCAGCGGCAGCTTTCTCCCCGACGACGGCTTCAGCGGCGCGCGCCCCTTCGTGGTCCTGGGGCAGCGCATGTACGCCGAGCTGTTCGGCGAGGCCAATGCGCTCGGCAGCCGCGTGCGCATCGGCGCCGATCGCTTTCGCGTCGTCGGCGTGATGGCTGCGAAAGGACAGATGCTCGGCTTCGATCTCGACGACACCGTGTTCATCCCGGTGGGACGCGCGACGGAGATGTTCGATCGCGAGGGCGTCATGGAGATCGACCTGACCTACGCCGAGGATGACGACGTCGCCGCCGTGATACGCGACATCGAGCGCGTCCTGGTGGCGCGTCACGGGCAGACCGATTTCACCCTCGTCACCCAGGACAAGATGCTCGAAGTCCTCGGCGATATCATCGACATCCTCACCGCGGGGGTGGCGGCGATCGGCGCCATTTCCCTGGTGGTCGGCGCTTTCGGCATTGCCACGATCATGACCATCGCCGTCAGCGAGCGTACCGGCGAGGTCGGATTGCTGCGGGCACTCGGCGCGCCGCGCCACGACATCATGACGCTGTTCCTGCTCGAGGCGGCCCTGCTCGGCGGCGCCGGCGGCGTGCTCGGTATCGTCGTCGCTGTATTGCTGATCGCTGCCGTGCATACCCTGCTGCCGGCACTGCCGCTCGCCATCGTATGGCCGTATGCCGGTGTGGCGCTGGGCGTGTCGATTGCGATCGGACTCGCTGCCGGCCTGCTGCCGGCACGCCATGCGGCGCGCCTCGACCCGGTCGAGGCCTTGCGCGCCGAGTAGCCCGGGCAGTGCGTGCGGGGTGCCGTCAGGGATCCACTGAACAAGCCATGACCCGGCATCTTGCGCCCGCGCTGCCAGGTTTCGGCGTGACGAGTCTTCGCAATGGCCCGCTATCAGGTGCGCTGGCCGCCTTTAACTCGAACAGCGCGGACACAAACTGTCCGGCCCGGTCTTATTCGGAGGTCCCTCAGCGTTTGACCGCGAGCAGGCTCACCAGCTCGGCGAACTCGATCCCGGCCATGCCCATCAGTTCCTCCACGTCGACCTCGTCGGCGGCGAGGCCGAGTGCGGCCCAGGCATCCGCCGCGGGCAACGGCTCTTCCACCGGCGGTTCGCAGTAGCCACCGATGCCGGAGTGATTGGCCAGCTTCTCGGCGAGGTGGACGATGTTCGCCTCGAGCGGCGCCACGCGCGCCTGCTGCGGGCAGTGGTGCGAGGCCACGGCATCGTGCAACGCTTCCGGCAGGCTCCAGCACTCGAGCAGAAGACCCCCGACGTCGGCGTGGCCATAGCCGAAGGTCGCCAGCTCGAGTTCGTAGAGGTGCTGCTCGCGGCCGGCAGCCTCGCCGATGAGCTTACCCATGGTCTCCGGCACCTGGTGGTAGAGCACGAGGCTGCCAATGTCGTGGAGCAGGCCGGCGACGAACAGGCGCTCCGGGTGCAGCACTCGCGCGCGGCGGCCGAGGGCGCGCGCGATGAGCCCGCAGAACACGCCGTGGCGCCAGAACGTGTCCATGTTGACCAGCGTGCTGGGAATGCGGCCGAAGCTCGCCACTGCCGAGACCGCAACGACCAGGCTGCTGAGTTCGTTGCCGCCGAGCACGGCAATCGCGCGCGAGACCGTTTCTACCCGGCTGCGCAGGGCGTACAGCGGGCTGTTCACGATCCGTAGCAGGCGCGCGGTGAGGGCCGGGTCGGTGGCGATCACGCGCCCGATGTCCTCGGCCGACGCGGTGTCCGAGCGCACCAGCTCGAGTACGCGCATGCATACGTCCGGCGGCGACACGAGGCCGCGTACGGACTCGGCCATGGGCGCGGCGGTGGTGCGGGGATCGGATCGCGGAGGGCTCGTACGAGCGGCCGGCTCGGCGGACATCAGTGCTGCTCCCGTGAGAACGACAGGGGTTGCGGGGCGTCGCCCGGTGACAGGCAGGCTAACGGCGCGGCGGCGTTGAACTTGAGCCTCCGGCGTCCCGGTGGACCCGCGTGCGATGCCGCGAAAGTGTCGACTGGCAGGCATTTCTCCGGCCATGTCGCCAAGCCTGGCAAGGAACTGTGATCGCCGTCACCCGAAACCGTCCGGGGTGACTCAAGAAGCGCTGTGTACGGCCGCATCTCCCGGTCATGAAAGCAAAGATCGGATTCTTGCGCACGAGGCGTCCGTCAAGGACGACGCTGCCGATCCCATACCTTTACCTGGAGGCGCCGGCCGCCCGGCCGGCGTTGAGCGGACGATGACAGATCCCGTACGTCTGTCCGGCGGTGCGCCGGGCCGTTCCGGCGAGTCGGGGGCGACGCCGCGCAGCGGCGGCCTGTTGAGCGCTTGTCGCGAGCTCGCCGACAAGGAGCTGCGGGCGCTGCTCGCGAGCATGTTCGACAGCGCCGACGATGCCTTGTTCGAGCTCGCCGACAAGTCGGTCAACAATGCCGAGCAGGCGCGCTACTTCGATGCCATGCGCGAGGTGCGCCTGAAGCGTTCCGGCCTCGAGCGCCGTTTCAGCGAGGCCTGTGCACGCCACTTCGCACCGCACACCCCGGCGGTGCCAGCGCCCATGGCCGTGGCGAGCCCGGCCGAGGGGGGGCTCACGCTGAGCCTGGTCGCGAATGACGATCTCGAGGAGACGCTCGCCGTCAGCAACATGGTGGCCAAGCTCGACGCGACCGGTGCGGACGAGCTGCATGCGCTCGATCAGCGCATGGCCAAGCTCGTCGATCGCGCCGTTGATGGCGACGAGCCGGCCAATCCGCTCGCGCCACGCTACCTGTGCGAGGCGTTCCGCGAGGCCTGTGACGAGCTCGAGGCGGGTATCGAGGTCAAGCTCCTCATTCTCAAGCTGTTCGACAAGTTCGTCGTCAGCGCGCTGCCGCGCTTCTATCACGAGATCAACGCGTTCCTGGTGCGTGAAGGCATCCTGCCGACCGTGCGCGGACGTACCGCCGGCAATCCCGTGGCCAGCCGCGGCAACGCGAACCGGGCCCCGCGCGCGCCCGGCGCCCCGGGCGCGGCTGGAGCCAGCGGAGACGCCGCGGGCATGCCTGGCGGCGGCTTCGTCGGCGGCCCCGGCGACACGCTGCACGACGGCCCCGTCGTCGGCGGGGGCGTTGTCGGCGGGTCGGGTGCTGCGGCCATGGGTGGCACCGGTGGCGGGGGCTGGACCCACGGTGGTGGCATTGCGGACCCGTTCCCGGCCGTGGGGCCGGCCACCGGCGGGACCATCCTGAACGGCGTTCCGGCCCAGGAACTGCTCGCCACCCTGCAGTCGGTGATGACGGCACAGGGTGCGCGTGCACTCAGCGGACAGGCCGCCGCGGGAGGAGACGCCGCGGCCACGCTCGCGATGCTCACGCAGATTCAGCACGGCGGAATGGTCGCGGCGGCCGGCGCGGACGGCGGCGAGGGCGGCACACACCTGCTCGATCCCGCCCTGCTCGCCGCGGGCACGACCAACATCCTGCGCGAGATCAAGCAGACGCCGGTGGCCAACGCCATGGGTGAAGTCGACGGCATGATGATCGACATCGTCGCGATGCTGTTCGATTCGATTCTCGACGATCCCGCGATTCCGGCACCGATGAAGGGCCTCATCGGGCGCCTGCAGATCCCGGTACTCAAGGTCGCGATACTCGACAAGACCTTCTTCGCGCGCAAGTTCCACCCCGCGCGCCAGCTGCTCAACGCCCTTGCCGACGCCGCACTCGGTGCCGCCGAGGATGTCGACGAGCGTGACCCGCTGTATGTGAAGATCGACGCCCTGGTGCATCGCATTCTCGACGAGTTCGACGATGACGTGCGGGTGTTCAAGGAAGCGGCCAGCGAACTCGAAGCGTTCCGCGCGAGCGAGCAGCGCGAGGCCGAAGCCCGCGTCGAGCAGACGCTCGACGAAATGCAGGCCCAGGAGCGGCTGCGCTTCGCGCGCGAGGTCGCCGCCGAGCAGGTCATGCGGCACCTGTCCGATGCGGCGGTGCCGGTGATCGTGCGCGAGTTTCTCGACATCTACTGGAAGAGCTTCCTGCAGCTCGCCTACATCGAAGGCGGCGAGGAAGGCGACGAGTGGGTCCAGGGTGTCGCCACCATGGACGACCTCATGTGGAGCCTGAGTGCGAAGCAGGAACCGGCCGAGCGCGAACGTCTCAAGCGCCTGCTGCCGACGCTGCCGGCGCGGCTCAAGGCGGGCATGAGCCGGGTGCCGATGCCGCAGACGTTCAGCGATCGCTTCATGGCTGCCCTCGTGCGTCTCCACCTCGCCGCCATCCGTGGCGGTGCCGAGACGGCCGCAACACCGACCGCCGGCCCGGCCGATGCGTCGGCGCCCGAGGCTGGCGACACCGCGGCAGCCGCCGTGGCGCAGGCCGACGGCGAGTCCGAAGAGCCCGGCGCCGCCGCGGCGCCGCCGCCCGAGGCCGCGGGCCCACCCGCGCTGGGCGAGCAGGCCGGTTTCTTCGATCCGACGGGAACGACGGAAGCGGCGACGAGCGAACATTTCGACGCGGACGATGACAGCATCGTCGACGATGATGTCGACGACGACGGCGCACGCCTCACGCGGGCGTTCGAGCGCGCCAACCAGGCAATTTTCGACATGGCCCGCGCCCGGCCCGAGTGCGAAGGCATGGGTACGACCCTGGTCGCGGCACGCTTCGAGGGCGAGCGGATCACGATGGCGCACGTCGGCGATTCGCGCCTGTACCGCTTACGCGACGGCGAGCTGGCGCAGCTCACCTCGGATCACTCCTTGCGCCAGCAACTCGTCGACCAGGGTTTTCTCACGCCCGAGGAAGCACGCACCTCGACGCGCAAGAACTACATCACGCGCGCGGTCGGCATCGATACCACGGTCGTCACCGACATCGGTAGCGATCAGATCGCGCCCCGCGATGTCTACCTGCTCTGCTCCGACGGCTTGTGCGACATGGTCGAAGACATCGACATGACCTCCATCCTTGCCGCCCATCCGGACGATCTCGATGCCGCGGCGGAAGCGCTCGTCGCGCAGGCCAACGACAACGGTGGCAAGGACAACATCTCGGTCATCCTCGTCGCAGCGGCGGAGACCCTGCCCACGGCCGATGCCGGGGAGCCGGGTTGGCGCATGAGCGCGCTGAGTGACGTCGGGCGTACGCGTGCGCACAACGAGGACCACGTCGGCTGCGATGCGACCGCCGGCGTCGCGGTGCTGGCCGACGGCATGGGCGGCTACAACGCGGGCGAGGTTGCCAGCGAGCTCGCCGTCGAAGCGGTCATGACGATGCTCGGCGCGCACTACCCGGCCGCGGCAGACGAGGCGGACACGCAGGCGCCGGACGATGCTACCGAGCGTACCCAGCCCGAGGGCGGTTTCCCCGACATCGACACCATGCTGTTCGGCAGCGTCGACGAGCAGGCGGCGCTATCCGCGCCCGCCGAGCAAGGGGAGGGCACGCTGCCCGGTGACATCCTCACCGACGAGGCCGACTTCGAAGAGATCGAGATCACCGATGCCGGCCTGACGGGCGGCGCGGTCGACGAGGACGAGCACCTGTATGCCGCCCGCGCGTTGAAGATCGGCAGCTGGGTGGAGTTCACCCATGAGCCGGGCAAGGTCGTGCGTGCCCGCCTCACCTGGGTCAGTGCCGTCACCGGCGGTTATCTGTTCACCAACCGCAAGGGACTACGCGTCGCCGACACCACGCCGCAGGGCCTCGCGGTGGAGTTCCGTCGGGGCACCGCGCGCCCGCTCGAGACGGTGCCCTTGTTCGACCGCGCGGTGTCGAGCCTGATGGATCGCCTGCACGGTGACGGCAGCGATCCCTGGGCCTGAGCGGGTTCAGGGGGCAGCGGCGGACGCGCTATACTCGGCCGTACGCGTGGTCGTGACTATCAAGCTGGTCGACCCAACGTCCGATATGGCTGACATGAGTACGCTGCTGTCACCTGCGAGCCTGCGCCGACACCTGTTGATGGCGGCGGGTGTCGCCCTGTTCGCGCTCGGCTTCGTCGGGATCTTCCTGCCCGTTCTGCCGACGACGGTGTTCTGGATCGGCGCCGTGGTGTGCTTCTCGAAGAGTTGCCCCGCGCTCGAAGCGCGCATCCTGGCTCATCCGCGCTACGGGCGGCCGATCCGCGATTACCGCGAGCATGGTGTGATCTGCCGCGCCGGCAAGCGCGCCGCGCTCGGCGGCATGCTGCTGTCGGCGGCGTTGACGTTCGCCCTGGTGCCGATCGCCTGGGTACGCCTGCTGGTGGCTGCGATCCTTCTTGGCGTCGCCGTCTACGTCGCAACGCGCCCCGAGGAAGCGCTCGCGCTCGACCATTGACGGCCGCCCGTGTCCCGCCGGGGCGGCGTGCGATTGTCAAAATGCGTGTCGGGCTGATCCCGATCAGGAACCGACGGCACCTGCTTCCTAGCATCGTTCCAGCCACGAACACGGCAGGGAGCTTGTCGAAGATGATCCGCTATCCATACTTTTTCGCGACACGTATGCGCCGTGCGCTGACCGGGTTGTGCGCCGCGGCGCTGTTATCGTCTGCGCTGCCGCTCAGTGCCGCCGTGCTCGATCAGAGCTGGGAGTTCACGGCGCGCAGCAACTGGGCCAGCGTCGGTGTCGCCTCGCCGCCGGGGGCCCTGGTGCGCGCGCAATCGTTCACCAGCGGCCTGACCGGGACCCTGGCAGCGGTCGACGTGCTGTACCTCTCGCGCGAGGCGAGCGTCACCGAGCCGCTGGTGATCGAAGTGCGTCGCAGCCTCGGCGATACGCCGGCCGCGACGCCCCTGGCAAGCCTGAGTGTCGCCGCGGACGACATCACACCCAACGGCACCAACGAGCCCACCAGCGACGTTCACTTCGAGCTGGGAGCCTGGGCGATTCCGGTGAGCGCGGGCGAAAAGCTCTTTATCGTGCTCGCCTCGGACGCCGTGGCGGGCGCCCGTGACGGCTACTGGTGGGTCGAGAACATCCTGCAGACCCCGCTCTACGCGGGTGGCGAGGCGTGGCGGAAATTCGGCGCCGGCGCCTGGGATAACGAGGACGACGGCTCGATCTGGCAGCACGACTTCGGTTTCCGCAGCTATGTGCAGCCGGTGCCGCTGCCGGCGGCGCTGCCGCTGCTGGGTGGTGCGATCGTGGTGTTGCTCGAGCGGCGCCGCCGGGGAGCACGGCCTGCCGGCCGCGCGGCCGGTGCCTGACGGCGGTTCCCGGGTCGTCCGGCCCGGGCCTTTGACTTGGGCGTGCGCCGCGCGCTGACGCGCTCTGGTATCGCGGAGCAGCATCAGCGTCGCATCGGTGCGGCGGCGCACGGCATCGGCGCTCACTTCGAATGCGAACCGTCACACAGTGGCGACTTCGCCGTGGCCTTGCAGCCACAGAAGAACACCTTGCGCGTTTCGCTCGCGGTGTACTTCAGCGGCGTGAACGTCGTACCGGCATGCGAGCCGTCGCAGAATGGCTGTTTCGCGCTCCTGCCGCAGGAACACCAGAAGTAGTTCTTGCCCGCTTCGACGTCGATGCCGTAAGGCGTATCCGCTGCGCGTAACGGTTTGTCCATGTCTCGTCTCCCGAGGTGAGTTGCCACGATCGCGCCGCGCGCGAACGCGGCATCAGAGTCTACTGGCGTATGCCTTCGACGCCCAACTCGAGCTGTACCGTCGTGGCAGCCGGGCCGAGGTCGAAATCGATGCCGAAGTCGGCGCGGGTCATCGTATAGGTGCCATGGAAGCCGGCGCGGTAACCGCCCCACGGGTCGGGCCCTTCGCCGACTTTGACGACGGGAATTTCGATCGCCTTCTCGACGCCGTGAAAACTGAGCACGCCGCTCAGCACGCCCTTGTCGGCAGTGCCCGCATAGCCGGTGCTCTCGAACGTTGCCTTGGGATGGTCGTCGACGGCAAGGAAGTCGCCGCTGCGCAGATGTTTGTCGCGCTCGGCGTGATTGGTATCGACGGTCGTGGTGTCGATCGTGACGGCGATACGGTTCGCGGCCGGGTCCGCGGCATCGTAGCTGAAACCGCCTTCTACGACGTTGAAGCGTCCATAGAGCCAGCTGTAACCGAGATGCTGGACGCGGAATTCGACGAACGAGTGTGTCGGGTCGACGACGTAGTCGGCGGCGTGCGCCGCGCCCACAAACAGGCTGGATGCGATGGCCAGGCCGGCAGCCGGAACGATGGCGGGGATGTGCATGTAGAACTCCTCTTCGAGTTTCGCGGATCCGAGATAAGGGCACGGGCGGCCCGGGTGATCGGGCCGCGTTCCCGCGCGGCCTCGAAACAATGTGGTCGTGTCGCGCACGCCCGCGTCAGTGCAGCGGTGCGGGCGTTGATTCGAGCACGTAGTTGTCCATGCCGATGACGCCGAACATGAACCCGGCATGCACGCGGCGGCCGTGGAAGCCGCGGCCCGCGGCACCGGCCGCGACATGCAGCGGCAGGAAATGATCGTCGCTGGGATGGGCACGCGCCGCATGCGGCGCGCGTTCGCGCCAGCCGATCAGCGCCTCGTCATCGCCGCGGGCAAGCGTTGCCGCGACCCAGTCGGCGAAGGCCCGTGCATAGTCCGGCGTGCGCATCGTCGAGGGCTCGCGGCGCAGGTCGCGGAATTCGCCGAGATTGTGGGTCAGTGCGCCCGAGCCCAGCACGAGGATCCCGTTCTCGCGTAGCGGGGCCAGTGCCGCGCCGAGCTGCCAGTGAAAGCCCGCGCTCTGCGCGGGGCAGATCGAAACCTGCACGACCGGGACGTCGTGGTCCGGGAACATCAGCATGAGCGGTACCCAGGCGCCGTGGTCGAGGCCGCGCGCGTCGTCGCGCGCCGCTTCCATGCCGCCCGCGCGCACGCGGGCGACGATATCGTCGGCGAGCTCGGGCGCCCCGGGAGCAGGATAGCGCAAGCGGTACAGGGCCTCGTCGAAGCCGAAGAAATCGTGGATGACGTCGTGGCGCGCGGCGCCGGTCACGCAGACCGATGCGGTCTCCCAGTGCGCGGAGACAACCACGATCGCGCGGGGTCTTGGCAGGGAGGCGCCGAATCCACACAGGAAGCGACGCGCCGGTGCGTCCTCGATGGCCAGCGTCGGCGCACCGTGGGAGATGAAGACACTGGGCATGGACGGCGGCACGGACATGGATGCGATCTCGTTCGCAACGGGAAGCGCATTATTGATTCGGGAAAGCCGCGTTGACAATCGGCTAGTATGCTAATTCATTGTTACGAAAAACCGAACAATCATGAACAAGCTCCTGGCCATGCGCTGCTTCGCCGCGGTCGCCGAACTCGGCAGTTTTTCCGCCGCGGCGCGGCGACTCGGGCGCTCGAAGGCGAGTGTCAGCCGCCAGGTCGCCGAACTCGAGGCGAGTTTCGATGCGCAGCTCCTGCTGCGCACCACCCGCCGTGTCAGCCTGACCGAAACGGGGCAGGCCTGCCTGGTGCGCTGTCGCGAGCTGCTCGCCGCGCTCGATGACCTCGAGAACGCCGTGCGCGGGCGCGAAGCGGCCCTCGGTGGGATGTTGCGCGTCGCCGGCCCGCAGACCTTCGCCGAATTGCACCTGGGCGGTGCCATCGACGCTTTCATGCGCCTGCATCCGGCACTGGAGCTCGAACTGTCGCTGACCGACGGCTACGTCGACCTGGTGCGGGATGCCTGCGACGTTGCCATCCGCATCGGCGCGCTGGAGGATTCGTCGCTGGTCGCGCGGCGCCTCGCGACGAGCCGCATCCTGTGCTGCGCGGCACCCGGTTATCTCGGGCGCCACGGTTGCCCCGCCACGCCCGCGGCACTCGCCGATCACGTGCTCGTGGTCGACACCAACTTCCGCCAGCCGAGCTGGCGTTTCCTGGTCGATGGACGCAGCGAGATGGTGCGCGCGCGGGGCCGCATTCAGGTCAACAGCGCGGTGTTCGTCCGCGAGCAGCTGCTGGCTGGCGCCGGCGTCGGCCTGGTACCGGAGTTCATCGTCGCCGACGCCGTGGCCAGCGGCGCGCTGGCCGCGCTGCCGTTCGAGTGTGAACCCCGTGAGCTCGGCATACACGCCGTCTACCCACGCCGCCGTCATCTCGCACGTCGCGTGCGCGCGTTCGTCGATTTCCTCGTTGCCTGGTTCGCCGCGGACGGCCCCGGGGCCCGCGTCAATGCGGCACGCGGACAGCGTCAGGGGTCGAGCCGGGCCGACATCAGCACGTAGCGTTCGCGTGCGTCGAAGCCGCACGCATCGTACAGCCCGCGGGCGCGCGTATTGTCGCGCGCGACTTCGAGATGCAGCGCGCGCAATCCGAGTGCCCGCGCGGCGTCCTTGACCCGTTCGAGCACGGCGCGACCCCCGCCCTGGCCGCGGTGCTCCGGCACCAGGAAGAACTCGTCGACGAAAGCATCGAAGCCGGCGAACTCAATGCTGTAGCCCGGACAAATCGCGACATAGCCGGCCAGCTCACCATCGTGGTGAACCAGCCAGAGGGTGCCGCGCCGGGCGTCACCGAGCAGCTCGGCGACGGCGCGCCGGCGCGTGGCGGCATCGAGGGTGATGTGCTCGAACTCGTGGTAGGCGCGGACCAGCGGCAGCACGGTGTCGAGCTGCGCCGGCGCGGCCTGCGTGAGCGTCCAGCCCCCGCTCATGGGTCGCTTGCGGTCCCGGCGGCCGCATCGTGATCGAAATCAGGCTCGTCTTCCTCGCCCTGCTCGTCGCCGAACCCGCCCACGATCTCGCGACGGCTAGGCAGACGCTCGAAGCCGGGTAGCAGTGCCTCCTCGGCAAGGCCCCAGGCCCGCGCCAGCATGCCCGCACGCCGGCGCATCCGGCCGGGCGGCGGCGGCGCCGCGCGGGAGGCCAGCACGACGATGTTGCCGTGCTCGGCGACCGGCGCGAGCATGACCCAGTCGATCGACTGGCGCAGCGCGGCGAGGATGGCGACGACCTCGTCGTTCTCGCGCGGCGAGAGGTTGAGCGCGAGCACACCGTCGTCGTCCAGGTGTGCGGCGAGGTCGGCATGGAAGTAGCTGTCGAAGAGGCAGTCGGGATGGTGCTCGCCGGCGAAGATGTCGCACACGATGAGGTCGAACCTCGCGTCCGTCCGGGCGAGGTAGTCGGCGGCGCTCGTGGTGACGACCTCGAGGTCCGCCGGCACGGCGAAGTGCGCGCGCGCCAGCGATACCACGGCCTCATCGGGCTCGACGGAGACTATGCTGGCGTGCGGCAGGTGCGCGGCGGCGAAACGCTCGAAGGTTCCGCAACCCAAGCCGAGATTGAGCAGGCGCGCATCGTGCGATGCCCAGCTCAGCGCGCCGAGCATCGCGTGGTGGTGTGGCAGGACGATGCGCGCGGGCGCGGCGACGTCCATCAGTCCCTGCACGTAACGGCCGCCGGCCGTGAACCAGCGCAGGCCGTCTACCTCGCGGACCTCGAGCGGCGCGAACGCGCCGCGCGCGCGGGCGAGCAAGGTGCTGTGGGCGGCGCGGCGCGCGAGAAAATCGTCGAGTCGGAACATCGCGGAGCGCGTGGCTGGTGTTCGGCCCATTATCGTCCAGGTACGTGGTTGGCCGCACGCACTACCCGCGTGTTGCCGCGGCAGGCGGTGCGCGCGACGCTCCCGCGGCATGACCCATGCCGGCGGCAGGCATTACGGTCGTCCGCGCTGCGACGCGGCGCGGTCGGTCAGGCCAGGAGCCCGCCAATGAGCGCGCCGACGAGCAGCGGGCCGAGTTGCATGAGGACCAGCACGAAGCCGCCCAGCCCGGCCAGGAAGCCGAGCATGGGAAGGCCGCTGAGCAGGGTCGCCGACACCATCAGGGCGATGCCCAGCAGGATCCCCGGCAGCAGCGCCGCGAGCAGACCGGCGAGTACGCCGCCGGCCTTCATGCCACCGACGATGCCGGCGATCAGCGCGCCGATCACGGGCAACCAGAACAGCAGCACCGAGATCACGAACATCCACAGCATGCCGGACAGCACGCTGCCGCGCGCGGCCGGGATCGCGGCCGGTTCCGTCATGACTGCCGGCGTGAAACGCGCGTCGCGAACAGGCCGCTCATGCGACGCGTTCCAGCACCACGACCGGGATCTCGCGGTCGGTCTTGGCCTGGTAGTCGGTGAACGGCGGATACATGCTCGCCATCTGCTGCCAGATCTTTTCGCGCTCGGCGCCGCTCGCGATGCGCGTCCTGGCCTGGAACACGTCCCTGGCGACCTGCACCTTGACCTGGTCCTGTTCGCGCAGGTTGAGGAACCAGGCCGGATGCGCGGGTGCGCCGCCCTTGGACGCGATGATGGCATAGCCGCCATCGATCTCGCCGTAGAGCAGGGGCATGATCGACTCCTTGCCCGACTTGCGCCCGCGCGTGGTCAGCAGCAGGGTCGGCAGCGGACCGGGACCACCGGCGAAGGTCGAATCCCACAGGTGGCCGGCTTCGCCGTCCTCGAGGTATTTCTTGCGGTGCTCGGCTATCCAGCCGCTTTCGCTCGCGGCGACGATGGGATCACTCACGGGTTCTTCTCCTTTCTGGTGGCACGGGTTTCGGGAGGCATCCTAAGGACCCGGTCGCAAATGATCCAGGTTCCGTTGCGAATACCCGTGACGCGGTGCGCGCCACGGCCGCACCAGCGGGCCGCGGAGCGAGGACCGCCGCCGGATGCCGGGGTGGGGCGCCGATGCTTGTCATGCGCGCGCACTTCACGCATGGTGCCAGGACATCTCCGACAAGGTCGTAGGCATGCAGGGCCTGGCGCTCGAACAAGAGTTTCGTGATTTCGCTCGCGCACCGGGCAGCGCGCTCGCCGGCGGGCTGTTGATCGGGCGTGTCATCGAGCCGGCAACCGATCCCGACTGGGTCCGGGCGGAACTCGCCGGCCTGGCGCGCGACGTGGCCGAGCCGTCCGCGCAGAACCTCGTCGATACGCTCGCCGTGGCCGGCTTCGGCGGTGCCGAGACCTATTACGCACAATCGAACAGCTCCATCGCGCACGTGCTGCGCACGCGCCGCGGCATTCCCATCACGCTCGCCCTGGTGGTGCTGGGAGTGGCCGAGCAGCTCGGCTTGTCGGCGAGCGGGATCAATTTTCCGCGGCACTTTCTCGTTGCGGTCGAGCGCGTGTTGATCGACCCGTTCCGCATGCGTCCGGTCGCGCCGGCCGAACTCGACGAAGCGATCGCGGCGCAGGGGCTCACTGCCCAGGACGCCCTGGTACCGGCCGGGCCCATCGACATCATGCTGCGCATGCTCAACAACCTGCGCCTGCTGGCCGAAGAGCAGGGCGACCACGCGCGCGCGCTCGATTTCTCAGGTTACCAGCTGCTGATCTCGCCCGACGCGTTTCCGGTGCTCGTCTCGCGGGTCGATCTGTGGTTGGGCGCCGGGGTTCCCGAAATGGCGCGACGCGAGCTCGAACAGGCCATTGCGCTGGCCCCGGATGCGGCCGTTGCGCAGCAGCTCGAGCAACGCCTGGTGGTCATCGACGCGGCGCCGACCCAGCTGCACTGACGCGAAGCCGTGCACCCGGCGCGGCGCGCCGCGCGCCGCCTTGAATCCAAGGCAGGCCGGCCGGGCGCCAGCCGCTCAACGTGGCGCGGCGAGGGCCCGGCACAGCCGCCGGGGGGGGCGCTACAGGTCAGCCGCGGCGCGTGCCGCGACGCAGGCCGAGCAGGCCGAGCGCGCTGGCCATCAGGACCAGCGGCGCCGGCAGCGGCACCGCGCTCAGGCCGGCGACGTTGCCGGCCGTGAAGGCCATGTCGAGGGTGCTGAACGCATCAGCGCTGCCGCCGCGCGTGCCGGTGGTCAGCAGCGAGGCCCAGATGAACACTTCGTCGCCGTCCGCGAGCGTGAAGTTGAGCGTGCGGGTCACGCTCTGCGGCCCGAGGTTGTGCAGGCCTTCCTGCAGGAAGATGATGACTTCCTCGTCGAGCGCCTGGGCGCCGGGCGTATCGGGTACGATCTCGAACGCGAAGGTGCCGTAGTCCGTCGAGAAGTCGAGGTCGGGGGCGGTGACGACCATGACGCTGCCGGTCAGGGCGGCATCCGGCGGCTGACTGCCCTCGACGACGCTGCCGTCGAGCTGGACCTGGAGCGCGAAACTGCTTGCCGGACCGCTGTAACGGTATTTCTGCATGGCAGCGGCGTCGGCCGTTACCGTCGCATCGGGCTGCGAGTAGGCCTCGGCTCTCAGGGTGATGAGGGGGACGCCCGGGCCGCCGATGGCCGCCGCCGCGCGGCCGTCTCCATTCACGCCGCCGACGACCTCGGCATAGGCCGATGTCTGGCCGACGCCGCCGTCGAAATCGGATTCGGAGGTACCGCCACCGCAGAAGCTGGGACAGGGCGACAAGGTGAAAATCCCCGCCTGCGTGACGACCGGGGCGGCGTGCGCAGGGGCGGCGAGGAGTGCGCTGAGAGCGAGAAGGGCGATGGGTTTGAAGGGCTGCTTCACGGGTATTTCCTCCATGAGTAATCCGGTTCGAAGACTAGCTCCGAGTCTACCCGGGCCAAGCGACGCGTGACCGCCAACCGGCCGGCGCGGATCGTGAACTGTTTCGCGGTTCGGCCGGTGCCCGGCTCAATCCAGGCGCAACGGCATCGTGGTGAATCCGCGAAAGAACGGCAGCGCGCGCCGTGCTGGCGGGCGTTGCGGATCGAGCCGCAGGCGCGGGCAGCGGGCGAGCAGCTCGCGGATCGCGATCTGGCCTTCCAGGCGTGCCAGCGGCGCGCCGAGGCAGACGTGGATGCCGCTGCCGAAAGCGAGGTGCGTGTTGTTCTCGCGCGTGATGTCGAAGCGGTGCGGCGCGGGAAATGCTGCCGGATCGTGATTGGCCGCGGCCAGCGAGGCGGTCAGTGTCTCGCCGGCCGCGACCGGACAGCCGTTGACCGTGTCGTCGCTACGCGGAATGCGCGCGGTCTCGGTGATAGGGCAATCGTAGCGCAGCATCTCTTCGACGGCGGCCTCGATCAGCGCCGGCTCGGCGCGCAGCCGTGCGAGCTGGTCGGGGTGCTCGAGCAGGGCATGCACGCCGTTACCGATCAAATCGGTCGTGGTGACGTTGCCGGCGACCATCAGCTGCGTGCACAGGCTGATGATCTCGAGGTCGCTCAGGCGGTCCTGTTCCTCCTGGGCGCGCACCATTGCCGAGATGAGATCGTCACGTGGTTCTTCGCGGCGTGCTTCGACCACACGGCGGAACTCGCGCCCCATCGCGACGTAGGCCTCGCGCAGGCGCGCCTGCGTGGCGGCATCGCGCTCCGGGTCGTAGCCCATGAGTATGTCTTCTGACCAACGCTTGAAGTCCTCGCGCGCGCCGCCGGGCATGCCCATCATCTCGAGGATCGCCTGCGTCGGCAGCGGGCCGGCGAAATCGCTGATGAGGTCGATGTGATCCCGCCCGGCGCAGGCATCGAGCAGCTCGCCGGTGATGGCCTCGATGCGCGGGCGCATGGCCTCGATCGATTGCGGGTTGAACGCCTTGCTCATGAGCAGGCGTATGCGCCGGTGATCGGGGTCGTCGAGCAGCACCAGCGGCGGCTCGTAGGCGCTGTCGCCGGCGCTCTCGTTGACGCCCGTGCCGGCGATCCGCCGCAGGTAGGAGTCGGGCTTGCTGAGACGTGCATCGACGCTGAAATGCTTGTGCCGCACCGTGGCGCGCACGTCGTCGAAGCGGGTCAGCAAGGTGCGGCCGTAGGCGGCGTCGGCGTACCTCGGCGCCTGTTCGCGCAATTGGTCGTAGACCGGTTGCGGGTCGTCGCGGAACTGCGCATCCCGCGCGGTGAGGGCTTCGCCCCGGGGCAGACCGGGGGCATCTGGGTGTGTCTTGGACATGTCTGGTCGAACTGTGAGCTGCCGGGGTCAGTCAGGCGCGGCGCGGGGACATCGCCGTGTGCCCGTCCTGTCAGGGTTTGCGGAACTTCATCGTCATGCGGTCGCTTTCGCCGATTGCCGCGTACTTCTCGCGATCGAGGTCGCCGGCACGGAAGTTCGGCGGCAGCGTCCACACGCCCTTGGGGTGGTCCTTGGTATCTTTCGGATTGGCGTTGATCTCGCTCTTGGCGACGAACTCGAAGCCGGCGTCCCTGGCCAGCCGCAGAGCCTCGCTTTCCGCGAGGTAGCCGGTCCTGGCCGCCTCCGCTCCGGTCATGTCGTCGCTACCGCGGTGCGCGACGATGCCGAGCGTGCCGCCCGGCTTGAGCACCTCGTACATGGCCGCGAACATGGCGGGGGCGAAGCCGTCGCGGACCCAGTTGTGCAGGTTGCGGAAGGTAACCACGAGATCCGCGCTGCCTGCCGGGCCGGCGGCCGGCGCGCCCGGCGGCATCAGCGCGGTGACCTCGACGCGGTCGTAGATGCCTGGCCGCGCGGCGAGCTTGTCGCGGAATTTCTGCGCGCCCTTGGCGAAGTATTCGACACCGGTGCTGCCGTCGTAGTTCGCCGCGATGAGCTTGCCCTGCTCGCGCAGGTAGGGCGCGAGGATCTCGGTGTACCAGCCGCCGCTGCCCGGCCATACCTCGACGACCGTCATGTCGGGGCGCAGGCCGAAGAACTCGAGCGTCTCGACCGGGTGACGCCACGCGTTGCGCGCGACGTTGGCGGCGTCCCGGTGGCTGCCGCCGGCCGCGGCGGCGAGCGCGCTATCGGCGGCGGAAGCGGCAGGCACGCCGGTGACGAGCAGGAGCAGGACGAGCAGGTGGCGGAACGGCATGGACGGTTCTCCTCGGGCGTGGTGGGGGCTGAGCCTGGCGGCAGTGTAGCGCAGGGCTTCGAGTGCCCGCACGGTCAGGGGTTGAGCTTGTAGGTGACCTGGGCGATGGCAACTTCGCGCCCACCCTTGTCGGTCACCGAGACGTCGCCGACGCAGATGCTGCCGCCACGCCGGCGCACGCGTGCGCTGGCCTCGAGATCGGCCGCGACGACGAGTTCGAGGTAGTTGATGGAAAAGCCGATGGTCGCGCCGCGTGCGTTCGCGCCGACCCCCGGGTGCGCCCAGAACGCGCACGTCGCCGCGAGATCTACCAGGGCGCTGATGGCGCCGCCGTTGACGCGGTCCTCGCCGAGAAATTCGCGGTAGGGCAGGCGCAGCGTCGCGCGATCGGTTTCGGCGCGAACGAGTTCGATGCCGAGATGGCGGGCGAACGACTGATCGACGGCGATGGCGCGGACGCGTTCGAGCATGGCGGGGTCTCCGGGTAGTTCGGCGCTCACGGTATCAGGCTCGCACGAGCGCTGGCGAGACGCGCCGATTGACAGCGCGCTGGAGTGGGCCGCAGAATCGCGCGCCGCCCGCGACCCGTCCGGGAGCGGCCGTGATGAGTTCTCATCAACCCGTGTGCGCCCCTGGCGCGGAGATTCCATGAGCCCCCGACTGATGACGTGCCTGGTGTGCGCCGCGCTGCTTGGCGGCTGCGCGACGCCGACTATCGTGCCAACCTATACGACGACCAACCCGGACATCCGCATCGACGGCGAGCGCCCGGTCGACGAGGCGCCGCGCATCGAGGCCGCCGGTTCGTTCTGTCTCGAGGTCGCGGAGCGCTGGCACCGCGACGGCGACACCCCCGACGGTACCGCGCTGTGGGCACGCGACACCTTGCGCAAGGTCGTGCCCTGCGGCTGATCGGCGCCGCGTCGTGCCGATGCGAGCGGCACGTGCCGCGATGATGACGCGCGGCAACCGACGCGTGGCGCATGGGCGTTCCCTTCCCGCCCGTGCGCGTTCGGGTTACTGTCTCGGCGGGTCGATTCGATCAACGAGGGGAGACAGAAACATGACGCAACCGTTGTATACCGTGCGCCAGGTCGCCTACGTGGTGCGCGATCTCGATGCCGCGCTGAAGTATTGGGTGGACGTGCTCAACGTGGGGCCGTTCTTTCTCTTCGAGCACTGCCCGCTCGAGAACCAGCGCTACCGCGGCGGGCCGTCGAACGCCGATGTCTCGCTCGCACTCGGCAATTCGGGTGATGTGCAGATCGAGCTGATTTACTGCGAGAACGACGCGCCTTCGGTTTACAAGGAGTTCCTCGACGCCGGGCGCGTCGGGGTCCACCACGTCGGCCTGATGCCGCAGAACTACGCCGAGACCTGCGCCCGTTATGCCGAGCTGGGGCACGAGGCGGCTTTCGAATGCACCGTCGGTGGCGCGCCGCTGGTCTACTTCGACACCGTCGACAGCGTCGGTCATTTCGTCGAGCTGTGGGACAACCACGACGTGTTCAAAGACCTCTTCATGCTGGTCGAGGACGCGACCAAGGGCTGGGACGGCAAGGATCCGGTTCGTCCCGGCCCGCTGTGAGAGCGGCGTGAGCGAGGTGCTGCACGTGCGGCGCGAGGGCGCGGTGCTGTTGCTCGAGCTGCATCGGCCCGCACGCCACCACGCCATCGACCGGGCGCTCGCGGACGCACTCGATGACGCCATGGACGCTGCGGAGGCGGACGCGGAGCTCGCCGCCGTGGTTCTCACTGGCAGTGGCGAGAAGGCTTTCTGTGCCGGCCAGGACATGCTCGAAGCGAGCGGGGTCGAGCCGGCTGACGCTCCGGGTGGGACGAGTTCGGCGCAGCGCGTGGCCGAACGGCTCGACCGCTCGCCCTTGCCGCTCATCGCTGCCATCAATGGCTACTGCTTCGGCGGCGGCGCGCTGCTCGCGATGGCCTGCGACATCCGCCTCGCGGCGACCGGCGCGACCTTCCGCCTGCCGGGCGCCGAGTATGGGCTGGTGGTCGGCGCGGCGACGCTGCCGCGGCTGGTCGGTCCGGCCAAGGCCAAGGAACTGATTTTCACCGCGCGGCGTTTCGATGCGGCCGAAGCGCTTGCCTGCGGCTTCCTCAACGCGGTCTACGAAGCGCCCGCGCTGCGCACGGCGGCGCTTGCGCTGGGCCAGGCGATTGCGGCCAACGACGCGCGCGCCGTGCGCGAATCCAAGCGCGTGATCGATCTCACGACAACGGCCGGCGAGGCGCGTGCCGCCGAGCGCGCGGCCAATGCCGAACTGCGCGGCAGCCCCGCGCAGCGCGCGCGTTTCCGCGCCGCCACGCAGCGCGTCACCGGCCGCTGAAGGCGGGTCTCAGGCAACCCAGTGCGACCACACCGGTGGCACATCTTCCGGTAGCGCCGGGAGGCGTCCCAGCAGCCTGTGTGGTCGATCGGGATGGTGAAAATCCGAGCCCAGCGAACCGGCCAGGCCGTGTGCTCGCGCGAGCGCGGCGAGGCGCGCGGTAACGGCGGGTAGTTGCTGACCGGAGACGATCTCGATGGCGCCTCCGCCGAGCGCGGCGAACTCGCTGACCAGCTCGCCGAGGCGCACGCCGGTCAGGCGGTAATGCGCCGGGTGGGCAAGCACGGCAATGCCGCCGGCGCCGCGGATCCAGTTGACGATCTCGCCGAGTTCGGCCCAGATGCCGACACCATGCGCCTCGCGTGCGCCGCGCAGGTGGTGCGCGTAGGCCTGTTTGAGCGTGCGCACTGCGCCGCGTTCGACGAGTAGGCGGGCGAAGTGTGGGCGTCCGATCACGCCACCGTCGGCGAGACGGGAGGCACCGGCATAGGCATCCTCGATGCCCTGGCGCGCGAGGCGCGCGGCGATGGCCCGGGCGCGCTGTTCGCGGGCCGCCTGCTGGCGGGCGCAGGCTTCGCGCATGGCGTCACTGTCGATGTCGATGCCCAGGCCGACGACATGGATGCCGATGCGGCGCCAGAACGTGGACAGCTCGATGCCGGGCACGAGCGCCAGGCCCGGCGGTGGCGTCAGACCGCCGCGGTAGGCCGCCACGGTGTCGTGGTCGGTGATGCTCAACATGCGCACGCCGGCGTGCGCTGCGGCGGCCAGCAGCGCAGCCGGCGCCAGGCTGCCATCCGACGCGGTGCTGTGGGCGTGCAGATCGATGCTGCCGGGGGCGAAACTCATGCGGCAGTATAGAACCGCTGGCGCGCGCCGCTAAAGCGGGGTAGGCGGCGCGGGGCGTCGTGGCGCGCGATCCGTGCCGCGGCGCAGCAAAGCGGCGCTTCCTCGGGTAGAATTCCGCCCCCCGCCGCTCGAATCCCAGCAGCATGACCAGGATAGTCCGCAACGCGAAGTTTCTCATCGGCCAGGTGGTCAAGCACCGCATGTACCCGTTTCGGGGCGTGATCTACGACGTCGACCCGACGTTCAGCAACAGCGATGAGTGGTGGGAGTCGATCCCGGCGGACGTCCGGCCGCGCAAGGACCAGCCCTTCTATCACCTGCTCGCCGAGAATGCCGAGACCAGCTACGTCGCCTACGTGTCCGAGCAGAACCTGCTCGAGGACGACAGCGGCGTGCCGGTCAATCACCCCGATGTGCCGCGCTACTTCAGCGGGCTGGAAGGCTGCTGCTACAAGCTGAAGGGCGATATCGCACACTGACGCGGCGCCGGTGTGCACGGCGCTCAGGCGTCGAGCTGTGCGAGAAAGCGCAGCATCTGGGCTGTCGTCTCGGCCGGCTTCTCGACCTGCAGCCAGTGGCCGGCGCCATCGATGATCTCGATGAAGCGCAGATCGTCGAAGGCCTGCGGAAAGCTCTCGCGCCAGTCCGGATCGTAGAGCAGTACATCGTCTTCGGCACCGGCGACGAAAGCGGCCGGCCGGGTGAAGCGCGCGCCCTCCAGCTCGGGCGTGATGATGTTGTTGTACAGCATGTTGCGATACCAGTTGCAGGGACCGCGGAAACCCGAGCGGCGGTACTGCTCGAGGTAGTAGTCGAAGTCCGCGCGGCTCAGCCAGCGAGGCAGCGTATCGGTATGCGGCAGGGTGTCGAGCAGGCGGCTGTCGGCGGGATGGTCGAGCTGCTTCATCCAGGCGCCGTAGGGCGAGTCGGCGGCCAGCCCGTAGTAGAGCTGCAGCAGGCTGTGTTCGAGATCCGCCTCGAGTTCCGCCTCGACCACGCCCTCGGGCTGGAAATAGCGGATATACCAGAAGCGGTCATCCATGCCCGGCGGATCGACCGTCGCCGCCGTGGCACGCCAGAAGGGCACCGACAGGCCCATCACCGCGCGACAGACGTCGGCGTGCAGCAGCGCCGTGTTCCAGGCCACCAGGCAGCCCCAGTCGTGCCCGAACAGGACGAAATCGTCGTAGTCGAGCGCGCGCGCCAGGCCGGTGACGTCGGCGGCGAGCTCGCGGATGTTATAGGCCCGTACATCGGCCGGCTTGCTGCTCGCGCCGTAGCCGCGCTGGTCAGGAACCGCGACGCGATAGCCGGCGGCCGCCAGCGGCGCGATCTGGTGACGCCACAGGTACCAGCATTGCGGCCAGCCATGGAGCAGGATGACCAGCGGGCCGTCGCCGGCGAGCGCGGTGTGCAGCGTGACGCCGTTGGTCTCGATCATCCGGAATTCGGGTTCGGACATGCTTGCGCTCCGGCGCCGGGCTCACAGGACCGGCAGGTAGGGGTGGACGAGGTAGTAGGCGACGAACGTGGTCATGCCGATCACGGCCGGGCGGTATGCGCGCCCGCGTTCGCGCTCCGCGGCGCGCGTAGACAGCGCGACGGCGAGACCGGTACAGGCCAGCGCGAGCAGGAACAGCAGCAGGGCCAGCGCAAAATCGATGACGTCGGCGCTGCCCCAGGCGGCGCCCGGCGGACGCGGAATGTGTCCGTAGACCAGCACGCGGAAGGCCAGCGCGAGGATCGCGAGCGCCACCACGGCACGCTCGAGGGCGCCGGCAAGTCGGTTCAGGCTGGTCGTGTCCATGGCTTCGTTCACGGGGTCGTTCAGCGGGCGCGCGACACGCGCGGGGAGCGCCCGGCCCGCGCAGTCTATACGGGATGCGCAGCCAGCGCAGAATCCAGCCTGGCCGTGCGCGGGCGGCAGCAGCGCACGCTCCGCGGCGCTACACTGCGCACATGAACGAGCCCGATGCCGAACGCGAAACAGACGACCTCACGCCGGCGCGCCCGAGCAAGTCCGCGGTCAAGCGCGAGTTCGCCGCCATCCAGGCGCTGGTGCGGCGCCTTGCCGCGCTGCCCGCGCAGCAGTTGGCGCGCCTGCCGCTGGAAGCGGACACGCGCGAGGCGATTGCCGCCGCGAGCCGCCTCAAGCGCCAGGCGTTCGTACGCCAGGTGCGCTACGCGGGCGGCCTGCTGGCGCGCGAAGACTGGCGTGCCGTTGCCGCCGCCGCGGACGCGCAGTCACGACCCCGGCGCGAAGCCGTGCGCGCCTTTCACGATGTCGAACGCTGGCGCGACGCCCTGATCGCGGGTGATGAGGACGTGCTGGCCGACCTCGCCACACGCTTTCCGGCCTTCGACCGCGCCGAGGCGCTGCGGCTGGCGCGCGCTGCTGCCCGCGAGGCCGACGGCGAACGCGCGCCGCCGTCGGCGCGCAAGTTGTTCCGCTATCTCGCGGGCTTCGTCGACAGCGCCTGAGGCACTCGCGCCGCGACGTTCAGCGTACCAGGGTCACCGGGCATGTCGCGTGGCTCGCGACCTGCGTGCTCACGCTGCCGAGCAGCAGGCGCGTGAACGAAGAGCGGCCGCGCGTTCCGATGACGATGAGATCGACCTCGTGGTCCACCGCGTAGCGACAGATCTCCTCTGCCGCATGCCCCCAGAGCTGGACCGCGGTCGCCGGGTTCGCCAGCGTGCCGAGCGCTTCGAGGCTCTGTTTGAGCTCGTTCGCGGCGGCGGCTTCCTCGGCACTGGCGCGGATCTCGTCGATCGAGAGCACCGCGTTGGCCGGCAGCGCCGGCCACTCGCCGGCACCCCAGGCGTACGGCATCATCAGTTCCTCGCTGTGCACGATGAGCACGGTGACCCGGGCGCCCGTATCGCGCGCGAGGCCGCCGGCGAAGCGGGCAGCCTGCATGGCGCCGTCCGAACCGTCGCTGGCGACGAGAATATGCTTGAGCGTGGTCATGGCGTGTTCCTCCCCCGGGTTGCGCTTCGTCGACTGCAGGCATGGTAGCGTGTGGCGGGGCGCCCGGCTTGACGGCCGTCAACGCCGGTTTCTGCCGCCCGCCGGGCGGCTTCGCGTGGTGGTGTGCGGCGCGCGGCGCTCGATCGCCGCGTGCGCCCGGACCACGTTCCCACAGCGTGAAAGAGCGACAGGCCCTACAATAGGTGGATGCCGATCACCGCGCCGAACCTGTTCGATTACCCCAAGCACTGGGCTGCCTGCTTCGAGCCCGCGCCGTACCTGCCGATGACGCGTGCGGAGATGGATGCGCTCGGCTGGGACGCCTGCGACGTGATCATCGTCAGCGGCGATGCCTACGTCGACCATCCCAGCTTCGGCATGGCCGTGATGGGGCGCTTCCTCGAGTCCCAGGGCTTTCGCGTCGGCATCATCGCGCAGCCCGACTGGCACTCGACCGAGGCGTTTACGGCACTAGGACGGCCGACCCTGTTCTTCGGTATCACCGCGGGCAACATGGACTCGATGATCAACCGCTACACCGCGGATCGGCGCCTGCGCAGCGATGATGCGTATACGCCCGGCGGCGTCGCCGGCAAACGTCCCGACCGTGCCGTGATCGTCTATGCACAGCGCTGCCGCGAGGCTTATCGCGACGTGCCGTTGGTGCTCGGCGGCATCGAGGCGAGCCTGCGCCGCATCGCGCAGTACGATTATTGGAGCGACCAGGTGCGCCGTTCGGTCCTCGACGATGCGGCCGGGGACATCCTGCTCTACGGCAACGCCGAGCGCGCCATCGCCGAGGTCGCGCACCGCCTGGCCCGCGGCGAGGCGGTCGAGCGTCTGACCGACATCCGCGGCACCGCCATCATCCGCCGGACCCTGCCGGCCGGCTGGACCGAGCTCGACTCGACCCGCATCGACTGGCCCAAGCAGGTCGACGCACTGCCCAACCCTTACGAATTCGAGGGCGATGCGCGCTGCGCCGACGCGGCCCCGGGCGCCCCGCAGCCGGTACGCGTGATCCCGATGCCGTTGCATCGCCAGGCTGGTGCCGCCCGCGAACGGACGGTGATCCGCCTGCCGTCGTTCGAGAAGGTCAGCAAGGACGCGGTGCTCTATGCGCATGCCTCACGCGTGTTGCACCAGGAATCCAATCCGCACAACGCGCGCGCGCTCGTGCAGCGCCACGGAACCCGCGAGGTGTGGGTCAACCCACCGCCGATTCCGTTGACGACGCCGGAGATGGACGGTGTGTTCGCCCTGCCATACCAGCGTCGGCCGCATCCCGCTTATGGTGAGGCGAAGATCCCCGCCTACGAGATGATCAAGACCTCGGTCAACATCATGCGCGGCTGCTTCGGCGGCTGTACGTTCTGCTCCATCACCGAGCACGAAGGTCGCGTGATCCAGAGCCGCTCGGAGGAATCGATCTTGCGCGAGATCGAGGAAATCCGCGACAAGGTGCCGGGTTTCACCGGGGTGATATCCGATCTCGGCGGGCCGACGGCGAATATGTATCGCCTCAACTGCAAGGATGACGACATCCAGGCGAGTTGCCGGCGGCTCTCGTGCGTCTATCCCACGGTGTGTGCGAATCTCGAGACCAGCCACAAGCCGACCACCCAGCTATACCGCAAGGCGCGCCAGGTACGCGGCGTGAAACGGGTGCTGATCGCCTCGGGCCTGCGCTATGACCTCGCCGTGCTCGACGAGGAATACGTCCGCGAGCTGGTCACGCATCACGTCGGTGGCTATCTCAAGATTGCGCCCGAGCACAGCGAGCAGCGCACGCTCGAGAAGATGATGAAGCCGGGCATGGGCAGTTACTACGCTTTCAAGCGCATGTTCGAACGCTACACGCGGGAAGCCGGCAAGGAGCAATACCTCATCCCGTACTTCATCGCCGCTCACCCGGGCTGCGAGGATGAAGACATGCTCGCCCTGGCGCTGTGGCTGAAGGACAACGGCTTTCGCGTCGACCAGGTCCAGACCTTCTATCCGTCGCCCATGGCCCTCGCCACCGCGATGTACCACGCGGATCGCAACCCTCTGAAGAAGCTGCGTTACAAGAGCGAACCGGTATTCAGCGCCAAGACCCGCGAGCAGCGTCGCCTGCACAAGGCTTTCCTGCGCTACCACGACGCCGAGAATCACGCACTGCTGCGCGAGGCCCTGCTGCGCCTCGGACGCGCCGATCTCATCGGCGACGGCGCTCACCAGCTCGTACCCGCGTCACGCGGCAAGGCGCCGCGTCGGCCGCCGCGCGGCGGCCGTGCGCGCCGCACGCGTCCGGCCCGCGGCGGGCAATGGAGCTGAATCGTTCGCGGCAGGGCTCGCGCGCGATGCGGTCCGGGCAGGCTCTGAACACCAGGCCGCGCTGCCTATTGGCGGTGTTGCCGTTCAGCATCGAGCCGGCGTTGCATGAACAGCGTTTCTCGAATGCCCGGCAACGGTCCGCCGGGTGCCCGCGCTCACTTGCTCAGATCGTCTCGCAGTAGATGTTCCCGCAGTGTCCTCAAGCGTGGGCCAGCGCACGCTCGATAGCGGCGTTCAGCGCCGCTTCGTCGATGGGCTTGGTGAGAAAGGCTCGGAACCCCAGTGCCTGTGCGGCTTCCAAATCGAGTGTCGCGCTATAGCCGCTCATGGCGATCAACGGCAGGGCGGGTCGTAGTGCGAGCAGGCGCGTAGCGAGCTGGGCGCCGGTCAGCCCGGGCATGACCTGATCGGTGATGACCAGGTCCCAGGCCTCGGGCGTCTCCGCGAAGCGCGTCAAAGCCGCCTGCGGGTCGGCGATCACGGTCACGCCGTGACCGTTCAGTTCGAGCAGCTCGGCAACCGCCGTGGCGGCGGCCGGTTCGTCGTCGACGAGCAGGATGCGGGCCGTCCGCCGGGTGCTGGACATCCCGCTCGGCTCGGCCGCGTCGCGAGCATCGCGCGGGGCGTTCGTGTCGACCGGCAGCAGCACGGCGAAGCGGGTGCCACCGCCGGTGCTACTGTCGAGCAGCAGGTGGCCGCCGTAGCCGTGCACGGTGCCGTGAACCATGGACAGCCCCATGCCGCTGCCCTCGCCGGTAGGCTTGGTGGAGAAGAACGGCTCGAAGATGCGCTCGCGATCCTGCGCGGAGATCCCGGGGCCGTCATCGCCGACGGCGATCTCGACGAACTCGCCGGCGAAATCGACGTGGCAGGACGCACAGGTCGCCTGCAGCGTCGGTCGATGCGACAGGCCGAGGGTGATGCTGCCACCCTCGCTGAGTGCATCGCGTGCATTGATGCACAGGTTGAGCACGATCTGCTGGATCTGGACTTCGTTGCCACTGACGCGCGGCGTGTCCTGGCGGATATCGGGCACAAGCTCGATGGTCGATGGCAGTATCGGGCGCAGCATGCGTAGCGACTCGCGCAGTACTGCTGCCAGATCGATGCTGTGCGACTCGCTCACCTCGCCACGGCTGAACGCGAGCATCTGTGCCACCAGGTCACGCGCACGTTTGCCCGCTGCACTGACCTCCTTCAGGTAAGTCGCGAGCTGCGGCGGCATGTCGGCCTCGAAGCGGCGCCGCGCGAGGCTGGTGTAGCCCATGATGCTGGCGAGGATGTTGTTGAAGTCGTGCGCGATTCCTCCCGTCAGCATGCCAATGGCCTCCATGCGCTGGGACTGTTCGAGCTGGCGGCCGAGCCGTTCGCGCTCGGCCTCCGCGCGGCGCCGTCGCGTGATGTCGATGGTGACGCCGTGAATGCCGATCACGCTGCCATCAGTGCCGAAGTCGGCGCGCATGCGGGTTTCGAACCAGAGGACTTCGTCGCCGGCATGCGCGACGCGGAAG
>Ga0180430_10000481_pt1 | contig 43245 bp, 40 predicted proteins | sample SS_ome_9_FD_132999 | JGI IMG/M metagenome (GOLD analysis project Ga0180430, IMG submission 132999) | Hypersaline lake sediment archaeal communities from the Salton Sea, California, USA - SS_1_S_2 metaG | ecosystem: Environmental > Aquatic > Non-marine Saline and Alkaline > Hypersaline >...
CGCGCCGGGCAGCAGGCCGGCCTCGAGCAGGATCTGGAACCCGTTGCAGATGCCGATGAGCAGTTTGCCGTCGGCAGCGTGGCGTTCCACCGCGGCCATGACCGGCGAAAAGCGGGCCACCGCCCCGCTGCGCAGGTAGTCGCCATAGGAAAACCCGCCGGGCAGGATCACGCAGTCGAATCCGTCAAGCGAGGTCTCCCGGTGCCAGACGAACGCCGCCTCGCAGCCGAGGACATGCCTGACCGCGTGGTAGGCGTCGTGATCGCAGTTCGACCCGGGGAACACCACCACGGCGAATCTCGGTTTTTTCGTCTCCATACGGCACTCCCCCGGGTCACCCCGCCAGTTCGAAGCGGTAGTTCTCGATTACGGTATTGGCCAGCAGCTTGCGGCACATCTCGTCGGCCTGGCGTTCCAGCTCGTCCCCGGCCAGCGAATCGTCCATGTCGAGCTCGAGGTACTTGCCCTGCCGGACATCCCCCACGCTGTCAAACCCCAGGGCGTGCAGCGAATTCATCACCGCCCGCCCCTGGGGGTCGAGCACCCCCGGCTTCAGAGTCACGTAAACGCGAAGTTTCATCGATATCTCCCCGTGTTGACTAGCCCAGCGCCACCGTCTCGCTCGGCCGGTCCTGCCAGGTCATCCTGACCCCGGTGTCGGCACCGATGCTGCGCAGCGCCTGCCGCGAACAGAACCGGGCCAGTTCTCTTTCATTGTTCTCCTGGCTGATGTGGGCCAGGAACAGATCTCGCGGCGGTTTGCCGCCGTTTCCCGCCAGGTAGCCGGCCAGGGCCTCGTTGGAGAGGTGCCCCCTGGCGCTGAGGATCCGCTGCTTGAGATACCAGGGGTAGGGCCCCTCACGCAGCATCTCCAGGTCGTGATTGCTCTCCAGCACCAGGATGTCGCTGCCCCGCAGCGTTTCGCCGGTCAGCGAATCCACCTCCCCCAGGTCGGTGGCGTAGCCGAGCACGCTGCCCGCCCCGCTCACCTTCAGCCCCACCGGCTGAGCCGCATCGTGGGACACGGGAAAAGGCAGGATGGAGAAGGGCCCGGACACGAACCGTTCACCCGGCTCGAACGTGCGGATCTCCCCCCGGTAATCGTCGAGCCGGCTCCCCAGAGCCCGCCTGGTGCCCGGCGTCAAGTAGAGCGTCGGGCGATAGTTCTTCGAAAAGACGCGGAGGCCGCGCACGTGGTCGATATGCTCGTGGGTCACCACCACCGAACTGACCGACGACGGATCGACCCCCACTTCCTTCAGGCGTCGCACCGTTTCCCGGCAGCTGAATCCCAGGTCGATGAGCAACGCCTCGCCCCCGGCATCGAGGACCGAGCAATTGCCCTTGCTGCCGCTGCCCAGTACCGTGAATGTCGTGTTCCCGCCGATGGCGGCTCCCTTCTACCCCACGCCGGTGCTGCCGAACCCGCCGGCGCCACGCTCGGTGTCCTCCAACTCGTCCACTTCCTCGAGAATCACCGCCGGGACCGGCTTGATCACCATCTGGGCGATCCGGTCGCCCCGCCGGATGACAAAAACGTCGGCCCCACCGTTGAGCAGGATCACCCTGATCTCGCCGCGGTAGTCGGCGTCGATGGTTCCGGGGGAGTTGGGGACGAGAATGCTGTTTTTCAGAGCCAGGCCGCTGCGCGGGCGTATCTGGGCCTCGAACCCCGGGGGAACGGCGATCTTCAGGCCGGTGGGAACGGCGGCCGTGGCCCCGGGGTCGATGCTCAGTTCGCTTTCCACGGCGGCACGGAGATCCATGCCGGCGCAGAGCGCCGTGGCCTTTTCGGGCAGGGGGAGATCCCTGGCCGAGGCCAGTCGCTGGACCTGCACCCTGACGCGGCGATGTTCCATGCCGAACCACGCTGCCGCCCGACCCGGCGCACGGGTAAACGGCACGACAGCCGGGCTGTTCAGGTCGCGGGGAAGAAAACACCCGATCCCGGCGCGTGCCGGGCAACAACTCCCTCGCCGATCCTGAAGATGAAAGCGGAATTATATCGGATGGACAGGCCCCCTTCAATCCCCGGAGCCAATGCCAAGCACCGGGGGAGGGGACGATGGGCCTAGCCGCCGCCGGGCGTCTTGCTGGGAAGCTGGTGAACACCGCCAAAGGCGCCACTGCCGCCCTGGCCCCCGGGTGCGCCCTTGCCGCCCTTGCCGCCGGCCGCGTCCTTGCCCTTGCCCGGGGGTATCCCACCCTGACCGGTGGCCGGTGACTGGGCGCCACCGAAACCGCCACCGCCGAGATTGATCGCGGCGCCCTGGCCCTGACCCGGACCGCCGACACCGGCGTTCGCACGACCGGATCCGCCGGTGCGCTGGGGCATCTGTTCGACCTTGAAGACCCACTGGTCATAAGTGGCCTGGCCGTTGTATTCCCGGATCGCGCTGTCCCTGTTGCGCGAGCGCACCCCGATGATCGGCCGGGCATTGAGTACGATGTCTTCCTCGGTGCCCTGCAGGGCCTCGAATGGATTGAGCATCACGTCGTCACGGTTGCCGAAGAGGTCATCCGACTGACCGAAGAGGTCGTCGAGGGACTGCGATCCGCCGGACCCGCCGCCGAAGGGGTCACTGCCCCGGCCACCGCCACTGCCACTGTCCCAGCCACCGCCACCGCTCCGACCACCGCCACTGCCCCAGCCGCCGCCGGACGATCCGCCGCCGGCAAAGGGGTCGTTGCCGGGGCCCCAGCCGCCCCCGCCGAAGCCGCCGCCCGAGGACCCGCCACCGGACTGGTGGGTCTGGCGGTTGTCCGCCGAAGTCCACTGGCCGAAAGCGGAAGCCTGGCCGAACCCGCTGCCCGAAGAACTGCCGTGCAGGAACGTCGCGCCGGGATTGGCCACCGCCGGCGCCGTGGGGAGCCCGCCAGCAGCGCTGCCCCTGGTCTCCCCGAGTGAACTGCCGCCGGAGGCACCGAATCCACCCGGGGTACCCTGGAGCGAACCGCCGCCGCCAAAGCCTCCGCCGGGGAAATTCCCGCCGCCATCCGGCGGTGAGGTGCCCCTTCCGCCGCCCAGGCTGCCGCCGCCGGTACTGCCCCCGCCGGCGAAAGGATCATTGCCCTGACGGCCGCCACCGAACGGATCGTTCCCGCCGGCGGGCGCGGTGAGGCCAGGACCGGCTCCTCCGGTGAGCCCGCCGCCGCGATTGGCGCCCCCGGCAGCGCCGCCCGGACTGGCGGCTCCGAGCCCGCCGGCCACGCCGCCCTGGCTCGAGCCGGTTTTGGGCGGGCCGTTGTGCGAGGCAAAAATGAGGATCCAGCGCCCGTCCTCCTCCATGGGATCGGTCCACAGCTTTCGCACGTAGCGCTGGCCGTCCAGGTCTTCCAATTCTTCGAGGGAGAGCGGGTAGCGGTTGTTCTTGCCGTAGAAGCGGATAATGGCGTCAACGTACTGCTCGCCGCGGAAGATCAGCTCCTCTTCCTTGTCCCGCTGCACTACGGTGTGCCAGACGGGCATCGCCGCACCGAGCATGATCAGGGCCACGGCGATCCCCACCATCACGGCGACCAGGCTGAAACCGCTGTCTTTACCACTCTTCATAGCTGCTGCCGTCCAGGGCCACGCCCTTGTGCCCGGTGCGCACGTCCCAGATCCCGGGGCCGGTGTCGTATTCATCATCGCCCCAGACCGAGTCGTACTGGTTGTAGTCGTCGTTGTAACCGTAGGAATCCCTGTTGTAATTATCGTAGCCCTGGTTCCCATACCCGTAATCGTCACCCCAGCCGTCGTCCTCGTACTCGTCACGCGGCTGGTATTCGATTTCGATCCAGGATTCGCTGGTCTCGGTGAAGGGGTCCACCGGAATGTCGCGCAGGTAGCCGGCTTCCACCAGTGAATTGAGCGAAGGCGGGTAGCGGCCGCGATCGGCATGGTATTGGTTGATGCACTCACGCATGTGGTAGAGGTTCTGCTTGATCGCCGCTTCCCGGGCCCGGGTCACCGAGTGGCGATAGACCAGCGCAGCCGTGCTGGTGAGGATGCCGATGATCGCCATCACGATCAGCAGCTCCATCAGCGTGAACCCCTGCTGCCCGCGCCCGCGTCGCCTGTTGCCTAGCTGATGCATCCCGGTCACCAATCCCTGTAATAGGTTCCATCCAACGCCCGGCCATCGCTCTCCGAGTAGACGTCGAACACGTTTTCCCGGCCCCAGGTGTCTGAATCGGCCTCATCCTGGTAGGAACGCATGCCCCATTCACCATCGGGGTTGAAGGGGTCGCGGGGCAGCCGGCGCAAAAACTTGATTTTGCGATCCACCTCGCCCACTTCCTCCACGCCCTCCACCAGCATCTCCAGTTCCAGGGGATAGCCTTCCGAATCGAGGTCCTCGACAATGACACGGCCCTCGTCGGTGGCTTTCTTGTATTCGTCGATGGCCCGGCGGATTTCACGCAGGGCCGCCTTGAGTTCGACCTCCTTCTGACGCTTCACCGAGATCCGCGTCATGGGGATCGCCGCGGCGGCGAGCACCATGATGATCGCCACGCAGACCATCAGCTCCACATAGCTGATGCCGCACTCGTTTCGTCTTCGCATCAGGGTCGGCACCGGTCAATTCCTCGATCATGGCCCCGGAGCGGCAAACGCGCCGCACGACGGGGGGAACACAGTACATTATACGTATACGGTCAAGATTCGACCGCATCTATGCCCTTCCCCGATGACCGGCGCTCGCCGGATCACTGAACCCTGAGCTGCGCCGGTGACCAGATCGAGGGCAGGTTGCGCATCGAGGGGTCCTTGACGCTGTTGTTGGTAAACGCCAGCACCCCGGTGCCCGGGGCCAGCGCCTTGAACTGGAAGGTGGCCAGCGTTCCGGCCCCCTCCGCACCGGCGCCCCGCCCGAACCGCGAGAGGCCCACCAGGACCCGTCCGTTGGCCGCGGTGGCCTGGAAGGTGGTGCTCGTTCCGTCGGCGTTCATGAACGTGCCTTCCGCGGCCCCGGCATACTCCACCAGCTGAGGGTCGTAGGTGATGTAGAAGGGCGCGTGGGCCACATTCCAGGCGTTCTCGATGTTCACCAGCAGGGGGAAAACCGAGCCCACGGCGGCATCGATCGAGCCGGGCACGAAAGAAACCCGCACCGGGCCGCGGGGCGGGTCTCCGCCCCCGGGGCCTTCGGCATCGTCCCGGCTTCCGCCGGTGTCGTCTTCCCCGCCCCCGGTCCCGGAATCGCCGTCATCGGAGGGGTCGCCCCCGCCCGATCCGCCGGAGAAGGGATCCTCGGTCGACGAGGCATCACCGGACCAGTCGGCATCCCTTGCCTCCCAGCCCTCGACCTCCCCGACCTCCAGGTCGGACGACGCGCCGCGAGCGTCGTCCCCCGGCTTGGTGGTGCCGGCAGCACCGCCCTGACCGTCCTCCCCTTCTTTCGCTTTCTCCTCCACCGCTTCCTCGCCGTAGAGGTTCATCATCTGGGTCTTGAACGGCTCCTTGTCCACCATGCCGAGATAGATCGACTCCAGGTCCTCCTCGATAATGCTCGGAATGCGGACGATGTGCGGCGTGATGGTGAGGATCAGGTCGTCCACCTTGACGTCGGTCTGATTCTTTCCCAGAATCTTCTTCAGCCAGGGGATGTCGCTCACACCGGGGACACCGGTGTTCGACTCGGTGCTGGTGTCCTTGAACAGGCCGGCGAGCAGGCTGGTCTGGCCGTCACGAAGGCGGATCACGGTGGTGATCTCCCGGTTGCCGATGGTCGGCTGGCCCGAAGAGGTGACCGCCCCGATGGAGCTGACCTCCACCTTGAGCTCCAGTGAGATCTCGCGGTTGTGGTGCACCCGCGGCGTGACCTCGATCTGGATGCCCACGTTCTGGTAGGTGTAGGAAGTGACCGGGATCACGTTGCCCGACTGGTCGGTCTGGGTGAAGTTGAAGGTCGTTGTGGGAATCGGCACCTTGTCGCCGATGTGGATCTTCGCCGTCTCGCCCTCGGCGACCCGCAGCTGGGGCCTGGCGAGGAATCGGGTATCGCTGTCGCTCTTGAGGAAATTGTAGATCACCGAGGGCAGGGTGAGGATCCAGTCGGTGGAGTCGAGGTAGCGGAGATCATTGATTGACCCCGACCATCCGCCGTCGCCGGCCCCCTTGAGCGATTGGGAGATCGAATACTGCGTCAACTCGATACCCAGGGTTTCGGCCCGGGTGCGGTTGACTTCCAGCATCTCGATGCCCACCACGACTTCCGACTTGTTCTTGTCGTTGGACTCGATGATCCGGCTGGCCAGCGCCACCTTCTTCGGCGTGTCCATGATGGTAATGGCGTTCAGCTCGGGGTTCACCGCGATGGTGCGGGTCTTGGAGAGGATCGTGCGCAGCAGGGTCTGCACATCCTTGATGTCGGCGCTGGAAAGGTAGAATGTCTTGATGACCTGGTCTTCGTACTCCTTGCGCTTGGCCTGGTTGTCGGGGACGACGAGAATGGTGGTCTCGTCGATGACCTTGATGAAGTGCCCGTTGGCCAGCGAGAGGATGTTGAGAATATCCTCGAAGGTCACGCCGGTGACATCGATGCTGAAATCCTGGTCCTGGATCTGCTTGTCGAAGATGATATTGATCCCGCCGACCTTGCCCAGCTGCTCGTAGATGGTCTTGATCGACGTATCCTTGTAATAGAACGAAATCTTCGCGTCGCTGAGCGGGTTCAGGCGGGGCGGTTCAGGGATTACGGCCTCGTCCTTCATCCGTTCGAACTCGGTCCTGCCGCCTTCCATCTCCACCCGTTTCTCTTCGATGGCCCGCATCACCACGGCCAGCTCGTCGATGGCGTACTGATTCGAAGGATCGAACATGATCGTCTTGTTGTAGAAGATCGCCGCGTCCTCGAGCAGCCCGGTGTTGGCATACTCCTGTCCCCGCTTGAAAAACTCCTGCGAGGCTTCCAGGCGCGTCTTCTCCAGGGCGATTTTGTAGCGCGGGCGGCTGGGCGCTTTTTCCACGGCATCGGTGAACCGCTGGACCGCGAGTTCCCATTGGCCCAGGCTCGCCGCCTTCTGGCCTTCGATGTACGCCTTGCGCGCTGAGCAGCCCATGGCCAGCAGCAGCATGACCGCGATGGTCGCCAGGCCCAACGCCCGCAGGACCGGACCGCCTCGAGGTTTGGTCGGTACGTTCAAGATTCCACCCTTTCCACAACAGTCGGTCGGCAGAGGACAACCGCCGGCCCTGGTTCACCTATTCTTCTTCCTCTTCCTCGGACCACTCGGCGAGAATGACCCGCTCGGATTGACCTTCGAAGATCGGGTCGGTATAGCCGATCTCGACATATTCGTAACCGATTTCCAGGATGCGGAACTGCCCGGCGATGGGTTCGCCCACGCCGCCGATGTAGCTCTCCTCGGCCTCCTCGTCGGTGAGGAACACCGTCTTGTTCTCCAGCGGGCCGATGAAACCGACGAACTTGAGATTCATCTCCGGCGGGTCGGGAAGTTCGACCTTCTCCGTTTCCGGTTCTTTCTCCTCGACCACTTTCGACTCCTCCGCGGCACCGCCGGCACCCGGCAGGCCCGGCGTCCGGCCGGTGTTCCCCGGCAGGCCCGGCGTCCGGCCGCCCTCGCCCCGCGGGGGCCGCTTGGCCCGCCCGTACTCGAAGAGGTTGCGGTCATTGACGAAGTCGTCGGTGGGTTCATCGAGCTGGGCCAGGTCGATGGGCGGCACGAGCAGCTGCGACACCACGTCGGCCCGGGCTTCTTCGGGGGTGAACCGGCTCTCCGGGCCGGTGAACCCGATGCCGCCCTCGCCGCGGAAGAAATAGATCACGGCGACGAGGCCGATCAGGGCGGCGGCCGCAACCAGGGTGATCTCCCGCTGGTTCAGCTTGCGCATTCCGCCGATGTTCAGATCCAGTGCCATCGATTCACGGCCTCCAGGCTATCGTCTGCGCCGTCTCATCAGGTCATCGAGGTTGTCCACCGAGCGGAAGAAGGTGGACAGATCGAAGTTCAGCTGCAGCAGGCGGCCGGTGTCGTCCGACTTGCGCAGGTTGATCCGTTCGATGACCAGGAAATTCTCGGAGTTCTCGATCTGGTTGATGAAATTGCCCACGTCCTCGAACCGCCCCCGGAGCGGGAAGCGCAGACGGAACTCATAGACCCCCATGTCTTCATATTCCTGAGCCGGGTAGCTGGTCTGGTTGACGTTGACATTGAACTGCCGGGCCAGGTCGCTGATCTCCTCACGAACCGGGTTCATGCGCTCCTCGAGCGTGCCGAGCACCTCGAAATAGAAGGTGTCGAGGTTCTCACGGGTGAGGTCCAGGGCCTTCTTGTCCGCCCGGGCGGCCTCCAGACGGCGCTGGCTGATCGTCTGGTCGCGGCGGATCACCTCCAGTCGCTCTTCCCGCTCGCGCAGCCCCTTCTTCCCCGGGTGGATCACCAGCCCGTAGAACACGACGTTGATCAGCAGGAAGATGACAAACCCGGCGAGGATCCTGGGGTGCAGGTCCCGGCGCTCTTCGGTGGCCGTCTCCGTGCTGTCGATCTGCGGCTCATCCATCAGGATCGGTCTCCCGGCTGCCGCCCCGGCCCGCGGGGCGGCGTACGGTTCGAATCATCGGAACGCTGGTTCGGCGCTCCGGCATCGGGCGGCGGCCCCCCGGGTGGCGGTTCATCGCCGAACATCCCGCCGCCGCCGAAGGGGTCCTCGCCGGTGGGGACAAAGGGGTCGTCCCCGGCCGGGGCGAACGGGTCGAAGATTTCGTCATCCGGTGCCATTTTCAATTCCGGGAACGCGTCCGCGTCCTGGCCGGCGTCCCCCGGTGAGGCCTCCGCCCAGTCGGCGGCATCCGGATCGGGAAGCACGGCCTCACGGCTGACCCATTCGGCGACGCTCCCCGGTTCGGGCACTTCTGTTTCCGTTCCCTCGGGCGTCACCCCGGCCGACGCCCGGGCGCTGCGATCGAAACCCGTGGGCGAATATTCCATGGTCAGCGGGAAGGAAACGGTCCCGCCCTCGCGGTCCTCGGAGGTGATCAACACCCGGTCGAACTCCTCGATGTCCTCGAGGTTTTCGATGAACTCGTTCACCGCCGCCGTCTTGCGGGCCATGCAGGCCAGCGTGATGCGGATGCTTTCCGGCTGGACCCGCGGCGTGATCGATTCGATCTTCACGTCGGGGGGGAGGGCTTCCTGGAGCAGGTTGATCATGCGGATCCAGGAAAACCGCCGCTGCCGGATCCGGCTGTCGACAAAACTGACCACTTCGCGGAACCGCCGATTGCGTTGGATCTGCTCGATTTCGTCGGAGAGGGCCCGGGTTTCGCGGATGTTGCGGTCGACCTCGGTCTGCAGCTGGTCGATCTCGTTCTCCATCAGCCGCACGTCCCCGTGGTTGTTGAAGAACCAGAGCAGGTTGTGCGCCATGAGCAGCAGGGCCGCCAGGCCGATCACCGCGTACGCCAGGTGGTACAGCGTGTGGTTGGTGAACGGCCGGCTCGACAGGTTGATCTGAAGTTTGTTCATCGTGCTCCGCCGGAACGTCCTCGCTATCTTCCCGCCGCCGCCCCGATGGCCGGGGCCAGTTGCTGAAGAACGCCGGGCTCCAACGTCAGCCCGGTGCGCAGGTCGATCTCCCCGGCAGGGTCGAGGACCTCCGCCGGGATCGACAATTCAGCCTCCAACCGATCGCGCAACTCGAGAATGTGAAACCCGGTGCCACGGACCATGATCCGTCCCAGGCCGCTGCGGCCCAGCTTCTCACGGTAGTAGAGCACCGATGTGCGGATCTCGCGAACCACCCGCTCGTAGTCATACTCGTCGGCCCCGGTGGTGGCAGCAATCGTCTTGGTCCGGTAGAGGATCGGGACGCCGCCGTGCAGGATCACCAGGGACAGACCATCGTCCTCGCAGTTGACCAGCAACCGGTCACTGCCCTCCCCCGTACCGTGGATCAGCTTGCCCAGGAACAGGTTGTACAGGTTATTGGTGGAGATGTCCACCAGCCCGGGGAGCAGCCCGGCATCGGTGAAGCACTTCTCGTATTGGCGCAGCACGGTGGTATGCAGGATCGTCACCAGCACCCGGGCCACGTGGTCGTCCTCGGCCCCGCCAACGGGCCGGCCGAACCGGTGGTAGGCCACCCGGCCCTCCTCGATGGGAAAGGGCGTGACCTTCTTCAATTGCCAGCCAATGAGGCGGTCCATTTCCTTGCGGTTCCGCGGGGCCGATTCCATTTCCAACACCGCCACCTTGGCCGTGCTGTCTGAGAGCACCAGCGACACGCGGTCCGATTTCTTCTCTCCCGAACGATCGGCCAGCCGGCGGACCAGGTCAGTGAGGTAGGACTCCCGGGCCACGTTCTTCTCCACCATCGAGACGGCCACTTCCCCCGGATCGAGCGGCGTAACGGCGAAATTCTCCAGCCGCAGCCGGCCGCGCTCCCGGACCAGGCGCACCATGGTCAGTGCGGTGCTGGACACCTCGAAAGCCATCAGCGGGTAATCCGGTTTGAACAGACGCATCTCGGGTCCTCAGTCGATGAAGGTGACCTTGTTGATTTCGCGGAGCGTGGTCACGCCCTCGAGCACCTTGGCCACCGCCGCCCGCCGCAGGGAGACCATGCCCTCGCGCATCGCCTGCCGGTTGATCTCCGCCGCCGCCTTGCGGTCGAGAATCATCTGCCGCACGGTGTCGGACATGTCCAGCAGCTCGGCAACAGCCGATCGGCCGCGGAAACCGGTGCCGTTGCAGTCGATGCACCCGGCGCCCTCGTAGTAATCATAACGGGCATATTCCTCGGGGTCGAATCCCGATTCCTCGAGCAGCTGCTTGCTGGGCACCACCTTCTTCTTGCACGAGGGGCAGACCAGCCGCACGAGGCGCTGGGCCAGGATGCAGTTCATCGCCGAAACGAAGTTGTAGGGTTCGATGCCCATGTTGAGGAAGCGGCCCAGCACGTCGACCACGTTGTTGGCGTGGACCGTGGTAAACACCAGGTGGCCGGTGAGCGCCGACTGCACCGCGATCTCGGCGGTCTCCGGATCGCGGATCTCACCGACCATGATCTTGTCCGGATCATGACGCAGGATCGAGCGCAGCCCCTTGGCGAAGGTCAGCCCCTTCTTCTCGTTCACCGGGATCTGGGTCACCCCGTCGAGCAGGTATTCCACCGGGTCCTCGATGGTGATGATCTTGTCCTCGGAACTGCGGATCTCGGAAAGCGCGGCATAGAGCGTGGTGGTCTTGCCGCTTCCCGTGGGCCCGGTGACGAGAATCATCCCGTACGGTTCCTGGATGAACTTGCGCATCCGCTTCAGTTCGCGCTCGTCGAAGCCGAGCACGGTGAGGTTCAGTTCCTTGAATTCCTCGTTGGCCGACTCCTTGTCCAGGACGCGGATCACCGCGTCCTCGCCGTGAACACTGGGGATGATCGAGACACGGAAGTCGATGGTCTTGCCCTTGATGCGCAGTTTGAAGCGGCCGTCCTGGGGGATGCGCTTCTCGGCGATGTCCAGCTCGGACATGACCTTGATCCGGGAGAGGATCGTGGAGTGGAACTTCTTGTCGATGGGCTCCAGCGCCTGGTAGAGCACGCCGTCGATGCGGTACTTGATCCGCACCTCCCGGTCGCCGGTTTCGATGTGCACGTCCGAGGCCCGCCGCTGGATGGCGTTGAAGATCGTCGTGTCCACCAGCTTGATGATCGGGCTGGCGTCGCTGGTCAGCTTGTCGATGGTGATCGCTTCCTCACCGTCGTCGCTGTCCTGGATCAACTGGATCTTGAAGTCCGCGGTGGCCTCGTCGAGCACCCGCTGCGAACTCTCGCTCTTCTTCAGCACCTCGTTGATCGCCGTCCTAGTGCCCACCAGCACCTTGAGCGGCGTCTTGAGCAGCAGCTCGAGGTCGTCGAGGCGCAGGATGTCGGTGGGATCGGCAATGACGATGACCAGCTTTCCTTCATCCCGGCGGAAAGGGACGAACTCGTAGCGGAACATCAGGTCCACGGGGATCGAGCGGAAGAGCTCGTGGTCGATGGTGAAGTCCTGCAGGTCGATGAACTCGATGCCGTACTTCTCAGCGATGTTGCGGGCCTTGACCGTCTCGGAGACCTCCTGGTCGAGTTCCATGCCCATGGCCGGAACGTCGGCCGGCGCCGGGGCACCGCCCGCCACCGTATGTCCGCCCGGTCCCACCGGCTGTTCGGGATTGGTCATCGCACCTTCTCCTTCTCCCCTAGCCCCTCACGGCGTTGATCGCCTCGAACAGGGGAAGATACATCGCCAGCAGCATTCCGGCAATCACCATCCCCATGGTAATGAGCAGGGCCGGCTCGAGCATGGAGATGAGCACCGTGATCCGGTTGTCCACCTCCTCGTCATAGAAATCGGCGATGTTGCCCAGCATCTCGGTCAATGCGCCGGAAGTCTCGCCGACTTTCACCATTTCGATGGTCATGCTCGTGAACAGCCCGGTGTCTTCCAGGCTGTCGGCCAGGCTCTGCCCCTCGTTGATCTGCTGCACGACCCTGCTCACTTCGCGTGAAAGCAGCCGGTTGCCGATGGCCTTGGCCGACACGTCGAGGGAGAGGATCAGCGGAATACCGCCGCCGAGCAGCGTGGCCAGGGTGCGGCACATCTGGGAAATGGAGTATTTCTGCATCAGCGGGCCGAGTACCGGAACACGCATCTTGGCCCGGTCGATGGTCACGCCGCCGGCCGCGGTCCGTTCGTAGAGCTTGACGCCGATCACGGCCAGCACCGCCGCCCCGAACACGTAGAAGATGTTGTCGCGGAAAAAGAACGCGATGGCCATCAGCATCTGGGTCAGCAACGGCAGTTCGGCGTCGAAATCGGTGTAGAACGTCTGGAAGTTGGGGATGACGTAGAGGATCATGATCGAGATGAGCACGATGGAGAGCAGCACCAGGATCACCGGATAGACCAGCGCCGAAACCACCTTGCGCCGGATGTTGAGAATGATCTTGAGATACTCCACGTAGCGCCGGATGACGCCCACCAGGTCACCGGACCGCTCACCGGCCATCAGCGAAGCGGTGTAGACCCGCGAGAAACCTCCCTGGGCCTCGAACGCCTCGGAGAGCGACGTCCCGCTCTCCACCTCGTCACGAATGTTGGAGAGCACTCGCTTGAAGTGCGGGTCCTGCATCCGTTCGGCGAGGATGCCCAGGCCGTGAAGAATGGGCAGGCCGGCCTTGACCAGGGCGATGAATTCCTGGTTGAAGATGAGGAAGTCGTTGGTCTTGATCTTCTTGCGCGCCCGCCCGATCCGCCCCACGTCTCCCATGGAGAAGGAGAACATCCCCTTCTTGCGCACGGAGAAGACATAGTAGTCCTTGTCCGTCATCATCCTGCGGGCCGCACCCTCGGTCTCCGCGTGACAGATCTTCTCGATCACCCGGCCTTCGCCGGTGCCCAGCTTGCAGATGTACTCGTTCACGGCCACTCCCGTACCGGCAGATCGCCGGTGTCCCGCGCCGGTTCCCGCGGCGGCGAGGGCTCTTCCCGCAGCGTGGCCCGGATGGCCAGGGTGTAGTATTCCCGGCAACCGGGTTTTCTCATCGTCAGCAGGTGCTTCACGCCGTTGCCCAGCTGGAGGTCGGTGGTGAGAATCACCACGTTCTCCTTCTTGCCGGCACGGACGCGGACCTGTGAGAAGGCCAGTCGCTTGATCTGAATAAGTTCTTTTGTCCGATCAAAATAGCCAACCTGGAACTCCACATTATAGCCCTGGCCCAGGGGGAATTCAACGAACTGCCCCTCGCGGGCCACCACCAGTTCCGATCCGACTTCCGCCTCGCTGCTCACCTGCCGTTTCAAGGCCATCTGGCGGTTGAGCGCGGAGAGTCGCGGTTCGGCCTTCAAGGCGGCATCGGCCGGCGCGGAAGCCTTCTCCCCGGTGCCGACATAGTTCATCAGGCTGATCTCCATGGAGAACGTGCGCGGGACGCTGTCGTACCGTTCCACCACGGCCTGAATCGCCTCCAGCCGCTCGGCGGTGTCACAGATTTCGATCAGCGCCTGCCCCGGCTCGATGCGGTACCAGCCCTGGCGGCTGAACATGTTGTGAATGCGGGCCGCCACCTGGGGCATTTTCTGGTATTCGATGCGCAGCTGCACCTTTTCCATTCCGAAAAACGGTTCGCGGGGCGAGGCCACTTCGGCGGACCGGACCGGAGCGCACGGCAGCAGGAGGAACAGCACGAGCAGCGCCGCCACGGCGGCCCCCCGGGACCTGGACTGATGATTCTGCCGCGTATTCATCACTTCCTCCTCGCCTTCCGGTTCTGGACGTCACTCCCCTTCACGGAACCCTTCACAGCCGAAGGGGAACTGCTCGGACTCGAAAGAGACGACCCGAACCTCCTCCTCCCCCCGGTCTTCGCCATCACCGATCACCAGGCTGTACTCGATGATCGATTCCATCTGCTCCGCCTCCTGAATCCCGGCGACGGTGACCGGCGCCGTCTCGCCGCCGGCGCGGTAGAGGTTCACCGAACCGTTCTCCCGCTCGTCCACCCGCGTGAGGCGGAGTTCCCGGACCTCACCGCTGCGCTCGATGATCCGTGCCGGGAGCGCTTCGGCAATACGCTGGATGTACATCCCTTCCACCAGGCCCTCTTCCTCGGCGGCCGGCTCGACAGCGGCAGTGGAATCGACCGGGGGCGGCAGTACCGTGTCACCCGGCTGCACGAGAAAGAGGCCGACGAGAATCGTGGCCGCCACCGCCGCGGCCGCCGCCGACCACCGCGCCGCCACGGGCCAGCGGAGCAGGCGCCCGGTGCGTGGCGGCCGGGCTTCCAGCCTGCCGGACAGTTCTTCCCAGAACCCGTCCCAGCGCGCCTCGCCCCCACCCTCGTTTTCGCGGGCGGCCAGGGGCACGAACATCTTCAGCGGATCCTGAGCCTCGGCCAGCCGCCGGCACGCCGGACAGCCCGCCAGGTGCTCGATCACTTCCTGCAGTTCCCGCCCCTCCAACTCGTCCGCCAGGTAGGCGTCAAGGCGCCCCTCGGTTTCCCTGCACGTGGTTTGACTCATCTCAACGCCTCACCGCTTGTCATTCCCCGACCTCCGGTCCCGCCTCCCGGGGCAGGTATTCGGGGAAGTGGCGTTTCAGTTTCTCGCGGAGCACGGCCCGCGCCTGGAACATGTGGTTGCGCACGGTGGATTCCCGGCACCCCACGATAGCCGCTATTTCCTTCATGCTCAGTCCCTGGAACTCCCGCAGCACGAAAATGCTCCGTTGCCGTTCGGTGAGGTAGCGGGCCAGCCGGTTGAACACCTGCTGGATCTCGCCGGCCTCCAGTTGCCGGTCCTGGTCGGGCAGTCTCGGCGACGGTGCCGCCTGCTCCCCGGGGCGCGTCTCGTCGAACTCGTCGGTGAGCGCCTGCTTGCGCCCCTGCCGGCGGAGGAAGTCGATGGCCAGCCGGGTGGTGATGGTGTGCAGCCAGGTGTTGAACGCATATTGTTCATCGTACCGGTGGAGGGATTTCCAGACGCGAAGGAACACCATCTGGGAAATATCCCGCGCGTCCTCCTCCCGGCCCACCACCTGGTAGGCGACCCAGTAGACCTTTTCCCGCTTGAGGCGCACCAGCTCCTCGAATGCGTCCTGGTCCCCCTCCCGGGCCTTTCGGATGACTTCTCGTTCGTCCATCGATCCCGCGAGTGATGACCGGGCCGCCATTCATTCCCTTTCAGACCGTAAATACGGCGATGTGCGGGTTAACGTCTAGCCGCAGTAAACCTGCCGGCCCGCCGTCGTTGCTTCCGGCGGGGAGGAAAGCGGGAGTGGCGGCGATATCATCGTTTCCCGGACTTCTTCGAAACGGCCGCCCGTTTGCGTTTTGCCGGGGCCTTCTTCCCCCGTGCCCCCGGGCCGGCTTCTTCTCCGGCACGAGCACCTTGTCCAGCACCTCGTCCATGGTGTTCACGAAAGTGAAGTTGAGTTCCTTGAGCAACTTGCGCGGGATCTCCTTCACCTCGTTTCGGATGGCGGCGGGGACAACCACATCGGTGATCTTGGCCCGACGGGCGGCGAGCACCTTCTCCTTGATCCCGCCCACGGGCAGCACGTTGCCGCGCAGGGTGATCTCGCCGGTCATGGCCAGCGAGCGGTGCACCGCACGGCCGCTGAGCGCCGAGACCAGCGAGGTGGCCAGGGTGATGCCGGCCGAGGGGCCGTCCTTGGGGATCGCCCCCTCGGGCACGTGGATGTGGATATCGTTCTCGGTGAACGTTTTCGGCGGGATCTTGAAGTCTTTTGCCCGGCTGCGGATGTAGCTCCGGGCCGCCTGGGCCGACTCCTTCATCACGTCACCCAGCTGGCCGGTGAGGATCAGCTGGCCCTTGCCCGGCATCAGCGTGGTCTCGATGAACATGATGTCGCCGCCGGCGGCGGTCCAGGCCAGCCCGGTGGCCACCCCCACCTGGTCCTTCTCCAACAGCTCTTCCTTGAGAATCCGCTTGTGGCCGAGGTACTTGCGCACGCTGCCGCTGGTCACCCGCACCGAGCTCTTCTTGCCCTCGGCCACCTGGCGGGCCACCTTGCGCAGGATGGCGGCCAGCTCCCGCTCGAGGTTGCGCAGCCCGGCCTCGCGGGTGTAGCCGCGCACCGTCTCGAGGATCGAGCCGTCGGTGATGTTGACCCTGCGCGGGGTGAGGCCGTGGGCCTTGAGCTGCTTGGGGATCAGGTGGCGGCGGGCGATCTCCAGCTTCTCCTCTTCCATGTAGCCCGGGAGGTGGATCACCTCCATGCGGTCGAGGAAGGCCGGCTGGATGGTGTCCAGCACGTTGGCCGTGGTGATGAACATCACGTTGGAGAGGTCGTAGGGCACCGAAAGGTAATGGTCACGGAAGGCGAAGTTCTGCTCCGGGTCGAGCACCTCGAGCAACGCCGAGGAGGGGTCGCCGCGGTAGTCGGCCCCCACCTTGTCCACCTCGTCGAGCATGAACACCGGGTTGCCTGAACCGGCGCTGTGGATACCCTGGATGATCCGGCCGGGCAGGGCGCCGACATAGGTGCGGCGGTGGCCGCGGATCTCGGCCTCGTCGCGCACGCCGCCGAGGGAGAGGCGGACGAACTTGCGGCCCAGGGCCCGGGCAATGGAACGGCCCAGGGAAGTCTTGCCCACGCCGGGCGGGCCGACGAAGCAGAGGATCGGCCCCTTCATCTTCTTCTTCAGCTTGCGCACCGCGAGATACTCGATGATCCGTTCCTTGACCTTGTCCAGGCCGTAGTGGTCCTCGTCGAGGATCTGCTGCGCCTTTTTCAGCTTGAGGTTGTCCCGCGTCTGGTTCGACCAGGGGAGCTCCACCATCCAGTCGAGGTAGTTGCGCAGGGTGGCCGTCTCCGCCGAGTCGGGGTGCATCCGCTCCAGCTTGCGGATCTGCTTCTCCACCTCCTCGAGGGTCTCATCCGGCATGCCGGCCTCGGCGGCCTTGCGGCGCAGGCTCTCGATCTCCTCGGCCGCCTCGTTGCCCTCACCCAGCTCGGCCTGGATCGCCTTGAGCTGCTGGCGCAGGAAGTACTCGCGCTGGGAGCGGTCGATCTCGCCGCGGGCCTGGGTGTTGATCTCCTGCTGCATGGCCAGCAGCTTGAGCTCCTTGCCCAGCAGGTTGTTCACGCTGTGCAGCCGCTCCACCGGATCGACGATCTCGAGGATGTCCTGGCCCTCGGCGATCTTCAGATCGAGGTTGGAGGCGGCCAGGTCGGAGAGCCGGCCGGGGTCGTTGAGGTTCGAGGCGATGACCATCACCTCGGGGGAGATGGCCTTGCCCAGGGAGATCGCCTTCTCCAGGGAGGATTTGACGTTGCGCATCAACGCTTCCATCTCCAGGGTCAGCCCCTCGATCATCGGCTCGGCAACCTGCTCCACTTCGGCCTGGAACCAGGGGTCGGTCTGGATGAACCGCTTGACCTTGACCCGGCTCAACCCCTGGACCAGCACACGGATACGCCCGTCGGGCAGCTTGAGCATGCGCATGATCACCGCCGCCGTGCCGAAGGTGTAGAGGTCGTCGGGCGTCGGCTCCTCGATTTCCTGCTGCTTCTGCGAGAGGAGCAGGATCAGCCGGTTCTCGGTGAGGGCCTGGTCCACGGCCTTGATCGACTTGTCGCGGCTCACCGAGAGCGGGACGATGATGTAGGGATAGATGACGATGTCGCGCAGGGGCAGCACCGGCAGCACGTCGGGAATGCGGATGCTCTCCTCGTCGCCCTCTTCGAATGGCTGGTCCACTTGATCCGGGTTCATGCTCCAACTCCCATACTGTTGAGCACTCCAATGGAGTGGTTGGCGTTCGGGTTACTTGCGTTTCTTCAGCAGGTCCTTCAGTTCATCGACAAACTCGTGCACGTCTTCGAACCGGCGGTAGACCGAGGCAAAGCGCACGTAGGCCACACTGTCCAGATCGCGTAACGAATCCATCACGTGGCGCCCCACCTCCTCGGTGGAGATCTCCCTCTCCGGGCTGTCCTGCAGCCGGCCTTCGATACCGTCGACGATGGCCTCGAGGGCCTTGAGCTGGATCGGCCGCTTCTCGCAGGCCTTGCGCATGCCGGCGAGCAGTTTGTTCGGGTCGAAGGACTCCCGGCTGCCGTCCCGCTTGACCACCATCAGGGCGATCTCCTCGATCCGTTCATACGAGGTGAACCGTTTGCCGCACTGCAGGCACTCGCGGCGGCGCCGGATCACCGTTCCCTCCTTGGCCTCGCGGGAGTCCACCACCCGGTCCTCGTCGAAGTTGCAGTAGGGGCATCTCATCGGTTTTCCTCCACCATCACGCGGGAGCGCCCTTGTCGCCGCCCGCCTCATCGGAAGCAATGGATTTCATCGCGCCGAGGGACAAGCCCTCCCGCCAGGCGTACCCGGCGCCGATCAGGGTCACCGGCAGGAAGGCCAGCAGGTGGCAGACGAGAATCGCCGCCACGGCCGTGCTTTCCTCCACGGCGAAAATGTAGACCAGACCCGCCTTGAAGGCCATGTGGTAGCCGCCCACCCCTCCCGGCGTGGGCAGGGACACGCCCACCGCCACGATGATCGTCACGAAGAACGTGCTGATGAAGGGGAGCTCGATGCCGAATCCGAGCAGGGTGAACCAGATGCCGAGGGTGATGAAGAGCCAGCAGACCACCGACCAGAACCCCAGGGGCAGCAGGTAGGAGGGCCGGGAGAGCACGGAAAATCCCTCGACAAACGAGGCCGCGATGGCCGCGGCCTTCTTCCGCCAGCGCTCGGAGAAAACGAAAAGGGCCCGCTCGGTCCAGAGCGGCGCCAGGTCCGGCTTGAGGATGAGGAAGACCATCACCGCCAACAGGAGAACGATGGCCGGGGCGCCGTACACCGAGGCGGTCTTGACCAGCGTGATGAACTCGCTGCCCTCGGCTGAAACCTCCTCCGGGAAACGATAGAAGACGAGGAAGACGGCGAAGAGGACGAGGATGGTCAGCGCATCGAGCACACGCTCCACCACCACCGTGGCAAAGACCGCGCTGGTCTTCATCCCCTCGCGCCGGGCCAGGACCCAGGCCCGGACGAACTCGCCGATCCGTCCGGGGATCAGGGTAATGGTCATGAAACCGATGCAGATGGCGCTGAACAGTCCGTGCAGCCCCACCGCCTTCAGGGGCCTGAGCAGGTAGCGCCAGCGCACGGCCCTGATGAAGAAGTTGACCAGGTTGGCCAGGGCGCCCAGGATGATGAGCCACGGGTTGGCGTTCTTCAGGGCCTCCAGCACTTCCGGCCACTGGATACCGCGGAGAAAGAAAAATAAAAGGAGGAATCCCACAAGAATTCCCAGGGCAAACTTTGCCTTTTCCTTCATAAAACCCCGTTTGTTGTGCAAGAACTATCCCAAACGACCCATTTCTTTCGACTCATCGACCAAGAACTTACTGAAAATTAGAGGTAAACGCAAGATCTTCTGCCGAAAACCGGTTCTCCCCCAGGCCCTTCCCTTCCCCGCTCCAGGCTGCCGGCGGGCCAGGCGGCCCAATCTTGCTTTTCCAACACCGTTCTGAAAAAATGGCCCGGCTCGCGAACTTTTCATGAATTCGAAGCGTCAGTCACGGTGCAGGCGATGAACAAACGGTCCAACCTGTTGAGCGGCAAGGATGATGCCCAGCTGGTGGCCAGTTGCCTCGCCGCCGAGGAGGGGGCCTGGGAAGAACTCCACGCCCGCTACCGGCGGAAGGTCTTCAACATCGCCTTCCAGTTCGTGGGCAAGTTCGACGAGGCGGAAGACCTGACCCAGGAGATTTTCATCAAGGTTTTCCGGGCCCTCGACAGGTTCGACGCAGAGGGGAATTTCCAGCAATGGCTGATCCGCATCAGCAAGAATCACTCCATCGATCATTACCGCCGCCGGCGGAAGGATCGGGAACTGCTGCTGGAAGGCAGCCTGCAGCTGGAACTGACACCCTCGAAAACGCGCAACCCGTACCGGAGTCTCGAGCTGAACGAACGGGCGGAGATGTTCAAGCGGGCGCTGGCCCACTTGCCGCCGATCCTGAAGTCGTGCCTGACGATGCGCGAGCTGCAGGGCCTCAGCTACCAGGAAATCGCCGCGAAACTCGACGTGCCGGAGGGCACGGTGAAATCCCGGATCAACCGCGCCCGCAGTGAGATGAACCGCCTTGTGGGCAAGATGAGGCAGGGCGGGTGAACGTGAACCGAAACGACAGGAGCCGGCCATGGGCAGCAGGTCCAACAGCAGGGTTGAATCGCTGGTTCTGGGGTTCATCCTCATCCTCCTCGGGTCGCTCTTTCTGCTGCACAACTTCGCCGACATAAACATCTTCCCCCACATCTGGAAGCTCTGGCCCCTGGTGCTCATCGTGCTCGGCGCCTCCCACCTGATGCGCCGGATCAGGCGCCCGGCCCATGAACCGCTGCCGGGACAGGCGGGCGTTGCCGCGCCACGGCCCCGCCGGGGCCGCGGCCGGGAGATCGCCCTCGTCGCGCTGATCATCCTTGTCGGCCTGGCGATCAGCAGCATCGGCGGCAGGGAGGATACCGGGCACCACTCCTTCGGCATCATCATCGCCGGCGACGAGCACAGCGCCGACCGCCGCCACGAGCAGCCGCTCGACCTCGCCCCGGGCGACCTGCTCCGGCTGACCAACGAGTACGGCCCGGTGACCGTGCGTGCCGACGGGGAGGGTGAGGCCCGTCTGAGCTACGAGTTTACGGTCACTGCCGGAAGCGAGTCGGAGGCCGAAGAGGGCCTGGCCCGGGCCGGGATCACGGTGGACCGCGGTGAGGACGCCCTGGACATCACCTGCCGGATGACCGAAGGCCCGAACGGCTGCCGGCTGGTGGCGGAACTGGAACTGCTGGTACCCCGCGAGACGTCGCTGCTGCTGGAGAGCCGCAGCGACGACGTGGACATCGACGGGCTCCACGGCGACGTGCAGGTGCTGGGCGCCGGCGGAGACGTGACGGTGCGGGAGATCAGCGGAGCGGTCTCGGTGAGCACCGGCCGGGGTGACATCACGGTGGAACGGATCGACGGCATGGTGTCCACGGTGAGCCGCGGCGGCGACATCTCCGTTGCCGAGTGCGATGAGGACCTGGCCGTGGAGAATGCCGGCGGCGAGGTGAGTTGCATCAACGTGCGCGGCCGCTCGGAAATCGACTTCCGCGACGGCACGCTGGTGCTCAGCGGTGCGCGGGGACCGGTGGTGCTGGAGGTCGAGGACGCCAGGGTGAAGTTCGAGGAGATCTCCGGGCCGATCACCCTGGAAGGTGACAACTGCGGCCTGTCGCTGACCAACTGCTACGACACGGTTTCCCTGGAAGGCGACTCGCTGAACGTGGAAACCGCGAACCTCTGGGGTGACCTGCTCATCGACTGCACCGAATCGGCGATCACGCTGAACAACACCTTGAGCCGCCTGGAAGCCCGGGTGGACCAGGGCTCGCTCACCAGCAGCGGCAAGCTGCAGCAGGGCCGGATCACCGGTGACCACACCCCGATCACCGTCGACGGCTGCGAAGGCCTGCTGGAGATCGTTTCGCGCCAGGGGGACGTCACCCTGCGCCACCCGGAACCGCAGTCCGGGAGCAGTGTCTCGGTCACCAGTTCGGGCGGAAACATCACGCTGCAGCTGAACCCGGAGCGGTGCGACTACAACCTGAACATGACGGCCATGTCGGGGATGATCACGTCCTTCGTCACCGGGCTGGACGTCACCTTGCTCGATACGCCGCCCGGAGACGAGGAGGGAAGGCTCACGGGTGTGGCGCGGTGCGGATCAGGGGAGCAGCTCATCGACCTGCGCACCGAATATGCCGACATCCGGCTGGAATCCATCGACTGAATCCGGCGGTTATTCTTGAACCGGCCGGAGCATCTGACATAGAATCGTTGGGAAGCATCCAGCATCTCGACTCGATATCCCGGAACAGCAAACCATTGGAAGGAGGACTCCGATGACCGAAGAACAGACCCAGGCCCCCCAGCCAGAACCGGCCGTCCCGCCCGCCGGCGGCGGCAGCGACCCGAACAACCCCTTCGGATACCCCATGGATGACGTGGAAGAGGGGAAGCTCTTCGCTATTCTCGGCTACATCATTCCCTTTGTCTTTCTCGTGCCCCTGATCCAGAAGGACAACCATTTTTCGCTGTTCCATGCCAAGCAGGTGCTGCTGCTCTGCCTGGCCAGCGTGGGTTTGATGGTGGTGAGCATGATCCCGATCGTCGGCTGCTTCACGATGATCCTCTTCCTGCCCATGCTCGCCTGGGTGATCATGGGCCTGGTCTTCGCCATCCAGGGCCAGTATCGTCCGCTGCTCTTCATCGGTGAATACGCCGAGGAGTGGTTCAAGGGGATCAAAGTCGAGAAGTAACAGAGGGTGCGGCACGGCCGAGATGACCTTCGGGGATTACATCCTGCAGGGCGCCGAGATCCTGCAGATCAAGCCGAAAGCGATCCGTGAGGCCGCCGGCGACGGGAAGAGCCTGCCCTTCGGCGTGGCCTTTATCGCCATCGCCGGCGTGGCCATGGCACTGGGCAGCTGGACGCTGCCCGGCCTGATCCTCTTCCCGCTGGTCCTCCTCGCCCGTGTCGCTCTCCACACGGCCCTGATCCATTTTCTCTCCACCAGCGGTTTCGGCGGACAGGGCACCTATGCCGGCCTCTTCCGGCCGGTGGCCCTGTCCTGGCTCTTCGACTGGGTGCTGGTGGTGGGGCTGGTGGTCAACTTCGTCCCCCTGCTCGGCCCGGCCCTGATGATTCTGCTCGGGCTGGTGATCACCCTCTGGAAGCTGGTCGTGGACACGGTGATCGTCGAGACGGTCTACGGCCTGGAACGACACAAGGCCATCGCCGTGGTGGGCATCGTCATTGCCCTGCTCATCGCCCTGGCCCTGCTCTTCTCTTTCCTCTTCGGCGCGGCGTTCATCGGCAGCTGGCTGCTCACCAGGGGTTGAGACCGCCCTGGCCCGTGATTGCCGACGGCACCGAGCACACCCGGAGTCCCATGTCCCGGAATATCGCACAGATGAAACAGCAGCTCCGTATCCATATACTTGCCGTCTGCGGCACCGGCACCGCGTCGCTGGCCGGCTGCCTCGCCGCCCAGGGACACCGGGTCAGCGGCAGCGACCGGCAGTTCCTCCCGCCGATGGGGCCGCTGCTCAGGGAAGCCGGGGTGGAGACCCGCCAGGGGTTCGACCCGGCACACCTCGATGACGAGCCGGACCTGGTGGTCATCGGCAACGCGATCCACCGCGACAATGCGGAGGCACGGGCCGTTATGGAGCGGGGCATTCCCTACCTCTCCTTCCCCCAGGCGGTGCGGCGCTTCCTGCTCCACCGCCGCCACCCGGTCGTGGTGGCCGGCACCCACGGCAAAACCACCACCACCGCCACCGCGGCCTGGATCCTCGACGCCGCGGGCCTGGCCCCCGGCTTCCTCGTGGGTGGGGTGCTGAACAATTTCCACAGCAGTTTCGGGCTGGGCAGCGGCAAACCCTTCGCCGTGGAAGGGGACGAATACGAGACCGCCTTCTTCGACAAGGTGCCCAAGTTCCTGCACTACGCCCCGCGAACGCTGGTGCTCACCGGCGTGGAATTCGACCACGCCGACAACTTCAGCAGCATCGAAGAGCTGCAGAGCGCCTTTCTCAACCTCGTCGCCCTGGTGCCCCCCGACGGCTGCCTGATCTACCACGCCGCCGACGACTTTCTCCGCCGGCTGGCCGCCAGGTTTCCCGGCCGGCGTATCGGCTACGGCCTCGATGAATCGGCGGAGGTGCGGGCCGAAGGGGTGAGCGCCACGCCGGAAGGCATGCGCTTCACCCTCCACGCCCCGGGACACCCCGCGGTGCCCGCCCTGCTCTCCCGCTGGGGCCGCCACAATCTCGAGGACGCCCTGGCCGCGGCGGCGGTGGCCCTCGATTTCGGCGCCGACGCCCGGATCGTGGCCGAGGCAATGGCCGGGTTCCAGGGGGTGCGGCGCCGTCAGGAAGTGGTGGGCCGGGCCCGCGGTGTCACCGTCATCGACGATTTCGCCCACCACCCCACGGCCGTACGGCTGACGCTCGAGGCGGTGGCCGGAGCCCACCCCGGCCGGCGGGTCTGGGCCGTTTTCGAACCACGGTCCTACACCACCCAGACCACCCTTTTCCAGGACCGCTTCACCGACGCCTTCGAACCGGCGGACTCGGCGATCATCGCCCCGCTGCCCGACGGCAGCAAGGTTCCGCCGGCGGACCGCCTTGACCGGGGCCGGCTGGCCCGGGACCTCACCGCGGCCGGGACCGCAGGGCACGCGCCGGAGAATGCGGATGAGATCCCCGGCATCGTGGCCGACGGGGCGCGGGACGGTGACGTGGTGCTGGTGATGTCTTCCGGTGATTTCGGCGGGATGCCGAAGCTGATCCTCGATCACCTGGAGCGGGACTGACCGCCGGAAAGATCGTCCATGCCGCCATGCCGGTGCTGCAGCTGGTGCTGGTTCCACACCGTCCGCTGACAGCTGTCGAGCGGAACCCCGCTCACCGGATCCTCGAGCGTCAACCGGAACTGCACCCCGCTGGCGAACTGCTCCCGGTCGGGGATGTCGAAGGTCAGGAGGAAGTGCCTGGCCTGCCCCGCCGGCAGGTTGAGCACGCTGTGGGCAATGGTGTGCGTCTCGCCCCCCTGGGGCGGGAGGCCGGAGGCGGTGAGACGGGCCTCCACCGTCACATCGACGGCCGACGCGCTGTGCAGGTCGATGTCCAGCGACACGTTGCAGGGGAAGCTCGCCTCCGCGGGATCAACGACCATGGACGAGGAGAGTTGGGGGTCGACCTCGAACAGCAGTTCACCGGTGAAGCGGCGGCCAACCGAATCGTAGACCGAGACGCCCACGGGCCAGCTGCCGATCTCCAGCGGGGCGCCCCGGACCAGCCCGTCCCTGGAGAGACTGAAACCGGAAGGCGGAATCCCGGGGGAAACGAACCAGCGGTACGGCGGGTCACCGCCGGCCGCATCAAGCTGGCGTGTGTCGGGCCCGCTGAACCAGCCAATGGTCACCGGCGCAAGATCAAACGCCAGCGCGGCCGGGGCTTCATTCACACCCCCGGGTGTCGCGGCCTGGGCACAGAAATCGCACCCGGCGTCGGTGTCGGTGCCGCCCCTGCTGCGGCCCAGGGAGTGCAGTTCACCGGTGAGGAGCGGATTGGACCCGTGCCAACCGGTTCCAGGGGGCGGCGTGTTCATGCTGCTCCCGGTTTCTCCGTCCCAGCGGACAAAATCCCTGCCCCCCCCCGCTTCATCGACCAGGGCAACGGAACCGTAGCTGCCCGCGCCCCAGCCAAAAGCGCAGTCGAGATGCAGCTCGGCGGGGCCGTTCTCACCGGGCGTGGCCAGGTCGTAGAGCAGCATCCGGGAACCGGGAGCGATGGATGCCGGCGGCAGCGTGCCCGTGACCATGCCGCCGCCCGAGGCGACTCGGATTTCCCAGGCCCCGAGGTCGGCAACAGCGTTCCCGATGTTGACCAGCTCGATCCAGTTCTCCAGCACGTTCACTTCGTTGACCACCACGGTGCCCCGGCCGGGGTCCACGGCCAGCGCCCCGGTCACGGTCACCGAAGACCCGTTTGGACCGAGCAGGGTCAGGTCGACCAGGCCCGTGGTGGCGGCAGACGTCGTGTCGACCTGCAGGACGGCCGTGCCGCGATCCAGCACCTCGACCCAGCGGCAGGCGACCTCCTGAGATGACACGTCAACGGTGAGGCCGGGGACAAACCCGTCGCCGGTGATCGTCACCGGGCAGGTGGCGCCGCTGCCCACCACCGAAGGCGCCACCGACTGGACCGAGGGCAAGGCTGACGGTATCTCAGTGGCCCGCAGATCATATGACCCGTAGCGCGCCGGTATGCCGTCGCTGGTCAGGCTGAGCGGGTATGCGCCGTCGGCCGGTGCAACCCAGGCCCGACGCGGACCGGCCCCGAATCGCCCCTCACTGCCCTCTTCGAACAGCGCGGTAATCCCGTCAGGCGCATAGAGCGTCATGACGGCCCCGGCGCCGGAGCAGCGGTTGAAGACCTCCAGGTCATATCGCTGCCCGGCCTGGGCCTGCACGAACTGCCAATCGATGTCCTCGGCGGGGTAGAACGAATGATGGTAGACACCGCCGCCCGGATCCCAGTTCGAGCTCGAGGCCGTGGGGGGCTGTGGCGTGAAATCGCTGCCCTGGTCCGTGTCACCGCCGCCGGAATCCCGGCCAAGGTTCATTCCCGCCCACGGCGCCGCGGGATCGGTCCCGGCCCACGCCGTCCCCGCCGGCGGTGCTTCGGACGATCCGCCCCAACGGCAGAAATCAACGCCGCTGCCGCCGTCGTCGAGCAGGCTGCAGAAACCGTCCCCGCTGGTGGTCCAGGGGATGTTCGTCCCGGGGAGGAAGACCCGGTCCACGCCGTTCTCGCCATTCCCTTCGTAGAGCGTCACACAGTGGTGCGGGTGGAGGATGAAGGTGGGAAGCACGACTTCGGCCACCGACCCGCTGGAACGGCCCGCACGGACGGTCCAGCCGGCCAGGTCCACCGCCGTCCCGCCGCCGTTGTAGAGCTCGAGCCAGTCCACGGCCCCCAGGGCCAGTTCGTTGACCACGACCCGGGCCTGGGGCCCCGGGGCGGCGACCCCCAGTTCCACGGCGCCGGCAATCTTGCTGTCCGCCGGCTCCCACGTGTCGGCGGCGTATTCCATGCCCAGGCCGCTGAAAATGGTCTGGACCCCGGCGAGCAGATCATCGCCGGTGGACAGCCAGCCGTCCCAGAAGGCCTCCATGGTGGCCTCCCCCAGACCGGGCAGCTCACCGGAGAGCACGCCCCAGACACGCAGGTCCTGGCCGCCCACCTCGTCGTCGTCCAGCAGCATGTGCCCCGACTCGTGGCGGGCCGTGTCCACCAGGTCCCAGAGGCAGGCGCTCACCGCCAGCTCGTTGAAGCTGCCGAGCACGGGCAGCGAAGGCCCCTCCAGTTCGAACGAGTAATCGAGCTGGCCGGCGCCGGAACCGCCGGTGGTGCGGGTGAAGACCTGCGCCCCCGGCTCGCCGTGGTAGAGCCGCACCGCCGCGGAGAAGTAGGTGGCCCACCCCTCTGAAAAGGCGAGCCGCGCATCCTGGTTCATGTCCGTGACATAGTGCGCGCCGCCGGGGCTCTGGCAGAGGGCGAAGGCGCTCTGCACGTAGTGCCCGGTCTCGTGGAGGATGATCGAGTCATCGTACCCGGCATCGTCGGCGAGGATTACCTGGCGATAGACGTCGTCATACCAGCAGGACGACTCACCGGCGCCGTCGCTCCAGAGCAGGGTCAGGTCCCAGGCCGGACCGGGGTACTCCCCGGACAGCGCGTGGAAATACTCGATCGCGTGCACGGCGGCATCGAAAACGTTGAACGCTTCGCCGGACGCGCCGGCGGCAGCCACCAGGGTACCGCAGTCGAGGTCGGTTCCGGGGTCATGGCCGGGCACGGCCGGGCCGGCCAGGGCGTAGAGCGCCTGCTCCTGCCCGTCGTTCAACACCTGCAGGTTGAGGTCGGGGTGGGACGTGCTGCCGGTGAGGCACCGCACATAGATCGTCCGTGGAACAGGCAGAAAGGCCGTGACCTCGAATGTGCCGTCCGCTCCGGTCCGGCCGGCGCCCACCACCGTCTGGGTCAAGAGGTCCACCACCTCCACGTCGGCGTGGCGCACGGGCAGCAGGACCAGGTCGCCGGTAAACCCGTCGATGGTAAAGGGCCGATCCTCGTAGAGGAACGTACCGCTGGCCGTAAACTCAGCCACCGCCGGCACGGACAGCGTGGCCGCGAGGAGACAGGCGATGAGCAGCACGCGGTTCATCGCCCCGCCTCCCCGGCAGACCGGGCGGAGAACTCGCGCACCGTGCGGCCATCGTCCGGGGAGTGCCGCACCGTGCCGCCGGGGGCCCGCAGGACCGGCCGACCGTCTCCGTCCAGCTCCAGCGAGGCGCCGCGACTGAAAACAAGCCCGCGGTCGGTGACCGCCATGACCCGCACCTGGATCATCGCGGGGCCGCCGGATGCCACCCGGAAGGACACCGACTTCCGCTCCCCCCGGTCCAGCCTGATCCCGTTGGCATCGAGGCCGTCGAGGAGCCGGACCTGGTCCGGCAGCAGCAGCTCGACCCTCACCGCGGCAAGGTCGGTTTTTGCCGCGAGGTCGAGGGAGAGGAGGAGCCCGGTTGAAGCAGGGTCCGCCTCGAGCGCACGAAGCTTCACGTCGAGCGGAAGGCGGGGCTCGCAGCCGCGGTGAGCCGGTCCCCGGTCCCCGTCTCCCCGGGCCGGCGCGACCGCGAGCAGGGCCAGGCCGATCAGGGCGATGAACCGGAGACAGTGCAGTTTGGCAGAACGGGTAGAGCGCATCGATGAATCAGCGTGAGTACAGAAACCCCGGCTTCAGGGTGAATTCCGAACAACGAATGCATGCCGTACTGTGACGAGAGACAGATCGGAAATGCGACGCCTGAACCGGCCGCAGGTAAACACGTCGTCGTCAGGCTATGCGAATCCGTACGATAATCACAATTCAGAGAGCAAAGCACGTACCAGAACCCGAGTCAATACATAAAAAAAAGACCCGGATACCGCTTCGAGCGATAACCGGATCTCTTTGAAATCATTCAGCTTGACTGATCAGCACGAGATCGGGAAAATAATAAAATTATTCCCCTTCGATCAAACAACCATACCGCACAGCCAAGTGATACTTTTCTTCCCATTTTGGGTGGTTGAACCACCCTGCCGGGAAGGTCAGCTGATCTTGGCGAAGACCACCACCAGCACGTAGAGGGCCAGCGACTCGATGAGCGCCAGACCGATGATCATGGTGATCCTGATCGCGCCGGCAGCGCCGGGGTTGCGGGCGATGCCCTCACACGCCGCGGCGATGGCCTTACCCTGGGCCAGGCCGCAGAACGACGCCGCGATGGCCATGGAGAAACCGGCGGAGATCCAGAGCCAGTAGCCGGTGTCAGTGGCGCCCTCGGCACCGTGCTCCTGGGCCATGACCGGAGCGGCCGTAAACCCGGCAATAAGGATCAGCGTCAAGATAACCCAGACTTTCTTCAGCATCCCCATCCTCCTTGTTACACTTTTCACAAAGCCGAAGCCTATCTCCAACTATCGAGTGTGTTGCAATCGGGATCAGTGATCCTCGACTTCGATGGCACCACCCACGTAGACAGCCGACAAAAGCATGAAAATGAAGGCCTGCAGAACGATGGCGAAGAGGCCGATCACCATCACCGGGATGGGAACCAGCGCCGGAACAAGCCCCATGAAGACGCCGCTCACCTGGTGCTCGCCGAACATGTTTCCGAAGAGACGAACGGAGAGGCTGAGCGGGCGCGCACAATGGCTGATGATTTCAATGGGGAACATCAGGGGGGCGAGCAGGATGATCGGACCGCAGAAATGCTTGAGGTAGTTGCCCACCCCCTGGGTCTTCACCCCGTGGTAGTTGTAGTAAACGAACGAGATCAGCGCCAGGGGCACGGTGACCCAGAGACTCGAGGTGGCCAGGCCCAGTCCGGGCACCATCCCCGAGAAGTTCATCATGAAGATAAAGATGCCGAAGGTCCCCAGCAGGACTAGGTGCTCGTCCGCCTTGTGCCCGATGATGTCGCGGAGCAGCCCGCGAATGCCCTCGACGGTCAGCTCGAGGATCTGCTGGAACCCGCCCGGTTTGTAAACCTTGAACCGGCGGCGGATCAGCGGCAGGGCGATGGCCGAAAGGGCCACGAGAAAGAGGACCATCACCACGTGGTCGGGGAGGTAGGTCTGGAGCACCGCCTCCGAAACCCCGAACTTCTTGAGCAGCATGTGCAGGAAATAGGTGACGAGGGACGGCTCGTGCATTCTTTTCTAGACCTCAGAGCCCCGGGACCGTCAGGACCTGCTGCCCCCGAAGGCGGTCAGCGCCGACCTGAACGCTTCCCACATGATGGACAAGACAAAGATGAAAAGACCTGCAAGGAACGCCTTGAGGTCCACGATACGGGTCGCGACTATAGCATAGATGACCAGGCCGAGCAAGGCGTAGCGCAGGATGAACTTGCCCACCGCCAGGGCCCGTTTTCCCCGGGACATGGGCCCTCCCATGGCCGCCTCGAAACCGGCCTCGATCCAGCGGAAATTCAAGGCGGCAAAGGCCCCTCCGGCCAGCACGCCGAACGAGATTTTCGCGGAACGGAACCAGAAACTGCCCACGAACGCCAGGGCGAGGATGATCATGGCGTCGCGCTTGATCCGGCGGAGCATGTTGACCCCTTCCGCATCGCCCAGCACTGCCCGGATTTCGCCGTTCATGCCGCTCTCTAGTCCTTGATGCGCGACGCCACGCGAAAGAGATTGACGAAAGCAGCCGCTGCGCCGACGGCACTGAAGGCCACCACCAGCCAGGGGCCGGTGCCCAGCCAGCGGTCGAGGAAGTACCCCATGACGTAGCCCAGGGCGATGGCCGCGGGAAAGACCAGCCCGAGGTTGATCAGCTCGCCGGCCAGGCGGTAGAAACTCCGTCGCTTGTCCCGTTCGTCCCGTCCCATTTCATCCCCTCTCAAGGCTGCCGCGCCGCCGCAGCAGGCCATGGCCGAAGCATACGGCGAGGATCAGGGCCGTGGCAAGGGAGACCAGCCGCCCGGCCAGCCAGGACCGGGGCCGGTAGGTCATGACGACCTCACGGTCGCCGGGACCGACGCGCACGGCCCGGTGCAGCCCGTTGGCCTCGAGGATCGGGCGCTCCTCGCCGCCCACCTCGGCCCGCCACCCGGGGTACCAGGTGTCGGCCAGCACCAGCCAGGACGGCCCGGCGGGGGCCACCTCCAGCACCACGCGGCCCGGCCGGTCCTCGACGATGCGACAGCGTCCCGGGGCCCGGGCATCCCCCCCGGGCTCCGCCGGCATCTTCGCCAGCCCCCGCAGCACCACCTGGCGATGGGGGTCGAACCCCGGATCGAGAACGGCATCGAAGACATCGCCGTCACCGGCGGTCACGGCGGTGGCCACCAGCCGGGCACGGGGCAGGGCCCCGGGGTTGCGGCGCACCGACATGGTGACGGTGCTGAAATCATCGGTGCGGAACACCGTGGCCAATCCCGGCGCCGCCCCCTCGTCGAAACCGAGGACATAGGTCACGGCGCTGAGGTCCAGCATCCGCCGCCGGTCAGCCGGGCTGCCGCCGAACATCCGCCGGGCCGCCTCGCAGGTGGAGCGGGGGCTGAGCAGATCGGTGGCCACTCCCAGGTCGTAGCCCAGACCCAGGGAGACGCCGGAAGGGGGCGTGAGCAACGAACGGTCCCAGAGGCAGATCCACTCCTTCTCCTTTGCCGGCGGATCGATGCGGAACCCCGCCGGCTTGTCCTCGCGGAAGACCCGCACCAGCCCGGAGTGGCCGGCGTCGGATCGGATGGCCTCGGCCGCCGGCGGCACCGAGGTGAAAAAGGTCCGGTCGGTGCGGAAGTTCACCCCGGCGCCAAAGAGGCAGAGATCGACCGCCAGCACCGCGAGCACGACCCCGGCGAAGAGCGCCCGCGGCATCCGGCCCCGAGCCGCGGCCCAGGTCAAAAAGGCCGTGGCAAAGAGGATCAGCTGGGCCAGCAGGCCGCGCTGCAGCAGGCCGGCCACCGCTCCGCGAAGCACATCGTCCACGGACTGTGCCGCGGCCCGGGACACCAGTTCGACGACCCACCCGCCACTGATCATGGTACCCGCAAAGAAGATCGCCGCCGCCAGCGACCAGGCCATCCCCCCCAGGCCCAGACGGGCCGCGAGGCGGCTCCCCTCCTGCCGTCCATCGGCCAGCCGCCCGAAGGCCTTGCCGCCGAGCAGGGCCAGGGCCAGGGTGACGAGGACCATGAAGCGGCTGGGGAAGCGCATCCCCCCCACCACCGGAAGCTTGTGCAGCAGGGCGTAGAGCGGGGTGTGCCCGCCAAGGGAGAGCAGCAGGCCCGCGGCGAGGAGCAGCCCGAGAAGGACGGCGTCCCGGTCGCGGCGCCAGCGCAGCAGTGCCGCCAGGGCGAAGAAGAGCACCGCCTGCCCGGCATAGATGCTGAGAATCAGCGGGAAACCGTCGTCGAACAGCCGGTGCCCCCAGAGATCACCGGCGGCCGTGCTGTTCACATCCCCGAAAAATGCGGGGAGGTGCAGCTCGAGAAGGCGCAGCGGGTGGGTGGACCAGAAGGTCAGGCCGCGCAGGGTGAACCCCCAGCCGCGCACCGTCTGCTGCAGCAGTTCGACGAAGGGCAGCAGCTGCAGGCCGGCCAGTCCGGCGGCAGCCAGCGACACGCCGGCGAGGGCCGCGAGGTCGCGCGCCGGCGCCGGCCCGCCCTCCCCCGGCCGGTGGAAGGCGAGCAGGGTGATGAGCAGCAGGGTGGCCAGCACCATGCCCGGATCGCCGCCCAGCAACTGGATGGTGAGCGAAAACACGCAGGCCAGCCCCCGCAGCGGTGAACGCGTCGCGCGCCAGCCGAGAAAGAGCCAGGCGGTGAGCGGCAGCCAGGCCGCCGAGTTGAGCATGTTCAGCAGGTTGCCCAGGGAGAGCATGTACCCGGACAGGGTGAAGGCAATGGCGGCGAAGAGGGCCCCGGCCTCCCCCCAGCCCAGCCGGCGGGCCAGGAGAAACGAGCCGATGCCGGCGAGCAGCAGCTGGAGAAACACCGTCCAGTTCACCGCGGTCACCGGGTCGACAACGAGAAAGAGCAGGGTCGACGGGTGGAAGGTGAAGAGGTTGAGGTTGGCCAGCAAGGGCTGGCCGCCGGAGAGGGCCGGGTTCCACAGCGGGACCTGGCCGGCCAGGACCTGTGCCGCCTGCAGCGATTTCAGCGGAAGGTGATTGTTGTAGATGTCACGGAAATAGAGGGTTCTTCCGCCGACGAGCACGTCGGCGAAGAGCAGCGCCAGGACCAGGGTGATGAGCAACGGCGGCAGCGCGGCCCGCCAGCCGCCCTGCCCGTCGCCCCCCGCCCCTGGACTACTGGATGCTTTCAATCGTCTGCAGGTTCCCGTACACCGAACGGGCATACCGTTTCGGCTTCTCCAGCCCCAGCCGCTCGATCTGCTCCACCCGGCCCGGCCCCATGTTGTAGGCCGCCAGGGCAAGGTCCATGTCATCGAACCGCTCGATCAGCTGGTTGAGATAGAACGCTCCCATCTCGATATTCAGCCCCGGGTCGTGAAGCTGGTGTTCTCCGTCCCACTCGATCTGCAGGTCGCGGGCCACGTCGGCGGCAGTGGAAGGCAGCAGCTGCATCAGCCCCACCGCCCCTTTCTCCGAAACGGCGTTCTTGTCGAACGAACTCTCGGTCTCGATCAGCGCGATGATCATCCGGGGCGGGATGCGGTAGCGGTCGCTCACCTCGAGGATCGCCTCGCTCACCGCCTTCAGCTCCCGCGGGCTCAGGTTGACGCCCCGGGTGTCGAAATAGCCACGGACACTGGCGCGGGTCTCCACCAGCTCCAGCTTGCGGTCCAGCGTATCGTTGCGCAGTTCCAGCCCTTCGATGATCCGGTTCAGTTCGGCGATGCGGCCGGCGTCCTGCTCGCGAACCACGTTGAAGTGGATGCCGTAACAGATGAGCAGGGCCAGCAGCAGCACCGGCAGTATTCTTCTCATGACGGTTCTACCTCCTTCCCCGAAGGCGGCGGCCCCAGCTTGCTGCGGACACACTCCGACGATGATCAGGGTGTCCGTTTTTGACTGTGGCGTACGACTTTCAGGTCACGTCAGGAAAAGATTGGCATGAAAGACCGGTGAAGTCAAGCATTCTTTTCAGGGTCCATTCGACGGAAACCCACGGGGGGCGCGGGACAGAGCGCGATCAGCGCACCGGCGGGATGAACTCCAGGCAGTCGCCGGGTTCGATGCCCCAGCGGTCCACCGACCCGCCGTTGAGCTCGAGCACCGCCGCGGCCTTGCGCATGGAGTGATAGTCGGGACAGGGCTCCCGGGGACAGGGCGGCACGTCCTTTTCGATGTGCACCACGCAGTCCGAACTGTCCAGCCAGATGAGATCGAGGGGAAAACGGACGTTTTTCATCCAGATCGAGCGGAAACCGGTGTCGGGGAAGACGAGCAGCATGCCCTGCTCGGCGGGGAGCTCGTCACGAAACATCAGGCCCCGGCTCCGTTCGGCCGGCGACACCGCCAGTTCCACCACCAGCTCCTCACCACCGGGCAGCACGAGCAGTGCCGTCTCCAGTGGGGCGGCGCCGCTGTCGAAACGCCCGGCAGGACCGGCAATGGAGAGCAGCCCGGCCGTAAACAGCAGCGCCAGCCCGAACAGACCGAGCCCCGTCCACCCCGGCCACAACTGATCGATCATCGAGCCCATGCCCCCGTCCTCCCCGGTGTTTCCGTCCCTTCGCATCCCGCTGCAGGATATCCCCTCCGGCCTGCTCCTGGCAACCGCCGCCGAACCCCCATCCGATTTACACCATTTTACCTTTTGCCGCCCGGAGGCCGGTGTTATAATCCACAGCCTCACTGGATCGTTGGATAACCCCGCAAACGGGATTTTGGACTGTCTCACGGCCACGTGGCCAAGCGAAGGGGATTTTCAAATGGGTATCAGGATCGGCATCAACGGGTTCGGTCGGATCGGAAGGAACTTCCTGCGCTGCTCCATGGCGGACAGCGAACTGGAGATCGTGGCCGTCAACGACATCACCGACGCCGCCACGCTGGCGCACCTGCTGAAGTATGACTCGGTGCACGGCAACCTCGCCGAGGACGTGACCGTGGAAGGCGATGCCATCTCCGTGGGCGGCCGCACGATCAAGGTGCTGGCCGAACGCGACCCGGCCAACCTCCCCTGGGGCGACCTGGGCGTGGACATCGTGGTGGAGTCCACCGGCCTCTTCCGCGATCACGACAGCGCCTCCAAGCACATCGCCGCCGGCGCGAAAAAGGTCGTCATTTCCGCCCCGGCCAAGGAGCCCGACGGCACCTTCGTCATGGGCGTGAACAACACGGCCTACGATGCGGACAAGCACCACATCATCTCCAACGCCTCCTGCACCACCAACTGCCTGGCCCCGGTGGCCAAGGTGCTCAACGACACCTTCGGCATCGAGCACGGCATCATGACCACCATCCACTCCTACACCAACGGCCAGCGCATCCTCGACCTGCCGCACAAGGACCTTCGCCGGGCCCGTGCGGCCGCCCTGTCGATGATCCCCACCACCACCGGCGCGGCCAAGGCCGTGGCCCTGGTGCTGCCCGACCTCCAGGGCAAGCTGGACGGCTTCGCCATCCGCGTCCCCACTCCCAACGTCTCGGTGGTCGACCTGGTGGCCAACCTGCATAAGGACACCACGGTGGACGAGGTCAACGGCGCGCTGAAGGCCGCCTCGGAGGGGGCGCTCAAGGGCATCCTGCGCTACAGCGAAGCGCCGCTGGTCTCCATCGACTTCAACGGAATGAACGAGTCTTCGGCGGTGGACGCCGAGTTCACGCGGATGATGGGCACGAAGATGGTCAAGGTGCTGTCCTGGTACGACAACGAGTGGGGCTACTCCTGTCGTATCCGCGACCTGATCAAGTATATCGGCTGAACCGCAGAGTGGTGCAACCATGTTGAAGAAGTTGAGTGTCGACCAGCTGCAGGTCGACGGGAAGAAAGTCTTCCTGCGGGTCGACTTCAACGTCCCCCTGGATGACCGGCAGCGGGTCACCGACGACACCCGTCTCGAGGCCGCGCTGCCCACCATCCGCTGCCTGCTGGAAGGCGGGGCCCGCCTGGCCCTGGCCTCCCACCTCGGCCGGCCCAAGGGCAAGCGGATCCCCGAGCTGAGCCTCCGCCCGGTGGCCGCCCGGCTGGCCGAACTGCTCGGCCGTGACGTGGGCTTCGTCGAGGACTGCGTCGGCGAACCGGTGGCCGCGGCCATGGCGGCCCTGGCCCCCGGCGCGGTGCTGCTGCTCGAGAACCTGCGCTACCACGAGGGCGAGACGAAGAACGATCCCGAGTTCTCCGCCGCCCTGGCCGCCGGTTTCGACGAGTACGCCAACGACGCCTTCGGCACGGCCCACCGGGCCCACGCCTCCAACGTGGGCCTCACCACCCACTTCCCCCGGGCGGCCTGCGGGTTCCTGATGAAGAAGGAGATCGACTACCTGGGCAACGCGGTGGCCAACCCCCAACGGCCCTTCGTGGCCCTGCTCGGCGGGGCCAAGGTCTCGGACAAGATCCCGGTGGTGGAGAACCTGCTGCCCAAGCTCGACGCCCTGCTCATCGGCGGCGGCATGGCCTACACCTTTCTCAAGGCCCTGGGTCACGAGATCGGCAACTCGCTGCTCGACGGCGAGCACCTCGACCTGACCCGCAACCTGATGCGGCGGGCCAAGGAAAACGGGGTCAAGGTCTTCCTGCCCGTGGACCACGTCGGCGCGGAAAGCCTGGAGGCCGCCTCCGGGTCCACCACCGTCGAGGCGATGGACATCCCCGAGGAGCTGATGGGCCTCGACATCGGACCGGCCACGGTGAAACAGTTCTCGGACCAGCTGGCCACGGCCGGCACCATCGTCTGGAACGGGCCGATGGGCGTGTTCGAAAAGGAGGCCTTCGCCGCCGGCACCCTGGCCGTGGGCCGCGCCGTGGCCGACTCTGAGGCGATCTCCATCGTCGGCGGCGGCGACTCGGTGGCCGCGGTGGCCAAGGCCGGCGTCACCGACCGCATCACCCACATTTCCACCGGCGGCGGCGCGTCGCTGGAGTATCTCTCGGGCAAGGTCCTACCCGGCGTTGACGCGCTGACCGACGCCTGAGCCCGGCACTGAAGAGGGAGTACGACGAGTGCGAAATCCGATCATCGCCGCCAACTGGAAGATGTTCAAGACCGTCGACGAGACGCTGGCCTACATCGAAGAGTTTCTGCCCCTGGTCAGCGGTACGGGCACCGAAGTGGTGCTCGCCCCGCCGTTCACCGCGTTGAAGGCCGCGTCCGCCGCCCTCACCGGCAGCCGGGTGCAGCTGGCCGGCCAGAACCTGCACTGGGAGGCCGACGGCGCCTACACCGGCGAGGTCTCGGCGCGCATGCTGGCGGACGCCGGCTGCAGCTACGTGATCATCGGCCATTCCGAGCGGCGCCAGTATTTCGGCGAAACCGACGAGACGGTGAACCTGAAGATCAAAGCCGCCCTCGAGGCCGGTCTCGAGCCCATCGTCTGCGTCGGCGAGAGCCTTGAGGAACGCGAGGCGGGACAGACGCTGAACGTCATCAGACGCCAGGTCAACGGCGCACTTACCGGCTTGAAAAAGGAGCACCTTGATGGTATGGTGCTCGCTTACGAGCCCATCTGGGCTATAGGGACTGGTTTGACCGCCACGCCGGAACAGGCGGGCGAGGTGCACGGCTGGATCCGGGAAATGCTGGCCGCTTTCAGCCAGAACGGGCTGGGGCAGTCGATCCGCATCCAGTACGGCGGCAGTGTCAAACCGGAGAACATCAACGATCTGATGGCACAGCCCGATATCGACGGCGCTTTAGTCGGCGGGGCCAGCCTGAAGCCCGACTCCTTTTCCCGCATCGTCAACTTCCGCTGAGCGGAATGGGGAAGGACGAGGGATTCTTTACGTTAAGGGCTCATACAGGCCATGTTAGCAATCCTACTGACCATCCTGCACATCGCCGTTTGCATGTTTCTGATCCTGGTGGTGCTGCTGCAGACCGGTAAAAGCGCCGATCTCGCCGGCGCCTTCGGCGGCGGCGGCAGCCAGACCGCCCTGGGCAGTCGCGGGGCGGCCACGCTGCTCGGCAAGCTGACCACCACTTCTGCTGTCCTGTTCATGGTGACGTCCCTGGCCCTGGCCATCGTGGCCACCCGGCAGGCGCCGTCGATCATGGACAGCGTGGAACAGGCCGAGCCGGCCATCCCGGCCGACCCGAGCGTGCTTCCCCCGGCCGACACCATGCCGGCCGAGACCATGCCGGCGGCCACTGATGATGCCACGGGCGGTGAAACCGCCGCCGTGCCCCCGGCCGAAACGGCCGAAGCACCGGCCGCCGGTGGCGAGGAGACAGGAGCAGAAGCCGAGTAGGCGCCAGCAAAAGCAGATCCCGCGTGCCGAAGTGGTGGAACTGGTAGACACGCTGTCTTGAGGGGGCAGTGCTCTAACGGGCGTGGGGGTTCGAGTCCCCCCTTCGGCACCAGCTTGATCATAAAAAACCCCGGCTGCTTGGCCGGGGTTTTTTGTTGTCTAGAGCTTCGAGCCCGGGTTACCCGGGCTCAGTTGGTTGCCGTGACGGTCACCGACGCGGTGTCCGTGTCGCCGGAGAAGCTGAAGGGCGGCTGGTTGTAGGGCGCCGGCGTCACGTCCTCGGCGGTGATCTCGAAAACGTTGTTCCCCACCAGCGAACCGAAGCCGGGGAAGTTCTGGTTCCAGTTGGTGGCGAACACTTCCCCGGGGCCGAGGTTGGTCCAGCCGGCACGCCAGTTGTTGTAGGCGGTGCCGTTGCCGATGGTCACGTCGATGCGTGCGGCCGCCCGGCGGTTCTCCGTGGTGAGGTTCGTCAGTTGCACCCAGAACTGGCTGCTGAAGGGCAGCACACCTGTAGAGGGCGTGGCGTCGATGGTGGCGCTCACCGTGTCCGGGATGGAGGGGATGGTGATGGTGAAGCTGCTGATCCAGTTCGACCAGCCGGAGGTGTCCGGGTATTCGCCGATGGCCCAGAAGGTCATGTCGTCGACGGGGTCGATGGCGATGTCGTAGTAATCGCCCCAGCGGTCGCCGCCGTTCACCGGCGCGAGCAGCACCTGGGTCAGACTGCCCATGGTGCCGGCGGGATCGGTTGCCGTACGCCCGGTGACGTTCACCGCGATGCGCTGGGAGGAGGAGCTCGACCCGCAGACCAGGCCCACGTCGCCCACGGCGTTGGAGTAGATCGCCGGGAACCAGGTGTGGATCCCGGAGCCGCCGGTGACGTTCCCCGACTGCACCAGGCTCACCGCGCCGCTGGCCGGCCAGTTGTTGGTGTCAAGGTGATACCAGCGGGCGAGGTTTGTGCCGCCGCTGGAGATGTTGTGGGCGGCATAGAGGTTCCCGTCCCGCCAGTGGCAGTTCATGATCCGGTCGTCCACCAGGCTTACCGTGTAGCCGCCGGCCGCCGGGGCGCTGCCCGGGCTGCCGTAGTAGGGCACCGAAACGGTGGTGCTGGTCAGCGACGGCGAGGTGACGGGGTTGGTGATGGCGTGGATCTCCAGCGACGTGCTGGAGTAGGTCGAGGCGAAGAAGGGCGCCTGGTTCGAGCCGAAGTGCTGGCAGACCTGGACGCTGGCCGCGCCGCCGTCGCGGAGCGTGGAATAGACCGCCGGGTTGCCCACGAGCAGGGGCGTCTTGTCGAAGACGCGGAAGCCGACGCCGGCCCAGCCGCCCGAGCTGAGGCCGAAGAGGTTGCCGGTGACGTAGTAGGCGTCCCCGTCATAACCGAACCCGGGGTAGTCCCACCAGTAGGTCGAACCGCTGACCGAGATGACCGCGTCGGTGCGGTACTTGTACCAGGTGCCGTTGGGGTCGCTGTCGTCGGACACGGCGAAGGTGATCCAGGACTCGGTGGAGCCGTAGGTCTCCAGGGCCAGCACCACGAAACGGTCGGCCAGGTGGTCGTAGAAGCACTTGGGGTCGAAGGTGAAGCCGCCGGCGCCCAGGGGCTCGAAGAACCCGGGATTGCCCGCTTCGCCCAGCTCGTTGATGTACTGCAGGGTGCCGTCCTTGGTGTAGAAGGCCAGCGACATGTTCACCGTGGAAACGATGTGATCCGGGCCGATGGCATGGGTCGGGTCGGGCGGAGTCCAACCGGTGTCGCCGATGGCCGGGAAGGTGGTCGAGGCCGCGGCACGGGGGGTGTCCAGCGTGCGGCCGGCCAGGAGCTCGTTGGGCGGCCCCTGGGGCAGCGTCCGCTGGTACTCGTGGGGCGGCAGCAGTTCCTTGATGCGGCGTCCCTCGCCGCTCAGCGGGAACTCGGCCTGCTCGTGCAGGGTGGTGTCGATGATCTCGGCCGGCGTGGTGCCCCAGGCCACGGCCCCGGGCTCGGTCAGGTCGGCGGGCTCGGTGAGTCGTTCGCCGGAGGTCTGCGGCACGTCGGCGTTGCCACCGAACGGTTGCATCGCCGCCGGCTGGTGGGCCGGCCGGTCGGCCGTGACCTGCGGCGCCTGGGGCATATTGGATAGTGTGACGCCGATGACGGCGACCACGGCGAGCAGGACGATGGCGGCAACTGACTTCAACTTCATACTGTTCCTCTTCCCTGGTTCGTTGCGGGTTCAGAGCGGCTAGATCAATCACCGTCATCATGAAGGGACGACCGGCAGGATGATGTTCCGCAGCCAACGAGCGCCATATCTGCACTCGTAACACTCACTATATAATGACTTTTAGGTCGACGGCGCAACAATTGTTGTGCTTCTTGCGCAGACGGGGTGTACACGGTGAGAGCGATCGAAGAGACGATGAGAACGGGCTGGGGGCTGGAATCCGCCGGTCTGCGCACTGATATCCTCATCGAGGGCAGCCCTGAACGGTGCGACTTCCGCACGGTGGTAGAGGATGGGGCCGGGCGGCTCTGGGTCGTGGAGCGGATCTTTCCCCGCACCCGGGAGGGCAAGCTGCGCATCGCCGGCACCCTGGAATACCTGGCCCGGGTGGGCATGCCGGCCATCCTCCCCTACCGCCGCACACGGCGGGGCGGGTTTCTCTGCGAATTGGACGGCGGGGAGTGGCTGCTGCGGTCCTTTCTCGCCGGGGCCGACCTGCCCCGGCCGGCTTTCATCCGTCACGGCTGGCGCGGCGAAGCGCTGGGCCGCTTCCTCCTCGAGCTGCGCGAGAAATCGTTCGATCTGCCCTTTTTCCATGGTCAGGCGACCTTCGCCCTCGAGCCCTACATCCGGCAACTGCTCGAAGCTGTCTGGAACCGCCGGCCGGACGTGGCCGCCGAGGTGCAGCCGGTGCTCACCCACCTCGAGCAGCACTTCTTCCCCCGCTGCCCGACCCTGCCTTCGGCCTTCTGCCACGGCGACTACCACCCGGTGAACGTGATCTGGACCGAACAGGGCATCGGGGCGGTGATCGACTGGGAGTTTTGCGGTCCCAAACCAGAGCTCTACGACGTGGCCAACCTCCTCGGCTGCACTGGTTTCGAAAATCCCGCCGGCCTGCGCGGCGAGCTGGCAACGGTGCTGATCCGGACATTGAAAGGAGGCGGGTTCGGGGCCGATGAGAGCTGGGCCGGGCTGGTCGACCTGGTCCTCGCCCTCCGCTTCGCCTGGCTCTCCGAATGGCTGCGCAAAAAAGACCGCGAGATGCTCGAACTGGAGCTGGTCTACATGAACCTGCTGCTCGAGCACCGGGAGACGCTGGCCGGGTTTTTCGTCAGGACTCGATGATCCGCTTCACGGCATCGAGCAGCTGGGAATCGAGCAGGGGCTTGTGCAGGAAATCCACGGCCCCGTCGGCCCTTGCCTCCGCGGCCATTTCGTCGGTCCCGTGCCCCGAGATAAAAATGATCGGGATACGGATCCCCTCCTCCTCCAGCCGGCGCTTGAGCTCGAATCCGCTGACCCGCGGCATGCGCACGTCGAGGATCAGACAGGCCGGTGAGCCGGGATGGTGCAGCTGCAGGTACTCGCGGGCCGAGGACCAGGTTTTCACCTCGAACCCCTCCGCGGTGAGCAGCCGGGTCAGCGCCTTGCGGATGGACGGGTCGTCATCGATGACGTAGATCGTGTGGCGCGAGGGGCTCATCATCATGCACCGGACAGAGAAACGGCCCGGGGTTTCCCCCGGGCCGCAGGGGGACTCATCGCTCGTGAAAACGATCAGTCGGCGATGACCACAGCGGAACTGGCCTGCGTCTCGCCGGTGGCCAGGTCCTCGAAGGTCAGGGTGAAGGTGTTTTCACCGCGCAGCGTGTTGAAGGCCGGCAGGGTGAAGGGGAAGTCCACGAGCTTGCAGTCGTTCCCGGGCACCGTCACCGTGCCGTGGCGCCAGTCGGTAATCACGCCGCCGCTGGCCAGGACCGCGTCGATCTGGCCGTAATACTGGTGGTGCACACCGTCGAAGTTGCAGATCGTGGCGCCGAACGTGGCCGTGAAGGGCAGCGTGCCGGTATCGGGGGTCACGTCGAGAGCGGTGGCGAACTGCGGGCCGCCGTAGCAGATGGTCAGGTTGTCGATGCCCACGTTCCAGTTCTGGAAGATGCCGAAGTAGGCCGGGTGGAACCACCAGATCTCGAGCACGTCCACGCTGGTGATCACGTCGCCCCAGGTCACGCCGGGACGGAAGTTCTCGCCATCACCGACCCAGCCGCCGAACCAGCCGTTGGGGACGTCGTCGAGGGAAGCACTGGGAATGGTGAAGTCGTAGTGCAGCCAGCCTTCACCGGGCTGGGGGATGATCTCGCCGGGGAAGTAGGCGTAATCATCATCGTCCACGCTGGCCGTGCCCTTCGTGTCGCGCAGAAGCACCGACATGTTGATCGGCACCGGAGGGAAATCGATGTAATCGGTGCGGGCGTCGAAGGTGATCGAGGTCACGCCCATGGCCCGGTAGTCGCCGGTGAAATCGGCAACCCCCTCATCCGTGGTCAGGATCGGGGCGAAGGTGTCCAGGGACGGGTTGTTCAGCCACTGCCCGGGGTTGCCGCCGGTGGCCTGGACCACGTCGGCAAAACCGAAGGAGAGGCCGTAGTCGGCCACGCCGTCCTCGAAGTCCTCCACGGCACAGCCGGGATCGACGGTGATGGTGATGTTGTCCACGCCCACGTTCCAGTTCTGGAA
>Ga0180430_10000483_pt1 | contig 43036 bp, 28 predicted proteins | sample SS_ome_9_FD_132999 | JGI IMG/M metagenome (GOLD analysis project Ga0180430, IMG submission 132999) | Hypersaline lake sediment archaeal communities from the Salton Sea, California, USA - SS_1_S_2 metaG | ecosystem: Environmental > Aquatic > Non-marine Saline and Alkaline > Hypersaline >...
AGGCGGCAACAACATCGGGGTCTCCCGGTCCACGGAAACAAATCGGGCGCTCATTGTTTGACTTTACTGATTCTTCGGAACTATTCAAAGTCCGACAGTCTCCTAGGAAATCGCTTTTTCAACCCCGCCGCTCCGTCACCGCGCATCGCCCCGGGTTGGAGGGGGTGCAGGGGGAGGAAGGGGTGAAAGAGCCTCATTCCGCGAAATTTGACCGCAATTTTCCTCAGTCGTCAAGCATGCGCCCGAATATCGACCGGATCGCAGGGACGTCCGCCCGTGATTCGGCGACGAATGAACACACCCCAGCGGCCCCGGCCCGATTTCGTCTTGAAATTCGGCGGGTGATCTCCCCGATGTGAGTCCTGCCTTGGTTCAATCCGCCCGATAGACCGGCCACTCGTCGGCGGGAAACGGGTCTTCAGCATCGAGAACGAGAACCTGCCCATCGTCGAGGGGGAGTTCGGGCGCTTGCCATTCGAGATCATCGCCCCGCCACCAGTCCTCGGACGGCGGCTCGATCTCGTCACTCCACCCCCATTGCGGCGGCATGTCGAGCGGCTCGATCGTTTGACTCGCCCGCTCCGTTCGCAGGCTCGCCCTTCGGGCTTCGGCTTCGCCTCCGTCCAAAACGCCTCCGGTCCCTCGGCGTTTTTCGATGTCGAAGGGCGGCCGGGGTGGCGGCGGCAGCGCGATGATTCCCTCCCACAATCCATGCAGCCGCAGAAAGAACTCAACCTCATCCCGCCGGATCATCGTTCCGGCAGTCTTCATCGTCCCCTTGCAGCAGGGGCAGATCATCGGATCTTCACCCCAAATCTTGTGACTGAGATCCCGCCAGAGAGGACGCAGCGCCCGGGCGCTTTTCGGCTCGGGCGGTGGAAGAACGAAGAGCGTTGCCGTGCCGGATTCTGGCGGTTTCGCTCTCGCTGCTTCCCGCATCGTTGGCCGCGGCTGGCCCGTGCGGGCGTCCATGCCCCGGCGCTTGTTCGAGTAGAGACCATAGTATCTCACGGTTTGCTGGCCCTTCGGCGGAATATGCTCGACGGCGGCGGCGAGGAAGTCGGTGACCTCGAAGATCTGGAAGTTTTTCTTGGTGTGCCAACTGCGCTTGGACCGGTAGATCACCTTCCGGGAGGTTTCGTTCCAGGTGATCTTTTCCAGTGAGAAAGGGGCGCGCATCAAATACTCGGCCAAACGTCGGCGGCCATCGACATCATGGGCGGCCACGGGCTTCTCTCCGGCGTCCAGGCTGAACCCACTGTGAGTCCAGCCGAGAAGCTGCCGGGCTTTCTTTTCGCTGATGAGCTTTTCTCGGAGCAGTGTCTCGATGAACCGGTGGCGGAAGAGTTCGCTCAGCGGCTCGATCGATTCGACGGGCATGAGGTGAAAGCGTCCGTCGCGATCGACCAGGCCCGTAGCGGCGAGGACGTGGAGATGAGGATGGAAGTTCAGATAATCGCCAAAGGTCTGCACGGCGGCGACGGCGGAGAGCTTTCCATCCGGCAAATCGAGCCGCCTGAAAGGGGTCGACAGACAAAAATTGACATTTGGCACTGAGAAACCGAAGAGACGGGCCAGGCGACCAAGTGCCAACTTCGCCTCTCTTCTCCGATCGGCCGCTCGCCAAGGCGCTGGCGCGCGGGACAGAGGCTGCCTCCCCTCCAACCCCGGGGCGATGAGTGGTGAAAACCGACACCGCGACCGCGCGGGCAGGAGCCAAGCGTCAAAGCGTCGGGGTTGAAAAGGCGAATCTAGCAATCATCGAATCCCAACGGCGAAGCGAAGAACCGCCTCCACAGGGGGGGGAGGTGGGGGAAAGGAGAACGTCCCGTCGACGTGATCCGGTTTTCCTTGCCATCTCCTCATCGGGTATTACGGTAATACCGAAATGAAGACCCTTTCCTTCAAAGTTACCGAGGAAGAAGCTCGCGCGATTCGCCGGCAGGCGCGGGCGGAGCATCTGAGCGTTTCCGAGTTTCTGCGAAGACGGGCACGAGGCGCCGGGGGAAGCTCGCCGTCCATCGAGCAAACCCGTTGCGAATGGACCGGGGCGAAGATTTTCTCCGGTTCGGCCGGGTCGGTTCCTCTCACCACTGCGGCCGTCCGGGAAATGCTGAGCGATTTTCCGTGATTCGGAGCCGATGGACTATCTGCTCGATGTCAATGTGCTCGTGGCGTGGGGATGGGCGGATCATGCCGATCATGCGCGCGCCGGGCAGTGGATCGCGTCCGTGATGGCGGCGAAGGGGGATCGGATTCTGACCTCGGCCATTCCCGAACTGGGATTCGTGCGGGTTTCCGTTCATTGTTCGCAGGGGCGGATCACACCGGCACAGGCCGGCTCGACGTTGGAAGGAATGATCCGGACGTTGGGGGCCAGCCATGGTTTCCTGGAGGATGACTGCTCCGGACGCGAGGAATGGCCGTCCTGGTGCCGGGGAGCCGGACGGACGACCGACGCGCATTTGCTGAAGTTGGCCGAAGCGCATCAGGCCGAGTTGGCAACTCTCGATCAGGGGATTCCCGGGGCGTTCCTGATTCCGTGATCCAAGCCTGAGATACCCCCAAAAAACGGGAGCGTGATCTGAAAGAAAGGTTTCCCTCGAGTGGAGGCAAGGGGCGTGTAGCCCGGGGTCAGAAGCAACATTTCTTGACAGAATCCGCGAAAATTGACGGGGACAGGTTGCTTCCAAAATTCACGAGGAGAGCGTATTTACGAGCAGATCCGCGGGGCGTAGGAGTTCGCCGTCTTTTTGGCCCGCGCGGGAGCTTTCGTTCATTCTTCGCTGAAGTCGGCGAGTCGAAAGTTGGTTTATCTCTTCTCAGTTTCTCTCGAGTTCGTACTCGATTTGACAGGCAAGTTCGTCCAGCTCCTCGAGAAGGGAATCACTTCGTACGACCTCGTTGACTGAAATGGAAATCTGACCTACGGCCTGCTCCCATTCGAGGGCGTCTGTCGTGATTTCCACTTCCCCCCTGCAGCCTTTGCATTTTTCCAGCTCTTTCTCGAGAACCTCGAACGGGTAGGCGTACTTGCGCAGGAGTTCTCTCTCGCGCGTGGTCAGCATCATCGAAATTGGCTCTCCCATCCCTCCAGTTTGGTCTAAACCGCCCCTTATGAAACTTCCCCTTCGACCGGGGTCAAGGCGAAACCGAGTTGCTCTGCCTGGCGGCGAAGATAGCGCTCCTTGCGTGCGCGGGCGAGCTCGGAATTGCCGAGGCGTTTCGGATCGTAGGGTCGGCGATGTTCGAGCATCGCCCAGAGGATCCGGGCGAGCTTGTAGGCGGGGAGGGGCAGCCGGGAGGGCAGCCAAGAATGGCGCTGTATTAGCGATCCCGTTCGATGAAGGCCGCCGAGTCGGAATTGGCTCCGGCTGTCTACGCTTCGCTCCGGCTCCGCTACAAGGCGCTGATGTAGCGGAACTTGGAAGAGTTCCGGCCTATGCGTGTTGATCCTATTCTGCGCATAATCCAGCACCATTCGGGTAGCCAACATTTCTTGCCAGAATTGGAGAGGTCAGGCGACCACAGGTAGAGCCTGCAATAAGACCCAACCCTCTCGCCTCGCCAACCCAACCTCACTCCTCCCACAACTCCCTCAACATCTCCAGCAACTCCTTCACCAGCACCTCGGACGAATCCTTCTCGAACCGGGACGTTCCCAGCCAGGTCTCGTAGCCGCCCAGCTCGACCTGGTTCGGCGGGGGGAGGTAGCCGTAGCTGCCGTTGGCCAGCTCGATGAGGAAGGTGCGCGGAGCGGGGCTCTTTTCCTTGATCTCGAGGCCGATTTCCACCAGCACCTCGAAGGGCATCGAGACGATGGCCTGATCGCCGATCCGGAAGGCCTGGACGATGACGTCCTCGGTTCCCGGACTCTCGGGCTCGGCAAACCGGATCGTGTGATTGGCGTAGTTGGTCGTCTTCTTGTGGATCGCCTCGCGTTCCTCGCGGGTGAGCTTGAGCAATCGCAGGGCGTTCTCCACCTCGGCCTCGGTGGGCTTGCGGTAGGTGAGGGTCACCTCGCGCTGGCGCGTCGCGATCACGGGGGAGGCGTCGTAGGTCTCGATCTTCCGGATGGCCCGCCACGCGGCATCGGCCGTCTTGCTCGCCACGATCCGGCACTGCTCGAAAGGGGCGCGGGGCGCGCGCTCGATCCCGAAGGGAATGTTGTTGATGTCACCGCTGGCGCCGTTCGACATCATGGCGACGAATCCCTCCGGTGGACGGCCGCTCATGCGATGGGGCATCACCCGGGCGAACTCGCCAAAGTAGTCCGCCGACGCCATGCCGCGGACTCTTCCGTCCTCCTCGGTCACCGTGGGAATGGCGCCGACATAGTGGAGCGCGTAGTTGGCGAGCAGGCCGAGCGGTTGGCCGCGTTCGGTGCGCACATCGACCACGCAGACCTCCGGATCGATCGGGCCGGCGGACTTGATGATGCCCCGGGTGCCGCCATTCATCCGCACCTTGTCGTAGCCACCCCACGGGTTGCGCGTCGAGGAGGCGCCTTCCTCGTAGAAATTTCGGCGGTTGCGCACCTCCGACGGTTCCTCGTCGGAGGCGAATCCGACCTTGGCGGGCTGGAGCGCCTCGATCGCCTGGAGCAGGGCCTCGGCCAACCCCGCTCGCCGTTTCTTTTCGTAGGCGATGCGCCCCGGCGACGTGTCGCCGCCCTTCGGGGTGGTGTGCGCGTGCGTCGCGGCGATCAGGATGGATTCCGGGTCCCAACCGGTCTTCTCCGCGACCGTCAGTTTCGCTTCGTCCGCCATGTCCCGACCGATCCCGATCGCATCGATGATAGCGATGAGGGCGCGTTGGTCGGCCCCGTTCTCGAAGGCGAGGGCCCGGACCGAGATGGGATCGTGGACATACTGGGAAGGACCGGAGCGAAGTTGGAAGGGGAAGACGTCGGGCGAGATGTCGGCCACGGCGGCTCCGGCCTGGAATCGGGGTTTCTCCTCCGCGGTGCCGTCCGCAGGGAGGAGGAGACCTGCCGCGAGGGCAACGAAGAGGAAGAAGAAGGGAATTCGGTTCATGGGTAAAATCCTGTCGGTTGGGTGATGGTAGAAGACGGGGAAAGAACACGCAACGGCGCGGGTAGGCCGTTTGCCGGGAGCATGCTTGGTGAAAATCGAGCGAGCGAGCGTCTCGTCGGGCGGGGTGCGGAGGATCAACCCTTGGCAAAAGGCGCGAAGGGCGTTAGCGATATTCTTTCGCCTGTTTCGCTCTCCATGGGTCACATTCGCCTTCTCCCCGAGCACATCGCCAGCCAGGTCGCCGCCGGCGAGGTCGTCGAAAGGCCCGCCTCGGTGGTGAAGGAACTGGTCGAGAACAGCCTCGACGCCGGCGCGAGCCACATCGAGATCATCACCCAGCGGGGCGGCATTTCGCTGATTCGCGTCGTGGACGACGGGCACGGCATGAACCGGGACGACGCCCTCATGTGCCTCGAACGCAACGCCACGTCGAAGATCCGCACGGCGGAGGATCTCGCCGCGATCCACACGCTCGGCTTCCGGGGAGAAGCGATCCCCAGCATCGCAAGCGTGTCCCGCTTTCGCCTCGCCACCCGCGAACGCGAGGCACTGTCCGGTACCGAGGTGATCGTGAACGGGGGAAAACTCGTCAGTGTCAACGACTGCGGGGAGCCACCCGGAACCTCGATCGAGGTACGCTCGCTCTTTTCCAACGTCCCGGCGCGGCGGAAGTTCCTCCGTACCGAGAACACCGAATTTTCCCATCTCGAGCAGGTCGTCCGGACCCAGGCGATCGCTCACGAGTCGGTCCGTTTCACCCTGGTGCGCGGAGAGCGGACCGTGTTCCAACTGCCCGCCGCCACTTCCCTGCAGGAGCGAATCGGCGGCCTCGCCGGCATGGACCTGGCGGAAAGACTCCTCGAGGTCGACCCCTTCGAGCATGCGGGTGTCACCGTGCGCGGATACATCGGGCCGCCGGGAATGGGGCGGAGCGACCGGAAGCAGATGTGGACCTTCATCAACGGGCGCCCGGTGGAGGCCGCCATGATCACGCGTGCCCTGCGCGAGGGATACCATACCGCCCTCATGAAGGGACAGTATCCGGTGGCGTTCCTTTTCCTCGAGACCGATCCCTCCACCGTGGACGTGAATGTTCATCCCGCGAAGCGCGAAGTCCGGTTCCGCGACGGCTACAGTGTTCGGGACGCAATCGTCGGGGCGGTCCAACGCACCCTGCGCGAACGCATGACCCGTCCCGTCGCCGGAGTCGGTCTCACCGGCACGAAGCGTCCTTCACCCGGCACCGGTCAGTCCGTCCACGTCGAACAGCCGGACCTGCTGCCGCGCTCCGAGCAGCAGACCCTGCGCCGTGACTGGCTCGAGCGATCCGAAACCGGGCGGGCCTCCCCCAGCGCCGCACCGTCGCCCTCCGTGCCGGATCCCGTCCCCCACTCCGGCGAAAGCCCCCCAACCGGCGGACCCGATTCTCCGGCCCCGGCCCCGACCCAGACCCCAAGTCAGTCCACCGACGAATCGCCCGCCCCTCTCACCGGGCCGGACCCCGCCGTCCCTCCACCCCCCGATTCGCGACCGAAGGCATCGGACTACCGGCTCCTCGGCGTGCTCGGCAAGCTCTACGTGCTGTTGGAAAGCGCGGAGGGCCTGGTGCTGATGGATCAACATGCCGCCCACGAACGGGTTCTCTTCGAGGAATTGCGAACCCGCATGGAAGCCGAGGACGTCCCGTCGCAGGGTCTGCTCGCGCCGCTCATGGTCGAGCTGAGTCCGCGGGATTTCGATCTCGTCTCCCGGAACACCGAGACGCTCACCCGGCTGGGTTTCTCCGCGGAGCCGTTCGGCGGCCACACCCTGAAAATCGATGCCCTGCCCGCCTTCTTTCGGAGCGACGACCCGGAGTCGTTTCTCCACGACGTGATCGACGAGCTGCGCGTCGCGAGCGATCGAATGTCGAAGATGCGTCTCGGCGAGGACATGGTCGCGACCACGGTCTGCCGCCAGGCGGTCAAGGCCAACGATCCCCTCCACGACGAGGAATTGCAGCAGCTACTCGCCGACCTCCTCGACTGCGACATGCCCTACTGCTGCCCGCACGGACGTCCCACCCTGATCCAGATTTCCTACGCCGAACTCGACCGGAAGTTCGGGCGCCGGACCTGAGGGACCGGACAGGGTTGCCTGCCGCACCTGACCCTGTTGCCCGACAGGGTCGAGCCGGCGACCCGACCCTGTCTGCCCGTCAACCGGTCAGAATCCTGCCATTGCTCGCAGGTTCAGCGAGGGTGGTCCCCCGGCCACGCCGACGTTTCCGAGAGCATCGAGAAAGTACTGTCCCGGGAGGATCGGTCCCGTGTAGGCGGTCAGGATCTGCAACTCGAGAGGATGGATGTCCCGTCCATTCACGTAGACGTGAGTCGGCGGTCCCGAGCAATGCGGGGGGACGGGTCCGGCGAAGGGAAGATGCGGTGGCAGGAAGACCCAGGTCGGGTATCCCCAGACGCCGAATGCGCCACTGACGCCGTCGTACCAGTAGTTGCCGTCGGGCAGGGCCTCGCCGTTCTGGTTCTCCAGCTGGAGGACAGCATTCCATCCGTCCTCCGAGAGGGGGGCCCCGTTGATCTGGACGCTCCGCTGTGCGGGATCCCGCGGCGCGGCCGGTGTCGTGGCCCATCCTACTGACGCGGGAGTGACATTCCTCCCCTGTTTCGATTCGTAGTATTTGAGCATCAGGTCCGGATTGCCGTGCGTCGCGTGGTACAGGGCCTGGTCGTGGCGGCCCGCGCGCATGTGCCGAAACATTCCTTCGCTCCAGGTTCGATCTCCGTAGGACATTGGTCTTTTCGTGTTGAAGTTGTGCGGAAACCGCCCGCCATTTCTGCCGCCCGGCCCGGCTCGCTCCGCTCCAGGCAGGGACTCGCCGCGCCGGGACCGGAAGCCCGGGCTTTCCTAATGGGATGGACTCCCCGGCCGGGCCGAGTATGCGAGGCCGATTCGATCTTCCCGATTGATCGATGCGGAGATCGACATTCCTTGTCCCCATGTCCGCCCCCGAGAATCATGCCGCCTCCCGGGAACCGCTCCGCCTTCCTCCGTGGGTGTGGTGCGTCGCGTGGGCCCTGATGCTGCTCGGTTTCCTCAGCGCCGCCTATTTCGGCTACGACATCCTTGCGAAGAAGGCCTTCACCGAGCACGTCGCTGAACTGGAGGCGATGGGCGAAACCCTCGACTACGAGAAACTGATCCCGGATTCCGTGCCCCAACCCGGGGACAATTTCGCGGAGGCACCCATCATCCGCCATTTTCGCGATGGGGGATCGGAGTCCGGCGGCGGGGAAGAACCCGCCTGGTTGGATCTCGGAGAGCCTTCGAGGGAGGCGATTGCCGGGATGGACATCACCGCAAGACAGTCGAAGTCCGTCCGCCATCTCACCTCCCGGCCGATCATGGACGAGTTCCCCGGTCTCACTCCGGAGGAAGCCTACCGCAACACGAACGACTACATCGCACCGTTCGCTTCCGTCATCGACGCACTCGGCGAGGCGGCACGGCGTCCCGAGTCGTTCGCCCGGATCGATTTCGAGAAAGGCTTCGCCGCCGGAAACGGTTCCGTTGGTTCGCTCTTCGATTACACCAGGTTGATCCGTATCCGCTCCCAACTCGCCCTCGCAACGGGAGACGTGGAGCAGGCCTTTTCCGATACCGCCCTGATCCTCCGGCTTGCCCCCCATCTCTCGTCGCATTCGCTCCTGATCAGTCAGCTCGTCGCGAACGCCTACGCCGGCATGGGACTGAGTACTTGCGGCACGGGTCTCCGCCAGGATGCCTGGACCGGGGAGCAGCTCCAGGCCTTTGCCGAAATTCTCTCGTCATACCGAGTCGAGGAAGACTACCTCCACTCCATTCGACTCGAGCGTGCCCTGTTCTGCCACACGGTCAACGAGTGGTCGATGCGGGGAAGCTCCGTCAAGAGCCTTCTCTCCGCTCCGGTTGACGAAATCTCCTTCCTCATTCCCCAGGGTTGGCTCTACACGAACTCGCGAAAATACTCCGAGATCATCCAGGAAAACGTCCTGACCCACACGGACGGGCGGCTGGCGCACGAACGGCTTCCCCATCCCGACCGGGTCGAACGGGTCATCGAGGACCTCCGGGATTCTCCGGTCGATTCCGTGCACCTCTGCCTCACCCTGGCCGCGTTTCCCACCTTCGACAGCATCTCGGAGCGAATCCTCCGCACCAGCGTCCAGGTCGATCACATGCGGATCGCCATCGCCCTCGAGCAGCACCGGCGCCGCAGGGGCGCCTTTCCCGACACCCTCGACGCCATTGCGGACAGCTTCCCCGGCGACCTGCCTCTCGATCCCTGCACCGAGGCACCCTACCGGTATCGCCTCCTCGCCGACGGCACCTACCTGCTCTATGGCGTGGGGACCAATCGCATCGACGAAAGCGGCCTTCTCAAGTACGCCTTCGACCAGGGGGACTGGGTCTGGCGGCTGAACCTGCCCGCAGATTTCGACTACGACGACTACCGGCGGAGCGAATAGCTCCTGCCCCGGCCCTCATTGGTTCGCTGCCGGTTCGCCTCGCTGGAAGAGCTGGCGCCCGATTCCCTCGAGAGTCTCGCCCGCCTTGCGGCGTCCCTTGCCCTTCGCACCACTTCCCTCGGCATCCCCGCCCGGTGCGGCTTCAGCCTCCGCCCCGTCCTCGTCGCGCTCGCCGAGGAGCTTGCGCCCGACCTCCTGGAGTCCTTTCACCGACTCGCCTCCGAGTTCCCGCACGAGAGCACCGGGCAACTCGGTCAGCTGAGAGAGGGTCTTCGCCTTCCACACCGGTTCACGCAGCGTGCCCTCACAGGTGAAGGTCAGCAATTCGGATACGGGAGTCATGAGCACCTTGCCCGGTCCCTTGCGCACATTCACCACCGCGTCGAAGGCGACTTCCTGGGTCATGCAGTTCACCTCGCCCGCCCCGTGCACGACGAACCGGTCCGTAAACGCCTCGATGTCGTCGGAGCCGAGAATTCCATTCCGCATCGAGAAGGTGGCGCTCGCCTCGCGGGCGATGTGGTTGCCTTTGCGTGAGCCGTCCGCTTCTTCCCCATTCCGCTTTGCGACGATTCGCGAGAGGGCTCCGAAAACCGGCAACGCGAAAATGTCGCCCTCCCGAATCGTCGCGGTGCCGTGCCCGTTGACCGAGGACATTCCACCGGAGTTCCCCGAGAGGTGAAAGGTGGCGCCGAACTTCCCCTTGGCCGCGTCGTAGCCGCCGTAGAGCCGGGTCAGCGAGTCCACCGGGATCCCCCGGGCAATGAGCGTCGCGTCCCAGGGTTTCGCCGGGGATCGCACATCCTTGGCGTCGTATTCCACTTCAAACTCACCGCCGAAAAGCCCCGCCCGGAACGAGGTCAGGTGAATCCGTGGACCGGTGACGCGCACCTCGCCCCCGGCCTGGTCGAGGGGCAGCGTCTGCCCGAGGAACTCGTAGGATGTCGTGCCCGGTGCGGTGAAGGAAAGCTGGAGATCGTTTCGCCGAGGCGAATCCCCCACCTCGTCATCCCGCCGGCCGTCGATCGTGCCATGGAGACGGATCGTGGGAGGTCCGCTGAGCCGGTATTGCGTGAGCCGGCTCGCCAGCGGCGGAGAGAAGGCCCTCGCCCCCTCGACGAGATTCGTGGTCGAGCGGACGCCCTTGACCTCCCAGAGCTTCGTCGCGGTGTCGTTCTGGGCCATTTCCGCCACGATCTCTCCGTCCTCCCGGGTCATCCGCACATTGCGGAACCAGAAGAAATGGCGGTCCGTCTCCAGCTCGCTCTCCATCTGAAGAAACTCCACCCCGTTGAGCCGAAAATTCCGCACGTCGATCGCTCCGCGGTTCCGCCACGTCCCCGGGAGCAGCGAAGGCCCCTGTCCTGCCGCCGCGAGATAGACCGTCGATTGATCGTCCAATCCCCACGCATCGAGGAAACGACGCCCCCCTTCGTCGAAAAAGGGACGAAACACGCGGGGATCGAGCTTGATCTCGGTCTGGTACTGGAAGGTGCGGTCGACGGAACCGGGCTCGTATTTCGCGTTGAGAAACGCGACGCCCGTCTTGTGATCGAGTCGCAGGTTGCGGACATAGAACCTCTCCCCTTCGACGTGGAATCCGAAGTCGAGGCTGTTGAACACCGCTCCCCGGCTCACGAAACGTTCCGTCTGGATTTCACCGATGATCCGGCCGGGGAGGGAGAAGAGCCGGGCGTCCTCTTCCTCACCGCGGTCCGTCACCGCGGTCCCCTCTCCCTTTTCGCCGCTCCCCTCGTCGAGGCGCAGTTCCCCCTCCGCCGTGATGCGCGGTGCCTGGAAGAAGACGATCTCCTTGAAGCGATTGTTCCGCACGTAGAGGTCGATCATGGCGGGAACATCGGCAGTCGAGTCGATCCGAAACCCGATGCGGCGGCGATCCAGGTCCCAACTCGCGTCCCCATTCAGGTTGCCCTCGCCGTCGGTGATGTCGAAATCGCGGAATTCCAACTGCTGACTTCTCCCGTCGAACGAAACCAGTCCGCTGATGGACTGCACCTCATAGGGGCGGCCCTCGCGCCGGACCTGGTCCGATTCGATCGTGGCGGTCGCGGTGGTGGTGGACAGGTCGCGGAGGTCCCCGCGAAACTCGATCGTCACCCGGGGCGGCTCGCCGGGGAACTCGAGGCTCTGCAATTGCGAAAGCAGGACCCTCGCCTGTTGCCGGCGCTCGTCCAGGCGGCCGCCCGTCGGCCGATTCTCCTCGCCGGAATCCCTCTTCCCCGCCACTTCATTGGGCGGCCGAATCAGGTTTCCCCTGACCGATACCGCCACCCCGGCCACGTCCGCCTCGGCCTTGACGATCTGGATCAGGCTCTCCGTCACCACGATGCGACCTGACAATCCCCGAACGCGCAACTTGGCTCCGGTGCGCGGATTGCCCGGTTCGAGGGGAAGGGAGAGGTTCGCATCCTGCACGTCGAGCGTGTTGATCGAGAGTCGCTTTTCGAGAATCCGGCCGAAGTCGAGATCGAGGAACACGTCGTCGACGAAAGCGATCTCCTCTCTCCGCTCGGGATCGAGAAAAAACCGCACGTCCTCCGCCACGAGTCCCCGAAAGGCGCCCAGCGTCAGCTTACCGATGTCGACGTAGTAGCCTCGCCGCTCGAACTCCGCCTCGATCGTCTCGCGCCAACTCGCGGTGAATCCCTGTTTCCGTGTATAGACCCCACCCCACACCACCAGGCCGGCGAGCAGGGCGCACACAAGAACGAAGATGGGGCGAATCAGTCGCATCACGGGACGAACCGTCGACGGCGAGAGCCGTTTCGCCGCGATCAGGCAATTTGCCGGTCACCGGGCGGCCCGTCCACCGGGAAATTGGCAAAGCTGTGGCACCTTTCCCGGGAATCGCGTAGGATTGCCCGACGGATTTTCGTCCACTCGCCGCTCCACCATGCGTGTCATTTCCGGAACCGCCGGAGGAATGCCGATCCGTGTTCCCGGTCACGTCGCCAGGCCGACGACCGATCGCGTGCGCGAGGCGCTGTTCTCCTCACTGGGTGACCTCGTGAAAGAGGCACGCGTTCTCGATCTCTTCGCCGGAAGCGGAGCGCTCGGACTGGAGTGTCTCAGCCGCGGAGCCGCCTCCGCCGCCTTCGTCGACGCCGACCGCCGGGCCTGCGACACGATCCGCACCAATCTCACGCGAACCCGCCTCTCCGGGGGCACGGTCCACCGGGCCACCCTCCCCTCCCACCTCGACCGCCTCCCGGCCGGTTCCCGATTCGAGCTGATCTTCGCCGACCCTCCCTACGCCCGGGACGATTCCACCTCGCCCCTCCTCCCCGCCCTCCTCACCCACGAGGGTCTTCCCGCTCTCCTTGCCGAAAACGGGCTTTTCATTCTCGAATCTTGCCGCAGGATGCCCCTTCCCGAGGCTCCGCGCTGGAAGCTCCTGCGAGAGAAGTCCTACGGCGAGACCCGCCTCTCCTACCTTTCGCCCTCCTGATTCGCCTCCCATGCCGAGACCCGTCATCTACCTGATCTACAATCTACTCCTCCCGGTGTTCCTCGTCGCGGGATTGCCCGGCTACCTCGTCAAGGGAGCCCGGCGCGGGGGCCTGGCGCGCAACTTCGGCCAGCGTCTCGGTCTCTTCGCTCCCGCCACCCGCGACCGCCTTCGGGCCCGCGCGCCTCTCTGGCTGCATGCCGTGTCCGTCGGCGAAGTCTTCGTGGCCCTGAAAATCCTCCGTGCTCTCCGCGACCAGGCCCCGGACCGTCCCCTCGTCCTGAGCACGACGACATCGACCGGGTTCCGGGTGGCGGAGGAAGCCTCCCTCGACGGCGTCACCGTGATTCACAACCCGGTCGACCTGCCCCTTGTCGCGCGCGGGGTCCTCGACCGGATCGCCCCCGCTGCGCTCATACTCGTCGAGTCGGAAATCTGGCCCAACCTCGTCGCGCTCGCCCGGCACCGGAAGATCCCGGTCGCGCTCGTCAACGCCCGTCTTTCTCCGCGATCGGAGCAACGCTATCGCCGCTTTCGCCCCGTCATCCGGCCCGTCTTTTCGCAGCTCGACCGCATGCTGGTTCCGTTTCCCGCCGACGTCTCTCGCTGGAGCGCCCTCGGTATTCCCGCCGATCGCATCTCCGTGTCGGGCAGTGTCAAGTTCGACGAGGCATCGGCCCCGGAGGCGGGCGACCGGGCCGCACCCCTTCGCGACTGGCTCGAACGAACGGGATGCCGCGATTTCTCACGGATCCTCCTCGCCGCGAGCACCCACGACGGGGAAGAGATCCTCGCGGCCCGGGTATGGCACCAATTGCTCCCCCGTTTTCCCGGCCTGGTGCTCGTCATCGTCCCCCGGCATGCGGAACGCGGTCCCGGAATCGCCGAAACCCTGCGCGACGAGGAATTCACCCCCGTCCTCCGCTCCCGGTCCCACGCGGCGACCGGAACGACGGATCCGGACGCCGGCACGGTCTGGCTGGCCGACACGACCGGCGAACTGCGATCGTGGTATGAGCTCGCGGCCGTGGTGATCGTGGGAAAAAGTTTCACCGCCAAGGGAGGACAGAATCCCGTCGAGCCGATCCTCGCCGGCAAACCCGTCGTCGTCGGTCCGCACATGGGCAACTTTCGCGAGGTGGTCCAGGACCTCCGGGAAGCCGACGGCATACGCCAGATCGACCGCCCGGAAGAACTCGGCGAGGCGGTGGGAACGCTCCTCGAGAACCCCGCTTCCGGAGAGGCCCTCGCCCAACGCGGTGCGACCGCCCTCGCAAAACACGACGGAGCCGCCGCGAGGACCGCCTCGTCCATCCTCGGCCTGATCGGGGAAGAGAATGGCACGATCGATGAATCGCCCGCTGGACAGCGAACACCACGCACGGCAGATTGACTCGGTAAGTCAGCCCATGGAAAATTTCCTCCAACTGGCGGGTCAATGGTGGCCCGTGCTCGCCGGCTACATCGTCGGTGCGACACCCTTCGGCTTTCTCGCCGGCAAGATGCGAGGCATCGACATCCGCGAGCACGGGAGCGGCAATATCGGTGCCACGAACGTGTTTCGGACGCTCGGCAAACCGACCGGTATCGCCGTGTTCATCCTCGACGTGTTGAAAGGCCTTGTTCCCGTGTTGATCGCCCGGCTCGTCACCGACGACATACTCGTCGCCATCCTCACCGCCGTCGCCACGATCCTGGGGCACAACTACACCTTCTGGCTCGGCTTCAAGGGAGGAAAGGGGATCGCGACGACCGCCGGCGCCATGCTGCCCGTTCTTCTCGTTCCCCTCATCGTCGCCGTTTCAGCATGGGGAATCGTCTTCCGCCTCTCGCGCTACGTCTCCCTCGCCTCTCTCGCCGCCGCCCTCGTCATTCCTCTCACCGTCGTGGTCGAGTCCCTTGTCCGGAAGGACTGGCAGCTTCCCCTGATCGTCTTCGCCCTCCTGATCTGTTTCTCGGCGTTCTGGAAGCATCGGAGCAACATCGCGCGGCTGAAGCGAGGAGAAGAACACAAGTTCGAGCGCAAAAAGGCCCCTTCCTCCTGATTTTTTCTCTCCGAATCCATGCTCGAAAACGTCGCAATACTCGGTGCTGGCAGCTGGGGCACCGCACTCGGCATCGTCCTCGCTCACCGGGGGACGCAGGTTCTCGCCTACAGCAAGCGCGACCAGGTCGCCTACGATATCAACGAGAACCATCGCAACGACACCTACCTGCCCGGGGTCGCCCTGCCGGAGGGCATACGCTGCACGACCCGGCTCGAAGAGATCTCGAATCACGATGCCATTCTCATCGCCATCCCGTCGAAGGCGGCCCGTTCCGTTCTCGAGGCGGTCCGGGACACCGGAATCCCGGAGTCCAGCATCCTGATCAATTGCACGAAGGGCATGGACCCGGCATCGGGCAAGCTCATGCACGAGCTCTGCGCCGAGATCTTTCCGCACAATCCTTTCGCGGTCCTGTCCGGTCCCAGTCATGCCGAGGAGGCGGCCCGCGGTCTCGCCACCGTCGTCGTCGCGGGATCCACCGACGAAACCGTGGCCGTCCGGGTCCAGGATCTCTTCACCGTGCCGTGGTTTCGCGTCTACACGAGTAATGATGTCGTCGGCATCGAGGTCGGCGGCATGGTGAAGAACATCTTCGCGGTCGCGGCAGGAGCCACCGACGGACTCGGGCTCGGGGACAATGCGAAGGCGGCCCTTCTCACTCGCGGCCTGGCGGAAATGACACGGATCGGTATCGCCTTGGGAGCCAAGGAGGAGACATTCCGGGGCCTGAGCGGGGTTGGCGACCTGATCGCGACCTGCTACAGCAAGCACAGCCGCAACAACCGCCTCGGCCGCATGCTGGGCCAGGGCATGACGCTGGAGGAAGCCATCGCGGCGACGAACCAGGTCGCCGAGGGGGTGCCCAACGCGAAGAACGTCTACGCGCTCTCCCGCAAGCTCGGCATTCGCACTCCCCTGATCGACCAGACCTACGCGGTCATCCACTCCAAAAAGCCGGTCATGGACGCCCTCAGAGCCCTTTTCCACCGCGATCCCCGGCCCGAGGCGGAGTGACCTGCCGAGTCCGCGTGCACCGGCTCCCTTTTCCCGGCGAATCCCGCCCTCGCCTGTTGTCAGAACCAGGGCTCCCGGTGTAGCCTTTTTCCATGACCGGCACCGCCACACCACCTCCTGTCCATCCCTCCGCCGTCGCGCCTTCCGGCCCCAAGTGGCCGAAGATCATCGGCATCCTCTGCCTCATCCTGGCCGGAGTCGATCTCGTCCAGGCGCTCGCCCAGAGCCTCAATATTTTCCTGATCGGAGCCAACCTGGCCCAGTTCGCGGAAGCGGGTGCCATCGAGAAACAGGAAGTCGACGACTTCATGAGTGAATACATCCCGTTTCAACTGTTGAGTGGGGCCGTGCTCGGGGCTCTCGCTCTCATCCTCCTCTTCGGGGGAGTCCTGCTCCTCCGGAAGAAGCGGCTCTCGATTCCCCTGCTCCGCGCCTGGTCGATCGTGAAAATCGTGGTCGGTTCGATTTTGGTGATCAAGGCGGCGTCTCTCATGAAGCGTCAGCTCGCCCTCGTGATGGAAGCGTCGACGACGGGAATGGGCGACCAGGAGGCGGCCATGATCCAGTCGATCGTCGACATCGCAGGCGGAGCGGGCATGGCGATGGGGATCGTATTCCTCATTCTCCTGCCGGTCTTCCTCCTGGTCTGGTTCAACAGGGAGGGAGTTCGCTCGCAGTTCGCCGATTGGTCCTGAAACGAGTTCCCGTATCGCCTACCGCGGGCGCAGGTATTTCTTCTGCGCGTGACTGAGCTTGCGGGGCTGTCTCTTTTCGCCCGAGGAGGAAGACGACGATCCCCACTTCTTGCGTTTCGGCGTGAAGGGATGGGGGGCGAGGCGCGGGGGACTGGCCACAGCAGGCTTCGCCGAGGAGGAACTCGACTGCGAGGCAGTCGTGGAGGGAGCCTTCGTCCGTGAGGAAGGAGACGAGACCACCGTCGACCGGGTCGGCGCATGCTGCTCGGGCAATCCCGACAGGCCCAGCGAGGTGAGCGTGGCGTCGTCGAGCTTTCCGGTGATGAAGAGCCTCTTCTTCGCCTGATACTCGATGATCGCATTCTGCGTGTTCGGCCCCATTTTCCCGTCCGGGGTTCCCGCACCGGACAGTTCCTCCTGCACCCGGGAGAGAATCTGCGACCGGGCGAAGGAATTGTAGGTTCCGTAGGCCCCACCGGCGAACACCTCGGAGTTACTGAAATAACCGCGCGACGGCAGGTGCATCGCTTCCGGTTCCTCCGCGGCAGGCTCGGCACGATCGGCGATCTCCGCCGTCTCCTCTTCCTGGGATACCGTGTTTCCCACCTGGTGGGCCTCGGCTGCGACAGACTCCCCGGGAGCCTCGACCGGATCGCCGCCGGTCGTCTTCATGGCGGAGCCGCTCGCTGCCAATCGCTCGCTGGTGTCTTCGTCGGAACCCGTTGTCGATCCCACGGAAACGTCACGATCGGTTTCCGGTGCAGCCGTCTTGATCTCGTCGGGCTGCCCCTTCGCGATCGCCTTCGTCGCCACCTTGTCGCTCTTTTCCTCCCCCTCGGGCACGAGTACGAGCTCCCGGATCGCCCGTCCCGCCGCATCCATTTTCAACCACGGCTCCTGGATCCCTGCCGTCGCGTCATAGACATCGTCGCTGGTGTTGAGGAAGGCCTGGAAAAGATTGGTTCCCGGCTCGGTCAAGCGGCCCGCCAGCGCCTTCGTGAAGGGACTGTTCCCCTCGGTTCCATCCAGTGCCACCTGTCCGGGTCCGGCCGAGTAGACGACGAGCGAAGCATCCGGCATGTCCGTGTCGAGAAGAGGAGCCAGTCCACGTCGAACGCTTCGCGTCGTCATCCATGACCGGCTCAGGGGATTGTCGCGGCAGCAGTCGAGCACGACGACCTTGGCGGGAAATCGCGCTTCCTGCAGGTCATCGAGGATGGACTGGAGGGCCACTGCCTGGGAGCGCAACTGGACGGCTTCACTCAACTTGGCATCCTGGGGAAGAAGGTAGTTCTTTCCCTCCACCTCGACACCGTGTCCTGCGAAATAGACGAATCCCACATCGGCCAGGCCGGACTTGCGCTTCAGGACTTCGAGCCCCCGGTAAAACTCGTCCACGCCCGGATTTTCCAGGGCGATGACATCGAAGCCGGTGTCCCGAAGAGCATTCGCGACGAGACGCGCATCCGCGATCGCATTCTCGAGGGGTGTCGTGTGTTCGTAATCGTCCACTCCCACGACGAGCGCGAGTCGCTCCGACGCGATCACCGGCGATGCCGTCATCAGCATGGTCAGCGCGAAGCACAAGACGGTCAGTGAACGGGCGAACCACGTCATCGGCTTCGCTCCCGGAACGGTGGAAAGGCAGGGTAGGATTTCCTTCATCTCGACAGGCATTCTGTCGGTGAGACGAAGAACTCCCCTTTTCATGCGGAAATCCGTTCCGGCGCGAGCCTCCGGAGCGCCGCGCGTCCTCAGAGAGCCCGCAGTTCGCGCGCAGCCTTTCCGATTCGCTCACGATCGGCTTCGTCGACTCCGCTCAGGAAAGGCACGGCTTCGCCGGTCTCCGCGATCCCGGCGAGAGCGACGGCCTCGTGGAGCACGCGCACGGGATTGATCTCGTTGCGAAGATCTTCCAGCGGCTCGAACTGCGCCCGAATCTGCTCGGCGCGATCCCAGTCCTCCCCGTTCATCGCCTCCAACAGGGCCTGGGAGAGGGCGGGCTGGACGCAGACACAACCCGACGTGAAGCCACCGAGGCCGAACTGCCGCCGATGCACGATCGCCGGTTGCTCCCCGATACCACTGACGATGCGGTCCGAATCGACCTGATCGACCAGGCTGGCGAGGTAGGCGTCCTCGGCCGGATCCTCTCGCACGATCGCATACTTGATCCACGAGACGAGACCATCGTCGACGAGGCGGGCGACGGTCCCGGGTTCGATGAATCCCTCGAACTTGATGTAGAGAACGATCGGCTTCCCGAGTGCCTCGACCAGGCGGCGAAATCCGGTCGCCACTCCTTCATCCGTCGTGAGTCCCTGCATGGGGAGCAGCATCACGGTCGGAAAGTCGAAATCGCGAAGCACCTGGATTTGATCCCATGCCGTCCCGAAGGCCGGACCGATCGCCGGCGTCACGATCGTGCCGGATCCCGCCTCCTCCGACACGACCGAGAGGGCATCCCGGTAGTCGGCCAGCGAGATGTGGTAGAAATTCGCGTTTCCCCCGTAGAGCAGGGAGCGGATCCCTCCCGCCTCGATATGGGCGATCGCCTTTCGGTTCTCCTCGCGGGAAATCCTTCCCCCGATGCGGGCGAGTGGCGGGACGGCAATGACGGAAGACCGGAGGTCGGCGGTGGTAACAGGTGTCGTTTGCATGATCGAAGGACTGGGGAGAGGGTCAGTGAATCTCGGGATCGGGTGTGACCGATCCATCGTGATGGAGGAAGCGGAAGTCGCAGCCCTCGTGGGCCTGGGTGATTTCCTGTTCGAAAAGTTGACCGTAGCCACGGGTGAAACGCCGGGGTGGCGGGGTCCACCCGGAACGCCGCCGTTCCAGTTCCTCGCCGGAGACATGGAGGTGGATCCTCCGGTTCTCCACGTCGAGTTCGATCTCGTCGCCGTCCTCGACCAACGCGAGCGGACCACCGACCGCGGACTCCGGGGAGACGTGGAGGACACAGGTGCCGTAGCTCGTGCCCGACATGCGCGCATCCGACACCCGCACCATGTCACGCACCCCCTGCTCGAGAAGATAGTTCGGGATGGGAAGCATGCCCGACTCCGGCATGCCCGGCGCACCGATCGGCCCGGCACTCTGCATCACGATGACGTGGTCGGGTGTGATGCCCAGGGAGGGATCGTGGATGCGGGCCTTCACGTCGGCGTAGTCGGAAAAGACGACCGCGGGACCACGGTGCAGGAGCAACCGCGGATCGGCGGCGGGCGGCTTGATCACCGCCCCCTCGGGCGCCAGGTTGCCCCGCAGGATCGCGATTCCACTCTTCGGCGCGAGCGGATTCGCTCGCGGACGAATCACGTCGTCGTCGAACACCTTCGCCCCGGCAATCGCATCGCCCAGTGCCTGACCGGAAACGGTGGGGCAGTCGAGATGGAGAAGATCGCGCACGCGCTCGAGCAGGGCGCGCAACCCTCCCGCGTCGAAAAAGTCGGCCATCACGTAATCGCCCGACGGCCGGATATTCGCCACCACCGGCGTCCGCCTCGATACTTCGTCGAACTTGTCCAATGGCAGCCGAAGACCGGCCCGCCCCGCCATCGCGACGAGATGCACGATCGCATTGGTCGATCCCCCGATCGCCATCTCGGCGACGATCGCATTCTCGAAGGACTCCTCCGTCAGGTAGTGGTGCATGGTGAGGTCTTCCCACACCATCTCGACGATCCGCCGTCCGCATCGGGCCGCCATGCGGGAATGGGCCGCGTGCACCGCGGGGATCGAGGCCGCCCCGGGAAGGCTCAGGCCCATCGCCTCGACGAGCGAGGTCATCGTCGAGGCGGTGCCCATCGTCATGCAGTGCCCCGGCCCCGGCGTGATGTGGTCCTCGAATTCCTCCCAGTCCTCGCAGGAGAGATTCCCTCCGCATCGCTCCGCCCAGAAGCGCCAGACATCACTCCCGCTCCCCACGGTTTCTCCGCGCCACGAAGCCCGGATCATGGGTCCGCCCGGCATGAAGATGACCGGGATGTCGACCATCGCCGCACCCATGACGAGCCCCGGTATCGTCTTGTCGCATCCGCCCATGAGGATGGCGCCATCGATCGGGTAGGTTCGCAAGACCTCCTCCGTCTCCATCGCGAGCAGGTTGCGATAGACCATCGCGGTGGGCTTCATGAAGGTCTCGCTCATGCCCAGCACCGGAACCTCGACGGGAAATCCGCCCGCCTGCCAGACGCCCCGCTTGATGTCCTCGGCCCGCTGGCGAAAATGGCTGTGGCAGGGGATCAGGTCGGTCCAGGTGTTCAGGATCGCGATCACCGGCTTACCCTCGAACTCCTCGGTGCCCATCCCCAGTTGCTTGTGGCGGGAGCGATGGCCGAACGAGCGCAGGTCGTCCGGACCGAAAAAGCGGTGACTTCTCAACTCGTCGGGCGACTTGCGGCGGGGTGCCTCCATGGCCGCCATTGACGGATGGAGCAGGGAAAAAGTCAAAACCGAAACGCGGCCGCTCCCCCCTTGCCACGACCGCCCCCGTTCGTGTAGGAACCTACGTCATGAGCGCCATCGCCATCTGCTCACTCGGCGTCGTCGTGGTCATGGGAACGATTCTCGTGCTGCGCCAGCATGCCTTTCTCGCCCTCATCCTCGGGGCCTTCCTCGTCGCCCTTCTCACACCAGAAGCCGCTCTGCACGCCTACGGCGAGGAGCGGGGACTACCCGGAATCGCGGAACAGTCGGCGAGCGCTCGTGTCGCCAACGGTTTTGCCGACGGTTGCGGGAAGATCGCCATCCTGATTGCCCTGGCTGCCGTCATCGGGCAGTGCCTTCTCGTCAGCGGCGCCGCCGAGCAGATCGTGCGGAAGATCCGCGCCTTCTTCGGGGAAAAGCGCACTCCCCTCGCCTTTCTCGGCAGTGGCTTCACCCTCGGCATTCCCGTCTTCTTCGACACCGTCTTCTACCTGCTCATCCCCCTGGTCCGGGCCTTCGCCCGTCACAACCCGAGCCTCTTCCTGCTCTCGGTCCTGAGTGTCGTGGCCGGGGCGAGCATGGCCCATTCGCTGGTGCCGCCCACACCCGGACCCCTCCTCGTCGCGGCTTCCCTCGACGTGGGACTCGGCACGATGATTCCCGCCGGTTTCATTCTCGGCCTGATCACGATCTCGGCCGGCTACCTCTATGCGAAGTGGGCCAACGCCACCTTCACTATACCGATGCGACTCGACGAGGCGCTCACCGGGACCGAGGAGTCCGTCGAAGATCGTGCCCTCCCCCCCCTCTGGTTCGCGCTCCTGCCGGTGGCCGTCCCCCTGCTCTTCATCTCAGGCGGGACGGTGACGGACCTGATGGGATGGACGCTCGCGCCCATCGAGCTTCTCTCGGACAAGAACGTCGCGATCGGGATCGGAGCGATCCTCGCCCTCGTGATGGCCTGCCGGTACCGCGAAGGCACGACTCCCCTTCGGGAGACCGTCCAGGACGCCCTCAGGAGCGGCGGCGTCATCATCCTGATCACGGCGGGCGGGGCTGCGTTCGGGGAGGTCCTGCGCCAGACCGGGATCGCCGGACAACTGGCGGCCTACTTCCCTCAAACGGGAGGTGCGATCCTCGTCATCGCATTCTTCCTCACCGCCCTCGTCCGCTTCGCGCAAGGCTCGGCGACCGTCGCCATGATCACCGCCGTCGGAATCGTCGCCCCGCTCGCGGAGCAGGTCGATCTCGGTTTTCACCCCGTCTACGTGGCTCTCGCGATCGGCTGCGGATCGAAACCCTTTCCGTGGATGAACGACTCCGGATTCTGGGTCGTCGGTCGCATGTCGGGCATGACCGAGTCCGAGACCCTCAAGACCTTCTCCGCGATGCTCACGATCATGGGGTTGGTCGGTTTCGCCGTCGTCTACGTGGCATCGGTCCTTCTCCCCCTCCAGGCATGACGGCCTTCCGACCCGGTGTCCGCGGAAACGACGGGGGAAAACGCCGATAGCGTCCGCAATCAATCCTCACCCTGCCTCTCCTTCGCCCGCTCCACATGCTCGATCAGGGTATCGGTCGTCTCCTTGAGAATATCGAGCTCGTCGACCGACAGCTCATCGAGCTGCTCGAGGTTGTATTCGATCGTATCGATGATCCGCCTCGCCGGGCGTTGCAACGGACGCATGAAATAGGTCGTGATCGTCGCGACGATCGAACCGAAGAAGATGGCCGACCCGACGATGATCCAGGTCCCACCGAGAACCTTCGCAACCTGCGTCGCCGGTGTGTCGGCGATGCCCGCGGTGGACAGGGCCGCGACTCCCCAATAGAGAGCATCGATCAGGGTGGTGATCGGGGAGCCCGGATCACCACGCTCCACCGCAAAGAGCGAGACCGAAAACAGCAGCCACAGCGCGGTCAGCACGATCAGCATCTGCAGGAACGGCGTGTGCATCACGATGTCCCAGGCAAATCGTCCGAACCGGGATCGCCTCGGGTTCCTCCGGGGCCTCGCTTCTCTCTTTCTCCGCTTCATACTCCGTCTCTTTCTGTCTCGCACCCGACTCGACAGGTTCAAGAGAGAACTCCAAAAACCAGCCAACCCGCTCCACCCGCAAGAATGACGACGAGCCAGGCGGGCAGCTTGAGCACGTGGAGAGCGGCAGAGACACCGAGGAGGAAGATCACGTCCCGGCTGCTGGCGATGGCGCCCGTCCAGACCGGCGAATACAGGGCCGCGCCGAGCAATCCGACCACGGCGGCATTCGTCCCCGCCAGGGCTCGTCGCAGCGCCGGGACTCGCACGACGGAATCCCAGAACGGCATCACCCCGAGCACGAGAAGCCAGGCCGGAAGAAAGATCCCGATGAGGCAGACGCCCGCCATCAGCCAGGGATTCCAGGGGGCATCGATCACCGCCCCGAGATAGGAGGAGAAGGTGAAGAGCGGTCCGGGCACCGCCTGGGCGGCTCCGTATCCGGCCATGAAATCCTGCGCCGACACCCAGCCGGGATCGACGACCTCGGCACTGAGCAGTGGCAACACGACGTGCCCTCCCCCGAACACGAGCGCTCCACTGCGATACATCGCCTGGAACGCACCTAGCACCATGCAATCCGGCCAGACCCGCTGGAGCAGAGGCAGTCCGATCAAGAGGACCGCAAAGAGAGCGAGGCACACGATCGCCGCAATGCGGCCCGTCGCGCCTTTCGATGCGCTCGAGTCGTCCGAATGCTCCGTGGCTCCGGCGTCCTTGACCAACACCCATCCCAGTAGAGCGCCCACCGCGATGATCACGATCTGCATCCACGCGATGCCGAATCCGAGCATCACCGCGGCGGCGACCAGGGCAATGAGCCGTCTAGGACGATCGGGACAGAGCTTCGTGCCCATCGACCAGACCGCACCGGCGATCACCGCCACCACCGCGATCTGCAGGCCACGGAGCCATCCGGCATCCGCCTCGATCGCCCCCTTGCCCATCGAGGCGACGAGCACGCCGAACGCGGCGAGCACGAGGGCGGACGGAAGGGTGAAACCGATCCAGGCGCAGAAGGCTCCCGCCCAGCCGGCCTGTTTCCAGCCGATGCCGAGGCCCAGCTGACTGCTCGCAGGTCCGGGGAGGAACTGGCAGAGCGCGAGAAGATCGGCGAACTCGCGGTCGGAGAGCCAGCTCTTTTTCTCCACGAAGCGCTCGCGGAAGAAGGCGACGTGAGCGGTCGGCCCTCCGAAGGAGGTCAACCCCAACTGGAAAAATTCACGCAAAACGGCGAGCGGCGAGTTCATTGCCGCTCTATTGGACGTGATTTCCCCAAAACACAACCGCCGATCCCGCCACGTGCGCGCGAGCCGTGAGGACGTGTGCCCTGCAGCGAACCGGTGCCCCCATCCGGATGGGGGCACCGGGAATTCTCCAGAAATTGTTAAGTTGCTTCCGCGAACCCACGTCTACAATGCTACCCGAGTCCGATCCATCATGAACCTCCGCTTCATCGCTCTCTTCGCCGTCCTCCTCATCGCCGTCAACGTTTCGGCTCAGACCGGATTCGTGCGCGACAAGTACGCCGAGGCACGCATCGTCTCCTCCGCCTCGCCGGTCGCGCCCGGCGATTCCGTCACCCTCGCACTGGAACTGCGAATCGATCCGACCTGGCACACCTACTGGATCAACCCCGGGGAAGCCGGTTTCGTCACCTCGATCGATCTCGCCCTGCCCCGCGGCTGGACCGCCAGCGAGTTGCGCTTCCCGGTTCCCAAGAAGTTCGTCACCGATTTCTCGCCCGAGTACCGGGTGGCGGGGTATGGATTCGAGGGCAACGTCTTTCATCCCTTCACGGTGACCGTTCCCGAGGATGCGCGCCCGGGTTCGACCGCAACCCTCTCGGGAAAAGTCAGCTGGCTGACGTGTGATCCGTCCTCCTGTGTGCCCGGATCCGTCGACGTCTCGATCGATATCCCGATTGCGGAGCAGTCCCAATCCACTCCCCAGGCCGAATCGATCGCAGCTGCCGACGAGAAAGTGCCGCAGGCGGTGGACTGGCCGGTCTCCGTGGCACTCGACGACGGGACTCTCGTCGTGGAAACGACGCTCCCTGCCGAAACCGAGTTGCCCGAGGGGATGATCACCTTCTACCCGGAAACGAAACAAGTCTTCGACGAGTTGGCCGAACCCGAAATCACACGCGGGGGTCGTTCCCTTCGAGTCGAGGTGCCGAAAGGCGCTGCACTCGAGGCCGAGCCGGCTTCCTTCGCCGGCGTACTCGCAGTCGAAACCGGTGAGGGTAAGGTCGCCTACCGCATTTCCACCGACGGCGTACCGGGACCTTCCGATTCCTCCTCCGAGAACCCCGGCTCCAGCGAGGGAGAGCCGGTCGTCATCGGCGGTGAAGCGTCCGAGGGGCCCTTCGGGGGGGGACTTTTCGGGATGCTCCTCGCTGCTTTCCTCGGTGGAATCATCCTCAACATCATGCCCTGTGTCTTTCCCGTGATCTCGCTGAAGGTGATGTCCTTCATCGGCCAGGCGGGCGAGGACAAGAAAAAGATCTTCGCGCACTCTTCGATCTTCGCCCTCGGCATCCTGGTATTCTTCTGGATTCTCACGCTGGGCCTCTTCATCGTCCGGGCCGTGAGCGGAGGCGATGTCGGCTGGGGTGTCCAACTGCAACAGCCCGCATTCGTGCTCGGGCTCATCTTCGTGATGGTGGCGGTCGCGCTGAGCCTGTTCGGGATGGTCGAATTCGGTACCAGCCTGCAGGGAGTGGGCGGCAATCTGGCAAACGCCTCGGGATACATGGGCAGCTTCTGGAGCGGCGCCCTCGCCGTGCTCCTCGCCACTCCGTGCACCGCTCCACTCATGGCGCCCGCGATCGGATTCGCCCTGACGCAATCGGCCCCCCTCATGTTTCTCGTCTTCACCACCCTCGCCCTCGGCCTGGCGTTTCCCTATCTTCTACTCGCCATCTTTCCCGGACTTCTCAACAAGATGCCCCCTCCCGGCCAGTGGATGGAGACCTTCAAGCAGTTCATGGGATTCCCCATGCTTGCCGTCGCCGTCTGGCTCACCGGAGTGATCGCGAGCCAGCTCGAGACATCGGGCCTCCAGTGGGCCCTCGCGGCGGTCCTCTTTCTCGCGCTCTCGTTCTGGATCCTGGGCCGGTTCGGTGGATTCGAGTCCAAGCCCGGAACCCGCAAGGCGGCACGCGTCGCGGCCCTCGCCGTCTTCGCTTCCAGCATCGGTCTCGCGGTGTATGCGACGGGCCAGCGTGCGGAGATCGGAGGTCCGGACATCGCCGAGGTGATTGCCGAAAAACGCTCGGATGGGAAGAACGTGTTCGTCGACTTTACCGCAGAATGGTGCGTGAACTGCAAGATCAACAAGCGCGTCGCGATCAACACCGCCAAGGTCAAGGAGGCCTTCGAGGAGAACGACATCGAGCTGGTCACCGCCGACTGGACGAACGAGGATCCGCGAATCACGAAGATCCTCCAGGAATTCGGGCGGGCCGGTGTTCCCCTCTACCTTCTCTATCCCGCGGACTCCAACCAACCGGCGATCCAGCTGCCGGACGGGCTCATCACCCAGGGTCACATCCTCGAAGCGATCGAGAAGCTGCCCGGGGAATAGGGCCCGTGACACAGGTCGCCCCCCAACTCCCGCCCTGGCCACCCCGTCACCCGCCACCCCGTCACCGGGGCGGCTACGTGAAATCTTCGCGCGCGGCTCGTCAATTCGTCGAAAAAACCGCTGAAAAGCCGTTGCACCTCGGTCGGATTGTCGGCGATCCTGCGCCCATGAAACGGCTCCGTTTCGCTTTCCTTCTCGTCTCCCTTTTCCTGCCCGGTTCGCTCATCGCACAAGATCCCCTCCAGCGGGAGATGCGGTATTTTCCATTCGGCGCGATCGCCTTCGAAGGATTCCCAATCGACGCGCCGCAAGGCTATCGGATGCTCGACTCTCCCTCCGCCGAGGGGAAAATTGTTCGCGAGGTGCCCGGCCCCGTCACCGTCACCGTCGTCAACTACATCGAGCGGGACGGACAACGATTCTACCTCACGACCGAGCAGCAGAGCCAGTGGTGGGATGATCCGAGCGGAGTCTTGTGGACCTCGTTCTCCGGAACTGGCCGGACCGACTACATCGATCGTTCGGAACCGGCCCGGATCGCGAGGCGAGAGACGAGGGACCTCTTCAAGATCGGAGCCGCTCTCACCGAAATCTGGGAGGAAACGCTGCCTGTCGAACCGGAGACGGCATGGAACGACGCCTATCTTCGGGCCGAGCTCGACGCCCTGTTGCCGGCGAAGATCCTCTCTTTCCGCCTGACCACCCCGCCGGCATGGGAGGCGACGTTGCGGCTTTTTCCGGCCTTCGACTCCAATCCCGAACGCATCCCCGGTCCGAAGCCGGAGACCTACGGGGAATTGGCCCGGGCCCTGGTTTCCCTGCCAAGCCAGCGCGAGGTGATCCTGAAGGGAGATACCAACGGAGAAACCATCCGTTCCGTCCTCGTACCGAACACGGTCTGGGCCACGGGATTCTCGGAGGGCCGCGTCCAGTATCTCCGCACCGGTTGGATCGACGTCCCCCCGATGGTCGAGGTCTCGCGCCTTTCGCCGCCTCGATTCACCCGGGGGGATCCGAAGAGTTTCCGTTTTGCCGCGACCCGGCTGAACGACACCCCGGCACTGATCGACGTCACGCCCGGTCGCATCCGGGGCGCCGACTTCACCGACTTCCTGCAAATCGCGATGATGGGCGGGCCATTCGGCAGCGGAGACGAAGGGGACATGAATCTCTACCTGCAGGAACAGTGGAACATCGAGCTGGGATCCGACCAGGAGGTCGTCGTGGTCGCACCGCTCGCGGAGGGCCGTGGCGCTGCCGGAATGCTCGAACTCGAGTCGCTCTCGCTCATCCCCTCCTACCGGGAGGATCTCGAGGCCCTCTCCGCCTTCGGAGCACAGCCTGCTCCGGACACTCCCGAGGCAAACACTCCCGGCTGGTTCTCGGTCCTGGAACAGAAGGTGGGCGAGATCCCCGCCTCGCAACGATGAGCTTCCGTTTCATCGCGATCCTGGCCCCCTTTTTCTGGACGTCCATCCCGCCTGCACAAGGCAAGGACCTCACGCCCCAGGACCGGGCCGACCACCTGCGTTGCCGGGCCCTGCAGGAGACGGGAGACTGGCGAGGAGCGCACGATATCGCCTCCCAGCTGGTGCGTCGATTCTCCCCGGCGCCCCCCTCGCAGCACAAGCTCGTCTTTCGCAACGAACTGGCCAACCTCGATCAGCGTCTCGGAAACTACGGTGAAGCGATCGACGGCTACGAGGAGTGCCTCGAAATCCTCACGGGGATCGAAGCTTCCGGAACCGCCATCGAATCCCAGCTGAAGAACAATCTCGCCTCTCTCCTGATCGTGCTGGGAGACTTCGTCACCGCCGAAGCCCTGAGCCGGGAGGCACTCGCTCTGCGGATCGCGATCGAAGGGAGGGGCAACCCCGAAACCGTGCCGGCGATGACGAACCTCGCCGGACTTCTCTGGTGCATCGGAGATTTCGGTGAGGCCGAAACCCTTTACCGGGAATCGCTTTCCCTACGCCTGGCCGCCTTCGGAGAGGACTCCGTCGATACGGCGCGATCCCAGGCGAACCTGGGCGGGCTTCTCTTTTATCGCAACCGGATCGAGGAGGCGACACCTCTCATCGAGGAGGCGGTCGCCACCTTCGTCGCGCGAGCCGGACCGGTTCATCCCGAGACTCTCGAGGCGAAGCTCTTTCTCGGAGAACTCAAGCGCGCGGCGGGAGATCCCGAAGCAGCCCTCTCTCTCTACCGGGAATGCCGCGGCGGAAGGATAGATGTCTTCAACGGTCCAGAACACGTCGAGGTCGCCGAGGCGGAGAGGCGCATCGCCGACGCTCTCCGCGAACTCGAGCGCTACGACGACGCCCTCGCGATCTACCGGGAATCGGAGGCTCACTATCTCGCCGTGCTGCGCCGGAATCATCCCGATCTCATCGAGGGAGTCTATGGCGAGGGCCTCGCCGCATTCGCCATCGGTGATACGGGTGCCGCAATGAGAATGGCGGATCGCCTGTCCGAGATCGAGTTCACCAACCTGGAGGCGATTCTCCGTTTCACCGACGAGCGCCAGCGCCTCGCCTACCAGGACATGTTCCGTTCGCACCACCTCTACGCGAACCTCGCGGCCGCGACTCCGCTGGCGACTCACCTTCTCCGCCGAAAGGGCGTCGTGATCGACAGCCTGCTCGAGGAAGCGCGCCTGATGAAGGACTTCGACGATCCCCAGCTCGCCTCCGGTGTCGGCTTGCTGCGCGAGGCGCGGGCCGCCTACCGAACCGCCTACATGGAAAACAGGGAGAACGACTCTCTCGCGTCCCTCGAGGAGACCGTTCGTCAGCGCCGCCAGGATCTCCTCGACCGGATCGGGGGAAGCAGAACCGAGGTACTTCTCAGCCATGCCTCGGCCGCGGATCTCCAGGCAGCTCTCCGGGAGGGCGAGATCCTGATCGATTACCTCGCCTGGAAGGCCTACCGCGGTGGAGCCCGATTCGAGGACCGCTATGGCGCCGTCGTGGTCACTCCACAGCGCATCGCTTTCACGGATTGTGGTCCCAGGGCCCCCATCGATCGGACGATCGACTCCCTGGAGGCCTTTCTCGGCGCGGTCGGTGAAGCGGACGACGCAACCGCGCGGACGCTCATGTCTCAACTCTACTCCGATCTCGTCGCCCCGGCCGTCGCCCTCGCCGGGGGAGCCCGCGAACTCTTGATCTGTCCCGACGCCCAGTTGAGCTTCGTGCCCTTTGCGGCGACCATCGATGGACAGGGACGATTCCTGGTCGAGTCCTTCGATGTCAGCTACCTCTCCGCCTCGCGCGAACTGCTTCGGCGTCCGCCACCGGCCCGGCCAGCCGGCGAGGCGCTCCTGGTCGGAAACCCGGCCTTCTCGACCGGGGAACAGGCGGATGGAGACAGGCGCGACACGAGGGGAATCCTGCGCACGATCGGATCCGACAATCTCGCCTACATCGCCGAAACCCTCACCCCGCTCGAGGGGGCTGAAGCCGAGGTGATGGCACTCGAACCGGTGCTCGAATCGCTCGGAATGCGCACGAATTCCCTCCTCGGCGCCCCGGCCACCGAGCCGGCCCTGCGCCAATCCGCGATCCGTCCGGCCATTCTTCATCTCGCCACCCACGGAATCTACCTGCCCGCCTTCCAGCCCGCTCCCTCGGCGACGCAACGGGCGGTGGGAGTCGTTCCGGATGCCGTCGCCGCCTTTCGCAACCCGATGTTCGGCAGCTGGGTGGCCCTGACAAACTCTCAACACACGGTACGGTCCTGGGCGGCCGGCACAATTCCCGATCCTGCGGACGACGGAATCCTCATGGCCAGCGAGGCGGCCGAACTCGATCTGACGGGGACCTGGATAGTCGCACTGAGCGCCTGCAGCACCGCAACGGGCGAAGCAACCGGTGGCGACGGAGTTCTCGGAATCCGCCGCGGATTTCGCATGGCCGGGGCGGAGAGCATTCTCACCACCCTCTGGCCGATCAATGACGCCGTTACCGTCGAGATCATGAAGGACTTCTACCGGGGCCTGGTCGAGGCGTCCCCGGCGGCATCGCTGAGCCGTGTACAGCGTGAGTGGCTCGTCGCGACCCGTGACAATCCGGCAGCTTTCTCCCTTCCGACGTCCGATGGAGGCACCATCGACATCGGAGGGCTGCACTGGGCTCTCCATCTCGCCGCACCGTTTCTCCTCAGCCGGTGAGGCTTCGAGCCGGGCCTGCGTCGCGTGTTCCCCGAAACCCACGCAGGTGCGGCGGTCACGTCGAGGACCGATCGATCCTCAGGTGGCCCGCGATGATGAACTCCTGCGCGCGCTCATCCAGCGCATGCAGGCCGGGACGCCATTCCTTCATCGCTTGAACCCCTCCGGCGTAGAGCAACGAACGCGTCAGCTGAATTTCCCCAGGCACGATCGGATCGACCGACCCGTCGAAGTTGATCGGAAATCCTCCGTTCGCGAGATAGATCGTCTTCCCGCCGAGCGGAACCCGGTAGACGCAATGACAGGGCAGCTTGCCCCGCGTTCGCCCCATTTCGGGCAAGGGCCTCCCCAGGGCCCGGAGGTGCCATGCCTGGAACTCGACGTCGGAAGACGACGCGCTGACGAGAAGAGCACCATCGCGGAGATGGCGATAGTCCTCTTGCTGCAGTGCCTCGTTTCCAGTACACCCCACCACGATACGGGCACGCCGCAAGGCCGACGTCGTTTCCTCTTCCACCACGTATCCCGCCACGCGTGCCATCCGCCTGCGATCGGGACAGGCATCGGCGATCACAACCTCCTCCCCCAGGCCCCGCAGCCGCTCGGCTACGGCGGCTCCGATGGATCCGAACCCGATCACCACCACGCTCCCCTTTCCGCCGTGCAATCCACCCTGGCACAGAATCCGGTCGAGGTGTTCCAGCACGGAACGGGCAATGATGGGTGACTCGTAATCGAGCTTGGCGCGGGATTCGGCCACGTTGATCACGGGGACGCGCAGGTCGGTTCCCTCCAACTCGCGCACACCCTTTCGCGTCTGTTCGACGCACGTAAAACGAGGCAAAAGACCGGCGAATTCCGGGCGATGCAACGCGGCGATGGCCCGCCCCCCATCATCGATCAACAGGTAACGCGCTCTCGATGCGGACTCCTCTCGCCGGAGGAGGACCCGGCGAATCGCGGCGAGCATCTCGAGGATACAACGATCCGACTGGCTGTGGAAGTCCCCCTCCTCCTCGAGTTGCGCACTACCGCGGTGAACCCGGTATCCGGCGGCCCGCATCCGCACCGTCGCGGCGAGACTGGTCGAATACGGTTTGCCCAGCAGGAAGACGCGGGACGGATCAACCAATCCACCGGTCAGGGCATGGACGAGGGTATGGGTCGAGCCGAAGAGATGCTGGACTCCGACGAACCCAGCCAGTGCACCACGGGGCACCGGATAGCGGGTGCGGGTTGCAGAGAGGAGTGGCATCGCGGGCCGAAGACGATCACTACCCGCGGAGTGCGGGTCGAATCGGAGCAGGGCTGGTGCGATCAAGGACTCGGGAAATACAGGAACAGGCAGGGACATGGCAGGTGAAAACGAAGGAAGAGCGAATCGAGATTCTCGCTCCTTTCGCATCCGACGAACGAAGCAACCGGATTTGCAACGGAAGCCCTCGCGTCCCCGCCGGTCCGCCCTCGAATCAGAATCAGGCACACGCGCCCCTGAAATCCACCCGCGGTGTCTCAGACCTTCTCGCGACGCCCAAGGCGTTCCCCCACTGACTGCACCACGAAGTAGAGCATCGGAACGGCGACGAGACTCACCGCCGTCGCGACGATCATGCCACCGAAGACGGATGTGCCGATCACCTTCTGCGACTCGGCGCCGGCCCCCGATGCGACGAGGAGGGGCACCACTCCCAGGATGAAGGAAAACGCTGTCATCAGGACGGCCCGAAATCGCAGCCGTGTCGCCTCGATCGCGGCGTCGAAGACCGACCTGCCATCTTCGCGCAAGCTCTTGGCAAACTCGACGATCAGGATCGCGCTTTTGGAGGATAGGGCGATCAGGAGGACGATCCCGATCTGGGTGTAGACGTTGTTGTCCATTCCCCGCAGCATCACACCGATCACGGCACCGAGAAGGGCGGTCGGGACCGAAAGCACCACGGCGACCGGTATGGTCCAACTCTCGTACTGGGCGGCGAGCACGAGGTAGACCATCAGGATCGCGAAGAGGAAGATCGCCGCGGTCCCCTGTCCCGCCTGCTTCTCCTGGTAGGAAAGTTCGGACCACTCGTATCCCATCGTGTCCGGAAGTTTCTCGGCCGCCATGTCCTCCATGATCGCGAGGGCTTCGCTGGAACTGAAACCCGGCGATGCGTTGCCCATGATCTTGATGGCCGGATAGACGTTGAACCGCGTGATCACCTGGGGACCGAACGTTTCCTCCACGCTGACAAGAGATCCGAGCGGTGTCATGTCACCATCGGCATTCCGGATCTCGAGGCGTCCGATGTCCTCCGGATGCGCGCGATCGGCGGCATCGGCCTGCGCCTTCACCTGGAAGGTCCGGCCGAAAATGGTGAAGTCGTTCACGTAGACGGAACCGAGGTAGATCTGGAGAGTCTCGAACACGGAGTTGATCGGGATCCCCATGCGCATGACCTGCTCCCGATCGATGTCGACGAAGAGTTGCGGCACCATCGGCTGGAATGTGGTGGACACCTGGTTGAGCCCGGACTGGGCGTTCCCATCGCGAATCAACTCCTGGCTAATGGACGAGAGTTCGCCGAATCCGGTGCCGCCACGGTCCTGCAGCATGAAAGTGAATCCTCCCGAGGTGCCGACACCGGGTAGCGACGGCGCCGGAAAAGCGAAGGCCAATCCCTTGTCGAATGCCATGAGAGCACGATTCAGCTTCATGAGCAGCACCTTCTGGTGAAGCATGATTCCCTTCCTCTCGCTCCACGGATCGAAGACGACGACGAGAAAGCCGGTGTTCGACGACGCCGATCCGCTCACGATCGAGTAGCCCGCGATGGTCAGGTAGTTGTCGATACCATCGATCGAACCGACCATCTCGTTCACCTCGTCGAGCGCTTCCCTGGTCCGCTCGATCGAGGCGCCATCGGGCAACTGCACATTCACGAAGCAGTAGCCCTCGTCCTCCTGGGGAACGAACCCGGTCGGAAGGCTGCCCAGTCCGAAGATGGCAAGCGCAGCGAGGCCGACGAAAAGAATCACCGAGATCGCGGCCTTCCGGATCGCGAACGTCGTGATCCCGAGATAGGCGTTCGTCGATCGTTCCAGGGTCCGATTGAACCAGGCGAACGGACCCCGCTTCGGCTCGTCCTGCTTCCGGAGGAGGATGGCGCAGAGAGCGGGACTCAGAGTCAGGGCGTTGATGGAACTGAATACCGTCGCGATCGAGATCGTCACGGCGAACTGTCGGAACATCGTGCCCGTGATGCCGGGCATGAACATCGTGGGCACGAACACGGCCAGCAGAACCAGCGTCGTCGCGATCACCGGTCCCGATACCTCCTTCATCGCTTTCTCGGCCGCCTCACGACTCGACAATCCCTCCGAGATCCACCGTGTCGTGTTTTCCACCACAACGATGGCGTCATCGACCACGATCCCGATCACGAGGACCAGGCCGAACAAGGTCAGCTGATTCAGCGAGAATCCGAAGGCCAGCATCACCGCGAAGGTGCCGATCAGGGCGACCGGAATCGTGACCGCCGGAACGATGGTGGCGCGGAGATTCTGGAGAAAGACGAAGACCGTGAGAACCACGAGAAGCAGGGCCGAGAACAGCGTGACGACGACATTGCGAATCGAGGTAATCACGACGTCGGTGTTGTCGTAGATCACGACGAAATCGACATCGTTCGGGAACGCCTCCGAGAGTTCCTCCATACGCGCCTTCACGCCCTCCGCCACGGTGAGAATGTTCGACCCGGGGATCTGGGTCACCGCGAGAGTGGCCGACGGATCGCCGTTGAACTGCGAGGAGGTGGTGTAGAAATCCGATCCCAACTCGACGCGGGCGACATCCTTCACCCGCACGAATCCGCCCTCGGGTACCGACTTGACCACGATCTGCTCGAACTCCTCCACCTCGGAAAGTCGACCCCGCACGCTCACGGTGTATTCGTTGGCAACACCCTCGGGTGCCGGGGCCGCCCCGATTCGCCCCCCGGCGACCTGGATGTTCTGCTGGCGGATCGCATCGACCACGTCACCCGCGGAGAGTCCGTAGGCGCGGACGCGGTCGGGGTCGAGCCAGACCCGCATGCTGAACTGCCCCGCGCCGAAGATCTGGACGTTGCCCACGTCGGGCACCCGGGAGATCTCGTCACGGATCCGCTGCCAGGCATAGTTGCTCAGGAAATTGTCGTCGTAGGTTCCCCCGGGGGACACGAGCGCGATATAGAGCACGGTATTGGTCGACTGCTTCTTCACCGTGACACCATTGCGCTTCACCTCTTCCGGCAGTTTCACTTCGGCGATCGCGACCCGGTTCTGGGTCAACACGTTGGCGGTATCGAGATCCGTTCCCGGTTCGAAGGTGACGGTCAGGTTCATCGATCCGTCTCCCGACGAAACCGACTGCATGTAGATCATGCCCTCGACCCCGTTGATCTCCTGCTCGATCGGGCTCGCCACCGTCTCGGCGACCGTCTCCGCATCCGCACCCGGATAGAAGGCGCTGATCTGCACGGTGGGCGGGGCCAGGTCCGGGTAACGGGAAACCGGCAGCAGCAGCAGGGCGACCGTGCCGACCACCACGATCACGATCGAGATGACCGCGGCAAAGATGGGCCGGCGTATGAAGAAAAGGCTGAACATCTGACCTCAGGCTACTGGCGGCGAATCACTCACCCTTTTCCGTTTCCGGAGCCCTCCGGGACAGCCTCCGCAGCGGGTTCCCCGCCCTTTGCCGGAGCCTTCCCCTTCGCACCGGTGACGCCACGGGAGGCCTCCGCTCCTCCCACCGGAGCCGGTGTGACCTCGACTCCGTCGCGCACCTTCTGGAGGTTGGAGACGGCCACCCTTTCACCATCCCGGAGACCACTGGCCGTGTCTTCACGGAACGGTTCGACGATCCGCATGCCGTCGATGAAGTGGGGCGCCGGCACCACGTTCCGGCGCGAGGCGATCCCCTCCCCGTCTACGACGATGACGTATGAACCGCCCAGGTCCCTCTGCACCGCGTGGGCGGGAACGCGCACGCCGGGCTCCGGTTCTTTCGGAACACGAACGCGGGCGAAAAGCCCATCGGCGAGCAGCCCTGCTTCGTTGGGAAAACTCGCGCGCGCCGCGATCGTCCCCGTGCCGGGATCGATCGAATTGTTCACGAAGTCGATCCGGCCCTTCTCGGGAAACACCGATCCGTCGGACAGGATCAGGTCGAGGTCGAGCCGGGTGTCCTCCGGGCGCCCTCCCTGCGGGTTGGACTCGGTCGGCATCAGGTTGAGGTAGGGGATCAGCTCCCTTTCGTTGAACTCGAAGTTCACATAGACCGGGCTGATCTTCACGATCGTGGCGAGCAGGGTCGGATCGGCCGCTCCGACGAGGTTCCCCTGATCGACGATCGACTTCGAGATTCGCCCCGCGATCGGAGCGTGAATCTCGCAGTAATCCCGGTCGCGCTGGGCGTTCTTGAGGGCCGCATCGGCCACATCGACAGCAGCCTGGGCCGCCTGGAAATCGGCCTCGGCCGAGAGCACTTCCAGTTCCGAGACCGCTCCTCCACCGCTGGCCGCCTGCTTCCGACGGTCGAAGGCGATTTTCGCGATCTTGAGATCGGCCTGCGCCTTGGCGAGATTACCCTTGGCGGTATCCACCGCCGCATCGAACTGCCCCGGCTCGATCGTGAAGAGGAGTTGGCCCTCCTCCACGTACTGCCCCGCCTCGAACTTCACGCTGTCGAGGAACCCCTTGACCCGGGCTCGAACCTCCACCCGCGCCGAGGCTTCGACCCGCCCGGGTAGCTCCATCGAGACCGGGATCGTCTCCACCTTGACCGGCATCAACTCCACGCGAGGAGGAGGAGGAGCCACAAACTCGTTCCGGCGGCATCCCACCACAATGACCGAAACGATGAGAAGCGTAGGCAGTGCGGGGCGGGTGAGTGATTTCATCGACGGGAGCGGATCAGTCGCCTTGGGATTGCCTTTCTTTCACGCGGCGCACCTCGACCTCGGGCTGCTGCCGGGCGAAACCGAACGGTCCGCCCCGCGCCTGCACCGTCGTCGGGGGAATGGGAATCACCTCGACTTCGGTTCCCCCGCCAAGCGCCTTGTAGAGCGTCACGTAATTCTTCGCGATCTCGCCACGGGCGGCGGCCAGCTCGTCTTCGGTGGAGAACTTGGCTCTCTCCGCGTCCAGTACCCGCTGAAAGTCGATCAGGCCCTCTCTGTAGTTCCCCTTGACGAGGTCGACCGTTTCGCGCGCCGCGCCGACAGCCCGGTGGAGAATCGCGACGCGGTCCCACCCGTTCGCCACCGACGCCATCGCCGTCTCGACTTCCTCCACCGCGAGAAGAACCGACTTCTCGTAGGCGGCCAGTGCCTGCTCGGTGCGCGCCTCCTCGGCCCGGATCAGGTTGCGTATCCGGCCCGAGCTGAAGATCTGCCACCGGATCGACGGACCGAAGGAATACCCGATGCTGTTGCCGTCGAAGAGATCGCCGCCGTTGACGGACTGGAGAGAGAAACTCCCGAAGAGAGTGAACCGGGGATAGAGATCCGCCTCCGCCACGCCGATCTGTGCGGTCTGCGCCGCGAGGTTTCTTTCCGCCCGGCGCACGTCGGGCCGTGCCCGGAGAAGATCACAGGGAAGCCCGGCGGAAAATCCCTTCCGGGGCACCGGGACTCCGCGGGACCGCCGAACGACACCCTCGATGGCGGAGGGGTCCGAAGCGGTCAGAGTCGCGAGACGGTTGCGGGCCGCCGCCAACTGCGTCCTTAGCAGGGGAAGCGCCGAACGGGTCGTCTGCAGGTTCGTCTCCGCCTGGGTCACGTCGATGCGGGGAACGAGGCCCGCCTCGAGTCTCGTCTCGGCCAAATCGACCGAGTCGGATTGCGCCTCGGCATTCGCCGAAACAAGACGGATCCGCTCTTCGATCGTCCGGTATTCGATGTAGTTCAGGGCCGTCTCCGCGAAAAGGGTCACGAGGAGGTCGCGATAGTCCTCGATCGATGCCTCAATGGTTGCGTCGGCCGCCTCGACGCTGCGCCTCAGTCCACCGAAAATATCGATCTCCCAGCCCGCATCGAATCCGGTCGCATACAGGTCGGACGGATTGGCCGGTGGCGGGACGAAGAGCGTTTCGCTGCTCCGGTTCCGCGCGTAGCTCGTCTCACCTGCCAGCGTCGGCAGCATCTGGCTTCTCGCCACGCCGCGCAGGGCGCGCGCCTCGGCGATTCTCTGGGCGGCGAGCTTCAGGTCGGGATTCGCGGACCGGGTGCGGGCGATGAGGTTGTCGAGCACGGGATCCTCGAAACCCGTCCACCACTCGACCAGGCCACCCTGCCTAGCATGGGTGTGGCCGGCGATCGCCACGGTCCAGGCATCGGGTGTCCCGGCGGACGGCGTCTCGTAATCGACACCGACGAGGACGCATCCCGGGAAAAGGAAAACCCCCGCTCCGGCGAGCAGGAGGAACACGCCCCGGGTCAAGATTGCGCCGGCTCCGGAGACAGGCCCGACACCGGCTCGATTCCCGCCGCTTCCGGGAACACAGGGGACCGGGTCTTCGCTCGTCAGGGTATCTCCTGTCCGCATAGTCGCCATTCGTGTTTCGGCCCGAGAAAACGCCACGACGCCAACTCACGCAAGCGGGAAATCCCCCTCGACGCGCTGGCGAAAAGGACAGGATCTTTCTGCCAATCCTGTCACCTCGAGCGCTTTACACATTCCTGACAACTTCGTTACGATCGCCTGACACAGGATCACGCACCCCGGCTATCCTTCCCTCGTCGAAAAACCCTGCACCATGAGAAGCGCATTCACGCTGGCGGCCACCGTCGCGGCACTCCACCTCCTTTTTCCGTTTGCGGTTGACGCCCAGGACGACCCGTCGACCGACCGTCCTGCGGATCCCACCAACCCGCCCGCGCCACCGGTGGCCCGCCCAGAAAACCCGCCGACTCCTCCGCCTCCGCCACCTCCCGCGGTGGCGGAAAATCCGGACACCGCCGCGACGAATGATCCGGTCGAGCCCGAGGTGATTCGAACGGAACGGTCCATTTATCTGCCCTACGACGATCTCACCGAAATCTTCGAAGACAACGGACGGGGCGTATTCCTGCCCTACCGCGAGTTTCTCGACCTGTGGAACCAGTTGCAGTTCGAAAAGGAAGAGGAACCGGTGGAGCCTCCCACGGACGGAGTGATCTCCTCCGCGACCTATACGGCCGCAGTGGAGGGCGACGAGAACAAGGTGCTCGCGATCGAGGCCGTGTTGGAGGCCGAGAGTTTCCGCGACGACGGGTGGGCCGTCATTCCCCTCGTGAAAACGGGCATCGCCATCTCCGAGGCCGAGGCGGGAGAGGCAACCATTCACCTCGGCAAGGACGGATACGAGTTGCTCCTTCCCCGCAAGGGACGCTACACGATCACGCTTCGCCTTTTTGCCAAGATCACGGAGGAGGCGGGAGGCCAGAGCGCCTCCCTGGATCTCCCTCGGGCGGGAGTGGCGCGATTCGAGGCCAGTCTGCCCGGCCGGGACTGGGACTTCGAGATTCAACCCGGAGCCGCCTATTCGACGCGCCCCGGACCGGACGACTCGACCCGGCTCTCCTTTTTCTTCGGGGAGACCGGTTCTTTCGACGTCTCCTGGCGCAAGCGCGGCGAGGATTCGGGACTCGAACCCCTCCTCTTCGTCGAAACAGCAGTGACCTCGTCGGTCGTGCCGGGCGCCCTGCGCACCGAGATCGAACTCGACTACCGGATCCTCCGCGCCCCGGTGGAGGCATTCTCCCTCTTTGTCCCCGAAGGACAGGAGATCCTGAACGTCGAAGGCGAGAACATCCGGGAATGGAACATCGGAGAAGCGGGTGATCAGCAACGCCTCGATGTTTCCCTCCACGCTCCGGCGCGGGAGGCATACGAGCTCACGCTCACGCTCGAGGAGGCCATCGACGCCTTGCCGACCGAGTTCTCGATTCCGCAGGTCAGGGCGGAGAACGTGGTGCGTCAGAGGGGAACGATCGACATCGGCAAGAGCCGTGAACTGGAAGTGGAGACCGTAACCGCGGACGGTGTCACCCAGCAGTCCCTCGTGGGAGCGGAAGAGGATTCCGGGACCGCCGCCAACGACCCCCGTCCTCACGAACGCTACCGTTATCTCTCGCTTCCCTTCAATCTCGCTCTCACGGCACGGGAGGCCGAGCCGCTCATCGAGGTGGATAGCGCCACCCGTTTCGTCGTCGACACGGACACGGCCCGTTTCTTGTCGCGCTTCGACTACGAGATCAAGCGAGCGGGCATCTTTTCCACGAGGATCACGCTACCGGATGACTTCGAGGGAATCGACGTGTTTGCAACGCAGCGAAACGAGCCGGATCCGTTTGGTGGAGGAAACACGGGGACCACGGTGATCGCCGATCCGGTCGAGGACTTCGTGATCGAGGAGGAGGGCGATGCCCGGGTACTCGTCGTCACATTCCGAAACCGGACCGAAGGCAGGGTCTCCTTCCAGGTCAGCGGCCGGCTCGTACGCGACGGGGCCGAAGCTTCCGCCACCGTGCCCGTCTTCGAACCGCTCGGCGTCGAACGCCACGACGCCAAGGTGGGCCTGCAGATTCACGGAAGCCTCGATCCGAGAACGGAGTCCGAAGGCGACCTGCGACAGCAGGACGTCAGCCTCCTGGAGGGGCAGATTCCCGGTGTTGGCCCCCTCCAGATCGGATTCCGGTATCGCGACAGCGCCGAACCGGCCACGATCGCTTTCACCGCGAAGAAACCCCAGGTCACCGGGGAGGTATTCACCCTGGTGGAGGTGCGCGAGGAACTCGTCCGCACCGAGTGGAAAATCGCCTACGCGGTGCGCTACGCCGGCGTCGACACCTTCGTCGTCGCCGTCCCGGAAGCGATCGCGGGGGACCTGCGGCACGACGGTGATCTGATCAAGGAAGTGATCAAGAACTACACTCCCACAGACGAGGAAGAAATTGCCCCTGCCGGCGAGGGAGTCGTTCTCTGGGCCATCGTGCTTCGCGACAAGAAGACGGGCCCCTACGAACTCTCCCTGACACTGACACAACCCATCGAGGAGGCTTCCCATACCGGATCAGCCGCGGAGGCCGCTGGAGAGAACACGGATGCCCCCGAGTCCGATCCGGTCGAGAATCAAAATTTCACCGTCAACCTGCCCGTGATCTCACTGCGTGGCGTCCAGACCGAAACCGGCCAGATCGCCGTGATCAAGGATGACAACCTCGAGATCCTCGACGCCGACACAGCCAGCCTCGAACCGATCGATCCACTCGAGCTGCGTGGAGACCTCGGACGTCCCGGCGTATTTCTCGCCTACCAGTATCGCCGTCATCCTCTCTCCCTCGCGATGGATGTCAGCCGCAACGAGTTCCTCCCGGTTCCCCAGGCCCTCGTGACCTACGCCAGTCTCACCACGGTCGTCTCCCGGGACCGCGCTCTCACCTGCGAGGTCGTCTACTGGGTGAAGAACAACGCCAAGCAGTTTTTCAGCGTCTCCCTGCCCGAGGGCGGCCGCATGGTCAGCGACATCTACGTCGATGGTCAACCGCGTCAGCCGATGCGTCGCGCCGGAGAGGATGTCGTCCTGATCCGCCTTCCCGCGGGCAAGGATCGTTCCTCGTCCGCATTCCCGATCCGTTTCGTCTACGAGGTCCCGAGTCCCCGGCCCGGAAGGCGTCTCCCGCTTTTCGGCAAGCTGGTGGTTCCCACCGTCACGCTGAAAGACGCGGGCATCCTGCAGAGCCGGATCGTTCTCTTTCTCCCCCGCGACTACCGGTATCACACGTTTCGCAGTGCGATGGAACTGCCTCTGCGGGAGCGGGGATGGACTCACTTCCGCAATGCCTTCGACTGGCTCGTGCCGGCACTGGGGCCGCAGGTCCCCGCGAGCGGCGCGGGCCGCTGGCAGGATCCTCCGTCCCTGCCCGAGAGCGCGGGGGGTGGATTCGATCTCGAGATTCCGACCGAGGGCAGACGTCACACCCTGCACCGTCTCGACGCGCCCGACACCGTCTCCGTCTCCTTCCGCTCCGGCACCTTCGCCCTGCTGACGGAAGCCCTCGCCGGACTCGCCACCTTCGTGCTCGGACTTCTCTTCGTCCCCCGGCAGGCAAAATGGCGCTTCGCCTTCTTCGCCGGCGCCGGCCTCCTGCCCCTCGTGATTGCCGGGGCGGTCAGCCCCGGAGCCGCCCCCTTCTGGACGGCGATCTATCTCGGCGCCTTCTTCGCCGCGCTCGTCTGGCTCGCAGGCGGGGCCATCGGAATCGCGAAACGCCTGCTCGTCCGCGTGTGGCGCTTTCTCACCAAGCCCCGTCCGAAGCGCCCCGCGAAGGAGAAGTCCGCCCCACCGGAAGGTTCCGAACCCGCAGACGACTCCAAGCCCACCGGGGACTCCGATCCGGGCGACGAGGTCGAAACCAGGGACTGATCGCTCTCCACGGTGCCGTGAACATGAAAGGTGGAAACTCCCCCTACCCCACGCCCGAGGCAATCCGGACGCGCATCTCCCGGTTGCTTTCCTCCCGGCTCGCCGGCTGCATCGTGGCCGCATCTCTCGTCGTCGTCGCGGCCAGGGCCCAGGACGAACGCGAGATCTGGGTTCCCGCCAACCACCTGGAAGTGATTCTCGACGAGATGCCGCGAGCCGTCGTCCTGACACCCGGACAATACCGGCAACTGCGGGACGAGTATCGCCGGACGTTTCGCGAGGAGGCACCCGAAATCGCGCCTCCGCAGCCGGCGGTGATTCGTTCCCTCGTCCTGGCCGGAACGGTATCCACCAATCCTGCTGTCGTGCCGGTCACCGCGACCTGCGTGATCGAATGCTTCACCGGCGCATGGTCCGAGGTGCCCCTGCCCTTCCCCACGGAACACCTGGGGCAGGTCACCGTGGATGGCGATGCCGCCGTGCGGATGACAACCACCGGCAGGAAAAAGAAGGCCGCGCCCCCTCGACTCGTCGTCCGGGGAGCCGGACGCCACACGCTCGAGGCCATCTTCCACCTGCCCGTCACGCGCCAAGACGATGGTCTTTTCCTTTC
>Ga0180430_10000485_pt1 | contig 42976 bp, 34 predicted proteins | sample SS_ome_9_FD_132999 | JGI IMG/M metagenome (GOLD analysis project Ga0180430, IMG submission 132999) | Hypersaline lake sediment archaeal communities from the Salton Sea, California, USA - SS_1_S_2 metaG | ecosystem: Environmental > Aquatic > Non-marine Saline and Alkaline > Hypersaline >...
GGGATGGGGCGGAAGGCCCGCGGGCTCCGCGGTATGCTCGCTCACGCTCGCATCTACGGTCCGGGTGTAGCCCCGAGCGTGAGCGAGGGGATGGGAGGATAAGCGGATCGCCTCACTCACGCTCGGCGCCACTCAATACACGTCGCGCTGGTAGCGCTTCTCCTTTCGCAGGGCCTCCACCCGGGCCTTGGCGTCGTCGGGGGAGAGCCCACCGTGCTCGGCGAAGATGTCGATCAGGGCCTGGTGCACATCCTTGGCCATGCGCGAGGCATCGCCGCAGACGTAGAATGTCGCGCCCGACTCAAGCCATTCGTGAATTTCCTTGCCGCGCTCGCGCATGCGATCCTGCACGTAGATCTTGTTCTTCTGGTCGCGCGAAAAGGCGAGGCTGAGTTCGTGCAGGTGTCCCTCGTCGAGGTGGTCGAGCCACTCGAGCTGGTAGAGGAAATCGGTCGTGAAATGCTGGTCCCCGAAGAAGAGCCAGTTCTTCCCCTGGGCACCGCGGGCGGCCCGCTCTTCGATGAAGGCCCGAAAGGGGGCGATGCCGGTTCCGGGACCGACCATGATGATGGGCGTGCCATCGTCCTCGGGAAGGCGGAAATTCTTGTTCTGGTGAAAGAAGACGCGGACCTTGTCACCGACGGCCACGTCATCGGCGAGGAAGCACGAGCAGACGCCGGTCCGGTCCCGTCCGTGGGCGTGATAGCGGACCGCGGCGACCGTGAGATGCACCTGGTCCTCGTGTGCCGCGAGGCTGGACGCGATCGAGTAGAGACGCGGATTCAGCTTACGGAGGATCCCGGTGAAGCTGTCGGGGGTCCAGGTTTCATGGGGAAACGTCTCGAGGAGGTCGACGAGCTGGCGCCCGTAGATCCATTCCTTCAGCTCGTCCTTCTTGTCCTTGGCAAGACGCTTCTCGAGTTCCTTGTTGCCGACGATCTCGTTGTATTTCAGGGCGATTGCCGGACTGAGGGAGGTGATATCGAACTGGGTCCGGAGCGCCTCGGCGAGAGTGCTGTCTCCCAGCTTCGCGTTGGCCTGGAGTCCTGTCGCTGCGAGGATCGCCTCGACGTCGGCGGAGGAATTCTCCGGGTAGACACCGAGGGAGTCACCGGGCTGGTAGGCCAGTCCCGAGCCTTCGAGGGACAACTCGACGTGGAGGACTTCCTTGTTCGAGCCGGTCCCGTTGAGGACGATCTTCTCGAGGATCTCGGCCTCGTAGGGATTTTTCTTGTCGTAGGCGGCGGGGGCCGCCGTGGCCACGGCCGCGACCGGGGTCGCCACGGTTGCCGCCGGGCGCGGGAATGCGTCGAGAGCGCCGGCGAGCCAGCCGTCGAAGGTCTCCTGGAAATCGACGTCGCAGTCGGCGCGGTCGTGGATGCGGTTGCCGCCCAGGGCGGAGAGCCGGCTGTCGAAGTCCTTCCCGATCTTGCAGAAGTGCTCGTAGCTGGTGTCGCCGAGAGCACACACGGAAAAATTCACGTTCGGGAGCTGAGGCATCGCGTCGCCCATGAAGGCCTCGTAGTAGCCGGTGATCGCATCGGGCGGGTCTCCTTCGCCCCAGGTGCTGACGACCACGAGCACGTTCTCCGCCTTGGCGAGGTCGGCGGGTTTTGCGTCCGCCATGTTCACGACCTTGGCCTTGAACCGGTCCTTCTCCGAGCGCTTCTTGATTTCCCCTGCCAGTTGCTCGGCGTTGCCCGACTCCGTTCCGTAGAGGACGGTGAGCGGGAGCTTCTCCGAGGCCGAGGGGGCAGCGGCTGGAGCGGCAGAAATCGCAGCCCCGTCGAATCGGGAGCCTCCGGCGTAGCCGAGGCCGGCAAAAAAGCCCGAGAGCCAGACGGCCTGGTTCGGGTCGAGACCTTCGGCAAGCTGCTCGGCGAGTTGCTGGCGATCGGGCGAGAGTGGGTTCATGCGGGAAGAAGTGAAGGAGTGGAGGGGTGAATGGGTCGTAGTCCGGATCAATCTCGCGGGCCTGACGGTCTCTCCTCGCTCTCGGACTCGAATTACACGGTCACGGCGGGCTCGACGAAGTCCTTGTGAAAATCGCGTCCGTGCTCGGTCGCCTTGACATGACCGGCGCGAATCGCGAAATCGCCGAAGCGCTCTCCTTCTTCGCGGTTCTTCGCGTAGTCCTCGATGACCGGCCGGAGCAGGCCGGGAATGTCGGTGTCCTTGACCGACGGCGCGTAGAGCTTGTTGAGCCGCTCCCCGGCGAACCCTCCACCAAGGTAGACGTTGTATTTCCCGGGAGCCCGGCCGACGAAGCCGATCTCGCCGATGTAGGGGCGGGCACATCCGTTGGGGCAGCCGGTCATGCGAATCGTGATCGCATCGTGACGCAACCCGACCTCCTCCAGGATCTCCTCGAGTTGGCCGACGAGATCGGGCAGGTAGCGTTGCGACTCGGCGAGAGCGAGCCCGCAGGTGGGAAGGGCGACGCAGGCCATCGAATTCAGCCGGAGCGGACTGAGCTCGTTCGCGTCGGCCATGCCGTATTTCTTCAACAGGCGCGTGATGCCGGCCTTCTTCTTCGGATCGATGTTCGCGATGATGAGATTCTGGTTCGCCGTGAGCCGGAAGTCGCCGGTGTGCTTCTTCGCGATCTCGCGGAGGCCGGTCATGAGCGGATAGTCCTCCGTGTCGTAGACGCGACCATTCTCGATGAACATCGTGAAATGCCAGTTTCCGTCGTGGTCCTTGTGCCAGCCGTAGCGGTCTCCGTTGTCCTCGAAGCGAAAATCCCGGGGCTCGCCGAGCGGGTCTCCGAGCAGTTTCTCCACCTCGGCGCGGAAGGCGTCGATTCCCATCCGCTCGACCGTGTATTTGAGACGGGCGTTGGCCCGGACGTCCCGGTTACCGTGATCCCGCTGCACGCGGACGACCGCTTCGGCCACGGCGAGGGCCTTGTCGGGCTCGCAGAAACCGAGCTGATCCGCGAGGCGGGGAAAGGTGTCCTCGTTGCCGTGGGTCATGCCCATCCCGCCGCCGACGGTCACGTTGTAGCCCTCGATGGTGTCGTTTTCGCCGAGGATGGCGATAAAACCCAGATCGTGGGCGAAGATGTCGACATCGTTGCTCGGTGGCACGGCGACGACGGTCTTGAACTTGCGGGGCAGGTAGTGCTTGCCGTAGATGGGTTCCTCGGCATCGGCCACCTCGCCCACGAGTGGCGGGTCTTCGGTCACGCGCACCTTCTCGCCGCTGCCGTCGTCGAGCCAGATCTCGTGGTAGGCGGTGGTCCGCGGGCTCAGGTGATCGGATATCCGCTGCGCCAGGTCGAGCACCTCGCCGTGAACTCGCGACTGCATCGGGTTGGGATTGCACATCACGTTGCGGTTCACGTCGCCGCAGGCCGCGAGGGTGTCGAGGAGCGCCTTGTTGATCTCGGCGATCGTCGTCTTCAGGTTGCTCTTGATCACGCCGTGGAACTGGAAAGCCTGCCGCGTGGTCAGTTTCAGGGCCCCGCTGGCGTGCTCCTGGGCGATGCGATCCATCTCGAGCCACTGTTCGGGAGTGGACACGCCTCCGGGGACGCGCACCCGGATCATGAAGGAATAGGCGGGTTCGAGCTTCTTCTTCCTCCGCTCTTTCCGGATGTCCCGGTCGTCCTGCTGGTAGATGCCGTGAAACTTCGTGAGTTGCTGGTCGTCCTTGGAGAGGGAACCGGTCGCCGCGTCGGTGAGCCCGTCGAGAATCGTTCCCCGCAGGTAGTTGCTGGCGTCCTTGATGCCTTCGTTTGCGGATGAGGCCATGGTGTTTCGAGTGGCGGTGATTCGGGTTCCGCCTAAAGATTTTAAAGTTGCGTCGTTTACTAATGTATTGTAACGCGTTTTTCGCAAGGGTTTTTCCGATGCGACTTCCCCTCAAGACCCAATACGCCTGTCAAGTGCTGGCGCAACTGGCGCGGACGCATTCTTCGGAGGAAATCCGGCAGGTCGAGGAACTGGCGGCGGCCGAAGACTTGTCCTCCAATTATCTCGTGCAGATTCTCACGGCCCTGCGCCAGGCGGGACTCGTGATCAGCCGCCGGGGAAAGAACGGCGGCTACCTCCTGGCGCGTCATCCCGATGAGATCACGCTCGCCGAGATCGCCCTCGCGATGGAGGGAGGCGGGTTGATGGAGAGCAGTCCGGGGAACGGGGGGATGTCCGCGGAGAGCGTTCGCGTCGCGTGGGAGCGGGTCGATCGGGCTCTCGTCGACTGTTGTCGGGCGATACCCCTGTCCGAATTGGTCGCCCGGGAGAAATCGGAGGAGGGAGCGGACTGGGTAATCTGAGTCATGGCGAGGGTGTCGATCTCTTCACGGAATCGGCGTGTCCGTCTGCGTCGCGCCGGTCTTTGATGGCCTGATGAAAAGCGGATCGGTTTTCGCTGGCTTTCTCGTCGCCTCGGTTCTTCTCGCGTCAGCCGAGGACGCCTCACCCGATCTGACGATTCGCGGATCGGATACGCTCGGTGCGAAGATGATCCCCCGCCTCGCGGAGGCGTATCGGTCCGAGGTGGTCGGGGAGGATTTCCGGTTCGTGATCGAAGCCGAAGGATCCCGCACCGCCTTCACCTGCCTGCTCGCGCGAACGGCCGACATCGGGATGGCGTCGCGTCCGATCAAGCCCGAGGAGCAGGCGCGTTTCGAGGAGGCCGGAATAGAATGGGAGGAGATCCCGATCGCGATCGACCTGATCGCCGTGATCGTGCACCAGGAGAACCCGGTGGATGGCCTGACCCGCGAACAGGTCGAGGCGATCTTCACCAGTGAGACCACGAATTGGGACGAGGTGGGGGGAAAGCCGGAGCCGATCGAGGTTTTCACCCGGAATACTTCGTCGGGCACCTACAGGACCTTTCAGAGGCTCGCGATGAGCGGTCGGGACTACGGACGGAGAACGCAGAAGGTGGCGGGGGCCTTTCATCCGTCCGACGTGATCAGCCCGAACCGCCGCAGCATCGGGTACGTCGGGTTGTTCTTCACCGATATCGAAGGAATCAAGACGCTCGCGATCGACGGCGTCCTTCCCTCGCAGGAGACGCGCCTCGACTACCCGATCGCGAGAAAGCTGTTTCTCTATCTTCCCCAACCAGCAAAGCCGGAAGCACGTGATTTCGTCGATTGGATTCTCGCCGATCCAACAGCTCACGAGACTGTCGAGCGCGTGGGGTTCCTGCCCTATCGAACGCCCTCCGATGGAGCGAAAGACGATTGAAATCGGACCCGCTTATCCCTTGGGCGTGTAATCGAAGACGAACACCTTTTCGAGGTGCGGCTTGATGATGTCGACGAAGGCCTTGTGATCGGGGTGGGGGAGATAGATCTCCAGGCCCTCGCGGTTCTCGAAACTGACGAGGAAGCAGTGCGTGAAGTCGTCGTTGAGCGGTTCGATGTTCTCGGTCATGCCCCATTCGATGTCCACGATGGTGTCGATCTTCTCCTCGAGCAGGAGAAACTCGTCGACGATGTGCTGGATGTCGTCCTCGGTGGTGGATTCCTTGAACTGGAAGCAGACGACGTGCCGGAAGTTCGCCGGCCTCTCGTGGTCGTCGGCACGGACGGTGAGGGATCCGAGGGCGAGGGCGAGAAGCGCGGCTGTGTGAAGAAATTTCATCGGGAAAGGCTTTGCGAAAGGAGAGCGCCTGTCGAACATAAAATCAACATGAGCGACTGGGACACATTTCAGAAGAGCGTGATTCGCTACGCCGACCTCGGCTTCACCCTCGACACGAGCCGGATGAACGCCCCGACAGAGTGGCCGGAGGAGATGCGGCAGAAGATCGGCCGTGCCCATCGCGACCGGGCCGCGATCGAGGCGGGGGAGATCATGAATCCCGACGAGGGCCGCATGGTGGGACACTACTGGTTGCGCGATCCCGATCTCGCACCCGCCGAAGAGGGAGCCTGGATCCGCCAGGTCAACGAGGACATCCTCGCGTTTGCCGGCCAAATCCATCGAGGTGAGATCACGGCGCCGAACGGCGAGACCTTCCGTCATGTGCTCCTGATCGGGATCGGGGGATCGGCTCTCGGGCCCCAACTGATGACCGAGGCCCTCCTCCCCGCCAACAGTCCGATCGACATCCACTTTTTCGACAACACCGACCCGGGGGGCATGGACGATGTCTTCACTTCCCTGGGAGACGGACTGGCCGAGACCCTCGTCATCGTGATCTCCAAATCGGGTGGAACGGCCGAGACGCGGAACGGGATGCTCGAAACGGAGCGGAAGTTCGGTCAACTCGGTCTCGACTTTCCGAAGCACGCCGTCGCCGTGACCGGGCCGGGCAGCAAGCTCGACCGGCACGCCGACGAGGCCGGATGGCTGGTGCGCTTTCCGATGTCCGACTGGGTGGGGGGACGCACCTCGGTGATGAGCGCGGTCGGTCTCCTCCCCGCCGCCCTTCTTGGTCTCAACGTGGCGAAACTTCTCGAGGGCGCCGCCCTGATGGACGCGCACACCAGGAGCGAGAGTCTCGACGACAACGCCGCGCTCGCGCTCGCCCTGATGTGGTGGCATGCCGGCGAGGGACGCGGGAAGAGGGACATGGTGATCCTGCCCTATTGCGACCGGCTCGAGCTGTTCAGCCGCTACCTGCAGCAACTCGTGATGGAGTCGCTCGGCAAGGAGTTCGAACTCGGCAACGAGACGATCGCCCACCAGGGGATTGCGGTCTACGGCAACAAGGGATCCACCGACCAGCATGCCTACGTACAGCAGTTGCGGGACGGTCTCGACAACTTTTTCGTCACCTTCATCGAGGTCGGGGCGACCCGGCGAGGGGACGCTTTCGGCCTCGACGAACTGGGGTCGACAGCGTCGGACTACCTGCAGGGGTTCCTTCGTGGTACCCGTGACGCGCTCTACGAAAAGGGGCGTCCCTCCCTGACGATCTCGATCGGCGAGGTGAATGCCCGCACTCTCGGTGCGCTGATCGCGCTCTTCGAGCGGGCGGTGTCTTTCTACGCCAGTCTCGTCAATGTGAATGCCTACCACCAGCCCGGCGTCGAGGCGGGAAAGAAAGCGGCGGGCGCGTTCCTGGATCTCCTCGCGCGAGTCAAGAGGCACCTCGCCGAAACGGGGAGCGGAGGCGTGGTCGCCGCGGAAATGGCGGCGAATCTCGGCGAGAGCGATGTCGAGCGGGTCTACCACGCGCTGAATCACCTCGCCGCGACCGGTTTCTGCCGTCGCGAGGACGGTGAAGGACCGGCGGAAGACGGGTTTTTCTGCTAGCCTGCATTTCTTGCAAGCCGGCTACTGCGACTCGCTGCGGCTGCGTTGCGTCTCGCTACGAAGCGTCGTGAGAAAGGCAGGCCAGGGCGGGAGAGCGGGTTTTTCATTCATCTTTCATCCGCGTTTCATCATTCGTTCAAACCCGGGGGGCAGGGTCGGAGTGAAGTCACACTCCAATCCATGCTCCCATGAAACGACCACCGGCAATTCTCACCACCCTTTCCTTCCTCCTTCTTCTCGCCCACACGGCGTCAGCGGGCCTTCCCGGCGATCCCGGGAACCACGAAAAGACCCTCGCACCCTATTTCATCGTTCTCGACCAAGGGACCGCCGAGGGAGAACGCGAGCCCCTCCCCCTGAAGCATACCGAGGTCGCTGTCTCGATCGCCGGAATCGTGGCCGATGTCGAGGTGCGCCAGGTCTACCGCAACACGGGCTCCCGGGTTCTCGAGGCGGTCTACGTGTTTCCCGGTTCGACCCGGGCGGCGGTGCACGGTCTCGACATGACGGTTGGTGAAAGGACCGTGAGCGCAGAGATCCAGGAGAAGGAGAAGGCGCGGGCCACCTACGAAAAGGCCAAGGAGGAAAACAAGTCGGCGGCGCTCCTCGAGCAGAAGCGGCCCAACGTTTTCCAGATGAACGTCGGGCACATTCTCCCGGGCGACGAGATCGCGGTCACCCTGAAGTACACGGAGACGCTCGTCCCGGTCGAGAGGATCTACGAGTTCGTCTTTCCCACCGTGGTCGGGCCGCGCTACGCAAACACGCTCGAGGGCACACCGGAAGCGGTCGCCGATGCCTGGGTCGCGAATCCCTACCTGCAGGAGGGCGAGTTGACGCCCACGACCTTCGACATCGACGTCAAACTGAATGCGGGCATGCCCCTGCAGAGCCTCGTGTGCGACACCCATCCCGTTGCGATCGACTACACGGGCCCCGACACAGCGGTCGTGACACTCGATGGCTCCGACGACCGGACGGGAAACCGGGATTACGTGCTGCGCTATCGACTGGCCGGAGACGAGGTCGCCACCGGGCTGCTCCTGCACGAGGACGAGGAAACCGGGGAGAATTTCTTCCTTCTCACCGTGCAGCCCCCGGCTCGCGTCACCCGGGACGATCTCCCGGGACGGGAGTACATCTTCGTGCTCGACACGTCCGGCTCGATGGCGGGCTTTCCTCTCCAGACGGCTCGGGACTTGTTGAAGGACCTCGTGGGAGGGCTTCGCACCAGCGACAGGTTCAACGTTCTCTTTTTCGCGGGAGGGTCCACCCTGTTGTCGCCGCATTCTCTGCCTGCTACGGCAGCCAACGTGAAGCGAGCGGTTCGCATGATCGAGGGACAACGCGGCGGCGGGGGAACGGAGCTGAATGCCGCTCTCGACCGGGCGCTGCGGCTCGAGAGTGAGGAGGGAGTCTCCCGGAGCATCATCGTGATGACCGATGGCTACGTGTCGTTCGAGAGGACGACGTTCGATACGGTCCGGGACCATCTCGACGAGGCGAACCTGTTCAGCTTCGGAATCGGCAGCTCGGTGAACCGCTTCTGCATCGAGGGACTGGCCCGGGCCGGCCAGGGGGAACCGTTCGTCGTTCTCGACAGCAAGCAGGCAAAACGGGTCGCGAGAGATTTCCGAACTCTGATCGAATCTCCGGTTCTCACCGACGTGGCGATCGACTTCGGTTCGTTCGAGGCCTTCGCCGTCGAGCCCGCTGCCGTTCCCGACGTCTTCGCGGACCGCCCGATCCAGGTGCGTGGGAAGTTCCGGGGGAAGCCGAGTGGCGAGATTCGCGTGACCGGGACGACGGGTCGTGGGGAAACGGTGCTGTCGGTGCCCGTCGAGGGATCCGCGGCGAGTGGAAACGACGCCCTGCCGCGCCTCTGGGCGCGGGAGAGGATCGCGACGCTATCGGATTATCTCGAGCTGGGGGAAACTTCGGAAGCGAAACGGGAGGTCACCAGTCTCGGGCTCACCTACGGACTCCTGACGCGCTACACCTCGTTCGTCGCTGTCGACACGGTCGCGAGAGAGGCGGACACGCAGGACCGGGAAACGGTCGTTCAGCCGCTTCCACTCCCGAAGGGGGTGCCCAACACGGCCGTCGGAGGCGGAGGCGTCCCGGAGCCGTCGTCAATGTGGCTCTGGTTGCTGGGAATCCTGTTCCTCCTCGGTATTCGCGGCCGACGCGTCGTGGAGGATAATTGAAGGCGTCGTGACTGCGAGAGGATCGGTGACCTGCCGGACCAGGGCGTTTTCCATCGAGTGAGATGAAAGAGCATCGGACATCGGGGGCTTGGATCGCAGGGAGTGGGATCTGGGTGGGGCTCGGCCTGCTCGTGGCCTTCTGGCCCGTGCTCCGCTGGTATGTTCTGCGTCTCGACGACGGAACCGACGAACCCTGGGGGCTGGTGGCACTCGCGACCGCGGCCGGGTTCGGATGGCGCTCGTTCGTGGGGGAGGTTCGCCTTGTGCCCCTCCTGCTCGGGGTGGGATGCTATGCTGTCGGATTTCCCTTCCTTTCGCCCCTGCCGCGGGCCTTGCTCGCGGTGTCGGCCGTCGTCGTGGGATTCAACCTCGTAGGGCGCGCGCCGGGGGTGGCGGGTCTTCTCTACCTCTCTCTTCCGGTGCTGGCGACAGCCCAGTTCTACTTCGGCTGGCCCCTGCGGTGGATCGTGGCGGTGACGGTGGAGGGCGTTCTCTCCCTCGGAGGGACCGGGATAACCCGGGAAGGGGTGGTGCTGGCGTGGGAAGGGGTCCCCGTATCGGTGGATGGGCCGTGCTCGGGAATCCGGATGCTCTGGGCGGGGCTGTTCGTGCACTTCACCCTGTGTGCCTTTCACCGGTTCGACTGGAGAATGGTCGCCTCGCTCACGCCCCTGGCCCTGATCTCGATCGTCGCCGCGAACATCGTGCGGGCGTTTGTTCTCGTTTTTCCGGAATCCGGTCGCGTCGAGATGCCCGGAGGGTTCCACGAGGGAACAGGCGTCGCCGTCTTTCTCGTCCTGGTGATCGCCATGGGGTGGGCCTACGGGCACCTTCCGGTCTCTCCCGCGCGAAATAGGACTGCGGCATCGGATGCTACGCCCCTCTCGCTCCGGTCGCGCGGTTGGTTGGCTATCGTTTTGCTGGCTGCGGCATCGGTGCCCCTGGTGCCGCGGGGAGGGGAGGGTCAGGCGTCTCCCGTTGCGGCCTTCCCGGGTTGGCCGGAGACGTGGGAGGGAGAGCTCCTGCGTCCCATCCCGCTCACGGCGGCGGAAGAGGCGTTCTCCTCGTCGTTTCCCGGAAAGATCGCCGTGTTCGAATCCGCATCCGGACGCCGGCTCATCCTGCGTTGGGTCGTCGCGCCGACACGGAAGCTGCACTCCAGTGCAGACTGTCTCCGCGCATCGGGATTCCGCGTCGATAGGAAAAGCTCATCGTTCCCCGGAGATTCGTGGCTTCGATTCGAGGCGCATCACGCCGACCTGGGAACCTGGCGGGTGAGGGAACGGATCACGGCGGGACGCGGTGACGGGGACGCGTGGGCCGAGGTCGGGGACTGGTTCTGGGCGGCGTCGTGGAACCGGACGACGGGCCCCTGGTGGGCTGTGACGGTCATGGAACCGCTCGCCGGAGGATAGGTGCGATCCGGTTTTCGCGGTTCTCGCGACGCCGGAGCGGGCTGGTCATCAGTCGCTTTCCACGAAAGGACGAACCGGCACCCCGTTCTTCTCCAGGTGGGACTTCGCCTCGGCCACGGTGAACTCGCCGAAGTGGAAAATACTCGCCGCGAGCACCGCGTCGGCGCGGCCCTTGTCGAGTACCTCGACGAGGTGGTCGAGATTCCCCGCCCCGCCGCTGGCGATCACGGGAATGGAGACACCCTCGCTGATCGCGGCCGTCAACGCGCAGTCGTAGCCCGCCTTGGTGCCGTCGGCGTCCATGCTCGTGAGGAGAATCTCGCCCGCGCCGCGCTCGGCGACCTCGCGACCCCAGGCGACAGCGTCACGACCGGTCGGGGTGCGTCCCCCGTGCGTGTAGACTTCCCAGCCCGAGCCGTCCTCCCGGCGCTTCGCGTCGATCGCGACCACGATGCACTGCGCTCCGAAGGCTCGCGCCCCGTCGGATACCAGTTCGGGATTCTTCACCGCGGCGGTGTTCACGCCCACCTTGTCGGCCCCGGCCAGGAGCATTTCGCGCATGTCGTCGACGGTGCGAATGCCGCCCCCCACGGTCACCGGCATGAAGCAGCGGGCCGCGGTTTTTCGAACCACGTCGACCATCGTGGCCCGGCCATCCGAGGAAGCCGTGATATCGAGAAAGACCAGTTCGTCGGCTCCCTGGCGGTTGTACTCGACGGCGCACTCGACGGGATCGCCCGCATCGCGCAGGTCGACGAAATTGGTCCCCTTCACGACCCGCCCGTCGGTCACGTCGAGGCAGGGAATGATCCGTTTCGTCAGCATGAGAGGACCATGGCGCGCCGTGCCAGCGTGGTCAAAGAGACAGACGCAATGGTGCCAATAATTTTCACAAAAAAGGCGTGCGTAGGTAATTAAAATATCTAAAATGTCTATGTCTCTTGAGTGAATTTTCCGTTCTTACCCTTTATCCGATCTCGCCATGGAAGTCTTCGCATCCTCCCTTTCTCCGGAAACTTCCCTCCTCGACCGCGACCTCTTCTCGGCCATTCCGCGCAACAGCGATTCGGCGGTGATCTACTGGAATCTCTCGGCGCATCGCCGCCCCGCTCACGAGGGGTGCCGGCTCTGCCTCTTCATTCGCGGCCTCGACTCGGGTGTCGACGAGACGATTATCCTTCACAGGCAGTCCGGACACTTCATCGTCCCGCTCCTGGCGAGAGACCGGACCTACGAGCTGTCGCTCGGCTGGTCCGACGTGAACGGGTTCCGCCCGATCCAGTCGCAGAACGTGATCCTGCCCGAACCGGTGCAAGGCTCACTCGGAGCGCACAGCAGCGCCCTCAGCTACCGCGGTTCCCACTTCTGGCCCAGCGCCGGCAAGGAGGGGAACAACTGAGGGACCGGATGACCGGGCGTGGGGAAGACGCGCCGGACCGGCAGGAGCCCGATTCGGATGACGGGCGTGTCGAGGCGTTCCTCCACTACCTCGAGGTGGAGAAGAACTCGTCGCCCCGCACCATCGCGAACTACGCGCATGCTCTGAACCGCTTCCGCGAATCTCATCCGGGGTTCCGCGACTGGAGATCACTCGAGCCCGACGACTTTCGCGACTACCTCTACGCCTGCATGAAGGCGGAGTGGGCCCGTTCGACGATCCGTCTCCATTTCGCGGCCCTGCGGAGCTTTTTCAAGTATCTGAACCGTCGCCACGGGTGGGAGGGAAACCCACTCGCCGAGGTGCAACTTCCCAAGGCCGAAAAGAAACTGCCGGTCGTCCTCACCCAGCAGCAGGTCACCGAGCTTCTCGAGCTGCCTTTCCGCATCGAGCAACCGAAACAGGCGCCGGAGTGGACCGCCCACCGGGATTCCGCCATCCTCGAACTGTTCTACAGCTCGGGAATCCGGTTGGCGGAACTGGCAGCCCTGAACGTCGAGGATTTCGACTGGCACAACGAGTGCGTTCGGGTCTTTGGAAAGGGAAGCAAGGAACGCGTCTGCCCCGTCGGGGAACCGGCCGCCGAGGCGATCCAGGAATACCGCAACCGGGCGCGCGTGGTGGATGGCCCCCTGTTCCTCAGCAAGCTGCGCCGACGGATGACCTCACGCGCGATCTCCGATGTCTTCCGCAAGTATCACGCCCATTCCGGTATCCCGGTGAACGTCAGTCCCCACAAGCTCCGGCACAGTTTTGCGACTCACCTGCTCGATCACGGAGCCGACCTGCGCAGCGTCCAGACCCTGCTCGGTCATGCCAGTTTGTCGACCACCCAGATCTACACCCACGTCTCCATCGAGAGGATGAAGAAAGTCTACGACGATTCCCACCCGAGGGCGAAGTGAGCGAGGACGGACAAAGGGGGGGCACCTCGGTTCACTCGAAGAGTTTCCGGAACTCTCCCAGTCCCTCGCTTTCCAGTTCCGCGACGGGAACGAAGCGCAGCGAGGCCGAGTTGATGCAGTAACGGAGACCGGTGGGAGCGGGACCATCCGGAAAAACGTGGCCGAGGTGGGCGTTGCCGGTCCTGGAGCGAACCTCGACCCGGCGCATCCCGAGAGAGTGGTCCTCGACTTCGACGATCTCATCCGCCTCGAGCGGTTCGAAGAAACTGGGCCATCCGGTGCCCGAGTCGAACTTCGCACTCGAGGCGAAGAGCGGCCTGCCGGAAATGATGTCGACGTAGATCCCGGGTTCCTTGTTGTCCCAGTAGGCATTGTCGAACGGAGGCTCGGTGCCGCACTCACAGGCGACCCGGTACTGCTCGGGCGAAAGGCGTTGGCGGAGATCGTCGCGGGATTCACTCATAGGGCGACACGTTCCGCCGATTCGTAGCGGGAGTCGAGTTTCGATTGCGCCTGGAGAAGAGGGAAAGATCCGAGGACGAGTCCGAAGAAACTACTGGAATTTTTGCGATAATTCTGATTTTTTTTTCAAAAGTGATTCGCAAATTCATGAGATTTCTCATTCCTGCCATTTTCTCCGGGGCGTTTCTGGTGGTGTCCTTTCCTGTCGCCGGGCAGGAGAATTTCGATCTGCCCCGGATCACCACCGAAAATGGGCGCGTCTACGACGAGATCTTCATTCTCGGCGGAGATGAAAACGGATTGCTGTTCCGACACCGCGACGGAATCGCCAAGGTCGACTTTGCCGAACTCTCGGAGGCCCTGCAAGCTCTCTATCAACCGGTAAGCGAGGAGATGGGCGAGTCCGGGCCAGGCGAAGCGGGACAGAACGGTGTAATGTCGGAGGTGGACGAATCGGAGACCGAGGAGATCACACGTCGGGACAAACCACGGTCGGAGGACTGGGTCATCGAGATCTACCTGAAACCTCGCTATCAAGTTTATCGTGTTCCCTGCTCTCCCGTTCCGTGGCCATCGCATTGGAGTCGCTTCATCCCGGCGACTCGGCTGGCGGTGCCCTACTACCGGGAATGGGCGGTGCGCGACTTTCTCCTTCGCACGGGCCGGGACGGCTGCGGACATCATCTCTATTTCAACGGGCACCTCCCGGTTTACTGAAGGAGGGCGAGAAGGGGGGCGACGAGATTCTTCGCGCCGCTGAAATCCGGTGACAAAAGCATTGCCGCTGGGAGGCCCGTATCGCAGAGTAAGAAAAGGGCCGCCCTTTCTGGCGGATCGAATCGAGAGATGGCAACGATTCACCCAGCACCATTCGTCGCCTCCCTGTCTCCGGATTTTCTTCCCTGGATGGAGGGCTGGGATGCCCTGTCTCCCTGGGGGACGGGGATCGTGGCGGGCGCGTTCCTTCTCGGGTTCATCGTCTCCCTGCTCGTGCCTCGCCGGGTCAAGCGGGGACCGGTCGAGAGGGGGAATGAGAATGGGAAAGAGACGGTCGCCGCGATGCGTTGGCGTCACGAGAAGCTCATCCTGGCGGAACGCCAGATCGACGAAAAGCATCGCCGTCTCGAGAGCTTCGTCCACTGGTTGATGGAGGGCGGCGAGGCCCTTCCCGCACGGTGCGGAGCTGCCCTTTTTTTCCTCGGCGAGGCGATCCGTGAAGAGCGGAATCGTGTCGGCTCGGAGATATCGATCATGGCCCTGGTCGGCGGGCGCCTCGATGCCGCCCACGCTGCCGTCGCGAAAGGACGCCACCGCGAGGGACTGTCCTGGGCGGAGGAGGCTCAGCGCGCCCGCGAGGAGGTGCGCGACCTCCACACGCTCCTGATGAGAAGGCAGAATGCCCTGCGATCGGTCTTCCAGATGCTGGAGGAGAAGGAACGGGGCTTCTTCGGAGGAAACGGCAACGGGAACGGTTCGACCGGCGATCTGAGGGCACGCCTGGCCACCATTCGGGCGACCCTGTCGCAGTTGCAGGGCGGATTGCACCAGGAGGTGGCGGTGCAAAAGGGGCGATTTGTCGTGCTTCTCCGGGAGTGTCCCGGTTCCGTGCCGGGAGAATTCCGCCGCGAGATCGACGCCCTCGCCGATGTCCTTTCGCTCGACCGGGGGAACGGTTCGGCGGGAGCGCTCCTTCCCGGGGGCGGAGGGAAGGCAGCCCTGGTGGCGGCGGCCGACAAGGCTCTGCGTGTCTTCGACGAAACCAGGTCGATGGAATCTCGGGAAGCGAGGATCACGAAGGAGGCGGGGGACACGAGAACCGATGCGAAATTGGAGGTGAAACCCGATGCGAAACCGGACGGGAATTCCCCGGAGTACTCGATCGAGGAGAATCTCCCCGGACCGTTCCTACGTCCCGCCGTGTTCGAACCGGAGGTTGAAGCGGAGGACGAGTCCGCGCGGGTCGTTCCGGCCGTCCCGGGTCCCTTTGGCGGAACGGAGGGGCTTTCGCCGCAGGACGAGGGTGCCAGGGGAGGGAGCAGCCGGGAAAAGCCGGAGCTCGTGCGCGCACCGGTTTCGGGTGGCGACGTAGCGGACAGGTCCGTATCCCTCGAGGATTCGCATCCGGTGATCGTTTTCCGCTCCAACGACCCCGCGCTCTGGAATCGCATGGTCTACCGCGGGCGCAATCACCGGGCGCGCGCCGTGGCCCAACTGCGTGATGGTTTGTCCTGGGTATCGATCGAACGGACCGACACGGGGGAACGGGTGTTTTGCCCCGCGAGCCGGGACGACCTCCTTCATTCCGGGGATGGTCATGCCATCGGTTTCAACGGCACGAACGAGCTGTTTTACGATGCCCGGCATCTCGGCCTGTTTTCGGAGTCGTGCCCCTCCGAAGTGGAGACCCGCTTTACCTACGGCGGATGGGGCTTCGGTCACCGGACGGCTTCGTGGGAGTCAGGGGAGGAGGAGCCCCAAGCCTGGGGTTGGGAAGGGCGGGAGATCCCGCGCGAAACGGTTTTCGAGATCGTGGCCTACACGTTTCTTCCGAAATTGCGGGAAGGGGATCGGGTGATCCGCGACCGTACCCTCGTCGAGATGCCGTGATTCGGCGTGATTCGACCGGATCGGGGCGGAGGAGGTTTGCGCAAGACCGCAGTGGCATCCGTCCGGGATTCGCGTAGACTTTTCGGCATCGCAGAATATCCCGACATCCCCGATTTCGAGATCCTCGCCCGCATCGGGGGGGGGGCCTACGGCGAGGTGTATCTCGGCCGTACCGTGACCGGGCGGCTCCGCGCGGTGAAGGTGGTCCGGCGGGAGGATTTCGAGCGGGAGCGAACCTTCGAGCGCGAATTCGAGGGCATCCAGCACTATGAGCGGGTATCCCACGAGCACCCTGCTCTCGTCGATGTGCTGCACGTGGGAAGGGCGGGCGACGGATCCTTCTATTACTACGTGATGGAGTTGGCCGACGACGAGGGCGACGGCGATGCCCAGGAGGATCCCGCGAGCTACCGCGCGCGCACCCTGGCTTCCGATTTGCGCCAGAGCCCCGTGAGATCGGTCGCGGAATGCGTCGACCTCGGGATCCGGATCGCCGGTGCGTTGGCTCACCTTCACGCCGCCGGCCTGACACATCGCGACGTGAAACCGTCGAACATCATCTTCGTCAACGGGCAGGCCAAGCTCGCCGATGTGGGCCTGGTCGCGCGCAGCGGCCAGCGCACCTACGTGGGTACGGAGGGCTATGTGCCTCCGGAGGGACCGGGAACGGCTGCGGCCGACCTCTACTCCCTCGCGATGGTGCTCTACGAGATGCACACGGGAAAGGACCGTTTCGATTTCCCGGAACTGCCCACCAACCTGGAGATTCCCCGGACCGTCAATCGCGACGAGTGGCGCTCTCTCAATTCGGTGATCTGCCGGGGGGGAGCACCCGATCCCCGCAAGCGCTACGAGTCCGGACGGGCTTTCGCGGCGGCCCTGCACCGGGTCAGGGCGCCGGAGACGGCACCACCACAGGGTGGAGGGGGACTCGCGAAGCTGGCCTGGATCGCGGCGGTCCTCGCCTTGCTCGGTGCGTTCGGTGGCGTGGGCTTCTGGTTGTGGCAGGATCGAGAGATTTTCCTCGCGGAGAACCGGGGCCCGACGGGAGAGGGTCCCCTCGACGGCAATGCCTTCGTGACGAAGGGAAAGGCGAATACTCCGCCGCCGGAAAAGGGGAAGGCAGGGGAAGCTCCGCCCGGCTCCGGCTCCGGTGAGAATGGTGAAACTCCCGGAGAGAATTCGGGCGCCGAGGCTCATTCGGCAGAAAAAGGGAAAACCGGGGAGGCCGGTGCGAAGGGCGCGGCTGGGTCCGGGGATCCGGATCCGGGATCAGATCCCGCGACGAAACCGGGTGAGAAGGACGACCCGGGCGGCGCGAAGGGGGACTCGCCGCGGGAGGGGAAGTCCGAACCGGAGGCGAAGGCGAAAGGTCCACCGCTGATCGCGAGGCCGACGACCGAACCCGCGCTCTTCAAACTCTTCAGTTCGCCAGGGGGAGCCACCGTGGCCGTCGAAGGGGAGCCTCTCGGCCGGACCCCGACCCAGTTTCTCGAACTCGCACCGGGATTGACCGAGTTGGTGGTGAGCCTTCCGGGATATCACGACTACCGGCTCAAACTCGAGTTGCCGCCCGGGCGGAGTCAGGAGCACGTGCAATTGCTTCCCGACTTCAGTCCGGTCGAGGGCATGCCGTGGACGAACAGCGAGGGGATTCGATTTCGTCCGGAGGGGGGCTCCTGGATCAGTGAGACTCCGGTCTCGACCGGTCCGCTGGAGCGCTACGCAACCGAGGCGGAGCGTCCGGTCGCGCTCGTCTCGAAGAACGGGGCCGCCCAGGTCGCCGACGACGAACTGCGGTGGGCATTCTGCGATTGGTTGACGGAACGCGATCGCCAGCTCGGGTTTCTCGATGACGAACACTATCTCGTCCCGGTGAGGGATCCCACACCGGGGCGCGAAGACGAGCTCTACCTCGCCCTCGACGACCGTTTCGGAGCCCTGATCGTGAATACGGAGCCGGAGGGCGCGCGCGTGTTCCGGGATGGCCGACCGATCGGCGAGACGCCACTCGTCCTCGACCGAGTCCGGTTCGGGCCCTTGGTCCTCGAGATGCGTGCCGGTGGCTATGCCGCGCAGGAAGTGACGGGGATCATCGAGTCCACCGAGGCTCGTCCGTTGGTGGTCGAATTGGAGCGGAACAAGTCGGTCGCCTTCGGTGCCCCCTGGACGAACAGCCTCGGGATGCCGCTCGTGCCCGCGGCGGGACTGATGGTGGCGGTCTATGAAACCCGGGTCGATGATTTCCGTATTTTCCTGGAGGAGGCGGGCGGAACCGTGCCTCCGCCGGCGCCGGGCTTTCCCCAGGGCCCCGATCACCCCGTCGCCGGTGTGAGCTGGTCGGACGCCGCCGCTTTCTGCGACTGGCTGACAAGGAGGGAAAGGCGGCTCCAGTTGATCGAGGCGACCCAGCGCTACCGACTCCCGACCGACCGCGAGTGGAGCCTTCTCGCGGGCCTCGAGGAAGAGGCCGGGGCCAGCCCGCGTGAGCGTGACGGACTCGTCGAGGGAAGGTTTCCCTGGGGGGGGGAGTGGCCGCCTCCCTTCCGGGCGGGAAATTTCGCCGACAGCGGTTCCGCCCAGGTATTGGGACGCTTCGTCATCGGAGGCTACCGGGACGGCTTCATCCGCACCGCGCCGGTGGGCTCCTACGATCCGTCGTTCGACGGGATTCACGACCTGGCCGGAAACGTGTGGGAATGGGTGGCCGACGCCTACGACGAGGGCGGTTCTCCGCTCGGGGTGCTCCGCGGTGGAGGATGGAACAGTTACCAGAAGGAGGTTCTCCACAGTGCCTTCCGCAATGCGGTGCCCAGCGAGACACGGGAAGATACGAACGGGTTTCGGTTCGTACTGGTGAATGAAAAAGCCACCGAACGCTAGGGGCCGCACGCCTCTTTCGTCAGCGCCATCGTTCCTCGAGAAATCCGGACCACACCAACGAAACGAGCCATGTCCCAGATGCGTGTCGCCGCCATTCGAAACGCCCGCTCCTGTCCGGGATCTGTCACCATCCGGGGATGGGTGCGCACGCGGCGCGACTCGAAGGCCTTCTCCTTCATCGAGATCAACGACGGATCCTGTGTCGGGAGCCTCCAGGTGATCGCCGACGCCACACTGCCGGGCTACGAGGAGAATGTCCTCGCGCTTCGAACCGGCGCCTCGGTCGAAGTGACGGGTGAGGTGGTGCCCTCGCAGGGCGGGAAGCAGAAGTGGGAGGTGCAGGCGCGGGTGATCCACCTCGTCGCGAACGCGGACGAAGACTATCCCCTGCAGAAGAAGGGCCACTCGATGGAATTCCTGCGTTCCATCGCTCACCTGCGCCCTCGATCCAACCTGTTCGGCGCCGTGTTCCGCGTTCGCAGCCGCATGGCCTACGCGATTCACCGATTCTTCCAGGAGAAGGGCTTCGTCTATGTGCACACACCGGTGATCACGGCCTCGGATTGCGAGGGTGCGGGAGAAATGTTTCGGGTGACCACGCTCGACGGGAAGCAGATCGAGAACGGCGACGAGGACTTCTTCGGGAAACCGACCTATCTCACGGTGAGCGGTCAACTCGAGGGGGAAACCTTCGCCTGCGCCCTCTCCGACATCTATACCTTCGGTCCGACCTTTCGGGCGGAGAATTCGCACACCGCCCGCCACGCCGCCGAATTCTGGATGGTCGAACCCGAGATGGCATTCTGCGACCTCGAGGGGGACATGAGCCTGGCCGAGGAGATGGTCGTCTTCCTCGTGGATGACGCGCTGGAGAACTGCGCCGACGATCTCGGCTTTTTCGGAAAATTCGTGGACAAGGGCCTCCTCGAACGGCTGCAGCTGGTGCGGGAGAGCCCATTCGAGAGGGTCACCTACACCGAGGCGATCGGGATCCTGGAAAAGTCCGGCAGAGATTTTGCCTACCCGGTCGAGTGGGGTCTCAACCTCCAGTCCGAGCACGAGCGTTTTCTTTCCGAAGAGCACTTCCGGTGCCCGGTCACGGTGTACAACTACCCGCGCGAGATCAAGCCGTTCTACATGCGGCGCAACGAGGATGGAACGACGGCGGCGGCGATGGATTTGCTGGTCCCCGGCATCGGGGAGATCGTGGGAGGCAGCCAACGCGAGGAGAGGCTCGATGTCCTGAGAACGAACCTGGCGCAGCACGATCTCTCGGAGGAGGACTATTCCTGGTACCTCGACCTGCGACGCTACGGCAGCGTTCCCCACGCCGGCTTCGGTCTCGGTTTCGAGCGCCTGCTCATGTTCGTCACGGGGGTGGCGAATATTCGCGACGTGATTCCGTTTCCTCGCGTGCCGGGTTGGGCGGAGTTCTGACCGGAACCGGGAGGTCATCCCGCTTTTCGCCTCTTCAGGGACCTCTCGAGCAGACGAGGGTTTCTTGGTCCGCGCACGCGGGAATCCGTTTTTCGAGGCCGAACACTTCCCCGCTTTTGCAGAGAAAGACGGGTTCCCCTCCTCCGCCGGGTCGCATCGAGAAGAGGGCGCGCCCGAGGGGCGCATCGGGGACAAGTTCGATGACTCCGTTTGCCGGTTCGGTCGAAAGGGAGAAGAGGCGCCCGTCACGGGTCGCGACGAGATAGCGGCCTGCGAGAGCGGGAAAGCGTTCGCCACGATAGAGAAAAGCACCGGCCAGCCGGCTGCGTCCCTCATTGGGAGAAAGATCGAGGAGTGGTGATTCCTCCCGATGGCGATCCGTGCCGGGGGAGTATTCCTGACGCCAACCGAAATGCTCTCCTCCCGCCCTGCTCACCTGCAGTCTGGTGCTTCCGCCGGGAAGGGTGTCGGCGAACACGACATCCTGTCGAATCGGATCGCAGCTGAAGAGGTGAGGCTCGCGGACACCTCGCGACCAGATCTCGGCTCGTGCAGACGGCGAGTTCGCGAAGGGATTGGTGCCGGGGATGCCGTAGCCTGTCGCGTCGTCCCGGCGCAGGGGATCGACTCGCAGGATCGCGCCGAGAAGGCTGTGTTGTGCGCTCGTTCCGGTGATGGCGGCGATCGGTCGTTCGTCGGCGCGGACACCGATGTAGAGTCGCCCGGAGGCGTCGCAGCAGAGTCCGGTGATCAGCGGGTGACTGCGGGACGAGCCGGGCAGGCGAACTACTTCACGCGGCGATCCCCCGAGTCCGTTTCCTCCGTCTGTGGGTAGGCGCACCTCGTGGACGCCCTCATGGCGGGTGGACGGGGACCCGGGGCCGGAGGCGGTGGGATGCGCTGTGACGGAGACAAAGAGCGTTCCTCGTCCGGTAGACCGGGGATCGGCAAACCCGGGATGCAAAGCGAACGTTCCGAAATCCGGGGAGAAACCCGCTTCCACAAATTGGGATCCCAATCCCAGCGTGCGGGGTGATCGCGACTCGGCGTGGTGGCGCGGGGCCAGCCGATGGAGCAAGCCGCTGTGCTCGAGAATCCAGGTGGAACCCGCATCGCCCGCCGCTGCATCGACCGGTGCGTCGAAGCATCCGAGCGAGACGAAGAACCCGTCGAGGGGACGGGTCGGACCCGATTCGGAGGAATTCGCCGCGTTACCCATGCCACGCGCTGGATGGGGAGGACCGGGCACGGCAAGGAGAAGCAGCGTGCCTCCGAATCCGGTAGCGGCTGCGATACCGAACAGGGACAGGCTGCGAAGCGCACCGACGGGACAAGAAGACATACTGCCATGTTTGCAAAATTATCAGAAATAAAAATCAAATTTGCAAAAACTCGCAAAAACAAGGCTCCGGACGGGATGAAGGGAATTCGTCTCTTGTCGGCGACGAACCGACACGTAGAATCGGTGGGGATGGGTAACAGGATGAGCGGAGTCTTGGTGGAATCGGAACGGTTGGCCTACGAAAGGGACGGATTCACGATTCGTCGCGGGCTCTTTTCGCGCGAGGAGATCGAGCTTCTCGGGACGACAGCCCGCAGTGATCACGCTCTCGACCAGGCGGCGACCGCCCTCGACGACGGCGAGGGCAACCGGGTTCGGCTCTCGTTGTGGAATCATCCGGGCGAGGGCGTCTACGGGGCTTTCGCGAGGTGTCGCAAGCTCGTCGACTCGGTCGAGCAGCTGCTCGGCGAAGAGGTCTACCACTACCACTCGAAGATGGTTCTCAAGGATGCGCGCACGGGTGGTGCCTGGGCGTGGCACCAGGACTACGGCTACTGGTATCAGAACGGCCTGTTGTTTCCGCGACTCTGCAGTGTGATGATCGCGGTCGATGCGGCGACGGAAGAGAACGGTTGCCTGCGGGTCTTGAAAGGCTCGCATCTCATGGGGCGCGTCAATCACGTCCTGTCGGGCGAGCAGGCCGGGGCCGACCGGGAACGGGTGGCGGCAGCCGAGCGGGTGCTGGAAACCGTGCCCTGTGTCATGGAACCGGGCGATGCGGTCTTTTTCCATTGCAACACCCTGCATTGCTCCGCCGCGAACCACTCCGATCATCCGCGGTGGGCGATGATCTGCTGCTACAACGCGGCCTCCAACAATCCGTACAAGGAGTCGCACCACCCGTCCTACACGAAGCTCGACAAGGTGGATGATGCCGCCATACTCGAGACGGCCGGGCGGGAAGCCGGCGGGGTGGAGTTCCTCGATATCGAGGGGGAAGACGCCAGCGCGAAGAGTCTCGTGGACGCCGAACGCGAGACCTGACGGTGCGTCATTCGGTCCGCTTTCCGGAGAGACGGAATCGATAGGGAAGCAGGTCTTCGAGACCGAGTGCATCACCGGAAATGGCAGCGGCGCCCGAGGGCCCGTTGTCGAGGTAGATCACGGTGCATTCGGTCCCGAATTCGGCGAGGACCTGCCGGCAGATGCCGCAGGGGCTGCGGTCCCCGGGCGGCGTTCCCGTCGAACTGTCCAGCGAGAGAGCGAGGGCGGCGATCTCCCGGGCACCGGCTCGGATGGCCGCCGCGATCGCGGAGCGTTCCGCGCAGATCGTGGCACCGTAGCTGGCATTCTCGACGTTGCAGCCGGTCTGGATGCCGGTATCACCCGTGGGCAGCACCGCGGCCCCGACCCGGAATCCCGAATAGGGTGCATAGGCGAGGGCGCGCGCCTGCCTGGCCGCCTCGACGAGGCGATCCGCTTGTTCGGTGTCGACGTTCTGCCGGGCCGCCGTCCCGCTCGCTCCGATCCAGCGCCACCGGTCCGCCTCGCCGAGGGGGCTGAAGAGGTTTCGCTCGGCCTCGTTGGAGGGGTTCATCTTCCGCAGTTCCCGATTATTGCATCACATTTTCCACCAGGATGTTCTGAATGGCGGAAAACATGTTGTATTTGGCAAGCAGGATAGCCTCGCGGGGTTCGAGGTTCTCATAAAGAGAGCCCGACAGGTAGAATCGCTCCGCCGACTGGGCGAGATCGTGTGCCTCGTTCAGAAGAAGCCGGGCCTGGTTGAGAGTGCTGTACCACTGATCCGTGTTCTCCATCGAGACAATGACACGCTTCCACTCCCGGTCCTCCACCGCATCGGCGTATGTGGCATCGCCGGGCACCGTGGCGAGTTCCCCGGTCGTGACGGTGAGGACATCCCCGAGGTCCTTCTCGACCTGTTCGCGCGCTTCGCGGAACCCGTTCTCCAGTTCGGGCCGGATCAGCTCGTTCCAGTCTTCGAGCTGTTCGAAGCTCTCTTCGTCAAGCAGGGCCTCGTCGGGCAGGGGGGTGGGAAAGAGGCGCTCGCGGGACTGCGGATCGATGTCCTTGCCGTTGGCGATCGCGGGCAGTTCCGCCAGAAACTGCCACTCGGTGTCGTTCAGGGCATCCAGGACCCAGTGATCTTCGGTGAGAAGAAAACGCATGATCTCACCTGTAGCCCCAGATTGGAACCTGAGCAAAATGTGGAGGGTCAGGGAGGGAAAAAGACGGAGAATCCGCGGGGAAAGGGAGATGTGTCCCGGGAGTCACAAATTTGAAAATTAATGCAGTCTTACAATTTGAGATTGCGAAATTAGAAAACGATGACATGATAGGAGGGAGAGATTGGCAACCAATCCCCTGCGAGTTTTTAATAATTATGAAAAATCTAATAAAAACTTGCGCAAGGGGCCAGTAACGGTTAAAATTATCACTAGTTTTACAAAAACTAAAACCGCTAGGAGCAAAAACCATGCAGCTTGCAGAAGAATCGAATAAAGGGGTCGAACAGAATGCGGATCGCTTGGCCGATTTCATCATGTTTGCCCAGAGATCCTTTCTCCTCGACCTTTCGAAGGAGTTGAACAAAGGGAACGTGTCGTATGCACAGTTCTTTTTGCTCGGATATCTCGCGAACGAGGAATACCTCACCATGACCGATATCTCGAAGAAAATGGGACACTCCACGGCAGCGGCCACGGGGCTTGTCGATCGCCTCGAGAAACTGGGATACGTGCAGCGGCTCCACGCCGCCGACGATCGCCGGAAAGTCATGGTCCAGATCACCCGGAAGGGTATCGAGATGGTGACCCGGCTTCGAAACCTCATCGCCGAGAGCATCACCGAGGTGATGTCCGCGCAAGAGAAGGGCGAGGAGGGCCGCGCCGCTGCCATGTATGAGCAGTTGCGCGCTTTTATCGGTGCCCGCTGACGCTTGAACCGAGGCCGGGAGCCTGCCGGTTCCTTTTCGCACGAAACACACTGACTGTCACCGAAGCATACCGGCCTGCCTTTTCTCTTACCTAGCGATTTTTAGAGCGTCGACGCGTTTGCGTTGGCGCCTTTTTTTTGGGGTAGGAAATCGGGCGCAGTGAGTGACAGGGGCCGGCGAATTTATCTTTACCTAAGGGCGAGCTTGCGATTGTTTCGTTGAAACGTCCATCGTACCCGCCTCCCATGAATCGCCCCATCCCTATTGGCATCATCCTCGGCTTTCTCGTGGTCACCCTCGGTCTGGTGGGAATTTTCGTGTTTCCGATTGGTCCCAAAAGGCCGCCGAATTTGATCTTGATGGTTGCCGACGACCTTGGATATCGCGAGCTGGGTAGCTACGGGCAGGAGAAAATCCGGACTCCGCGCCTCGACCAGCTCGCTCGCGAAGGAATGCGATTCACCCGGGCCTATTCGGGAAGCCCGGTGTGCGCCCCGTCGCGGTGCGTGCTCCTGACGGGACGGCATCCCGGACACGCCGAAGTGCGGGACAACCGGGCCATGCAACGATTCGGGGAAGATGAAGGGCAGCACCCGATTTCGGACGCCGCCGTTACCCTGGCCGAGATGCTCGGCGAGTCTGGCTACACGAGTGGCGTCTTCGGAAAGTGGGGCCTCGGCAACATGACTTCGACCGGGAACCCCCTGCGGCAAGGATTCGATCGCTTTTTCGGATACAACTGCCAGGCACACGCCCACACGTATTTCCCGGCGACGCTGTGGAGCGACGAACGGAGGATTCCCCTCGACAACGACCCGCCCGTTCCGGGGCATGCCGGTTTGCCCGATGGGGCGGATCCCACCGATCCCGCCAGCTACGAGGTTTTCAAGGGAGCCGATTATGCTCCCGACCGGATCAACGAGCAGGCTCTCGCGTTCATTCGTGACAACCGGGAGGGTCCTTTCTTCCTCTACTATCCGACGATCATTCCGCACGTTGCCCTCCACGTCCCCGACGAGGAACTCGAACCCTACCTCGCACTCGGTTGGAACGATCCCCCGTTTACGCGCGAAGGAGGCTACGGGTATACGCCTCATTTCACGCCGCGGGCCGCCTATGCCGCGATGATCACGCGCATGGACCGGTATGTGGGCCGGATTCTCGACTTGCTCGACGAACTCGGACTGGCCGAGAACACCATCGTGGCCTTCACGTCTGACAACGGCACGACCCATCTCGACAAAGAGGTCGACTACGAGTTCTTCGCCAGCGTAGGGGAACTGCGCGGGTTGAAGGGTTCCCTCTACGAGGGGGGAATTCGTGTTCCCCAGATCGTGAGGTGGCCCGGCCGGGTCGCGGCGGGAAGCGTGTCCGATGCGGTCGTCGGATTCGAGGACTGGATGCCGACGCTGGCCGATCTCGCCGGCGAGGAAATTGTCGCGCCGGACGAGAGCGACGGGATCAGTTTTGCCCCCGCCCTTCTCGGGAACGGGCAGCCCGAGCGAGCCTTTCTCTACCGGGAGTTCGCCGGGTATCACGGACAGCAGGCCGTTTGGCTCGGTAGCCGGTGGAAGGGGGTGCGGCAGAATCTTCTCAAGAAGGGAAATCCCGATCCGCTTGCGATCGAGCTCTACGATCTCGAAAACGATCCAGCTGAGTCCACGAACGTTGCCGCTCATCATCCGGAAATCGTTGGGCGGATCGCCGGGTTGATGGAATCGGAGCGGGTGCCTTCGGACGTGTTTCCCCTCGGTCCGGTGGACGAACAGTGATCACGGTCGGATCCGTTCAGCAAGAGAGGCGGGGTGATGTCGTTGCGGTTGCGAGCGCGTGCGGGGGAAAAGAGGGTTCTTTCGGCCTGTCTCGCTCTTGTCGCTCTCGCATGTTGGCTCGATGGGCCGGTGAAGGGTGAGGAATACGAGCGGCTCGATCACCTTCTCCGCCCGATTCGCGAGGACGCGGGGGTTCCCTCGCTCGCGGCGGCGGTCGTCGTCGAGGGGAAGATTCGCGGGGCCGGAGCGGTCGGGGTGCGCCGGCTGCCCGACGGACGCCCGGTGACGGTCCTCGACCGCTACCATGTCGGATCCTGCACGAAATCGATGACCGCGACGCTCGCCGCCACCCTGGTTGAAGCCGGGGTGATCGACTGGGGCACCACGGTGGGCGAAGTGCTCGATTCGCTCGAGCCGAACGAGGCATTCCGCGGTGTCACGCTCCGCGATCTGCTCTCGCACCGGGGAGGCTTTCCGCGCCGGGTGCCGAGCTCCCTCTGGGACAGGGCGGTCGAAGGCGAGGGGAGTCCCCGCCAGCAGAGAAGGAAATTCGTCCGCGCCATGGTGCGCCGGTCGCCCCCGGTCCGGCCGCGGACAATCCCGTCGCGATCGCTCCGGCCGCGGCGGTTCACGGGTCGATCATCGACCTCGCCAAGTATGTTCGCCTCCACGCGAGGCGGCGCGGCGCCATCCTCGGTGGGCCCGAGTCGTTCAAGGCGCTGCATCGGCCCAGTACTCCCCGCGACGGCTACGCGATGGGGTGGATCGTGGTGCGCCGGAGCTGGTCGAAGGGCGATGTGCTCACTCACGCGGGATCGAACACCATGTTTTACAGCGTCATGTGGATCGCCCCGGCGGAGCGCTTCGCCGCCGTGATCGCGACCAACGTCGGGGTGAGAGGGGGCAAGGAGGCCTGTGACCAGGTCGCGGCTGCGCTCGTGACACGCTACCTTCCGCCGCAGGAGTGACCGGTTCCGGAGAGAACGGCGGCCCCTGTTCGCGCAATTGCGATCGGATCGAGATCGGGGTTCGTTGACCCATGGTTGTTCGATTCGTTTCTTCCGGAATCGCTCTCGTCCTGTTCACGCTGGTTCCGGCCGGGATGAGCGAGGGGACCGGGACACTGTCCTTCAATCGAGACATTCGCCCGATCCTGTCCGACAAGTGTTTCTTCTGCCATGGACCCGACGAGGCGGAGCGGAAGGCCGGTCTGCGTCTCGATCTGCGTGCCGAAGCGATCGACGGGGGGGCGATCGTTCCCGGTGAGGTGAAGGAAAGCGAACTCTACTGGCGCATCACATCGACCGATCGCAGCGAGGTGATGCCTCCCCCCGAGACGCACAAGAGCCTCACCCCCAGGGAAGTGGAAACCCTGGTGCGATGGATCGAGGAGGGTGCCGAGTATGAGAACCACTGGGCCTGGCAACCGGTCGAGCGTCCGGAGGCCCCGGAGTCCGGTCCCGCCGCGATCGATCATTTCGTCGACAGGGCCCTCGCGGAACTCGAGTGGGAGCGGCGGGCCGAGGCGGGGGACGTCGTGTTGGCGCGTCGCCTCTCCTTCGACCTGGTCGGCTTGCCTCCCTCGGCGGACGATTTCGCGTTCTTTCGCAAGGCGGGGATCGAACCCTACGTCGATCGTCTTCTCGCCTCGCCCCATTTCGGGGAACGGATGGCGGTGGAGTGGCTCGACGCGGTGCGCTATGCCGACACGGTCGGATATCACGGGGATCAGTCGCGCGACGCGTCGCCCTTTCGCGACTACATCATCACGGCATTCAACGACAACCTGCCCTTCGACCAGTTCACGATCGAGCAACTTGCGGGCGACCTCCTGCCCGAAGCTACCCTGCAGCAGCGCGTCGCCTCGGCCTTCAGCCGGCTCAATCCGGTGAGCAACGAGGGCGGGATCCAGGATGCCGAGTATCTCGCCAAGTACCAGGCGGAGCGCGTTCGCACCACGTCGACCGCGTGGCTCGGCAACACGCTCGCCTGCGCCGAGTGTCACGACCACAAGTACGATCCCTTCCTCGCCGAGGACTTCTATCGATTCGCCGCCTACTTCGCCGATATCCTGGAGAAAGGCGCCTACACCGGGGTGGGTTCCTACCAGGAGGACACCGCCAGATATGCACGGGACGGCCTTCACTTCGGGAAATTCGGACCGGAGTGGGAGGTGCCGACCGCCGAACAGGAGAAAGAGCTGGAAAGGCTGGCGGCGGACCTGGCGGAAGCCGAGGCCGCTTTCCGGGAAATGACTCCGGAGCGCGAGGCCGCCCTGGTGCGTTGGGCCGGGGAGCAGCGTGCCGCCGCTGCGAGTGGGGAGGCATTCGACTACGTCTACCTGGGGGAAAAGGGGGAGAAGAACGACGTGAGCGTGGGCGGTGTGAAGTTCGTCACGGCACGGACAGGTCGGGTCCGGGAGGGATCTTTCGCTCGTCTCCAGGAGTCGGATGGACTCGTGCAGCATATCGTCAATGCGACGAAGAAGCCCCTCGTGCTGGCGGAGGGCGAGACCCTCTTTGCCTGGGTCTGGCTCGATCCCGAGGATCCTCCCGAGGCGATCATGCTCCAGTTTCACCACGAGAAGACGACCTGGAATCATCGCGCGCGTTGGGGACGCGATGCGATTTCCTACGGCCGGGGCCCGGATCGTCCCGCGCATCGCCAGCTGGGAGAGCTGCCTCCGCGCGGGGAGTGGATCCGCCTCGAGGTGGCACCCGGTGACGTGGGGTTGAAACCGGGCGACCGTATCACGCAACTCGCTTTCACACAGTTCGGCGGGCGCGTCTTCTGGGACGACACCGGCGTGCATACCCGGGATGAAAAGCGTCGCTGGCAGGGAGTGCCCGAACCGGTGAAAGAGGCCCTCGCCGTGCCGGCCGGCGAGTGGAATCCGGGCCAACGAAACGCGGTGGTTGCTTACTGGCGGGACACCGCACCGGATCTCGCGCCGGAGCGGGCCGCCGTCACGTCGCTGCGGTCGCGGCGGGAGCAGGTGAAGAACGGTATGCGTACCGTACCCGCCACGATCGCGGCCCAGCGACGCGAGGTACGCGTCCTGCCGCGTGGCGACTGGATGGACAAGTCCGGTCCTGTCGTGACCCCGGCGCCTCCCCACTTTCTTCCGCCCTCCCTGCCCGACGCGGTGGGAGAGAATGCGACCCGTCTCGAACTCGCCCGGTGGATCGCGCACCGCGACAACCCGCTGACGGCGCGTACCTTCGTGAACCGGCTCTGGGCCCGGTTTTTCGGCAGCGGGATCTCGGCGGTGTTGAACGACCTCGGTTCCCAGGGCGAGTGGCCGACACATCCCGAGTTGCTCGACTGGCTCGCCGCGGAGTTCATGGAGAGCGGCTGGGACGTGAAACACATCGTGAGAACCATCGTGTTGTCGGAAACCTATCGCCAGTCCTCGGAGAGCGATCCGGCTTTGCAGGAAAAGGATCCCTACAACCGCCACCTCGCCCGCCAGTCGCAGATCCGGCTTCCGGCGGAATTCATCCGGGACAACGCCCTCGCCGTGAGTGGCCTGCTCCAACCGCGGGTCGGAGGGGCCAGTGTCCGTCCCTACCAACCGGCCGGCTACTACCAGCACCTCAATTTTCCCCGGCGCGTCTATCAGCCCGACACGGGTGAGAACCAGTATCGGCGGGGACTCTACACCCACTGGCAGCGCACGTTTCTCCACCCGTCGTTGATGGCCTTCGATGCTCCGGCTCGCGAGGAAAGCTGCATGGCCCGTGAGGAGTCGAGCACGCCCCTGCAGGCGTTGACCCTCCTGAACGATCCCTCCCACGTCGAAGCCGCCCGCGTGCTCGCCGAGAACGAGAGCTCGATCGAGGCGATGTTTCGGCGCGTGCTCTCTCGCGATCCCGAACCGGAGGAAAAGGCCGTGCTCGTGGATCTCTACGAGAAGGAAAAGACGCGTTTCCGCTACGACGAGGCGGCCGCCGATTCCCTGCTCGCGGTGGGAATGAAGAAGACTGCGGTCGAGGGCGAGGCACGTTTCGCGGCGGCCGCCCGCACCTCGGTCGCCCGGACCCTCCTCAACCTCCACGAAACCAACACCCGATTCTGACCATGAGACTTCCCGACGCGAACGACTGGAACCGGCGCACTTTTCTCGGCCACTCCCTCTCCGGTTTCGGAGGAATCGCCCTGGCCGGTCTCCTCGGGCAATCCGGTGGCAGGGCCCGGGCGGCGGCGGACCGCTACGGGCTTCCTGAAGGACGGCCGCACCTGCGGCCCAAGGTGAAGCGCGTCATCCATCTCTGCATGGCGGGCGGGCCGTCGCACCTGGAGACCTTCGACTTCAAGCCGAAACTCCGCGAACTGGACGGGCAGCCGATGCCCGGTTCCTACACCGAAGGGCAGCAACTGGCCCAGCTGCAGGGACGCGAGTTGAAGTGCCTCGGGGCCACGCATGACTTCCGCCGCTGGGGTGAATCGGGCCAGGAGATCTGCGAGATCTTTCCCCACCTCGGGGCACTCGCCGACAAGCTCGCGATCGTTCGCTCGATGTACACCGAGCAGATCAATCACGATCCGGCGCACACCTTCATGAACACCGGGTCGATCATCCCCGGTCGCCCGAGCATGGGAGCCTGGGTGAACTACGGGATCGGCAGCGAGGCGGAGGATCTGCCCGGCTTCGTCGTGCTCGTGAGCGAGGGGGGAGCCCAGGGGCAGCCCATCTCGTCGCGGCAGTGGAGCAACGGCTTCCTTCCCAGCCCCTTCCAGGGCGTGCCGTTCCAGAGCAAGGGTGATGCGGTCCACTACGTCAGGAGTCCGGCCGGAGTGACGCGCGAGGCGCAGGGCGACCTGATCGATGCGGTGACGCGACTGGATCGCCTGCGGAGCGAGCGCGTCTTCGATCCGGAGGTTGCGGGAAGGATCGCGCAGTACGAGATGGCCTTCCGGATGCAGGCTTCGGTACCCGGTCTGATGGACGTGTCCGGGGAATCGGACAAGATCCTGGAGATGTATGGATGCCAGCCCGGGGACGGGAGTTTCGCCTCCAACTGCCTCCTCGCACGGCGACTCGCCGAGAGGGGCGTGCGCTTCATCCAGCTGTACCACCGGGGGTGGGATCATCATGGGGGAATCGAGAGGGGCATTGCGACGACGGCGGGTCTCGTCGACCAGGGAGCCGCCGCCCTGATTCGGGACCTCGAGGAGCGCGGCATGCTCGATGACACGCTCATCGTATTCGGCGGGGAGTTCGGCCGGACTCCGATGGCCCAGGGCACGGGACGCGATCACCATATCAACGCCTTTTCCGTCTTTCTCTGCGGTGGCGGAATCCGGGGAGGTGTCACCCACGGCGAGACGGACGAACTCGGCTACGGCATCGTGCGCGATCCCGTTTCCGTTCACGATCTTCACGCGACCCTCCTGCATCTCCTGGGAATCGATCACGAGAGACTGACTTTCCGGTTCCAGGGGCGCGATTTTCGGCTCACCGATGTCCATGGTCATCTCGTCGAGCCCATCCTCGCCTGACGGATGTTGCGAATGTGACCGGAATTTTGCCGAGGGAACCGTTGCGGAGCCGCCGCGAGGCGTTCATGATAAGTGAACGACGCCGGGTCGTTCCGCGGAGAATGCGCGGGCTCCCGGTGTCGATCAGCACACTACCAGAACCATGAAAAGAAAACTCCACTACCTGCTTCCGATCGTCGCCGCTGCCGGCGCACTCTTCCTTTCCGCCTGCGGCGAGAAAGCCGAGGAAGACGCCGGCGAAGAGAAGGCGGCCCCGAAGGCCGAAGAAAAAGGTGAAGCCAAGGGCTGACCTCGCCCGTCGCGACCGGGTTCTTCGCGACGGTGCGTCATCTCTGGCGGACCTGAATGAGGGGCTCGAACGCGACACCGTCGGCATTCGGTGCCGGACCGAGCCGTCCACTGGCCCCCGCGGCCGGAGGGCGGCTTTCTCGTGTTCGCGGCATGGGTCGGCGCGTAGGACGGTCGTAAAGAATTCATGAGTGCGACGGCATGGGGAATCCTCGGTGCGGTGGTTGTCCTCGGATTCCTCGCCGGTCTTCCCCTGGGGCTCGCGTGGCTGCGCCGGCGGCGGCGCAGCGAGTTGATGCGCCGCCCCTTCCCCGGACCATGGGATGCCCTGCTTCGGAAAGATTTTCCCCGCTATGGTCAATTGCCGCCGGATGTCGCTCGAAAGCTGCGGGGACTGGTGCTGGTTTTTCTCGCGGAAAAGCGGTTCGAGGCATGCGGCGGTCTTCCCGGGGTGACGGACGAGATGAAGGTCCTCATCGCGGCGCAGGCCTGCCTCCTGCAGGTGGGTCGCAAGCGGAACGACTGGTATCGCGACCTGCGCTCCATCCTCGTCTACCCGGGTGCCTTTCGCGATCACGGACAGCGGATCTTCGACCTGCGGCGACACGAAGACGACGGCGTGCGTCTCGGAGAATCGTGGGAAACCGGATCGGTGATTCTCTCGTGGGAAAATGTCACGGCCGGAGCGCGCAACAGCGACGACGGCATGAATGTCGTGTTCCACGAGTTCGCGCACCAGTTGGATCATGTCGGGGGGGTGACGGATGGCGTTCCGATCCTGAAGGACCGTGGCGACTACCGGAACTGGGCGACGGTGTTCCAGCGGGAATACGACCGGTTGGTCGAGGAGGCCGACGATCCCGGCACGGACCCTCTCCTCGATCCGTACGGGGCGACCAATCCGGCGGAATTCTTCGCGGTGGCCACCGAGACCTTCTTCGAGCAGAGCGAGGACATGCGACTCGAGCACCCCGAACTCTACGAGGCGCTGCGGGAGTTCTACGGGCTCGATCCGGCCGGATGGCGATGAGCCATTTCGCCAATCGGAGACGGACCGGCCGTGCCGCGTCGACTCCGGAACCCGCCTTCCTTTTCTTGACCGTTCTCGCGTGCGCCCTCACACTGGCGCCCATGAAGAGATTTTTCGCCCTTCTCCTCGCCTCGAGCCTGGCCCTCTCCCCCGCTTTCGGTGCCGAGCGCAACGTGATCTTTTTCATCACCGACGATGAGTCGCCGACGCTCGGCTGTTACGGTGATCCCGTCGCGGTCACTCCGGCCATCGACGAGATTGCGGCGGACGGTGCGGTCTTCCTGAACGCCTTCGCGACCACCGCGAGTTGCTCGGCGAGTCGCTCGGTGGTGATGTCCGGACTGCACAATCATCTCAACGGTCAGTACGGACACCAGCACAATTACCACGGTTTCGAGTCGTGGAAGAACGTGGTCAGCTACTCGCTGCCCCGGGTGATGGCGAATGCCGGATACCGCACCGGCCACATCGGCAAGTACCACGTCGCGCCGGAGCTGGTCTTTCGCTTCGACGAATATTACAAGGCGAGCGGTCGCAACGCGGTCGAGATGGCGGAAACCGTCCGGGAGTTCGTCAGCGCCGAGAGCGAGAAGCCCTTCTTCCTCTATTTCGCCACCTCCGATCCGCACCGGGGTGGGGGCAAGGACGAGACGTCGGAACGCGAGCTGAAGCCCAACCTCTTCGGCAACAAGAAAGAGGACGGATCCTGGCCCGGGGTCGAGGAGGTGTTCTACGATCCCGCCGACGTGCCGATTCCGCATTTCCTCACCGACACGCCGGAGACGCGGGAGGAACTGGCCCAGTATTACCAGAGCGTCTCGCGTATCGATCAGGGCGTGGCCCGCCTGAAGGAGATCCTCGAGGAGGCCGGGCTCTGGGACAAGACTCTCTTCGTGTTCACCTCGGACCACGGGATGGCCTTCGCCGGGGGCAAGACGACCGTCTACGAGGGCGGATTGCGCGTTCCGTTCGTGGTGCGAAATCCCTACGAGGAGAATCGCGGGGTCGAGCACGAGGGACTCGTCAGTCACATCGATATCACGCCGAGCCTGCTCGATTTCGCCGGGGGCCTCGATCCGGAGACGAATCGTCCGAAGGATTTCGTCCAGCCGCGGGACTTCTGGAAGGACTATCCCGAGGTGCTCAAGGACAATCTCGGACCGAAGATCGCGAGCTACCATGGCAAGTCGTGGATTCCGATCCTGGGCGATCCCAAGGCCGAGCACTGGGAAACGATCTTCGCCTCCCACACCTTTCACGAGATCCAGATGTACTACCCGATGCGGGTGGTGCGGGACAAGGAATACAAGCTGATCTGGAATATCGCCCACGGCTTGCCCTATCCGTTCGCGTCCGACCTCTGGGCCGCGAGCTCTTTCCAGGCCCAATTTCGCCAGTCTCTCGACGCCCCGTATGGACAGAAATCGGTCGGCGAGTACATCAACCGGCCTCAGTTCGAGTTCTTCCACATCGCCGAGGATCCCCACGAGGCCGACAATCTTGCGACGGATCCCGCCCACGCCGCGAAACTGGCCGAATACCAGGAGAAACTGAAGGATTTCCAGCGGAAGATGAAGGATCCCTGGATCATGAAGTGGGATTACGAATAGCCGCACCACCCGGCGGGCGACGCTATCCGTGTATCGCCTCTCCCAGAACCGTGTGACGGATTCCACCGGCGAGTGTTCTGCCGAGGAAGGGGGTCACCGGTCCCCGGGTGCGGAGAGACTCCCGCGTGATCCGCGTTTCCGCCGCCGGATCGAAAACGAAGAAATCGGCTCGCTGGCCCGGCGAGACAGCCGCGCGCTCGACCCCGGCGAGCCGGCGGGGACTGTCCGAGTATTTCCGGATGAGCAGGTCCCAGCCGAAGACGTTCTTGCGAATGAAGGTGTCATAGAGCGCGAGGACGGTGGTCTCGAGTCCGCTCGCCCCGTTCGGGGCGCTTCCGAAGTCGGACGACTTCTCGAACTCGGTGTGGGGCGCGTGATCGGCAGCGATCATGTCGATGACATCGCTCAGGAGCGCATCGAGGAGGGCCTCCCGGTCGCTCTCGGGGCGAAGGGGCGGCAGAAACTTCATGCGCGTGTCATAGACGCCGACATCTTCCTCCGTGAAGACGAGATGATGGGGCGTGACGGCGCAGGTGACGCGCACGTCGTCGGCTTTCGCGTGGGCGACGGCATTGACCGCGCGTGCGGTGGTCACGCTCATGAGATGAAGTCGTGCCCCGGTGTAGTCGGCCACGCGCAGGTCGCGGTCGATCGCGATCTCCTCGCTGATCGAGGGAATGCCGGGAAGACCGAGCCGGTAGGAGACGGACCCCTCGTTCATGGCGCCTGCCTTGGTGAGGGCGGGCGTGTCGCAGCAGGACGCCACAGGCAGGTCGAAGTCCCTCGCATACTCCATCGCGCGGCGCAGCAGGTCGGGACAGGGCACGGGGCGTCCCGCATCGGACAGGAAGGGAACTCCCTGGGCGGCCATGCCCGAGTAGCCGGCCATCTCGCGTCCTTCCCGGGACTTCGTGACGCAGCCGGACTGGAGCATGGGCAGGGGCAGTCCGGTGGCGATGCGATCCATCACGCTCTTGACGAGATTCCCCGAGTCGATCGGTGGTTCGGTGTCGGCCAGCAGGACCAGTCCGGTGATTCCTCCCCGGAGGGCGGATGCGGCACAGGAGGCGAGGGTCTCGCGATGTTCGAGGCCCGGCTCGCAGGCGCGGGCGTGGACCTCGAACATGCCCGGCACGAGGACGCAGCCGCGGCAATCGATCGTCTCGGTGCCCTCGGGAGCGGAGAGATCGCGCGCCACCGCCACGATGGTTCCCTTGTCGTCGACGAGCACGTCGGCCTCACCCAGTTCGGGAGAGTCGGAGCGCGCCACCTTGCCGTGTCGGAAGAGTCTCGTCATCCCGCTGTCACTCCTTGGCGTTTTCGGGTTTCAACCAGTGGAGCACCGCCATGCGGACCGCGATGCCGTTCTCGACCTGGGCGTTGACGAGGCTCTTCTCATACTGCATCGCCTCGTCGGTGATCTCGACGCCGCGATTGACCGGGCCGGGGTGCATCAGCCAGGCGCCGAGCCGGCGGATCCGCTGGAGGCGGTCCGAGTTCACTCCATACATCCGATGGTATTCGGCGATGCCGGGGAAGAACTGTCCCTCCTGCCGCTCCAGCTGAACCCGGAGCAGGTAGATGGCATCGGGCTTCCAGTCGAATGTCTCCTCCCAGTCCGAGAGCCGGGTCATGAATCCGTGGCGTCCGCGCGGGATGAGAGATCCCGGCCCGAGCACGGCGACCTCGATGCCGAGCTTGCGAAAGAGAGTGCTGACCGAGCGTGCCACGCGTGAATGGAGGACATCTCCGACGATGACGACGCGCCGGCCCTCCAGGTCGGGGAAGACCTCGCGCAGGGTGAAGGCGTCGAGCAGGGCCTGGGTCGGGTGGGCATGGTAGCCGTCTCCGGCGTTGACGACGGAGGCGCCCGTATTGCGCGCCACGATACCGGGCACGCCCGCCGCCTGGTGACGGATGACGATGTAGTCCGACCGCATCGCCTGCAGGGTCTCGATCGTGTCGAGGAGCGACTCGCCCTTCACCATCGACGAGGTCGACACCGAAAAGTGGGTCACGTCGGCCGAGAGACGCATGGCGGCGACCTCGAACGAGGAGCTCGTCCGTGTCGAGGGCTCGTAGAAGAGGCTGAGCACCGACTTGCCTCGCAGGGTGGGAACCTTCTTCACCGATCGCTGGAAGAGGTCCTTGAAGGGCACCGCGTTGTCGAGGACATACTCGATCTCGTCGAGACCGAGGTCCTCGATGTCGAGCAGATCCTTGCGTGCCGCCAGTTCGCTCATTTCTCGGTGATCAGGAAGACCCCCTCCCGGTCGTCGTTTTCGCGGAAGCGGACCTTCACGTATTGCTCCCGGCGGGTCTCGACCGTGATTCCGGTGTAGTCCGGCTGGATGGGAAGTTCGCGGTGTCCCCGGTCGACGAGGACGGCCAGTTCGATCTTGGCGGGGCGTCCGTAGTCCATGAGACCGTCGAGTGCGGCCCGGATGGTGCGCCCCGTGAAGATGACCTCGTCGAAAAGGATGACGCGCGAACCGTCGAGGGTGAAAGGAATGTCGGAGCTTTCGAGCTTGGGAAAGTCCTGGCCGTGGTTGTCGAAGTCGTCACGGTAGAGCGAGATGTCGAGGGTTCCCATCGGGTAGTCGACACCCCACTCGCGCAACTTCGCGACGACGCGCCTGGCCAGGGTCACGCCACGCGTGTGGATGCCCACGATCGCGGCGCCGGAAGCACCGCATCGCTCGCGGATCGTGAGTGCCAACTCTTCCACTCCGGCCTGGACTCCATCGGAATCGAGGACTTCCTCGGTGGTGACGTCGGGCGTTTCGCTCATCCATGCGGCGACCGGCTGCGACGGGGCCCGGTCGTTCCGGCTAATGAGTAGCGGTTTGGAGGGGCTTGCAACGAGAAATCACGGCGGCGGATGCCGGAGGGTCGATCGAGGAGACCACCGGTGAGGGACCTCCGCTGCGCTCAAAGTTCGGGAGCCTGCCAGTCCGGGATCCCTCCGCTCGCGATCTGCTCCTCGAACCAGACGTGATAGGGGCGCGTCGGCGACATCGGGACCTCCTCGTTCACCATGAGCGGGCGGGCTTCCTTCCAGAAAGCGTCGTAGGCTCTCCTCATCTCTTCGATCACACCGGGATGTCGACCGCTGACGTCCATGGTCTGGCCGGGGTCGGTCTCCATGTCGAAGAGTTCATCGCCGACGAGCCGGAAGCGCTGATTGCGAATGGCGAAGAGCGGTCGATTCCGGGCGGAGGCATACTGGTAGTCGTTCGGTTCCTCGCCCGTGGGCCACCGGCCGCGGTGGGTGAAGAAATAGCGATCGTCCCAGGGGGTGCCGGGATCCTCGACCAGGGGAAGCAGGCTGCGGCCTTCGACCTGGCCCGGGGGAATCTCCGCTCCGGCGAGAGCGGCGAGTGTCGGCAGGATGTCGATGTGGGCCGCGATCGTTTCGATCGACACACCGGCCGCGATTTTCCCATCCCATCGCACGAAGAAAGGAACGCGCACCCCGCCCTCGTCGGCGCTGCCCTTCAAGCCCTTCATCCCGGCGTTGAAGGGGAACATTCCGGATCCGTTCTCACCGGTTCCGAGCGCCTTCCCGGCGCGTCCCGAGCCGCCCCCGGTCATCCCGTTGTCGGACATGAAGATGACGACGGTGTCCTCCATCAGGTCCCACTCGCTCAGCTTGCCGAGCAGGAGGCCGACGTTCTCGTCGATGTTCTCGATCATGCCGTAGAAGCCCGCGGTCTTCTCCTCGAAACCGAAGTCGGTGAAGCGTTTCGTGTTCTCCGGTGGTGCGATGAAGGGGCCGTGGGGCGCGTTCGTCGTGATGTAGGCGAAGAACGGAGCCTCCTTCTCGGCGGCGTCCCGGATCCATCCGAGTCCGGCCCGGAAGAAGATGTCCGTGCAGAAGCCCTTCGTCTTTACGAAGGAACCGTTGTGCCGTATGACCGGGTCGAAATACTTGTTGTCGGGAGCATCGGCACAGGAGCAGTCGTAGGCCTGGCCGATTCCCCCGGCTCCGTGGATGAAGACCTCGTCGAAGCCGCGATTCTCCGGCTGGTACTTTTCCTCGTCGCCGAGGTGCCACTTGCCGAAAATACCCGTGGTGTAGCCCGCCGCCTTCAACACCTGGGGTAGAGTGGTGCCGCCGAGTGCCATGCGCTCCCGCTCCAGGATCGTGTGGGTCACGCCGTTCTTGAGGGGATGCCGGCCCGTCATCAACGCGGCGCGGGTCGGGGAACAGGTCGGACTGACGAGAAACCGGTCGAAGCGTGTCGATGTGTCGTGCAGCATGTCGAGGTGAGGGGTGCGGATCCAGGGATGACCGTGGCGACCGACCGGGCCGTAGCCCTGATCGTCGGTGATGATGAGCACGACGTTCGGCCTCGACCCGGTGAGCGGAGAGTCGGCGTGCACCCCGGTGGAGATCAGTCCCAGGGTGAGAAGGAGGGTGAGAAAGCGGATCATGGCGCGAGACTAGCGAAAGCCCTCCCACCCTCGCAAGATCGGGGTGCTTCCTTTTTGCGTCCGCACCCTGTCAACGGTTCGCGACTTCCCTGGCGCCGGTTTCCGCTCCGTCCCAGATCCAGCGGATCACGGTGAGGGTCTCCTCGGGAGTGAGGGACTCCTTGCCGCTCGGCGGCATGACGTAGTCGTCCTCTTCGGGAAGCGTGATCAGTTCGACGAGGTAGCTTTCGAGGGGGCGTCCGGGAACAATGGGATCGATCTCGCTCTCGCCAGCGGCGAAGAGCCCCTCGATCGTGTCCATTCGATAGTCGGCCTTCTGTTTCTCGGTGCCGTGGCACGAGAAGCACTTCTCCTCGAAGATGGGGCGAATCGTGTCGGCGTAGTATCCTTCCCCCGTTTCCCGCTCGCCTGATTCCGCGACGGCGTCCTCTCCAAAGACCGTCTCGACCAGCTTGGCTTCGGTTTCCTCGGCCCACGTGCGGACCCATTCGGGAGCGTTCTCGAAGAGATATTTCGAACCGTGGGTGAGATTGCCGCCGTAATGCCCGGCGAATCCGAGAAGGCCGAGGCCGATGAAGAGTCCGAATCGATAGAAGCCCGCGGCAAAGAGGCGACGCTTTTCCTTCGGGAAAGCGAAGAGGTGCACGATCGCGAGGACCACGATCAACACCGTCACCACGATTCCCGACCACTGGTGCAGGGTCAGGGTCGTTTTCTCGTATCCTCCACCCGAGGCCCGGAAGATCCCGAAAGCGGACGAGGCGATCGCACTGAGGGCGCCGGCCCAGAGGACGATGCCGATGCCGCGGCGCAGGGACCGGCCCCGGTCGAAGAAGGCATAGATCTCGAGCAGCAGCGCGATGGTGATGAATCCGATCGGGAGATGCAGGACCACGCTGTGGAAAGGGGCGAGGAAGGCGCGCCAGCTGAAGGAATCCGCGCCTCCCGCAGCGCTCTCCGCCGCCCACACCGAGGTGGCGGGTGCGAGGAGGAGGGCCAGGAGCACGAGGGGGAGGGAAAGAGCCAGGGAGCGGTTCCGGAATTCCATACTCAAGAGGGTCACCGCCCCATTTCACTGTCAAGGGGAGGGCACGGCGCGAAAAGGGTGGGATAGGGGCAGGATATCATCACGGCGCGGGAGTCGCTTTCTTCGCGGATGGGTGTTGTTCCTCCGCCTTCCAGATTGGCGATCCCCGGTAGACTTCCCCGATCGGGTAGCGTGAATCGGGCTCGACGGCCGAATCCAACACGGCGGTGAGCCTCTGCACGATGTCGGGATGGTCCGCGGCGAGATCGCGTGTTTCCCCGATGTCGCGGGAGAGATCATAGAGCCTAACCCGTCCCTCCTCGCGGCCGAGACGGATTCCCTTCCAGTCTCCGATCCGCACCGCCTGGTCATAGAAGCGGCGACAGTGCCCATAGTCCCAGTAGAGGAAGTCGCGTTCCGTCGTGAGGGGTTCGGCGCGAAGGGTGGGCACGATCGAGATGCCGTCGATGCCGCCGGGAGCCGGGGCGTCGGCCAATTCGGCGAAGGTGGGGACCAGATCCTCGAAAGCGATGACGGTGTCGTTCACCGAACCGGGCGGGATCACCCCGGACCATCGGGCGAGAAAGGGGACCCGGATTCCCCCCTCGGTCAGGTCGCGCTTGAATCCGCGCAAGGGCCCGTTCGTGTCGAACGCCTCCCAGGTGGTGGCGTGCCCGCCGTTGTCGCTGCTGAACAGGACGAGAGTCTCGCGGTCGAGGCCGCACTCCTCGAGGACGGCGAGCAGCCGGCCCACGTCGCGATCGATGCGGTCGACCATGGCGGCGTACTTCTTCGCTTTCTCGGGCCAGGGTCTCCCGGCATAGGGATCGGTGGAGGGAACCGCGAGGCCGTCCGGATCCTCGGAGCGCGACGAGAAATGCGGGAGGGTCCACGCGACGAATAGGAAAAACGGCACGTCGGAGCGCGACACCGAATCCCGAAGGAAGGAAATCGCCCGGCCGGTGAGCAGGTCGTGACTGTAGTGCTCGCGCAGGACGGGGTTGCCGGGAAGCTTCATTCGTCCCTCGTCGTCGTCGAGGTATTCCGTCCAGTAGTAGTGGGCGTGGTCCTGGTTCAAGTAGCCGAACCAGTGATCGAATCCCTGGTTGGTGGCGCGTCCTTCCGTACCCGCGTCGCCCAGCGACCACTTTCCGACACCGGCGGTGTGGTAACCCGCCTCCTGCAACATCTCGGCCAGCGTGACATCCTCGTCGACGAGGTAGGTGGGGTAGTGCGGAACATTGTCACGGGCCGCGGTTCGCCCGCCGTGACGTCCGGTCATGAGGACGCTTCGCGAGGAGGCGCAGACCGGACCGCCGGCGTAGGCCTGGGTGAAGCGCATTCCCTCCCCGGCCAGGCTGTCGAGGTGAGGCGTTGCGATTCGTTCCTGGCCGTAGGAGCCGAGGTCCCCGTAGCCGAGATCATCGGCGAGGAGGAAAACGATGTTGGGCGGTTCGGCCTGCAGCGGTTGGTGGGGGGCGAGCAGACCGAGGAGGAAAAAGGCGGCGACGATTCGGGGCAGGTGGGTCATGTCAGGGCGTTCGCGGGGGTGGGGCGGGAGCGGCCGTTTGCCACTGCTCGAGGAGTTCGCGCACCACGGGCTCCCGGTTTCCGGCCAGATTGACCTGTTCGCCCGGATCATTCCCGAGGTGGTAAAGCTGCGTGCCTCCGCCGGAGCGGGGAACGATCAGTTTCCAGGGGCCGCTCCGAAACGCGTAGTGGCTCCGCGTTCGCCACGAAAGGGCTCTCTCCTCGACGGGGTGACGATGAAAGAGATGGGGGCCGAGGTCGATCCCGTCGACGGCATCGGCTTCCCACGACGCTCCCGCCAGACTCGCGAGGGTGGGGAAAATGTCATTCGAATGAACGAGCGTGTCGCTCCGGCCCGGTGCGATCCGGCCCGGCCAGCTCACGACCAGGGGAACCCGGTGTCCTCCCTCGTAGACCTCCGTCTTCTGCCCTCGCCAGGGTCCATTGTGAGAAATGTTTCGAAAGTTCTTTCCGTAGGTCAGGTAGCCTCCGTTGTCCGAGGTGAAGATGACGAGCGTGTTCTCTTCCAGGCCGAGTTCGCGCAGGATCGAGACGATGCGGCCCACGCTCTCATCGAGGGACTCGACCATGGCTTTCACGTGGGGAGAGACATTCCCCGGGTCCGGAATGATCCCCCACTTGTCGTCGTGCCAGGACTTTCCGGGTGTTCGTTGCGCGGGGTCGTCCGGCCCCTGCCAGGGGAAGTGGATCGCGAGATGCGGCAGGTAGAGAAAAAAGGGCCGCTCGCGATGCGTCTCGATGAAGGTGACGGCATGGTCCGTGAGCAGGCTGGTCGTGTAGCCCTCTTCGATCACGGGCTTTTCGCCGTCCCACCAGTCACGATGGCCCGATCGGTCGACCCGGGTGTGAAAATCACCGTCACCGGAGAGGAGTCCGCGAAAGACGTCGAAGCCCTGGTGCGTGGGAAGCAGCGGCGACTCGTAACCGAGGTGCCACTTGCCGAA
>Ga0180430_10000486_pt1 | contig 42909 bp, 23 predicted proteins | sample SS_ome_9_FD_132999 | JGI IMG/M metagenome (GOLD analysis project Ga0180430, IMG submission 132999) | Hypersaline lake sediment archaeal communities from the Salton Sea, California, USA - SS_1_S_2 metaG | ecosystem: Environmental > Aquatic > Non-marine Saline and Alkaline > Hypersaline >...
AAGGGCCCTATCTGCCGAACTGCCTGATAGCCTCCAACATGGCCAGCACATTTTCCAGAGGAACATTGGCCTGCATGTTGTGAACGGTATTGAAGACAAATCCGCCACCCGGAGCCAGTATTTCGCACTGCCTCAAGACATGAGTCCTCACCTCTTCCGGAGAAGCAAAAGGCAGTACTTTCTGAGTATCGACACCACCACCCCAGAACACCAGTCGATCCCCGTATTTTTCTTTCAGATGCACCGGATCCATCCCGGCTGCATTGATCTGTATCGGGTTGATAATATTAAAGCCCGAAGAGATAAAACTTTCCATGAAGGGTTCCACTGCCCCACAGCTGTGCTTGAAGGTCTTCCAGGATGTATGCTCATGAATCCAGTTATTGATCTTTCTGTAGTAAGGCGCATAGAGAGATTCATAGGTATCCAGGTCGCAGAAAGAAGAGTCCTGGGTGCCAAAATCAGTGCCGCAGATATAGGCTACATCCACCTGGTCACCGGCAATATCTCTGATCTTAGCCAGGTTCAGGAGAGCTACATCGGTCTGTTTTTCAAAGATATAATGAAGGTAGTCGGGTCGCATCAGCGTGGCCATATACCAGTCGGCAACATCCCGGATTCCTTTGGGGGCCTTAAGGTTAAGTCCCGGGACCAGGGCAATGTCCCCGATGCCGGTACCACCAAAATTGGCCACAACACCCTTTCCTTTCTGAGCCGCTCCAGGGATAATGTCCTTCCAGTAGTCAAGGTCGGAATCGCTGATGGGTGCAAATTCCTCCACATTATCCTCCGGACTGAGTTTGCTTTCATCCAGCGGCCCCTGGCGGTTGACCGCATCAAAGAAATAGGCTGCCTTGGGCATCTTGGCACTGGGAGCGACTGAGCCATCCCCCTGGGGATGCATCAGGGTATCCCCATTCCCGTCCACTGAAACCGTAAAGGAGCCGGGCACCAGCACCACCTGGCCCCATGGCGTGAGCCACTCCTTCCAATCTTTCATGGGATTACCGAACATATCCGATGAGGGGGAGATGCCAATCACATCCACCCCCATGGCCTCCTGCAGGTCCTCCTCCACCTCACCCAGCATCTGAAAAGGTTCGCTGATTCTTACTGCTTTCTTATCCAGGCCAAAATGGTCTCTTAACTTCTCCACGAGCAGACAATGAATTCCGGTAACCGGACTGGCCCCAAAGTCCACCACCATGCGGTCGGGCTGTTGATGATTCAATGTCTTCTGCAGGTTCTCTCTTGAATTGCTCATAGGTATTTAGTATTTGTGCTTTTGAAAAACAGTAGCGCTTAATGCTTCCTGGTTACGGAGATCAGGTTTCGATCGCGCAGTTCCTGCAAGCCGTTTTCCCATTTTCCACCTGAGGCCCACATGTAATAGGAGAAATAGCTGATGGTCCTCCTTTGTATATGCAGCCAGGGCTGGAATTCAACATAATAATGGTGGGCATCCCTGTTTCTGGGATGGTTCATCCACATATGCAGGAAGATGGGCCGGTCAACCGGATAGGCCCCCACGAAAGAAACATCTTCCTTGGTATCATAGCCGGCGTTCCAACCTTCCTGTTGCTGAATCGCTTTTCCATAATACTTTTCCGGCATCATACGGTACTCCTCCAGTCCTCCGATCTCGTTTGAAACAAATACATCCTCGGTCCAGTGTTTCTCTCCCAGTTCCAGTATGGGCTGCGGGCCCAGCATATTGGTCTCCGGGTAGTTCTGGAAATCCATGGCAAAGCGCACCTCCACCAGCGGGGTATTCCCGTAGAGGGTAAAGATCTTCTCCATGCGGTTACCAAAATAATTGTACCACATTTTCACCTGAACAAAACTCCCTTCGCTCCGGGTGATCGAGGCATGATAGTTCTGGTGGGTCTCCAGGCTGGCCTGTCCCAGGAAATCCTCAAAGCCTCCAAAGGGATAGAACCCACGTTTGCGGAAGGGTCTGCGGTCATCCACAGGCTTGTCAGGCCACAATTTAAAAAATACATTATCATTACGACTCTTTACGAAGTATTCGATCATCCTGGCACCAGTGGTAATCAGGGTAACCCTGACACTGTCATTCTCCATGACGTATTCCATGATCCCGTCATCGTTCAGATCCACCTCGGTGATGGTGGGCTTCCCTTCTGCTTTGCCCACACCCAGCTGTGAAATGTTCTCCATACCCAGAGCCCTTACTTTCACAGTGTAATTACCCGGGCGAACATCCAGCTCAAAATACTGCTCCTGGAAAGAACCCGGAGCGGCCACATAGTTCAGGGTCTCCTTGTATTTAGCTTTGGTTTTCCCAACAGGGATTACTTGAATCTCCACGGGAAAGCTGGATTGCTCAGTGAAATTGTGTACCGATACCGGAAACTGCACCTTCGGGGCATGTCCGTACTGCACCTGGTGAACCGAAATTGCAGGAGGCAGCTCCAGCATGGCCATGGTGCGTTGTGTAATTTTCTCTGCTTTGAAAGCAACACCCAGGGCATTGGCACGGCCCAGAGCCTCTTTCCCGGGCTGCAATCTGACACTGACCACCCTGGCACTGTTCATTGGAATATCCAGAGGGACCACCAGGGGATCGTCCGTGCTCACCTGGCCGGGAAGGGTGATTTCCACATCCCCATAGAGGGTCTTATTCTGGAAGTTCCGAACGGTGACCTGCAGGGTATTCCCACTGACTTCAGCATTCAGATCAATCCTGTCGATAAAATACTCCTCCAGGAACATCCTGTCAAGCAACAGCATCTGAAGCGGATTCCTGAATGAGGCCGGTCCAATCATCTTGCCCAAAGCCAACACGCCGGTGGCACGCCGGTCCATGATGGCCTCCCACATGGATTCCCGGGTAAGGGTTTCTCCCTTCTTAAGGAATAAGAGCATGCTGTTCAGGGCATGTCCCTGCAGGCTTCCTGTGTGTAAAATAAAGGGGACTTCCTCTGCATCAATTTGCTCCTTGTTCCCTTCGGTGGCCAGGTAGCCATCATATTCCAGGCCAAGGGAATCGGCATACTCATCATATACCGGGCGAAAAACATATCCCTTATGGTCGCGTGCATATTTCATCGTGATCTCCTGGGTAAACAGTTGTTGCACCTGCAGGTCATCGTAATCACTGCAGCCATAAATGGGAGAATGACCCACATCGGTCACCACCTTTGATTCAATCTCATCCATCCAGCCTGCCAGGTCATCCTTCAGCATGAAATCCATGTATCCGTCAAAAACGAACCAGGTGCTTCCTTCATTCAGTCCGGTTCCGATTACCTCCAGGGGGTGCCCCTTGGTACAGGTTACACTATTCTGTAAGGTCTTAGCACCGAACCACCCCTTGTGGAAGTCATAGGCATCCACCAAATTCAGTGTAGACTCAATGAGCTTCCTGGCAGCATCACGGATTTCCGCATCTGCACTGCTTACTATATATAAGGTGTGACCGTGTTTTTCCAGCGTAAACAGATCCACTCTTTGCAGGTATGGAGCTCCATATTGATAACTGCCCAGGGATCGCGGCCATTCCCAGTCTTCAGGAAGTAAAGCCGTCACCTTCTTTCCGCTTTCCGTTCCCGGATCCAGGTAGACCAGTACATCGCCTTCCGAAAGTGCATCCTTAAGTGCATCGAGTTCCGTTAGTTCCAGAGTCGTATACTGACTGCCAAGCAAGCCATTCATAAAGCCCTCCTCCATTAGCAAACCAGGCAGGCCCAGGTCGTCGGCTATATCCACCTTGCTTTGAAGAAAAGTCTGTTCCACATCCATGCGCGATACTTTAAAGAGGTTCCCGTAGCGGTACCATTCATCATAAGAGTTTTGCCAGTGATTGGTGTAGCCGTTGAACTGATGCGCTGTTCTTATCGCTTGTTGTCCCTGTACCATCGGGGAAAAGCATAAAGCAAGCAGTCCGGTAATAGCAACTATTGCGTACGAAAATTTCTGCATGGGTGTCTTCATCTTAATTTATTTAGGAAAATTTTAACTTATGTTTAACGATTATCCTACCAAAGGTATTTTTTTGTGGGTGATTTTGAAAACTATAAAAAAAAAATCATTCTATATTAAACCCAGGCTTTATGCCCCCTCCTGTAAGTGGCCCCTGGCAAGCAGACATCTGTGAATATGGGAATGTGCCTGGCGGAACATGAAATATAATGATTTGGTTATCTTAATTTTACATTTCTTTTCCTGTATGGTGGTGCTGCCAGAGCCCGGATGGGGGAATCCCAGGCTGACCAAAGCTATTCCATGACAGATCCCCGATCGAAAAAACAAAAACACTTTCCCATAAAACTTAAATGCTTGCACAGTAAAAATTTTCTTTGTAAGTTTCCTCTGCTAACTAAAACTGTTTCGTCAACTGTACTGGAGCTTCCTATTGCAATGGACAAGAACACTCCCACCATACATCCAATGTTATTATTTCTAACAAGCATAATATATTTCCTTATTAAACATTTAAAACTAAACTACTAACAATGGGAATTAATCTATTTATTTTTCCGCTAAAATGGTTCGGCAGGACTCTGCTTTTAGGAACCATGATGGTGCTCATTTCGAGTACTGCTTTGTTCGCCCAGCGAACTATCACGGGTACGGTGACCAGCAGTGAAGATGGTCTGACCTTACCTGGTGTAAACGTAATTGTACAGGGTACCGCCACAGGTAGTATTACGACTGCCGATGGTACTTATTCTGTGGAAGTTCCGGAGGGAGATGTCTCACTTCAATTCTCCTATATCGGATACATGATCAAAGTAGTCCCCGTGGGGAATGCCACGGTGATTGATGTGGTCCTGGACCCTTCCGCCTTTGAGATGGATGAGGTGGTGGTCACCGCCCTGGGTATACAGCGACAGGAGAAAACCCTGACCTATGCTCAGCAAACTGTCGATGCAGATGAACTGACCAAAACCAGGGACATTAACTTTATGAACAGCCTTAACGGTAAAGCGGCCGGTGTAGAGATCAAGAAGAATGCATCAGGTCCGGGTGGTTCCACACGTATCGTACTGAGGGGAACAAAATCCCTGACCGGCGACAGCGAGCCACTCTTTGTGATCGACGGTATTCCCATGGCCAACAACAAGCCTTCCAATCCAGGCATGTGGGGCGGTTGGGACGGAGGCGACGGCCTGTCACAGCTTAACCAGGAAGATATTGAAAGCGTGACCATCCTGAAAGGATCCAATGCTGCTGCTCTTTATGGCAGCCAGGGAGCCAACGGGGTCGTGCTGATTACTACCAAGAGTGGTACGGAAAGTGCTGCGAAGGTGAGTATCAACTCTGGCATCTCCTTTGATAACCCCATGGTGATGCCCGAACTTCAGTTTGACTACGGTGCTGCAGAAGGATCCGAGCAGAGCTGGGACTACGAGTCGGGAAATTACGATGACACCTTTGTGAAGGACTTTTTCCAGACAGGTTACAGTCTGATAAACTCCATTTCTGTTTCCGGCGGAAGTAACAGAACCCAGGCCTACTTCTCCTATGGTAACACAACCGCTCACGGTATCGTTCCAACGAACAAGTACCATAAGAACAATGTGACTTTCAAGCAGTCAACCAAACTGGCCAAGGACAAAGTGACTGTCAGCTCCAATATCCTGCTGACCGAAGAGAAGGCCGAGAACAGGATGCCTGCAGGCTACTACCTGAACCCGGTTCTGAATGTTTACCAGTTCCCAAGGCAAATGGATTTCGACGACTACTATGAGAATTACGAATACTTCGATGAAAGCAGGAACCTTTATCTGCAGAACGTATATACCAATAACCACTTCATATCGAATCCCGCCTGGATCCTGAATAATGAGCCCAGGGAAGACAAGACCAAACGTGCAATTGCAAGTTTGTCAGTCGCTTGGGACATTAGCGAGAAGGTGAAGTTTGCTGTGAGGGGAAATGCTGATTTATCCCTGAAAACATTCGAACAGCAGCATGCCGCAGGCTCCAACCAGACCAACGTGCATGCCAATGGCGCCTGGGATTACCGCGACTACACGGATGAACTGTATTACAGTGATGCGATTTTGACTTACAACGACAACTTTGGCGATGTAAGCCTGAATATCCTTGGGGGTGCCAGCTACCAGAATACCCTTTATGGAAATGGTGTAAGGGTGAATACGGGTTCCAACGGACTGATTTACCCCAATGAGTATATGTTCCAGAACGTACCGGATAATGTCCTGATTGAATCCACAGTTGACGCCAGTAATGGTAGGAAGGTGAAGCAGGCTTTATTTGCCAATGCCACTGTTGGATTTAAGGAAATGGTTTTCCTTGATCTGAGCGCTAGGAACGACTGGGCCTCTACTCTGGCTCTCACCGGAAACCAGTCCTATTTCTATCCTGCTGCGGGTCTGACCTTCCTGATCCACAATATGTTCACCATGCCCGAGGTTATATCCTTTGCCAAATTGAGGGGTTCCTATACCTATGTGGGCAACGAGGTACCATTCAACAGGATCAATCCTCAGAACACCATTAATGCTGGGGGCGGTATTAACAGGAATACCCAGACTCCTTTTACGAACCTGAAGCCTGAATTGATCACAAGTATGGAGATCGGTGCCGACGTAAGGTTCTTTACCGGCAGACTGGGTCTTGATGTGACTTACTACAACATCACTTCCAACGATCAGTTCCTTGAACTTTCAGCCCCATCGGGTTCAGGTTATACCACCTATTTTGTAAATGCGGGTGAGATTGTGAATAAAGGATGGGAAGTTACCCTGAATGCCATCCCGGTACAAAACAGCGAATGGCAATGGAACACTGCCCTTAACTTTTCCAAGAACACCAACGTTGTAAATGAAATTCACCCGGATATTGAAACCATCAGTATGGGAAGCTCGGAGAGTGTAGCGATCCGTTTCCAGGCCGGTGGATCCATGGGTGATTTATATACCTCAGCCTTCCTGCGTGAAAATTTTGATGAGAATGCTGCAGAAGGAGAGCAGTATAGCGGAAGAATTGTCGTAGGTGACGATGGAACTCCAAGAAAAACACAGGACTTCCAGTATATGGGCAACGTTGAACCTGCCTGGAGTATGGGCTGGAACAACAATATGGCCTGGAAAAACTTCACTCTGAGCTTCCTGATCAACATGAAAATGGGAGGCGTTGTTGTGAGTCAGACCGAAGCCATGCTGGATGGTTATGGTGTCTCAAAGAGAACCGGAGATGCACGTGATGCAGGATATGTGGAAGTAGATGCTGTAAACGAGAACGATGGATCAGCGGTTACACAGGTAGATCCAAAAATCTGGTACCTGCAAACGGGTGACAGGAATGGTATCATGGAATACTATGTATATGACCGTACAAACATCCGCCTGGCCCAGTTGTCGCTCGGCTATACTTTTAACTTTGAGTCTCCGGCAATCGAAAACCTGACTCTTTCACTGTTCGGACGTAACTTATTCTTCTTCTATAAGGATGCACCGTTCGATCCGGATCTGGTCATGAGTACCAACAGGAATAACCAGGGGTTGGATAACTTCAATCTGCCAACCACGAGGTCGATTGGACTTAATCTTAACATAAACTTTTAATATAGAGAATGATGAAAAAGATCTTTTTTATTATAACCGTCGCGGTATTTGCACTATTCTTTAGTGCCTGTACTGAGAACTTTGAGGAGCTCAACACAAATCCGTATCAGATTTCGGATGAGTCTCTTGAACAGGACTTTAACCACGTAGGGTCCTACTTCATTACCCTGTGGTCCGGTCACTGGTTTACTGCCATTATCGGGCATCAAACCATGCATAACCTGAGTAATACCTCCTGGGTACGTCAGCTTGGCTGTCCCACTCCCTTTGTCGGAGGTGTAAACAACACCACCTATTACATGAGATGGGCCCCTTACTGGAACCGGATCTACGGCAGCGTCATGGCTCCTGCACGTCAGGTGAAGCAAGTAGCCGATGAAGGAGGATACGATGTATTTTCCCAGTGGGCCACCCTGGTAATGATCAGTGGTGCACACCGTCTGTCTGCTTATTACGGTCCGATTATCTATACCGATTATGGTTCCTCTGACCCCGATGTATATTACGACTCGGAAGAGACCCTGTATAACACCTGGTTTGCCGAACTGGATCAAATCGTTTCTACCTTCGGTGCCAATCTGGACTATGCGGGTATGTCGAAATTCGATGAAGTCTACGGAGGAGACGTGAGCATGTGGCTCAAGTATGCCAACAGCCTGAGGCTCAGACTGGCCATGCGCATCTCTAAGGTAGCTCCAGCTCTGGCTCAGGCTGAGGCTGAGAAAGCCATGAGCAATGCCGGTGGATTGATCATGACCAATGCCGAGAACATGATGCTGTCCCTTCAGGGAAATATCTTCGGACCTGCTACCTGTTGCTTCGCATGGGATGACACTCGTATGAGTGCTTCCATGGAATCGATCCTGGTAGGCTATGAAGACAACCGGATTCATTCCTATTTCGCTCCAGTGGCTGATGCCAGCCTGGTGGCTGACCATCCCGACTGGCCCTATAAGGGAATTCGCGTTGGGGCCCTGCTGGTGGAAAAATCAGATCATACTGTGTATTCAACCTTAAACACTGATTTCAATGATGCCGGCAAGGTAACCCACCGTGCCCTGTTTACAGCCCAGGAAACTCATTTCCTATTGGCTGAAGCTGCATTGCGTGGGTGGACAGGTGTACCCGGAACCGCACAGTCCCATTATGAAGAGGGTATTAAAATGTCCTTCGAAGAGTGGGGAGCCGGAGGAGCTGATGCTTATATTCTGGATGACACCAAAGTTCCTCTGGATTATGATGATGTGGTTTATGAAGGCGATATTAACGATTTCGTAAGCCGGATCACCGTAACCGTAGCCTGGGACGACGCTGCCGACAATGAGGTGAAGCTGGAGAAGATCATGACCCAGAAGTGGATTGCTGCACAGCATAATTCCATTGAGGCCTGGGTGGATCACCGCAGAACAGGTTATCCGAAACTTCCTTACAACTATAAGAACGACAGTAGTTCTGATCATGGAGTTATTGACGACGACGATTTCCTTAAAAGAGTACCCATTTTCTTTGGAAATAGTGAGCAGGTCAATAATCCTGACGGATATGCTGACGCGGTAACCAAACTGGGAGGACCAGACCTGATCAGCACCCGTCTGTGGTGGGATACAGGAGCAGCTAACTTCTAGTCTGTAGAGAACATCATTCTTGATTAAGGAGGATGCCTTTGGTGGCATCCTCCTTTTTCTATGGAAAAATTTCTATCTTTCAGTTCAACTCGTTTTTGATGCATGTATAGACCCTCCGGATATATTCTCTGCTTGCTGATAGTTTCGCTCCTTTTGTCCTGCCAGCCTGAAGAGCAGCAATTCACCCTGCTCTCGCACAAGAGAACAGGGATCGCTTTCAGAAATCCAATCAAGGAGTTCCCCGATTTTAATTCCATGGGCTACAACTACATGTTTAACGGGGCCGGGGTGGCGGCGGGTGATATCAATAATGACAACCTGATTGACCTCTTTTTTACAGGGAACTTTGTGGGCAACCGGCTCTACCTCAATAAAGGGAATTTCAGGTTTGAGGATATTAGCGAGGAGGCCGGAATTTCAGGCTTTGATACCTGGAGCAATGGCGTGACCATGGCCGATGTGAACGGAGATGGTTTTCTGGATATATATGTGGCCAATTCCACTGATCGAAGGCAGCGGTTCCGGAAGAACTACCTCTTTATGAATAACGGGGACCTCACCTTTAGCGAGCAGGCTGATGATTATGCAGTTGCAGATCATGCCTATTCCACACACAGCGCATTTCTGGATTACGATAAGGACGGGGACCTGGACCTGTTTTCACTGAACCACTCTGTGGACGAGTTTGCCCTGTTTTCCGAGGATTTCCTTGGAATCAGGAATGGCCGGGAACCGTGGTATGGACAGAAACTATATCAAAACGACGGCTCCAGATTTACCGAGGTCACCAAAAGTGCCGGAATCTACAACAGCGCCCTGAATTTCGGACTGGGTGTGGCGGTGGCAGATTTCAATGGCGATCACTGGCCCGATATCTATGTCTGCAATGATTATTACGAGAAGGATTATTTCTATATCAATCAAAAGGATGGCACCTTCAGAGAATGCATGGAAGAGTATTTTCGCTATATATCTCTCTCTTCCATGGGTTGCGATGCAGCTGATATCAATAACGACGGCCACATCGATCTCTTTACCCTGGATATGCTGCCCGAAGATCATTACGAACAGAAACTGGTGGAGGGCCCTGATAATTACGAACGCTTATCCATCCGGGAAAAAGTTGGATTTTACTACCAGACCACGAGGAATATGCTGCAGCTGAATTGCGAGGGCACCCATTTTACCGAAATCGGACAATATGCAGGCCCCTATGCCACCAACTGGAGCTGGTCTCCCCTGCTATGCGATTTTGATCAGGATGGATTCAAGGACCTCTTTATCTCCAATGGCTACGGGAAAAACGTAACCCATATGGATGTCCTCGATTTGAATGTGGAGGAGACGCTCAAACGCCGCGAAGGAAAACCGGCCATGGATATCATGGACTTCCTGGCCCTGATCCCGGAAACGGAGCTGAGTAATTACATGTATAAAAACCAGGGGGACCTCACCTTTACATATGAGGGAGCAGACTGGGGCTTTACCCATCCCACCCTGTCAAACGGGGCCACCTATGCGGACCTGGATAATGACGGGGACATGGATCTGGTAATCAGCAATGTGAATGATTATGCCCATGTATACAGAAACAACGCGGAAAGCCTCAATGCCAATCATTACCTGAAAATCAAATTGGACGGAAGCGGCAAAAACACCAGGGGGATTGGTGCACGGATCGATTTGTACTGTGGAGATCAGCTTTATACCCAGGAAGCCTATCCGTCCAGGGGATATATGTCCTCGGTGGACCACAACCTGGTATTCGGGCTGGGAACGGCCTCGGTCATTGACCGGCTTGTCATCACCTGGCCCGACCTGAGAAGCCAGACCCTCCATAATATAGAAGCGGACCAGACGATTACGCTGCACAACGAAAATGCCATTTTCGAGGAACAATCGCCCGCACCCGAACCCCAAAGGCTGTTTAGCTTGCTGGATGATCCCCTGCCCCTTCATTTCCGGCACAAAGAGAACAACTATAACGACTTCATCAAACAGATCCTGCTGCCCTGGAAACTATCCACCCAGGGACCGCGCATGACAAGCGGGGATGTGAATGGCGACGGACTGGACGACCTGTTTATCGGCGGCGCCAAAGGATCTCCCGGACAGTTATTCATACAGAATAAGGGGGGCACGCTGGATCCCAGAGAACTTGCATGTTTTGAGTTGGATCGGGAGAGTGAAGACCTGGACGTCTTATTCGTGGATGTGGATGGGGATCAGGACCAGGACTTGTATGTGGTGAGCGGTGGAAACGAATTTACTCCCGGAGCGGCAGCACTGCAGGACCGTCTTTATCTGAATTCGGGCCAGGGTCATTTTGTTAAAGCAAGGGAGTATCTGCCTGCATCGCTTAGCAGCGGTTCCTGCGTGAAAGCAACAGATATGGACGGCGATGGGGATCTGGATCTCTTTGTGGGAGGAAGGCTTACCCCTGGGAGCTATCCACTTGCACCCAGAAGCTACCTGCTCGAAAACGACGGAACAGGCAGGTTCCGGGATGTGACCGAAACTTATAATCCGGCCCTACTCAGACCCGGGATGGTCACCGATGCCCTTTGGACGGACTTTAACGGGGATGAGTTACCCGACCTGATCCTGGTGGGTGAATGGATGGCTGTCCGGCTCTTTAAGAACACCGGGACAGGCTTTGAGGAGCTGGAGGGACAGGAATGGATGGATCGGTCGGAAGGCTGGTGGAACACCATTGGATCGGGCGACTTTGACGGGGATGGGGATACCGACTATGTGCTGGGCAATACCGGAAAGAACTTCCAGATAAAACCCACCATGGAGGAACCGGCTACCATATATACCTCAGATTTTGATAAAGATGGCAGCCTGGATGGGGTTATGTGCTACTATATAAAGGGCCAGAACGCTCCGCTCTACTCAAAACTGGATCTGGAATCCCAGCTTCCTGTCATTGGTAAGATGTATCCCGATCACCAGTCCTTTGCCAGGCAAACCATTACTGATATTTTCCCTCCGGAGGTGCTTGCCGATGCCAGCATCCTAAAAGTTACAAATCCAGGATCCTCTTACCTTGAAAACCTGGGAAATAATCAGTTCCGTCTGTCGGATCTGCCGGTGGCCGCCCAGCTGTCGCCCATTTACAGCATTTTTCCGGATGATTATAATGGCGATGGGCACCTGGACCTGATTCTTGCCGGGAATTTCTACGGCTCCAGGTTGAAATTCGGTCACCTCGATGCAAACCGTGGACTTGTATTGCTGGGGAAGGGGGACGGAAGTTTTGAATCTGTACCCACCAGTGAAAGTGGAATATTCATAGATGGAGAGGTGAGGGACATCTCCCGGATAAGCTTATCAGACGGCCGGGAAATCCTGGTCTTTGCACTGAATAACGACAGGCCTCAAATCTATATTAATACGAAGTAAGCCCCGGCAGGCTGATTCTAAAGGAGCTCAGTTAACTCCTTGTATTCCATTTTGATTTTCCTGGAAGAAGTCTTGTCCATAACCTCGAGCATTTCCTGCTTGATCTTTTCAGAAGCATCCGGATCAAACCAGACCATGTTCGCTCTTAGGGATGCACTCAGACTATCGGATAAGAGTTCCAGGGTCTCCCGGGGAAAAGCAGACTCATCTTGCTGTAGTTCAAATAATTCCCTTAAAATATCCAGGTACATGCGCTGTATTTGCGGATAATCGGATTGCATCACCACATCCGACGGATCCTCAGATGCATTGATTTGCTGGCCCAGATCAAGCATTTTATGTGCCACACTCACTCTGAATATATCAATATCCATCAATTCTCTGACATAATACTGCTCTCCCCCCGGCCCGGGGCTTGTATAGGCCACTTTCAACTCCATCAATGTATTCACAAACCACTTGATCCGGTCAGCTTTTGCATGCAAAGGAAGAGTCTCATCCTGCAGGAAAAATAAATTATCTATGCTTATCATACGGGAAAAGAGCTTCCCTGATTTTTCACTCCCTCTGACCGGCAAAGCCTTTGCATTTTCATACTTAAGCGTGTTTAGCACATAAAATGCAGTTGAATAGTCCTGCATGCTCCAGACTTTATTATAATCAGGCATCCCACGCTCCTGGTACTCTTCCAGTGTAAGGGAGTGATCGCTCCTGCCTGCATTGTTACAGGAGCTCAGAGAAATAAAAAGTATCAGACCAAGTAAAATGCTATTCTTCATATTAAAATTTTAAATCCCGGCTAAAATAATACAAATTAGCTTTACTCACTCAGAAGAAGGCTTGTTTTGAGTGCTTATGAGATTTTTCGTCCTCAGTGCTTCCACCCCGTTTTCCCAGGGGCCTCCGGCTCCCCACAGATAATAGGTGAAATACATGGTGTTCTTCTGGAAAATAGGAACCCAGGGCTGGAATTCCGCGTAATAGTAATGGGTATCCTTGTTTGCAGGATGATTCATCCACATATGCAGGAACAAAGGCTGATCCACGGGGAAGGCCCCCACAAAAGAGATATCCTCTGCCGTGTCGTAGCCTGCATTCCAACCCTCCTTTAAGAACATTAACTGACCGAAACGGTCATCCGTAACCATCCTGTATTCCTTTAAGCCATCCAGTTCGGGGATAGTAAAGACATCTTCTGTCCAATGCTTTTCGCCAAGTGCCAGAATGGGTTGTGGCCCCAGCACATTGGCTTCGGGATTTTTAAAGGTCAGTGCAAAACGCACTTCAAGCAAAGGGGTATTATCGTACAGGGTGAAAGTCTTCTCCAGCCGGTTGCCAAAATAGTCGGTCCACATTCTTACCCTCACATAATCTCCCTCCTTCTTCACAATTTCGGCATCGTATACCTGGTGATTCTCCATGCTTCCCTGTCCCAGGAAATCCTCAAATCCGCCATAGGGATAAAAGGCCCTTTCACGAAAAGGTCGTTTGTGATCATCGACTTTCTCAGGCCACAGCTTAAACAGAACATTGTCATTGCGACTCTTCACATTGTATTCAATCACCCTGGCACCGGTAGTCAGCAGCGTAATCTTTACGCTGTCATTTTCCATTAGGAACTCATTAATCCCATCGCCGTTCAGATCCGTCTCATATACCGTGGGGGCACCATTTGCCTTACCAACACCCAGCTGAGAAGTGTAATCAATTCCCAGGGCAGACACCTTTACCCTGTAATGACCGGCTGGGAGCTCTAATTCAAATAGCAGATCCTCAAAGCTGCCGGTTCCGGCATTACACACCTGGCTTGTTTCATAAACCACCTTCCTTTCATTTTCAGCTTTAACTACCTGGACCTCTACAGGAAAAGAGCTTTTTCCGGTGAAATTATGAATGCTTACCGGGTAACTTATGGAAGGGGCATGTCCATAGAGCAGGCGGTGAACTGAAATGACCGGAGGCAGATCCAGCATGGCCAGCGTGCTTTTTCCCTTCCCATCACCCTTAAAATGAACTGAAACCGGATTGGTATGATCCATGGCAGCAGCCCCGGGTTGTAAAGTGAAATGATGCGTTTTTGAAGTTCCCGGGGGAAGTGTGACCGCCAGGGAGTTACTGCCGTTTACTGTTAACTCTTCTGGCAGGTTTAAATCCAATTGTCCTGAGATCGCTCTGGTCAGTGTATTTGTGACTGTTACCTCTAAATCATAGCCCTCCGTTTCGGCTACCAGGCTGATGCGATCGACAAAGTAGTCCTCAAGAAAGACCCGGTCCAGCAGCAGCATTTGCAGGGCATTCCGATAGTAGGCCGGTCCCAGCATAAGTCCTTTCTCCAGCACACCCACTTCACGCCGGTCAAGGATGGCCCGCCACATGGATTCACGATTTAACTCCTCCCCTTTTTCGAGGAAGAGTACCATACTTGAGGTGGCGTTTCCATCCAGATAGCCGGTTCTGAGCACAAAGGGGACTTCCTCCGTATCGATCTGTACCTTGTTCCCCTCCGATGCAAAATAGCCATCGAACTGGTAGGGATCGGCCAGGGTGTCCATCACGTTCCGGAAGACATAACCTCCTTTTTCCTCAGCATAATCAACCCAGACCTTCGGGTCCCGCCGGTCCAGACGCTGAAACTGGTAGCCGTCCCAGTCCTTCAATCCAAAAATAGTTCCATAGCCCACATCAGTCACCACGGGCAGTTTCGACTGCTCTACCCACTGTTCCAATTCTTCTTTAGCTATATAGTCCATCAATCCGCTAAAAACGAACCAGCTGTTCCCTTCATTCATTCCGGTTCCGATGACCTCCAGGGGATGTCCTTTCGTACAGGTTACACTCTTCAGCAATGTTTCCACCCCGAACCAGCCTTTGTGGAAATCATACTTCCGGATTACTTCGATGCTCTTATTTAATAAGGCCATAAACTGATCACGGGTCTGGTTGTCTCTTGAACTCACCACAAACAGTTTCCTGTCCCCCGCCTGAAGCATATAGGCATCAATTCTTTTCAGGTCAGCTGCTCCATATTGATGGCTCCCCAGGGCTTCGGGCCAGTTCGGAAGATCGGAAACAGCTTCACCAAGTTCTTTTCCAAGAGCGCTCTGCGGGTCAACCAGGACCAGTACGTTTCCCAAGCCGAGCGCCTGCTCCAGATGCGACCTGTCAGCTTGTTCCAAAACCTCATATGAACCTGAAATCAGCTGAGTAATAAATCCCTCCTGCATCAACAGTCCGGGGATTCCCATATCTTCTGCGATATCCACCTTGCTTTGCAGAATATTCTTTTCCACATCCGGGATGGCCATCTTGAACAGATTTCCATACGTATACCACCGTGTATAGGTATCGTGCCAGTAATTGGTGAAACCATTGAACTGGAAATCATTCCTGACTGCCTTTTCCATTGGTGCCGGATCCGTTCCATGAAACTTGAATTCTTCAAGCTTCTGGGCATTCAAATGAATACCGCACAAGCAAAGAAGCAGAACTCCTGAAAAAATTGTGATGCTCTTCATAATGGCTTAGAAAGGTTGAATTACAATGGTCGAAAACTGCTGATCAAACAGACTTCTTCCCCTCCGTTCACCAAACTCAAGGTTGTACTCCTCGATGGCCTTCTCTGCCTCCAGGGCTAGCTCCTTCTGGCCGGTCTTATCGTAGATCATCTTTCTCAGCATGTTCTGGTCCCTGAGATCCGGAGCATAGGGTGAGCCTGACCCCAGGTTCTCGGGATAAAGTTCAGATTGATCGATATGACTGAGTGCCAGCTCATAATCTCCACCTTTATACTGCTCGTAAGCCAGCAAAAGATGGTTGTAGATATGAAGCCTCTGACCCGTATTCTCCCCCTCAAAGGGCAGCACATTTGTCTTTCCCAGAACATCCAGCGACTCCTGGTGGTATCCTGATACGGTCAGATATTTGCTATAGGCCAGGTCCAGGATATAATTTCCGGGAAACAGCTCATAGCCGGTCTCTGACAGTAGAAGGGCAGCCTCCTGTTCCCCGCGCCTGAAATAGATCTCAGCCAGATCCCTGTAGATTCGCCACTGCCCGGGATCCAGCTCCAGGGCACGCTGCATGTCTTTAAGTGCCTGTTCGGAATCAATGCCCGACAGATGGGCCCTTGCATAATAGAAGGGAAGAAAGTCGGGAGCATCCTCCCAAAGCTCAAGCATTTTCAGGGCTTTCTTTTTCTTCCCGCTGTTCCAAAGAATTAGAGCAGCATAGTAGTCGGTGACCCAGGCAGGACTTTGTCCGGAAGCCCATTCCAGGACCGGCAAGCTTGCATTTCTGTATGGAAAAACATAGTCAGGGCTTGCTCCCAGAGCGCTCTCCAGGTACTTGCCTGATACTTCTTTGTCCTCTCTGTTCAGCCAGGCCAGCCAGTAATCAATCACCGGATAGGCGGGTGCCTCGGAGAGAACCTTGATGGCCTCCTCGTTCAAACGCAGACCTTCATAGAACAAAGCAGTTTCCAGGTATTCTTCCCTGGCCATCTCATTTTTAAAGGACTTATTGAAGTCATCCAGTGTGCCAGATCCAGGTCTGAGAAGGTACTTTTCAAAAAGCGCAAAATGACTCAGGGGATCTATCTCCAGCAGCCCCTTCAATGTCTCATCAGCCTTTTCCACATCCCCCAAAAGGCGATGGGCAATGGCCATAATTTTATAGCTGTTCAGGTTCAGTGTGTTGAAACTCAGGGCCAGGGAGGCATTCTGCAGAGCCCCCGGCAAGTCCCCCTCCAGCAGGTCCATTTCAGCAAGCTGCTGATAGGCTGCGCTGCGATACTCCAGCGAACGCAGCGCCCACCGAAATCCATCACGCGCATCGGTAAGGTCCCCCTCGGCGCTGCGGATCATGCCATAAATAAAGTTGGCTCCAGGCAGGTAGGCATCAATCTCCAGAACCCTCTGGGCATAGTCCCCGGCCTGTTCCAGATCACCCATGCGGAAATAAAGCTCCGCCACCCGTTCTGCCGCATCCAGTCTCATGGGATCTTCCTCCAGCAAATCCAGGTAAGTCTGAAGTGCTTCCCCGTATGATCTGCGGTTCTCCAGCTCCCGGGCCAGAACAAAAGGATCGTCCAGGGCATCTCCCGGTGCCTGGTGAGGCCTGTCTACAATATAGTCCTTCTCCGAGGAGTAGATCAGTTCATCGTTCAATACAACTTCAAGGGGAGTCCCCTCCTGAACGCCCTCCAGGGTACGCTTAAATAAATCCGAGGGTAATAGCACAACATTTTCAATCAAAAGCTCTTCTTCCCCGGACCGTATCACCAGCTTCCCCTCGACTTCAATGATGGGTGAGAAATGCAGCTGCATTCCTTCCGGCAAATACTGCACATGTATGGCCCCGGATTCGGCCACGCGAGTCACTCCACCTGTGCCGCGGACCGGAAACCATCTTTCTACCCAGGTATCGGCATTGTAGGGAATGAAACGGGGCTGTTTAAAAGGCGTTCTTCCGCTGCTGACACTGTTCTGGTTAAGCATTCTTCCCGATTGCACCTCCACGTACTGCCCATGGGTATCTGTAAGCAGATCCTCCCATATTCCCCCGTTCCTGGCAAGGGACCACAACCAGATCTTCTTGCCATGGGCGCCATCCACCGGGGACCAGTGGCCCGAACCAAAGTCCTCGTCATGGTAGTAAGAAACAAAGTAATTGTCCATGCTCCCGCTTATGTGGTAGGAACAGTGCCCGAAAGGAACATTGTTCTTATACCAGGACCGGTCGACCCCATCCTCGTCCACCGGCCATGGATTGGCCTGCCCCCCATGTCCCAGCCTGTAGTTCCCCGGGAAATAGAAGTGGAGGTCGTCGGCACTCTTTACCGCTGCATTGTTCCACTGGTAGTAGGATTGCATAAAGGGAGAATCATTGTACCAGAAGGTGGTGGTCTCAAAATAGGAGCTGTTAGGCGGCAGGGAGATATCCACCCGCCACTGCAAATGGGAAGGAAGATCCATCCCTCCTACCACACAGTGTGCGGTGCCCTGCTCATCCACATATACCTTATAATTCACGGGAGCAGCTCCACCCGGATGATGCCCGATCACACCCGAGTTCCACTCGATGCCCCCGGAGGTCCAGGGTCCTCTCATGGCCACATCCCTGAATTTAACCACATCGTTCTTATAGAGAAATTCCTTTCCAGTGGCCTTGTCGATGGCACCCCATACCTTACCCCCGATCTCCGGGGTGATATAGACTTCCACATATTCGTTTTCCAGTTTCACCATCTTCCACTCCTGTTCCACGCCTTCATGACTGAAACCATCTATACGCGAATAGGGGTAAATATCGGCACGCTTTGCAATGATGGGCAGATAAGAGGTATCAGAAAAAGGATAGGTTAGAATGGTCTCTGAGTATTCGGAATACTGGCTCTTTGGACCGCAGGAAGCCATTATAAAAGGAAGGACAAGAACAATAGTCAGGTGTAGCGCAAAGCGTTTCATAGAAATAGTTTATTAGTGGATTAAAGTTTGATGATTTTGGATAGACTCTTCTCTACTCTTCTCCTGTCTCAGCCACGGCAAAGAACATTCCGCGCTTCATAAGGGAATAGAGGCGCTCACCGGGATGATCCCACAGCAGGTTATACATGCTTGCTTCGCGGTCCGATTTAATATACCAGTCCCCGGTCATGTAAACACGGCCCTGGTCATCGGCCGCCAGAGCATTGATCATCCGGGCGGCCCTCCCATCCTGATCCACAATCTTACCATGATCGGTGATCAGATTGGGATCGTCTCCCTTCTTGAGTGAAATGCTTCGAAGACGCAGATTGGAGTTGTAACCCACAATGTCGGGATCTTCATCCCGGGCGAGCTCGGGGCTGATGGTCCGCTGCACTTCCAGATCTTCATACTGGACAAAGTAGAGCCTGTCCCCTCCCCTGGCAGTCTCATGAAAGGTGGATCCAATGCTGGCAATGGGTTCAAAGGCCTCCCCGCTGGGAATATCCTTCGAAGGGTCAAAGATCCAGAGACGCTCATCACCGCCTCCCCAGGCCCCCATGGCAAAGAGACAGCGCTCCCTGCCGGGCAGGGCTTCAGTATAGTTCCAGCAGCGTGTATTGTAACTGTAGGTCCCGGTAACCGGGCTACCATCGATCAACTTGCCTTCTTTGGGAAGCACATCCTTATAAGTAATGATCTTGCCGGCTTCCGGACTGTAGCAGTAGAGATTGCCCCGGTCGTACTCATACTGCCATTCCCTTTTCCACAGGGTAAACCAGCAGTTTCCCTGGTGATCCACATAAAACCAGGGGGTTCCACCGGTTTCTCCATGGCTCACCTGACCCAGATCCTTTTTCTCACCGGACTCAATATCAACACTGAAGAGGTGTACCCCATCTTCTTTGATGAGCGGCGGGTGAAAAGGTGATACCATCACATACAGAACCTTGCGTTCCGGATCCACCTGGATGGCGGAATAAATGGAGTAACGGGGCTTCACAATGCCAAAATCACGGAACTTCCCTGTGGCCATCTCATATCCCAGCACATGCGCCCCGGGGTAGATGGAGATGCCTTCCGGCCAGTAGTTGGAAAGGTGAGTGGTGAAATAGAGCCAGCCATCTAGTTCCACAATGGGACTGTGGATCTTACCCTGCTGCGAACCGCTGAACTCCTCGCCGCAGACAATGGTCATATCCTCTGCGATCATGGTATGTTCTTTTTTCACCGGATCGTATTTATGGAAGCCAGCTCCATGTCCGCTTGAGTGCGTGGAAGTGGCGAAATAGCAATTGCCGTCTGAAGCCACTCCGATGCCCTGCCACTGCCCATCCCATTCCTTGCAGATCTTGTTCATGGAAAAAGAGCTGACCTGGCAGATCTTTCCCTCATGCTTCTCTCCTGGTTTTTGAGCATTAAGGTCTGAATTAACAGCAAAAAATAATACCGCGAAAGACAAAGCGGCAAGGATCATTTTAGTTCGGATGGATTTCATATCTTTTTGTTGCTTATTATAGGTTTACAGCTGTCTATAAAGATAAGAGAGAGTTTTATCAATTCAAATTTGAATTCAGCTTTCGCTATTAATTTTTAACTTGCTTAACGTGCATAAAATCCATCAATGAAAAAACTATCCTTTTCCCTTGCTTTCCTTTTTACAATACTCATTTCGGCAAGCTCCCAGAAGGATGTCAAGCTGTTTGACTTCTGGAAATATTATACCGCTTCGGAAAATGCCTTGTATCTAAGTTCATGCCAGTTGGCCTTTGAGCAGCTTCAGGGACGAAAAGAGTCAATGGCTCATCTGCACACCCCCGAAGACCATCTGCACAGGCAGGAAACCGTCAGAAAAAAACTATTGCAGCTTGTGGGCCCTCTGCCGGAAAAAACACCTTTAAATGCCCGTGTGACCGGAGTGATCCGGAAAGATGATTACAGGGTTGAAAAGCTTATCTATGAATCTCTTCCCGGCTATTATGTTACAGCTGCCCTGTTTATTCCGGAAAATCTAAAAGGAAGGGCACCTGCTGTAATTTATGCCAGCGGGCATACGGCAAATGGCTTCCGGAGCGAAACCTATCAACACATCATCATCAACCTGGTGAAGAAGGGATTCATTGTGCTGGCATTTGATCCTGTCGGCCAGGGAGAACGCCTTCAGTACTATGATGAAGAACTGGGAAAATCCAGATTTGGGGCCACCACTGAGCATTCCTATCCGGGAGCACAATGCTATATCTCGGGATACTCCCCTACCCTGTATTTCATCTGGGACGGGATCAGAAGCCTGGATTACCTGCTTACACGGAAAGAGGTGGATCCCGAACGAATCGGCATGACCGGCAGATCGGGTGGCGGCACCCAGACAGCCTATACGGCAGCTCTTGATGAAAGAATACTGGCTGCAGCGCCTGAATGTTTCATTACCAGTATGGAATACGTATTGAAATCCATCGGGCCCCAGGATGCAGAGCAGAATCTGATCCATATGATCAGCGAAGGTCTGGATCATGCAGACCTGCTTGAGGTGAGGGCACCCAAACCCGCATTAATGATCACGACCACCAGGGACTTTTTCAGCATTCAGGGCGCCAGGGAGACCTACAATGAAGTTAGTCAGTTTTACAAGGCGCTGGATGCAGCGGAACACATGGCTATGGTAGAAGATGACGAGGGGCATGCATCCACAAAGAAGAACCGCGAAGCCATGTATGCTTTCTTTCAGAACTACCTGGACAATCCCGGCAGTCCTTCTGATCAGGATGTTGAAGTGTTTAATGAGAAAGACCTGTGGGTCACCGAAACCGGTCAGCTGGCAACATCAGTGGAAAGTGAGACACTATACTCTTTGAACAGGAAAACAGCAAAGAATCAAATTGCAAAACTGAAGCTATTAAGAGCCAGAGAGGACTTTGATGAACATGCGAGGAAGACAGGCGAGGAAGCCTTACGCTTATCCGGGTTCAAAACTCCGGAATATTCCGGAGAAGCGGTGTTTTCGGGTCGATATGTTAATGAAGAATACATGCTGGAAAAGTACCTGATTCCTGGAAGTGGCAATTACATGCTGCCTGCAGCCCTGTTTAAGCCTCTTAAAGAAGCGAACAATGAAGTGCTTCTCCTGTTGGATGAAAAGGGCATGGAACACGCCGCAGAGAAGGACAGCCTGATGATTCAATCGCTGTTGAAGCAGGGCTACTCCGTCCTGCTGTTTGATGTCCGTGGCATTGGGAGCCTGGGACCAGGATATTTAAAAGGAGATGCCTATATAGACAATACATCTTTCAATCAGTGGTTTGCAGGGATACTCACAAATAAATCTATCGTTGGAATGAGGGCTGAGGACATCCACAGGATGGTATCCTTTGTTGAAAGCAGTTTTGAAGAATATGAGCGCGTATCGGCTATTGCATCGGGAGCATGTGGCAGTGAGTTGCTGCATGCTGCTGTCTTTAACAGAGGTATTCAGAAGATTTGTCTGCTTAATCCATTTGTAAGTTTTGCAGACATTGTACTCAATCGTGATTATGCACCGGCATATATTCCATCCACCGTGGCAGGAGCCATTGAAAAATACGATCTGCCCGATCTGGTGGCAGCGCTTTCTCCCCGAAAAGTATTGATCATCAATCCCAAGTCAGGCAAGGGGGATCCTGCCGGGGAGGATCAGAAATATTGTTTGCTGAGCTACCCCCGAATGGTTTATAATCAGAAAGGCCTTAAGGATCACTTTCAGCATCTTGTACTGCATGAGGGTCAGCCGGTGTATGAACAAATCATCCAATGGTTGACACAATGAAAAGAAGAAAAATCTTAAGAGAAAGATCAATCCCAATATACGGAGAGAATAAAAACCATTATACATTGAAAAGATGAATAACAGACTTACGCTATTCCTGATTTTCTTATTTATCCGGCTGATACCCCTACAGTCCCAGACAGATGTCAATTTATTTGATTTTTGGCAGTATTATTCGGATGCTGAAAACTCTTTGTATAAATATTTTTGCTCAAGCGCCTTCCAGCAACTGGACGAGAGAGAAAGGGCTGTAGCTAAGCTGCATTCGAAAGAGGACTGGATGGAACGACAAGCAGATGTCCGTGAAAAATTGCTAAAAATATCAGGCCCTTTTCCTGAAAAAACTCCATTGAACATACGTGTTACAGGCGTGCTCCAAAAGAAGGGTTACCGGGTTGAAAAATTGATTTTTGAGTCACGGCCGGGGTACTATGTTACTGCAGCACTTTTTATTCCCGAAAATCTGGAAGGGAGGTCTCCTGCTATTCTGAATCCCATAGGACACAGTACCATGAGCTTCAGGAGGGATATTTACCAGCATACCATTATCAACCTGGTGAAAAAGGGTTTTATTGTGTTGAGTTATGATCCGATCGGACAGGGTGAACGCTTACAGTATTATGATCAGGAAACAGGAAAGTCCAGGTTTTCCTCCACCCATGAGCATTCCTACCCCGGAGCGCAGTGTTTTATTTCAGGCTACTCCCCGGCCAATTATTTTATCTGGGATGGTATCCGTGGTATTGACGTATTAATGTCAAGAAAAGAAGTTGACCCGGACCGGATAGGGATGACCGGACTTTCAGGCGGTGGGACCTCAACGGCCATGGTTGCGGCCATTGATGAGCGGATCCTTGCTGCTGCACCCGCGTGTTATATCACCAATTTCTCCTATCTATTTAAAAGCGCGGGGCCCCAGGATGCGGAACAGAACCTCTACAGGTTTATCTATAAAGGTCTTGATCATGCTGATTTCATAGAAGTCAGAGCGCCAAAACCAACGCTTATCATCAGTACAACCCGTGATTTTTTCAGCATACAGGGAGCCAGGGAGACATACCAGGAAGCTGACAGGGCCTATGCCGCACTGGGAGCAAGTGGCAATCTGTATATGACAGAAGAAAATCATGAGCATGGTTTTACACAAAAAAACAGGGAAGCCATGTATGCCTTTTTCCAAAAGCATCTTGACAATCCGGGCGATGCCAGCGATCATGAGGTAGAGACCATACCGCCTGATGAATTATGGGTCACGGAATCAGGTCAGCTTGCCACTTCATTAAAAGGAGAAACCATCTATTCCCTGAATAAAAAGATCGTTGAAAAACAGGTCTTAAAGCTGGAATCCAAAAGAAGCAGCCAGCAAAAACACCTATCCACGGTGGACGAAATGGCTGCCGCAATTTCCGGATTTTCATTTCCGGCAGAATTTGGTCAGGAGATTTTTTCAGGACGTAAGGTAAGCAGTACCTATAAGCTGGAGAAATACATGCTGGAAGGAAGTGGTGATTATATGATTCCGCTGGCTTTATTTATTCCTGCCGGAAATAAAAAAGAGGAGCTTATTCTTCTTTTACACGAAAAAGGGAAAAACCATGCTGTCAATTCGGACAGTCTGATCTGGCAGCTGGTAGCGGAGGGCTATACCGTATTGCTGGGTGATCTGCCGGGGATCGGGGAATTGGGACCGGGTTATATGAGAGGGGATGCATACATTGACAATATCTCTTATAACCAATGGTTTGCAGGCATTCTGACCGGCAAATCCATTGTTGGATTAAGGAGTGAGGACATAATAAGAATGACACATTTTATTAAAACCAAATTTTCTGAATATAAGTCTGTTTCAGCCATTTCTGTGGGAGTACTCGGAAGTGAAATCCTGCACAGCTCAGTTTTCGAGAATGCCTTTCATAATATTTGCCTGGTGCAGCCAATACTGAGTTATGCAGATCTTGCCCTGTCTCCTGAATATGATCCCGAGTTTATTCCTTCCACAGTGGCAGGAGCTATTACAGCATATGACCTGCCTGATCTCATGGCTGCTTTGTCTCCGCTTCAGCTAATGATCATTAATCCATTACTTGGAGATGGATCCATGGCAGATAAGAACAGAGCAGCAGCAAGCCTGGCCTTCCCGCTAAGCATTTATGCGGATAAAGGCATAAGTGAAAATTTAAGAATCACCTGTAAGAAGAAAGATGCACAGGTTCAGAAGGAGATCATCACATGGTTAAAGTCAAGTAATAAAAATCAATCTGAATGACACACAAAAAATTTATGACAAACTCTCGTAGAACAGACTGTCCGGGCTTACGGGAACCAGGGGCAATTTATATGATTTTGATAGTCCTGAGTCTACAGGCATCCGGATTTGCCCAGGAGCCGACTGCTCAAAAACTGGATCCAAACATGGCCTTAAAAAAGGCTGATGCTGATGGAATCGTCTGGTTGGACCCCAGGGAAGAAGCCCTGGAACTTACTGGCTTTGAATGGATCAATGAGGATGGCCTTTACAGGCGTCTGCCCCTCCACCCCGACTGGGAAATACGTAAAGCAGTCGACCAACTGGCCAATCATACAGCCGGGGGACAGATCAGATTCAGGAGCAATAGCAAAAGGATTCTGGTAAAAGTAGAGCTGAGAGAAAAATCGGGGATGTATCACATGCCGGCCACCGGTCAGAGTGGATTCGACCTCTACCTGAAGGAGGACGGGGAGCAAAGGTATTTCAGGACCACCAGGTTCAGTGCAGATAGCATCTCCTACCAGGCAGAACTGTTTAGCTCAGAAACGAACAAGACGCGCACCTTCACCCTGAATTTCCCGCTCTACAATGGCGTGAAGTCGGTATGGGTCGGGGTGGATCAGGGATCCCTGGTGGAAGCACCTCCGCCATTTATGCGGCCGGGGAAGATCGTGATATACGGAACCTCCATCACCCAGGGAGGTTGTGTGGCAAGGCCCGGTATGGTATATTCAAATATTTTGAGTCGAATGCTGGATGTGCAATTTGTGAATCTGGGGTTTTCCGGAAATGGAAGAGGAGAACCGGCACTGGCCCACCTGATCACTCAAATTAAAGGAACTTCATGCATCATCCTGGATTATGAAGCCAATGCGGGCATGAGTCTCAAAGAAACCCTGGGACCTTTTGTGGATGTCTTACGGGAAAAACATCCTGCTGTACCCATCCTGATCGTATCCAAGATCCGTTATGCCAATACCTGGGAGGGCAGCACCCCGTTTAGGAACTGGATGGACCTGAGGGACTTTCAAAAAACATTTGTTGAAAAAAGAAAGACTGCGGGCGATACAAACATTTACTTTCTTGACGGTTCAGTTATTCTGGGAGATGATTATGATGAATGCACCGTAGACGGGGTGCATCCTACTGATCTGGGTTCCCTTAGAATAGCCCATGCAATGAAGCCGGTTCTTGAAGAAATTCTCCGGAAATGAAAATGACACAACAGCAGGTCTTTCGAATCGGTATCATTTCGCTGGTGTGTATATTCCCTTCCATTGTAAATGCCCAATACCGGGAGGCAGAGCATAAGGACCTGAGGAATGGGATCGTGGCTGTTTCTGGTCCGGGATCCTATGGTGATCCGGGCACCACATACATGTTAACCCAGGATATTTCCTGTGGGAGAAGCACCCTGTTTCTGGGGAAAGATGTCACCCTTGATCTGAATGGTTATACCCTGAGCTATGCAGACGGGGAATATGAGCACATCCCGAATTATGGATTTGAAGAAGGACTGCAGGGATGGGATGTATCCGCGGCCCCCGGTGCAAAAATCGAGAATACGGAAGAGGTTCATGCCTTTATCGGAGAGAAAATACTGAGCCTGAAAGCTGGAGACGAGATCGCTTCAGCCCACATCAGTCTTCCTGTGGGCGGGCGATCCTACTACGCCATGTGCGGACTTACCGGGCGTTACTATAAGGACCTGGAGGGGGATCTGGCCAATGATATGCGGGTCAGTATATATGTGGATGATGAGACAGGAAAGGAGGTAAGGTGCATTACTGAATACCAAGATACAACGATGATCAGCTGTCCCGTCGAAAACCGTTCAGCACGACTGGGCGGTGGCTTTGTGGTCGCTCACCTGAATAATCTTCCCGCCGGAAAATACCGGATCAGGGTAAAAGCCGAAAATGATTGCCTGGTGGATCAGATAGACATCCGGCCAGCCATGGACGTAGGTATCGGTATTGTGGAAGAGACGTATCCCATGGGACACAACGATCATTTATACAATCGGAATCACAGTGCCTTCTTCGATTATACGGATGATGTACAATCCGGGAGTCCGCTTTCAGGAATTCCTGTAGTGAAAGGAGCAGGAACCGTTACAATAAAAAATGGTGTGATAAAAAATGGCAGCCGGGGGATTGTATCCCGGGGGATTCAGTCCACCGCCGATGAAGTAAGAATTATCCTGGATAATCTGCACTTTATTACATCGGGTATCAATACCTCAGCGGTGGATGTTCCGCATGCCACCATTAGCTCTTGCCGGTTCGAGGTGGAAAGCCCCTTTATCATCAACCGGCATGGCTCAGAATTCTACGCTGTGGATCTGCAGGGAGAGAAGGCCTCGGAAGTCTCTTTCTCTGAATTCTTTGGTGGACAGGGTTGCCTGGTTTTCAAGGGGAAGCATTCGATTATTCATCACAATCTTTTTGTAAATCGTCAAACCGTGACCAATCACTACTCTGTGATGGCCATGGGAGACAGTTCCATGATATTTGAAAACCGCTTCGAACCGGAGATCGGATCCGGAATTGAAATATTCAGACACAAACATATTGAGATCTTCAATAACCTGTTCCGGATCAATGCAGCACCACCCAGCTGTGAATACCATGAACATTATAGCACAAATGCCATACGGGTGGCCGACTATGGTTCAGAGTTGGGATCACCCAGGGGCTGCTTCGGGAACAGGATCTACAACAACAAATTCTACATCCGCGGGAAAAAATTCAAACAATATCCCGACTACATCCCCATGGCCTCTGCATTTTTCTTCAGTACCAGTGCCGGGGAGAATTATATATTCGGGAATGAGATATACATCCATCAGGAGCATCCTGATACAGATGCCGAAGCCTATGCTTTTTATATTGGAAACGCCAGAGGCGGACAGTTAAATAACAATCTGATTACTTCCAATGTCACCCCCATCTGGGTGGCCTGCGGATATGGCAGCGCAACAGGAACTGTGATCGAAGGGAATAAAATTATCAGATCCACTGATGCTGAAACCATTTTTCCTGCCATACGCATGGGCTGGATTGAAAGCGAGAGGAGCCTGGCAAAGGACATTGAATTTCGCTCCAATATATTTGAGGGAATGGATTTTGAAATCGATGCCAGCGAGCAGCATCATTCCTACGCCGTATACTGGACCCTGACTATTCAGGTGGAGGATAAAAAGGGGAAGAGACAAGCTGGTGAAAAGGTAATCATAATGGATAAAAACGGGGAGGAAGTGTTGAACCTGGACACCGATGACCATGGTTCTGTTTCGGTGGAACTACCTGAATATAGTATGGACGGGCTGGTCTTTACAGATTTTTCACCCTATACTTTGACCGTAAATAATCAGCAAAAAGAAGTTTTCCTGAATACCAACAAGGTGCTAACCATAGCTATTTCAACCACCGGTCATACCAAGTAAAGGCCTCCTCCTGCATCTGAGCATCCATCTTATGGGGCCCGGGGTAAAAGCTGCTTTTGTAGCGATCAGGCGCACCGGCCTTTTCATATACCTCTTCCATGATGTTGTCGGCCCGTGTCATTTCCTGCATTGTATACAGTTCATCATCGATATTATTGAGGACCAGGGTCGGTAAGGGCACGCGCAATCCAAGGATTTCAGGAAAATCCAGGTAACGTGGTAAGAGCGGGGTGTAGGTCATCCAGGTATGGGTATAGGATTTGTTCAGGAGAAAATCATCCCAGGTGGACATAAACCCGGCACATACGGCGCACTTAATCCGGGGGTCGGCACCTCCCAGGTAAACCGTTCTCAATCCTCCGCCTGAAAGTCCCCCGCATCCAATCCGTTCCGGGTCCACATCCGGCCGCTTACTGAGAACATCCACTGCCTTCATATCCTCAGCCAGGAACACTCCCGGCCAGGTGGTACCTCCGCAGAACAATGATTTTGACATGATATGCTCATGTTCCGCCGCCCACCTGTTATACCTTTCAATATTTGCCGGATCTTCAGGATCCTTATCTGACTTTCCTTCCACATTGCACGGACCCCAGGCAATTTCTGACACATCCGAATACAGAACACGGCGACTGCCAAAGGTGAATGCATCATGTACCAACACCACGTAGCCCCGTTTAGCCACTTCATTGGCCCAGGCCAGGCCTTCATAACTCTGCTCCTGGTGTTCCAGTACGAAATCCGGCGTCTGATCAGAAACACAGGTGATCTTTCTCTTCCCCAGGTATTTATTACCACCATGGTCATGAAGTCCCAGTATGGCGGGCAGGGGACCTGAAGCTCCATGCGGTTTTAAGAGGATGGCGCTGGTGGGCCTTCCATAAGGAAGCTGCCAGCTCATCTCCTCCACATCCAGGTCCTCATATTGATACTTCTTATGTATTGTAAGCTCCGGTCCAGCTCCGGTTTCAGGAGGGGCAGTCAATTCCAGCATTTTTCCCCTGGCAATCTTCCTCCACTCCTCCAGATCGCTCCATTCATCCCTTCTGAATGACAAGGGAGCTGGGTCCTCTGCCAGGGAGGCTGCCCAGGGACCATAAAACCCGATGATACTCTGTTTTTCCTCTGCACTTCCTGCCTTCTTTGCTTTATGGTCCAGCTTCGTATTAAACGGTTCTGCATACGCGGACAGTGAAGGAGGCAGAAAGGGAAAGGTTCCCATGGCTGCTGCTGATTTAATAAATTTCCTTCGTGAACTGCTTATTCTCTTAGTCATAATCCAGGATTATTAAGGATCAATGATTGAATCGTAAACGCTCTGCAAAATATTTGTACGTATGTTCATCTCATAGAGCAACTGATTGGTCCGGGTGGTATGGACCCGGTTGGAAAGGAACACGTATGAGATCTCATTATCCGGATCGGCCCAGACAAAGGTCCCGGTAAATCCCGAATGCCCGAAACTTGAAGCAGGGGCACCTGGACAGGGGTAATCTCGTGGAGTCCCGTCATTTTCGTTGAGCAGGGGTTTATCGAATCCCAGTCCCCTTCTGATCTCAAGTTCCGGGAACTGGTAGCTGGAATATTCTTTCAGGACATCAGCCTCAATAATCTGTTCACCCCCATAAGATCCCATGCGCCTGTACATTTCAATAAGCTTCAGCAGGTCAGTGGCAGAGGCAAAAAGGCCGGCATTTCCCGCGTATGCCCCCATCAGGGCAGCTCCTTCATCATGCACATAACCGTGCATCATCTGTTTCCGGAAGACCGAATCCAGTTCTGTGGGAACGATCCTGGATCCGGGGAAGGTAGTGCGCGGATGAAAAAGCAGTTCCCAGGCCCCGAGCCGACGGTAGATATTCTCGTAGAGAAATGTTTCATAGGGCTGACCCGACAGGTTTTCAATAATTGTAGGAAACAGAAAGAAAGAGAGTCCGCTGTAACGATATTCCTGTTCCCCCAGTTCCGATTTCCTGATCGTCTTGAAGATCTTTTGCTTGTAAGTGTTCGAAAGATAAACACGGTCAGCCACCTGGATGCTGTGCTTTTCCCCCTTATCAGTGCGAACAAAGCGTTTCTTATATGTTCCGTTCTTCTTCAGGGTATTTTCATGGTAGGGGATCCAGGGAAACAGGCCTGCTCTGTGGGCCAGCACATCCTTCAGTTCCAGATCGGCCTTATCGGATCCCTGCATGGCAGTGCAGTAATCTCCCAGCTGATTCTGATAGGAAAACTTCCCCATGCCCTCCAGCAGCATCAAACCCGACAGGGGACCGGTGATTTTGGTTACGGACGCCAGGTCATACAGGTCGTTGTTCCTGACCTCTACCCTTTTTTCATAGGTGTGATAACCGTAGGCCTTCTGGAAAATTACGGTCCCTTTGCGCGCAACAATCACCTGACAGCCCGGATAAGCTCCTGCCTCCAGTCCCCCTGCCACGATGGAGTCTATGGCATGATGCAGGAAGCGGGAATCGATGCCTGCATTTTCCGGGAAGCCGTATTGCAACCTTAGTCCGCCGGGGGTAGTGATCCCGTGCCCAACAGGATAGTGATCTCCTATGGCCACCGCCAATCTGCCACTTGCACCGATGCCGCCGAAAATCAGTTGGGCTGTCAAACCTTGCGTAATTGGCTTTTGGTCACAGGCCAGAATAAGACCCTCGGGTTCTGTGCTTTTTCCATTGGATGCAAAGTCAAGGTAGAGCTCCAGCATGGCCGCATCACCAAAGCAGGCCACAATCAGTTTCGTTTCCTGCCCCAGTGAAGAAAGGAAGGCCGCTGTTGCCTCCGGAGATTGACCGGGATAGACAGCTGCCAGTACCAGGTCATAGCCAGATAGCTGGGTAATCAGTTCGTTTTTGTTTTCCCCAGCCGGGGTCCAATTGTAGTTATTGGTCCGGGTATACTGGCCGGCCATCCTTTGAAACCCGGTCAGACCCTCTTGATTCAGTGCCAGGCAGGCGATCCTGGTACTTTCCAGTTCCTTCACCGGGATCAACTCATCGTGGTTATTCAGAACCGTCAGGGAATGCGCATACAGATCCCTGATAAAAGCAGCTTGCCGGGGCCCTTCCACAGCCATCTGTTCCCGCATATCTTTTCGGGCTTCCACTTCCCTCTGCCTGATCCAGTATTTCATTGCCAGAACCTGCCTGGCCCTGTGTTCAATGGTGTCAGCCGGGATCTGTGCATCCAGGTAGCTTCCGAGCTCACCTATGCTGATGCGCTGGATACACCCGGGATCCAGGACCGGAATTTGCCTGTCAGTGAGGCCTGCTGCCAGAACATCATCCATATCCTCTGTCAGGAAAATTGAAATTTTATTCTTTCGGAGTTGTGCTGCCAGATTTGCTCCCGCCAGATAACGAAGTGAATCACTTGCAATGGTTTCCAGGCTGGCCATGTGGGGGAATTGATCACTCCAGTTGCCCTCCAGGGCCAGGGCAAGTGGGATGGTGCTCAAGGAGCTGCAGTAATCAGCCACTTGCTGCATATGTTCATTGGGAGCCGAGGTAAATATCAATCCTCCAGGTCCGTGGCCCTGCAGAGACCGTGCAGAATTCATTAGATCCTGGAGCCCGTCGTCCGGACCGGCGACGAGCCAGAGCGACTGGGCAATCTGCTCCTCCGTGGAAAGGGTGGAGAGCATCGAATCGACCCAGGGATGATCAAGATATTGGCTTAAAGCCCCTTGCTGGGCATTTAAAAGGGCTGAAACAAGAAGTAGCAGCGAAACAGTTATTACAGTTGGGAAAGATCTCTTCATTATCTTAAAGTTGATGTGGCGTAATTTGAGTGAAATTAGCACATATCTTTAGAAAGTGTATTTTTTTTAGTACATTTCCTGAACTCCTTCAAGAACTTATTTGATCGGCTAAAACCGTTCCAAAATGAAACGCCGGAATTTTTTAAAGTATGGGGTAAGCTCTGTTCTTGCAGCACCTTTGATCCAATATGGCTGCAGTGGGATATATGAGGACCTTTATGCCTCCCCCGTTGTAAGTGTGTGGGACCAACTTGCATCTGAGATGCAATTCAGAACGGGACAGGTGGTCGATTCTTTCGGGATCAGGGTTGATAAAGTAGAAGCGTGGAGCATCCAGAGCATGCGCATCGCCCACATGGTGGATACCGCAGTCAAGAAGCTAAGCGGCCAGCAAACGGTGGGTAAAGCATGGGAATCGCTCTTCCCTGCCGGTCATCCTAACATGGATACGAAAATCGGTATCAAACTTAATTTTTCCTATGCGCCAGACAAGGATAACGACTGGTCAAGATACATTTGTCCTTTTGGGCCCAAATCTGAAATCACCAATGCCATCGTTACGGGCCTGACACAGATGCTGGATGGCAGATTCCCTCCGGAAAATATCACTCTTTTCGAAAGAATATACGCCCGGGGATCCCGCCAGAATTTCCCCATCATTCAAGGCTACCGGCCGGTGTTTCCCGACCGAGCGGGGATCTATAAAGATTTCAGGCAAGGAGCCCCCAGGATACACTGGATCAGCAATTCCGGTCCTATGGAACTTCCGGATGATGCCCCAGGTTTTATTGCTGCTCCCGACTTCCCCAGGAAGTACAGGGCCCCCCAGCGAATATTCTCAGGTGTTTACCAGCATGACTTCCTGATAAATTATATAATCGCCAAGGACCACCGCGAGGCAGGGATCACAGGAGCCATGAAAAACAATTACGGCTGCACGGATAATCCCGCAGGTACGCACGGGAGGGACTGGATCGATAAGAACAGTCCTTTCGCAGGCACCCGTACCTGTGCTCCGGTTTTTTATAAAAACATCAATCAGCAGGCCCCGTATATTCTTAATTTTCTGGATGCCCTTGCAGGCATCTACCATGGAGGTCCCCTTTCAGGGAATGTATTTCATACGAATATCATAGCCGTAAGCAAAGATCCCGTGGCCCTGGATACTTATGAACTGGGGCTGATCAACCGGGTACGCGAAGCCAACAACATGAATCTGATCACAACCGAAGACGGGTGGACTCCCTGTGATCACCCCCACGCTTCGCATATCAGGATTGCTTCTGAAAAACATGGGCTGGGAAGCATGTCCATGGACCATCATATTAGCATCGACCTCTCGGCTTCGCCTGATCTTGTAGAAATCCCCGAATTGGATAAATGCCAATCCAGGATAGGCGACATCCGCCTGGTAAACAAGGAATACCAGGTAGCACTTTTTCTCGATCCTTCGGGAAGACGCCACCATATTGAATCCCACATTGAAGACAAGGATGGAAATCTGATCAAATCCTTCCCGGTTTTAAACACCATATCTGATCTGGCCGAGCTCCGGTGGGATCACACAAATGATAAGAACCGCCAGGTGAAAGAAGGAATCTATACCTGGTTTATCAGGGCCGATGATATACTTCACACAGGAACCATTAATGATAATCTGATATAATATGAAAAAATCTACATTTAAAAACCTATTGATCATTGTCTTTCTTACTGGATGTCAATGGCTTGGAGCACAGGAATACGACCTGCTCATTAAGAACGGACACCTGATCGATGCCAGGAATAAACTGGATCAGGTCATGGATGTGGCCGTACTTGATGGGAAAGTGGCAGAAGTATCGGCCACTATTCCCGACGATAAAGCAAAAAAAGTGATCGATGCAAAGGGCCTGTATGTGGTACCCGGACTGATTGATAATCACGTACATGTTTTCCACGGTACCAATCAGGATCAGTACATCAGCAACAGCTTCACCAGCCTACCTCCGGATGGTTTCACCTTCCGCTATGGTGTGACCACCGTGGTGGATGCAGGAAGTGCCGGATGGAGGAATTTCAAGACCTTCAGGGAGCAGACCATTGATAACTCAAAAACCAGGGTACTGGCCTACCTGAATATTGTGGGCTGGGGTATGAAAGGAGGCGCCATTGAGCAGAACCTGGCAGACATGGATCCCAAGCTGACCGCCATTGTGGCCAGGCAAAATAAGGATGTGATCGTGGGTACCAAGCTGGCCCACTACAGCGGACATGACTGGACCCCCCTGGAACGCACCGTGGAAGCCGGAGAACTTGCTGGCGGCATTCCTGCCATGATAGATCTTGGAGGCAGCGACCCTGAATTATCAATGAAAACCCTGTTGCTTGAAAAATTAAGACCGGGAGATATCTATGCCCACTGTTATGCCCATGTGGGAGGAAGGACTCCCATGGTGGATGAGCATGGAAATGTCAGGCCCTGCGTGCATCAGGCCCGGGAGAGAGGGATTTTATTTGAAGTGGGACATGGCGGAGGTAGTTTTTTGTATGAACAGGCCCTGCCTGCTATGGACCAGGGATTTATACCCGATATGATCAGTACGGATCTTCATACAGGAAGCATGAATGCGGGCATGAAGGATATGCTCAATGTGATGTCCAAGTTCCTGAATATGGGCATGACGCTGCAGGATGTGATTGAACGCTCCAGCTGGTTGCCTGCTAAATACATCAATAGAGAAGAGCTGGGCCATCTGAGTGTGGGGGCACATGCCGATATTGCCATACTTGGAGTGAAGGAAGGAGAATTCGGATTCACCGACGTCAGAGGGTGGACCATCCATGGAAATAAAAAACTTGAATGTGAGCTGACCCTTATGGAAGGGAAAGTGGTATGGGATTTGAACGGAATCTCCATGACTGAATGGGAAGCAAATAAATAATAATCTATAAATGCACACCAATATTTAAAATCTCGAACTATGAAAAAGAATGAACCAAACTCCAGAAGAAAAGCAATAAAAGGAGTCGTGGCAGCCACAGCTGTCGGATTGGGAGCTGCTTCAGTTAAAGCTGCAACTCCGAAAGAAAGCAAGCCGGAAAAAATCGCTGGCAACATCACCATGCAGGACGATGTCCCCCTCTTCTCCGGACATACCATCCATGGAAACATGGTCTTCATTGCAGGCAAAGGGGCCCACTTTGACGGAGACATTGCCGATCATACCGATCACGTACTCAAGGAACTGGAGAAAGAGCTTGTGAAGGCAGGCAGCTCCATGGACAAGGTGTTGAAAGTAAATGTGTACCTGCATGATCTCAATGATTATCATGGCATGAACAAGGTATACAGAGGACGCTTCGGCAAGAACCCACCTGTCAGAACCACAGTAGCCACCTACGGGGGCGTGCCCGGAGATTCACTGGTAGAAATCGATTGTATAGCAGCTCTGGACTAAGATGGTAACAAGACGAACATTACTCAAAAGACTGGGCACCCTTCCACTGGTTGGAGGTTTGTTCGGTACGGGATTAATGGCCGGCAGTCCGGTCCAGAGTCCCGCCATACGCAGAGACTATTTCAAGGAACTGGGTGTAAGGACCTTTATCAACGCAGCCGGCACCTATACTTTTATGACCGGTTGCCTTATGCGTCCTGAGGTAATCGAAGCCTATAACTACGCCACAAACGAATTTGTTTTGCTGGATGACCTACAGGACAAGGTGGGAGCGCGTATTGCAGAACTTCTGCACTGCGAAGCAGCCACCATTACCGCAGGGGCCGCATCGGCCATTACCCTGGGTACCGCAGGAGTACTTTCAGGAATGGATCCCGAGAAGGTGATACAGATTCCGGATCTGACAGGAATGAAAAGCGAAGTGATCCTGCAAAAATCCCATGTCATCGGCTATGCCCATGCCATCCGGAACTGCGGGGTGAAACTGATAGAGGTGGAAACCCGCAAAGAGCTGGAAAAGGCCATCAATGAAAAGACGGCCATGATGTGGTTCTTTAACGGGAACAATTATGTTGGAGAGATCCAGGATCAGGAATGGGTGGAGGTAGCCAGGAAGCACGGCATTCCTACTTTCAATGATTGTGCTGCAGATGTGCCACCGGTTGATAACCTCTGGAAATATAACAAGATGGGATTCGATATGGTGGCATTCTCCGGAGGTAAAGGCCTCAGGGGACCCCAGAGTGGAGGATTACTGATGGGGAAGAAGAAGTATATTGATGCTGCCCGTCTCCATGCACCACCAAGGGGGAATACCGTTGGAAGAGGCATGAAAGTAAATAAGGAAGAGATACTGGGCATGCTGGTTACCATTGAATCCTATCTGGAACGCGATCATGAAGCGGACTGGGCCCTTTGGGAAAAGCAGGTCCAGATCATGCATGATGCGGTTGCTGACATTAAGGGTGTCAAACCTGAGATTCATGTACCGAAAGTAGCAAACCATGTACCCTCACTGAGGATATCCATGAATGCCGACGAAACGGAGTGGACGCCAGACCTGGTCAGGCAAGAGCTCAGGGAAGGCCATCCGTCCATTGAAACGGTGGGTGGGAAAGACTCCATTGGGATTACCCCCTGGATGCTGATACCCGGACAGGAGAGAGCTGTTGCCAGCCGGCTCAGGGAAATACTCCTGTCATAGTGGGCAGAAGAAAGTTTATAAAACAATGCGGTATTCTTAGCGCCGGAGCGATGAGCTCCGGCGCCTGGAATACCGTTTTAGCATCAGCTCTGAACAGTCCTCCCGGAGACGAATTAAAAGCTGATGTTATTATTATCGGTGGAGGACTGGGTGGCTGTGCAGCAGCTCTTGCTGCATGCAGGAATGGCTCCTCGGTGATTATGACTGAACCCACCGACTGGATCGGCGGACAGGTAAGTCAGCAGGCAGTTCCGCCCGACGAACATCAATGGATCGAGTCTCATGGCCGAACAGCAAGCTATGCAGAGTATCGCAGGCGGATCCGGGAGTATTACCGAAGTAATTATCCGCTTACGAAGACAGCTCGGAATACTGACTTCCTGAATCCGGGAAACGGAGCAGTATCAAGGATTTGCCATGAACCAGCGGTATCTGTGGCCGTTCTTGAATCCATGCTTGCCCCTGCAATCAGCTCAGGACAGCTGAAACTTCTGCTTAATACGGAAGCAGCGAATGTTCATACGGACGGAGACTCCATCCGGGCCGTAAGCTGTCGCAGCGATAAAGAAAAAAGAAGCATTGTTCTGCATGGCACCTATTTTATAGATGCCAGTGAGGAAGGTGACCTGTTGAAGCTTTCGGGAACCGAGTATGTTATTGGGGCAGAATCCCGGGGACAAACCGGAGAAAGACATGCTCCGGACCAGGAAGACCCCTCCAATATCCAGGCCCTGACCCATTGCTTTGTCATGGATCACCTGGAGGGAGAGGATCATACCATTGAAGTTCCTGAAATGTATTCCTTCTGGCGGGACTATGTGCCAGATCTTCATCCTGCCTGGCCCGGAAAAATGCTTTCCCTTACTTACTCACACCCCAGGTCTTTGCTACCAAAAACCCTGTCCTTTATACCTCCGGACAGGCAGGGAGTGTTGCCAAAAACGGATGCTTTAAATCTCTGGTTATATCGCAGGATCATCGACAGAAATAACTTTTCTGCCGGGCATTTCCAGAGTGACATCACCCTGGTGAACTGGCCCCAGAACGATTTCCTGCTGGGGAACATTACAGATGTATCTGCAGAAGTTCGAAAGCAGCATTTGTATGAGGCAAAGCAATTGAGTCTTTCGCTGTTTTACTGGCTTCAGACAGAAGCGCCGCGACCGGACGGAGGTCAGGGGTGGAAAGGCTTGCGCTTACGCGGAGATATTACCGGCAGCCAGGACGGACTGGCCAAATATCCCTACATCCGGGAATCCCGGAGGATCCAGGCCGAGTATACCATAGCTGAACAGGATATTTCGCTTGAGGACAGAATGCAAATCACCGGCTTAGCCCGGGAAGAAGTGCGGGCAAAAGACTACCACGATTCGGTGGGGATCGGGTATTACGCGCTGGATCTTCATCCCAGTACCGGAGGTGACAACTATATTGACATGGCCAGCATACCCTTTCAAATCCCCCTGGGAGCACTGATCCCGGTGCGTATGGAGAACCTGATCCCGGGGTGTAAAAATATCGGAACCACCCACATTTCCAATGGATCCTACAGGCTCCATCCGGTGGAATGGAACATCGGGGAAGCGGCTGGTTCTCTATGTTCCTTTTCCCTGAACAGGAAGGCCAAACCCAGACAGGTCAGGAACTCCGGAAAATTACTTTCCGAATTTCAGGCGCTGCTTCAGAAACAGGGCTTCGAACTGAAATGGCCTGAGCTATAAATAAATTTGTACAAATAAAACTAAACAATGAGAGCACTATCCATTCTGTCCATTTTAATATTAAGCATTCTTGCCAGCTGCAAAACAGAAGCAGAACCAGAAGAAGGCTATAAATACCAGGTAACGAGGCTTGAAGAAAGACCCGAAATTAATGCGGTCTGGGACAAAGCACCCTGGAACGGAATCGAAGCTCTTCAGCTCACACACTACATGGGCGAAAAGCCGGAACATATTCCCCATGTGGAAGCAAAGATCGCCTATGACAATCTTGCTATCTACGTCATTTTCAGAGTGCAGGACAAATATGTGAAAGCGGTGCACAGCGAGCACCAGGATCCGGTCTATACGGATAGTTGTGTGGAGTTCTTTTTTAGTCCGGAGGACAATAGCGACGAGGGCTATTTTAATCTCGAGATGAATTGCGGGGGCACCATGTTGTTCCATCATCAGACTGAACCCCGGACCAACCAGGTGCATATCGCAAGTGATGATATTCAGCAGGTGGAAGTGGCCAGCACACTGCCCAAAATTGTGGATCCTGAAATTCAGGAAGACACCACCTGGAGTGTTGAATACCGGATTCCCTTTTCAGTTCTTGGCAAGTACCGGGATTTTCCTATTCCCGAGAGTGGCACCTTCTGGCGGGCGAACCTGTATAAATGTGCAGACAATACTTCCCATCCACATTGGCTTACATGGGCTTTTATCGATCTGCCCACTCCCAACTTCCATCAACCTGATTTCTTTGGGGTTCTTGAATTTCAGAAGTAAGCCTTCGGGATAAGAAGGCTCTATACCTAATCGCGGGTAAAGTCTGTCCGGATGGCTTTGGCAAATACCTCCCAGTGCGCCTCGGTCATCCTTCCAGGCGTAAAGAGGCAGACTCCGGCAGCTCCGTTCTGCATGGATTCCCGGATGGCGTCTTCCAACTCTTCGGGAAGCAGTCCATGGCCCTCGGGATCAGCCTCCTGGCTTTTGGCTTCCGGTCTCGGGCAGATAAACAAACCGCTGTACAAGGGTGAGCGATTATCCAGCGCTGTAACTCCCTCCCGGGTCACCTCCCCGATCCAGCGGGTATCCTCCAGGTAAAAGTCATTGTAATTCATGGGGTAAACAGCATCCAGGTTCCACTTGTCCCACTCCTGCCGTACGATCTTCCGGGCCACTGAATTGGGTCCGGGAAATACCGCGGCGCTGATAAGCTTTCCGCTGGCATGCACACTTTCGCTCAGCCGGTTCACGATCCCGGTGATCAGGTCGTACCGGAATTGTTTCCACTCTTCCACCCCGGCAGGGTCCTCAAGGGATCTGATATCGATCCCGCTCTGTTTTTTAAAATCTTCAACACAGTGGTCACAATAGCAATAGTCATACTGAGGGTACTCACGGTCCATGACCAATCCATACTTGTCCCACAGTCCTCTGGCCAGGATCACATCCGGAAAGCGGATATAATCCAGGTGGATGCCATCCACCTCCTCCAGTGCAGCAATCTGCAGGTAGAGTTCCTCCAGGAAGTTGTAGACTTCCTCCCGGCTGGGACAAAGGAATTTATAATAGGCCGCATAGGCCGGCTTGTCCCATGCCGACTCTCCCAACCCATTGAAGGCATATAGTTCCGGTGGAAGCTTGGGATTCTCCCCCTGGATCATGGACGGAATCCAGGTTTGGAATTCAAGTCCCACCTCATGGGCAATCCCTCCTACTCTTTTATAGGTCTCCGGATTATGTCCCCCGTTATAGAGGAGACCGATGATTCCCTTGCTTTTCAGATCTGTAAAATTATCCCGGATCTCCTGGTCGGAGGCCTTGCCGGGCCCACTCAGCCAGGCATAGACCGGGACTTTTATATCAGAAAGCTCAGTTGTGGCTGCATCGCTTTGCTGGTTCTTCCCAGAAGGTGAAGAACAGGCTGTCAGCACGACAATGGCAAAAAGGCTAAGGTATTTGATCATGGCTTTTGGTTTAGTTGTATTATTCATGGTTGTCTGAAGCTGATGGAGGCGGGTGTTCCACTCCCCAGTCCTCCCTGGGTTCCGGCCCCATGGTAAAGGTAAGTGTTCCCCCCTTCACCAGCTCTTCCCGTGGAATCCAGCACTGACCGATTTTTTTTCCGTTCAGATCCAGGGCTTGAATGTAGAGATTGCCCGGAGTATTATTTTCCGTCCTGATTATCAGTTTGTTGCCTGGGTTTTCGCCTAGCTGAAGACTGACTTTTTCGAAAAGGGGGCTGCCAAACTGAAAGCTGGGATCCGCAGCTGCATGACCCTGAACATCGAAGAGCCCCAGGGCAGCCATCACATACCAGGCTCCCAGCTGTCCCTGGTCCTCATCCTGGCCGTAGCCATAACCATGCAAAGGCTCGGTCCCATAGAATTCATTGCAAATGGTCCGGGTCCACTTCTGCGTCAGCCAGGGCTTACCAGAATAGTTGAATAACCAGGCATTGTGCAGGCAGGGCTGGTTGCCGTGGTTGTATAGCATGTCCACCCCGGAGAAACTGTGGATCTCTTTTCCTCCTCCGAAAACACTCTTCTGGGCATCCGTAAACATCTGTTCAAGCCTTTCATTGAAGAGATCATGCCCAACAGCCTCCATAAGCCCGGCAATATCGTGGGGGACATACCAGGTATACTGATAGGCATTTCCTTCCTGGAATCCCCGCCAACCCTCCAGGGGATCGAAGTCCTCGATAAAGGTCCCGTCGGGATATTTTGGCCTTATATAGCGGGTTTCAGGGTCAAAAATGAGTCTCCAGTTCCCGGCTTGCTCCATCAGTATCCTGTGGTCTTCATCCTGTCCCATGCCTTTGGCCATCTGGGCCACGGCAAAGGAGCTAAAGCAATACTCCAGGGTATGGGAACCTCCGAAATTAAATACCCAGCCGTTGGACAGGGTCGTATCCCAGGAAGGAACATACCCCAGATTGTTGAACCAGTGCATATCGTATTTGCCATTCCCCAGGTTTCGCCCTGCAGCCTCTGTTTCATTTTTATATGCTGCCTCATATCCTTTTTCAAGGTCGAATCCACGGATCCCGCAATTGTAGGCAGCTGCCATCAGTAAGCCCTGAAAGTTGGTTTGGACGCCATTGGTAAAGACACCTGCTGCCACCCCGTCGTGCAGCCAGCCGGTCTCTTCGTAAAAATCAATATTCGACTGCACATACTGGACCAGGTAGTCGGGATAAACCAGGGCCCAGAGCTGACCCAGGTTCCAGAATCCGCCCCAGATGCCATCCGTATTGTAGTGACTGTAGCTTGGTTTCCCCTTCTGGTCCAGGGGGATCTGTCCGGTTCCGCCATCATTTCGCACATACTGTCCATTTACATCACTTGCCAGTCCCCGCCCCAGCAGGGCATGATACAGTCCGGTATAAAATTTTACAATATCCTGCTGCTTGCTGCTTTCCACCCGGATTCGTCCCAGCATCTCGTTCCACTTGAGGGTGGCTTCGCTGTGCACCTGATCGAAACTCCGGCCGGCAGACTCTGTATCAAGATTCAGACGGGCATTTTCAAGGCTGGTATAGGAAAGACCCACCTGCATCTCCACCACTTCCCCTTCCGAGGTGGGAAAAAGCAAATAGAGCCCATTCCCTACCCCCAGGGTACTGAGAGAATCTGCTTTCTGGATGGAATCGTAGAATATACCTGCCTGTTCCGGCACTTTACTCAGGCGGGCAATGAAATACATCTTGACGCGATTTCCCGGATCGCAGAATTTGGCATATTCGGGATAGGTCTCCACATATCCCTCCACTTCACGTTCATTCACCACTTGTGCAAAGGCCTCGCTTACATCACTGCTCTCCCCCTGTTTGTGACCAATATCAAAGATGATGCCTGACTGATCAGATTGGGGAAAGGTGTAACGGTGAAATCCAACTCGCTCCGTAGCTGTCAGTTCCGTCTTTAACTGATAATCTTTCAGCACGACTGAATAATAGCCCGCTTCCGAATGTTCGTCCGCTTTTTCAAAACGTGAACGGTATCCTTCATCCGGATTATCGATGCTCCCAGGAGTGGTCCGGACCTCCCCCGTAAAGGGCATCACCACCACTCCGCCGATCTGAAATTCATGAAAATGCCCAAAACCCTCGATGGAACCATGCCGGTTATCATAGCCCCCTGGCAACCAACTTCCCTGGCTTCCATAGGCATTGGTATGGGGAGCCAGTTTGGCCATCCCGAAAGGCAGGGCCGCCGGGGTATAGAAAAA
>Ga0180430_10000487_pt1 | contig 42892 bp, 29 predicted proteins | sample SS_ome_9_FD_132999 | JGI IMG/M metagenome (GOLD analysis project Ga0180430, IMG submission 132999) | Hypersaline lake sediment archaeal communities from the Salton Sea, California, USA - SS_1_S_2 metaG | ecosystem: Environmental > Aquatic > Non-marine Saline and Alkaline > Hypersaline >...
CGACTCCAATGCGCGCCTGGAGAAAGGCGGCAGTCTCCTCGTCGAAACCCAGTTGGGTCAGGATGCGCGGCATGTCTGCCTCGAATGCTGCTGCGTTTGGATACTTGGCCCGGGTAACGCTGTCCAGCATCGAGGCATCGAGATTAGAGCGCTGCTTGAAGCCGTCGTACCAGACGTCGAAAGGCTGCAGTTTGCGCCCCAGGCGTTGTTCGACCAGTCTGCCCACGTCCTTCAGAACCGGCGAGGAGACGACATCGATCAGCAGCTGCTCGACTTCTTCTTCCGGCATCTCCCGATTCAACTGGAAACGGCGGTCGATCAAGGTATTGCTCTCGGGGTAGTAGGGATCGTTCTCCTGCTGGGTCTTGAAGACGTTTAGCCAGTGCATGTAACGGGTGTCCGGCTCGCGGCTGTTGTCTACCTCTGTTCCCGGTTCACCCTGGACCTTGAAATGGGCCGGCACCGGGCCGTCGACAACTTCTGACAGTGAGACTTCGTTGGATGCCATCTTCCAGTCGACCGCCGGATTGTTGATCACCGCCTTCGGGATCTCCTGGTTGATGATCCGCAGCATCAGGTCGAAGATCATCTCCTGTTGCGGGAGACCGTCTTCGTTGCTGTACTGTGATTTGAGTTCATCCCTCAGATTCCAGTGCGAAATGAGTCGCATTCCCTCGGGAAACAGCCGCTGGTTGTCCTCGGTCAGCAGGTGGTGCATGTAGATATTGTAGTCGCGAATGTACTTGCCGGCTTCTCTTCGAAGCAGACGATTGGCCTGGCCGATCTCCGCGGGTACACGGGCGCGATAGCTGTCTCCGAGTCGCGAAGTGCGCCACTGTTGCCGAGTCCAGTCAGAGCCTTCGGAAAATCGTTGGTCAAGTGTATGGCGCTCGAAGTTCAACAGCGATGCAAAGGCGATCTTGCTCTTGTACAAATCGTCCGATACGTGGGCGTAGGGGGAGTATCGAGAGAACAACTCGTCAATAGGGTACTCCGGACCGGTCTCGATGGTCGTGTGCCAACTTAGAGCGCGACCGATTTCTCCCAGGTGACCGTACAACTTCTCATAGTACTCGGCAAACCGATCGGCGAGTACTTCAAGTGCTTCCGGTTCGGCTACAAACTGCTCGGTACAGAACTTGGCGAACTCGTCAGCCGTGCCGTCCTCTTCCAGCCATTGAAACGCGGCGCGGGCCACACCCGACTCGATTCGCGGACGATAGGTCTCGCCATGCTTCTCGACGAGGGTCTCGACAACCGCTCCGGTTTGTTCTGCAGTGAGGTATTGGTTGATTGACATCTGCTCTCCTGCGTGCGCCGATAGGGCCAGCACCAGCCCGACAATCAGGCAAAGGATCCAACATCGGCCGGATTTCATAACATCACCTATTTCTCTATGGGTATCGCATTGTTTTCAAAAAAGGGTCGCCAACTCGATTCATCGGGGCGACGGCCAGCCAGGCTCACGACTACCAGCGCCGTTACCGAGAGTGTCAGGGCGGGATAGACCGTCTGCAGCTCAAAGGGAGGGGCGATCTCCCAAATCAGGGTGACAACCATGCCGGAGACAATTGCCGCCACTCCGCCCCAGGCCGTTGCACGTTTCCAGAAGAAGGCCGCCATCACGGCCGGTGTGATACCGACCCCGTACATGGTGTAGGCATAGATCGCCATGTCCAGGACCCGCTCGAAGAACTGAACCTGCACATAGGCTACGACTCCAAGGACTACTACCACTATCCTGGTGTATGTGACAACTCGACCAGCTTCCATGTCGGGCCTGATAAACCGCTGGATCACATCTCGCATGACGTTGGTGGCCGGTACCAGCAGGAAGGAGTCGGCGGTAGAAACGATGACCGCCACTATTGCGGCCAGGCAGAGACATCCGATCACCAGCGGCAGTCCCTCTTTGACCAGATGGAGGATCACGCGTTCCGATTCGATATCCGTGAACTCTGCCGACCCGACCACGGCGAGAACTATAATGAGCGTCTCGATCAAGATGGTACCGATTATCCAGCCTACGACCGCCCGTCGCGCGGTGTTGGCATCGCGGGCGGAGAAGAAGCGCTGATACATTCCGGACTCTCCGAGCAGCAACAGCATCGCCGGCAGGGAATAGCCCACCGCTTCCAGCAGGGTCATATCGCCCATAAAGCTGAGATGCTCGGTCGGCAGGTTGGCTACCAGCTGATCAATGCCTCCAACTCTGCTGAGCATGAACGGCAGGGCAATTAGCAAGCCGATGATCATGATGATCCCGTTGACCACGTCGGTATATGCCACCGATATCATTCCCGCTAGAACGGTGTAGCCGATCACGAATACGGCCGTAATGATAATCCCGGTAGAGGCGTCGATTCCGGTGACCATTTCGAGGACCATGCCACCGGCTCGGAACTGGTAGGAGACAATCGCTGTGTAGGAGATGATCGTCACCACAGTTCCCAATATCCTGGCCCACTTGTTGAACCGCAGTTCCAGAAGATCAGGCACCGTGAACTGGGCCAGGGCTCGCGCCCGGTGTGCCACGAAATAGATAACGATCAGGGCGATCCATACACCCAGGCTGAACCACAGAGCCGAGAGACCGCGGTCGTAGGCCAGCCCGGCCCCGGCCAGAATCGATCCTGAGCCGATCCAGGTGGCCAACAGCGTTCCGACCAGCACACGGGCGGAGAGGCGTCGTCCGGCAACCATGAAGTCGGTTTGGGTCTTGACGGCGCGACTGCGCCAGGCTCCCACCAGAATCAGAATGATTAGATATGCAAGGATGACCCAGAAATAGCTCAAGTTCGGCTCTCCGTGATTACGATATCGGAAGATACGCACGGAATGAGCCGTTGTAAACCGACCGGTTAAAGGAATTCGGCCTGTACGGGGTAGGGAGTAGGTTCAGGTGGGTGCGGCCCCGGCTTCTACGGCCAGTGTCATGCCAAGGCCCGGTTAGTAGCTAATCCACGGTTGATGAAGAAAGCGACTTTTGAGTCCCCAGGTACTTGACTATACCCTCAAGCATTGGCTTTGAGATTGGCTCCGAAGAAACGAGCTGATGATCCCATATCAGGTAGCCTCTGTATATCAACCTGATGTTAGGTACTCCAGTCACAGAGAAGTGATCAGCGGCTGCCCCGCCTTCCTTGAAAATCGGGAAGGAGATATTATGGCTCTCGATGAACTTCTCGCACAGCTCTTTAGTGCTTTCTTGCCACAGGTTCGTGATACCGACGATATCCAAACCGCGGCTCTTGTATTGTCTATGAATCTTCTCAGCCTTGTACATCATGAGGTCGCAGAAGGGACACCACTCTTCCCAGAAAATCAGAAGATGCAGTTCACTTTCCTCCTGGTTGAAGTCGCCCATGATGTTGTACTCGCGATCGTAGCCGTCGTAGGTAGAGTAGTTTCCGTACAGCTCCTTGGCTTCCTCCAGCTTACCCTGGGCAATCAGAGCGGCAGCCAAAGTGCTCTTGCTTTTTTCGATATACCAGCTCTCTTCGATGTTTGAGCTTGAGGTCTCGTAGTTGGCTCGTGCAATCCGCTCAGCTTCCTCGATCAACCCATTTTGTAGACAGAACCAGGACAGCGAAACATCAATCTCACTTCCGATTTTCACGTCGTTGGGGCTGTTGATTAGGTAGTCCTCTCTGGTCGTCTTAATCAGCTTCAGGGCGTCGGAGTATTTCCCGATTTTCGCCATAGCGCCCGCTACAACAATCCGCGATTCAACGGTACTCTTGTTGCTAAGACCATAGTTAGCGCTGTCGATTCTGCAAATCTCCCGGCAGACAGCCAGGTCATCCTTGTATTCGCCTGTTACTGTATACAGTTCGCTCAGGGCTTCCAGGGTTTCCTTGGTTTTCGGATGCAACTCCCCGAGAGTACTTCGTCTGAGTTCGAGAGCGCGTGTCAGGCTTTCATGGGCCTCTACGTTCTTTTCGCACCAATAGTAACCTACACCCAGGGCGTGACTGATGTCCGATTCTATCTCGGGATCATCCGGGAAGGCGTCCTCTAACAGACTAGTTGACTCATCCAGCAAACGACTGATCGGGACGGGCTTGCCGAATCCATACGGCACACCTTTCTCGAATATGTTGACCATGAAATTGTTGGCCTTCTTGACCCGGCTGGATTCTCTTTCGACCGTAACAAGCAATGATGAAGTGACCACGACACTGGTCAGCAATAGAACGAACACCGCCGCCACCAACCCGATAACCAGCTTGTTCTTCCTGGCGAAAACCTTGATTTGATATCCAAGCCCGGGTTTGGTTGCGATTACTGCATCCCCGTTGATGAACCTTCGAAGATCCTGCGCCAAGCCAAAGGCCGATTGGTAGCGCTGCTCCCGGTCACGGTTCATCGCTCTCCGAATTATCGAATCTATGTCCCCTTTGAAGGAAGAATCCCTCTCGCTGATAGGAATGGTCCTGCCTTCACGTACTTCGGTGGCAAAATCGAAGATCTTGTCCGAGGAAGTGGAATAGGGCAGGCTCCCAGAGAGCAACTCATACAAAACAAGTCCCAGAGCGTAGACATCGGACCTGATATCAATGTCATGGGGGTCGGCGTTGAACTGCTCCGGGCTCATATACTGAACCGTTCCGACAATCTGTCCGTAATCCGTCAAGCCGCCCGCTTGTTTCATGTCGGCGTCGGTGGCACGAGCAACTCCGAAATCGATAACACGCACCCGTCCGCTGGAATCGACCATGATGTTGGAAGGTTTCAAGTCTCGATGAACGATGCCGCGCTGGTGGCCGTGGTGGATAGCGTCACAGACCTGCAGAAAGAGATCGTATCTGTCGCTTGTGTTCAGATTCTTGTCATTGGCATATTCGACAATAGTCTTCGCATTGGGAATGTATTCCATCGCGAAATAGGGCGTCTGGTTTCCGTTGTCGTCAAACGAACCGGCCTCATAGATCTGGGCGATCCCGGGATGTCGCAGGCGGGCCAGAAGCTGGGCCTCGTACTCCAGGCGTCTGACGGCGCTATCCTCTGTCAGGTTGCTCTTGATGACCTTCACCGCCACTGGACGCTTGGGGTTCTCTTGCAAAGCTTCAAAGACAATCCCCATCCCGCCGGAGGCGATGACTCGCTTGATCAGATACTGGCCGATCTTCTTCGGATGCTGCGATTGCAGCTTGCCACCTGAACCGCCGGGACCAGATGTTCGGGTGTTATCCCGATCATGATCACGTTTGGGATTGTCGTTTTGGTCAGACATGTGTCATGCCCCTATTTCGTTCGTTGATAACCATCCTAGCCAAGGCAACTTAAGGTATAAAAACAGACTAGGCAAGTCCATTTTTGACAGAACCGAATATCGCATCCCTTGAGATTCGAAAGTGCCCTGTTACGCTTCCTGAGTTGCAGTGTTGTCTTGCTCGGCCACGAGGCGGCGATTCTCCTTGCCGATCCTGTAAGCCAGCATTAGCCAAAAAGCTACCAGCACAAGACAGGCCAGAGCGAAATGGCGAATGCTGAACGACAACCAGGTGACGCCGGCAAAAACCAACCCGGCCGACATGACATCGCCGGCTCGGACAAAGAAGGAATCAATGGCCACTTTGGCTTTATACTTTTGCTCGGTTGTGCACGGCAAGAACAGGATGTGTCGGACGGTATTGTTGAGGGAGTAGTCGGTCGCGTTCTCGGCTGTCTTGCCCCAGCGGATGACAAGCAGGATCGGGAAGAAGGCGATGGTGGCGTACGTCCCCAGGGCGATGATGGGCAGGGTCATGATGGCCATCCGCACGCCGAAGTACTTGAGTATTCTCGATACTACCAGAAGCTGCAGGACTAGCCCGGCGAAGCCTACTATAGTATAGAAGTCGGCGTAGAACTTGCCGATGAAGTCTTTCGCGGTACCCTCAGCGGCACCCGGCGCGGCCGCTAACTCGGCAGCAGTTTCCTCGACACCTCGGCCAAGAACATACTCGCCGGTGGTGTTGACGAAGTTACTGAGAAGAATCAGAAAGGCGATCATCAGCAGGTATCGGCTCTGGAACACTACCTTCAGTGCGCCCTTGCGACCCATTTCCGGTTCGTCTTTCTCAACCGGCTCCTCAACCGCCGCTTGCTCCGGTCGGGAATCGAATGAGCTAATCAGGTAGTTGGTCAGAAGAAGACTTACAAGAAGAATCCCCGCCGAGACTAACAGCAAGTTGTACAGTCCAACCAGGTCCAGAATCTGTCCGGCCAACATCGGTCCGAAGACGCCACCAGCCGAAGCTCCAAAGGCGAGTAGGACGAACAGCCGTCTTCCCTGTTCAGGGGAATAGACATCGTTCGCGAACGACCAGAACTGCGCAATTATGACTAAGCTGAATATCCCCACCCACAGGAAGTAGGTAATGCCGTTGACCGAGCCTCCGGCGGTGAGACTGACCCAGAAGGCCAGGAAGCAAGCCACAAAGAACAGGGTGACGCTGTTAAGCAGTGTCCGTCGGCCAACTCTGGAGGCCAACCAGCTGAAAACCTGGATGACTCCCAACAGGAGAATCACCTGAATGGCCGAAGCGTAGCTTTTCAGCTCGGCACCGCCGCCGCTAAGGATCAGTGGCTCCCTTACGACTTTGGCAATCAGGTAAGAGGTCAGGATGAGGAAGATGTTTAACGTCATCAGGAGGGCACGGGTGGCTTCCCCGCGACGTACCTCGGTAAAGAGGCTCAGAAATGAGTCAAGTCCGCTCTTCTTTTCTTCCGACAATTGGATGTTCCTTCTTTGGGCCTGTCAACTCTACGAGTATAACCCTGATTATACACCTTTGTTGCTGCCAGTCGGAAGGATTTTTACGGAGAGAAGACTTTCCGACCATCCGGTGCATGCGGCCGCCACGGGGAACCGGGATGTTTCTCGGAAGGAGGCAACAAATAAAGAGAAAGGGGTTGCGGTCTATGGGTTAGGAACGTAATATAGATGAGGCCGCAACCTCATCGCTCGGCGAAGGGACGCCGGATTTGGTTCAGAGGCTGTCAATCGTCTTCAACATAGTTTCAATCCTGATGCCGGTCTGAGGCACAGACTGTAGTTGATGCCAGCAACTTGTCGGGGATAGCATAGCCTGGCTCGATTCAAGACCAGCATAGGGGTAGGATTCAACGGGGTGTCTTCTGTGTGCGGCGGTTGATCTGCGAATTGATTGGAGGAACCTGGTAGGCAAGAATGCGGGGTGGGAGTGATCTTTTCGTGACCACGAATCGTGTATTAATACTGGAGGGCGACGCCAATCTGGTGCTGGAGTTGGCGGGCACGGCAAAACGACAGGGGTTTCTGCCGGTTACCAGGTCGGACGACTGCGGTCTGCGTCAGCTGGTTCTCGAGGGCGCCATCGATATGATCCTAGTCGGATCGGCCGTCGACAGCAGCTGGGAGGGCCTGGAGGTTGCGTCACGAGTCCGCAGTTGGGATCCCCTAATCCCCCTCGTGCTTCTCAATCGTGACAGTTCCGAGAAGCGTGCGATTGAGGCTATGCGAATCGGAGTCAACGACTACCTGGTGTTGCCGTTGCAGGCGGGCGAACTGGCTGCGAGCATCGAACGAGTTGGATCCGCTCGAACCGCCCGAGGAGCGGCGGTGTCCGCGCTAGGTGCCGATCAACCGTCGCTTGCGGGGGAGATAATTGGCGATACCGAATCGATGCGACGCGTTAAAGCCCAGGTGAGACGAGTCGCCGGAGTCGATAGCAATGTAGTGATCACCGGCGAGACCGGAACCGGCAAGGAACGCGTGGCCCAACTGCTGCATCAATCCGGACCCAGGTCACGACATCCTTTGGTTCGAGTCAACTGTGCGGCCGTCCCCGACGGATTACTGGAGAGCGAATGGTTCGGCTATGAACGAGGAGCATTCACCGGAGCCGGATCGGCTTTTGCCGGAAGATTCAAACTGGCCGACGGCGGCACGCTCTTCCTCGATGAAATCTCCGAGATGAGTGTCCTGGCGCAGGCCAAAGTGCTTAGGGCGATTGAGAGCAAGGAAGTTGAGAGCCTGGGATCACGAGGCGCAGTGTCACTGGATATTCGCATTATCGCCGCCACCAATCAGGATCTCGAACATCTGGTGGCTCTCAAGAAATTCCGTCGAGACCTCTTCTATCGACTGCACGTTGTGCGAATCGACCTGCCTCCACTTAGAGAGCGCCGCTCGGACATTCCTCTGCTGCTTCGGTATTTCCTGGAAGACCTCAACCGACGCTTCCAACATCGGATTGACGGATTCTCCGATGCCGCCCTGGATGTACTCATGGCCTATCATTGGCCGGGGAACGTTCGCGAACTCAGGAACCTGGTAGAGTCGATTTACGTTGATGCCAAGGCCACCCGCATAACCGCCGTGGATCTTCCGCCCGCGATTCGGGACGATGCGACAGAACACTCGGCCTGCGAACGTGATCGCCTGATCGCAGCGCTGCGGGAAACCAGCTGGAACAAGAGTGAAGCTGCCCGAAAGCTGCGATGGTCGAGAATGACGGTGTATCGCAAGATGGCTAAGTATCGCATCGACAAGGCATACCCCACCGATCATACTATCAACTCATCCACACAGGACTAATCACCAGTCATCGGCACTGTCGTTGCCGTGCGATCATCTCTTTCGGTGTAACATCTCGCGATACAGTGTAACAATGCGAAGATACACTCTCGATTCTGTTGTGCGACAAGTTCCACTGCCTCGCAATCGTGCGTTAATGCTCTGAGGCGCTGAGGGATAAACTCCGCACAGTGCAAATCACTCTAACGTCGTTCAGGGCAGTTCCACGCTGCGACTCTGTAACAACCGATGTAACCTCTTCGGCCGGCTATCGAGGCACCGATCTCCATGTCCCGCTCTAACCAGATTCAAGCCAACGCCTTGGGAGATCATCGCCGTGCGGGCACCAACGTTGCTCTTGCTGACGGCAGACGTCACTGTCATGTGGTTTGCTAAGATCGTCTGTCAAGGTTCGTGACGAGGGATGTGTGGACAACAAAGATATCAGTAGAGGAGGATGCAACGGTCCGGAAACCAGATTCGCAAATTACTTCGAGTCCGGTCAAAACGCTTTTGAGTTTGTGCTGCAGTTTGGTCATCTATACGGGGAGGACGAGAGTATCGTCAAACACACCAGAATAGTGACCACTCCCAGCTATGCCAAGGCGCTCTTTGACGTGCTGCGAAGATCAATCGAACAGCACGAGGAAGCTTTCGGGCCGATCAAGGAATCCGCATCGGAAGAAGACGAAACGTAGGCGGATCATCATTCTCTTTTTCAACCGGCACCGGTTGATACATCGCGAGGACTCAGGGGGCTGACACAAGTAGATCAAGATCGAGACGGAATCTGTCATGGCGAATATTCGGGCAATACACTCCTTGGGCAATGCCATCGTTGGCTATCTTCAACTGTCATACCCGGCTCAACTTCAGGCGGAGCATCCTTGCACGTTTGAGCTGCTTTCCAGCAACGATATGGACAAGAAGCAAGCGGACAATTCCGGAACCAGTGTCGGATTGTATCTCTACGGCGTGACCGTCAACGAGCATCTACGTAACAATGTGCTGGTCCATCGTCCCTTTGACTCACTTCCGCCGCTGTCGCTAGACCTTCACTATCTCGCCACTATCTGGGCCGAGAGCGCTCCGGCGGAGCATGTTGTGGCGGCCTGGCTCGCCCATGAGTTCTACAGGCATCCGGTAATGGATATGTCGGTTCTGGCGGGCGACGCCGACGATGCCGGCTGGCGGGCCGACACCGTCATACAGATCGTGCCCGAGGAACTCGCTACCGAGGACATGATGCGGATCTGGGATACCCTGGCGCCTAACTATCGCCTCTCACTGTCATATGTGGCCAGAGCCGTAAGAATCGATGTCGAAGATACTGAGGATCAGAAGCCGGTTGTCGCCACCAGCTACAGGTATGGAGGGTTGACCGAGGATGAGTAGAATCAACATCTTCGAACATCGCGATCGCCGCTATCTGGGAGCCCTGCGCCTTGTCGACAGCGCCACCGGGAGACCATGCCCGGGACCGTTTACACTCGTGACCGACAAACCGATGGCTTTCATGCAGAACCGATCCGGACTCTATGTGATTTGCTCGGCCAAGGAGTTCGAGAAATACATCGAGGAGTTTGACCCCGCTCCATCGGAACCAGATGACGAGAGCATCGATTTCTCCTTAACTATCTCAGATCCCGCCGGTCGCTATCTCACCCGAATGCACACCGTTTCATTGCCACGGCCGCTATCCGCGGATGACTCCGACGCTGACGCCGATTCCAAGCTGATATTCGAGCCGCTCGAAGTCACCATGTACGCCTCACCCTCGGCTTCCTTCGAAAACGGCTGGTGTTCCGTGAGAGCAACTGTCAAAGATCCCAACGACCAACTGGTATACGGCGCGCTGGTGACGGTAACGGGAAAAGTCGGGGAGTTGAAAGATAAGGAACTGGGCCGAGGGTTGACCAACGAACAGGGAGAAGCCTTGATCGTAATGCCCAAGGTGCCGGCGTTTACTTTCGAAGCTCCGGCGGCGCCAGATGGCGACGCCGACGCCGATGCTTCGGTCGTGACCGAGCTTTCGCCGGTTGCCTCCAAGGTGTCCGCCGTGATTACTGCCGTCGGTATCCCCAAACGGAAACTGCCGGTCAACCCAGACGAACTCAAGCCGGGAAGTAAGGATCCCCAGAGTCCCAACGATCCCAATATCACCGAGCCCGGCACTGAGAAGATATTGTCCTCTGAACCGAACGCGGTTCTGCTTCAAGCGGGAAAATCGGAATCGGTGCATCTGAAACTGAAAGATCATAGCTAAGAGACAAAATAAGGAGACTGGGTTATGCCAGAGTATCTATCACCGGGAGTGTATGTCGAGGAGACGAGTTTTCGCTCCAAGTCGATCGAGGGTGTCTCGACCAGCACTACGGCGTTTGTCGGGCCGACGTTAAGAGGTCCGGTAGCTGATAATCCTGACAAGCCGAAGGACAAGGACGGTTTCCTCAGTCCTGAGGTAATCACCAGCTACGGAGAGTTTGAGCGAGTTTTTGGGGGGATGGACAATCTCACCTTCGGAACAGCCGGTGTCACCACCAACTACATGGCGCACGCCGTAAAGGCGTTCTTTGACAACGGCGGCTCGCGGTTGTATGTCGCCCGTGTGTATTCTGAGCCGACCGGCGAAACCGGTCGAGCCGAGACCGACCCGATTTTGGGCGCTGCGGCCGCCTCGGACGACGATAAAACCTGGTTCCGCGCCCGTTTCCCGGGAGCTGCCTACAACGGAAAGATTGTCGTCAGATTGAGCACTTCCCAGGCGGGAGAAAAGCCCCTCGATGAAGCCCCTAACGGCAGCCTGATTCAGTTGGGGAGCAACACCCCGGCCGGTTCCGCCGAACTTGATGGCGGCAAGGCACCGTTTGCTCTCAGCGATGGCGACAAACTGGGCCTGACAATCGACAACAACGGTACCGACGAGTCGGGCGAAGTCACGTTTGAGGGTAAGGCGGCGACGGCCCAGGGCAACGATATCAATCTCGATGCCGATAAGGTCAAGCTGGACAACGATGCGACGCTGAATGTCAATTTCACCGATATCGCCGCATCCGAGCAAGAAGCAACGGTCGTGGCAGGAGAGTACACTCCGTACCAGCTCGCGGTAGAAATAAACAGCAAGATCACCGGCGGCTCGGTCAATGTCGAGGTTGACGGCGCTAAGGCTAAGCTGTCCCTGACCAGCGATACTCGCGGCAAGTCCTCCAAAGCGCAGGTGAAGGCCAACGCCGAGTTGGGTTTTGCGGCGGATGTAAACTCTGTGGGCTCCGGCAATGTGAGTGATCTCGACGCCGTGACGCTAACGGAAATCAACACCATTCTGACCGACGGTGGCGTGAAAGCCTCGGTCGTAAGTCCCGACGACTCTACTTCTCTGCAGTTGGCCAGTACTGCTACCGGAGAGAACGTCAAGATGAACGTCGCGACGGCCCCATCGGCGCTCGGACTGCCGGACAGTACCCAGGTCGCGACCGGGAAGACGGGCAGCGCCGTAACCTATCGCGTCAAAGAAAATGACAAGTGGCGTCGATCGACCGACGATGACACCAAGGCAACGGCCGATCTCGGAACCGAACTCGACAGTTGTTACCTGATCACGGCCAGCGTCACTTTCGTGGATCCCGATAACTCCGAGTTTGTTCTCGAGGATCTCGGTCTGGCGCCGTCGCATCCGCGATGGATGGGCAGTGTCTTCGCTGAGCACCCCTCACGCAAAGCCGATCGCATGACCAACCCGGTCTACATGGAAGTCGGCACTACTCTGAAGGCCGACAAGAATCTGGTCTTCAAGCTGCAGCAGGCCTTCCTCAGCACCGAGTCGACCAAGACCTACGAAATGGAAAACGGCAGCGATGGTCTGATGCCGGGAAGCACCCATTATGATACCGGGTTGCTGCTTCTCAAATCGATTGAAGACATCTCCATAATCGCCGCTCCCGGACACTCGGAGCATCCCAGCGCTGCTCAGGCTATTCAGGGCAGCCTGATCAAGCATGCCGAAAACATGAGGTATCGGATCGCCGTGCTCGACTCGGGCAAAGCTAAGACGCCGGGTGAAGCACAAGAAGAGCGCTCCAAAATCGACAGCAAGTACGCCGCCTACTACTACCCCTGGGTGGTGGTCAACAACCCGCTGGCCCGACCCGGAAACGACCAGGTCCCGAAAGAGATCGCTCTGCCGCCTTCGGGTTTCGTGTGCGGAGTCTACGCCCGAACCGATATCAGTCGCGGGGTGTGGAAAGCGCCGGCCAACGAAGTCGTTCGCGGTGCCCTTCGCTTCGAGAGCGAAATCAACAAGGGACAGCAGGATATTCTCAATCCGATGGGAATCAACTGCCTGAGGTTCTTCTTCGGCCGTGGCTATCGTGTCTGGGGAGCCCGGACGGTATCTTCGGATCCTGAATGGAAGTATGTCAACGTCCGGCGGTATTTCATATACCTGGAGCGTTCAATCGATCGCTCGACGCAGTGGGTCGTGTTCGAACCCAACGGCGAGCGGTTGTGGGCAAATGTCCGCGAAACCGTCTCCAACTTCCTCTACACCGAATGGCGCAACGGGGCTCTCATGGGAAGCACCCCCGAGGAGGCCTTCTTTGTTCGTTGTGACCGTTCCACTATGACTCAAAACGACCTGGACAACGGCCGCATGATCTGTGAGATCGGCGTCGCCGTCCTATACCCGGCAGAGTTTGTGATCTTCCGAATTGGTCAGAAAACCGCCGATGCGCGATCCTAAAGGAGGTGTCTCGTGGCAAATCGTGATCTACCCTACGGCGCATTTAACTACGTCGTCAATTTCGACGGCTCCGAAGAGTTCGGCGGCTTTTCCGACGTAAGCGGGCTTGGCACCGAAATCACAGTGGCCGAGTATCGCAACGGAAACGAAGCCGAAAACCATGTTCGCAAGATTCCCGGTATTCACAAAGTCTCCGACGTCACGCTGAAACGCGGAATCATCGATTCAGCTACCCTCGGGGAATGGATCGAAGCTGCTCGAGTCGAAGGACCGGCGGCCAAGAAGAATGTGACCATCACGCTCCTCGACGAGGCGCGCAACGCAGCCCAGGTATGGACCCTTCGTGGCGTTTTGCCCATGAAGTACACCGGGCCGACGTTGGCAGCCAAAGGCGGAGGCGATGCCGCTACCGAGGAACTGGTGTTGGCCATCGACGGATTCAAGATCGGCGAGTAACTATGTGAGGTAGGCGCTTAGTTATGTCTCAAGCCGGAACTGTCAACATCCGCGGTGTCGAGTTCATCGATCACCGCCCTACCGAAGTGTCCGATCCTAACAGATCTGATATAGCCTGTTTTGTGGGGTATGTCCCCATCCGCGAGGGGATCAAACTCCCGGACTCTCTTGAGGACTGGTTGAAGCATCGTGGATGGGACCGTCACACGAAGGACCGTTCAATAGAGGAACTCCTGTCTGTGCCGGTTCCGATCGACTCCTGGAACCAGTTTGTGGATCTGTTCGCATGGGACCAGCGTTCGCTTGAAGGCAGCTCCAACACTTGTGCCTGTTATCTGGGCGCCGCTGTACGCACGTTCTTCGCCCAAGGCGGACGGAAGTGTTACGTGGTGAGAGTGGGCGATCCCACGCCGGTTGGCGGAGAGCCCACGGAAACGGTAGCGCAACGACTCGAGCGGATAGTCCCCGGTTTGAGTCAAGGTCAGGTATCTTCGGCAAGTGCCGATCGTGACAGCTGGCATGGTGTCGGCCATTTGTTTGGTCTTCCCGACGTCTCAACCCTCTGCCTACCTGATTTGTCCGATATCGTCGGTTCGACCGAAGTGGCTCCGGAACTTCCGCCGCCACCGGCCGAAATCAGTCCCCAGTTCGTCGACTGTACTCACGAGGAGGTCGCAGGGAATCAATCAGACGTGATTCCCTACAATGCTCCGCGCTGTGACGACGAGGGATACCTTGCCTGGAAGAAGGCCTTGAGGTTGGTTGCTCTCTTTTTGAAGGACCATCACCGCGAGGTTCAATGCGTGGCAGCTATTCCGCTTCCCCACACCGACTGCGATGCGGCCAGGAACCTACTGGAGTATCTCGAGAGTGACACCATCGGCCTGTCGAAAGGCCTCCTTGAGGCCGGGACCGATGGCAGCGGTTTAGCCAGCGCCTTTCTTCAGCTCGTCTATCCGTGGGCTCAGACGCGTCTTTCTTCCGATCTACCGGGTGCTCTCGAACCTTCCGACGGGCTTTTGGCCGGACGGTTGGCCTCGGGTGCCCTTTCGCGAGGAGCCTTCCGAAGCATTGCCAACGAACTGCTTACGGAGGTTGACAATGTCTCGCCCCGTCTGAGTCGTTCGCAGACGATGGGCAAGTCTGAAAAGAAGGCGACGGATACGACGGACCCGAAAGCGTTGATCGAGCGAGTCACGTTGCTGGCGCCGACTCCGCAGGGATTTCGGATTGTATCGGATGTCACCACCTCGAGAGACGAAAGCTACCGGCCGGCCTGTGTGAATCGTCTGGTCTCAATTGTCGTGCGCGCGGTCCGAAGGCTGGGGGAGAATCTCACTTTCGAGAGCTCCTCGGAGCGACTCTGGACCGACCTGAAGCGGCAGATAAGTAACATCCTGGCCAACTTGCAGCAGATGGGAGCCCTGAACGACTCGACCGGTGCCGACGCCTATTGGGTCGAGTGCGGTCCCAGCACCATGACTCAGAACGACATCGAAAACGGTCGGCTCATTGCACGAGTCGAGTTCAATGCCTCGGCTATTGTCGAGAAGATCGAGGTCGTTCTCAGAGTTACCGACGGCACCGACGGCGGTTCTTCCGCCCTGGGCGTAGGCATCAAGGAATAGCTATGAGCAGTGATCAAAGTCAGCAGACCGACCCGTTGCACGTATTCAATTTCCTGATTGAATTCGGCAAGGATTCACTGGAGGATTCATCGGGGAGCACCGGATCGATCTCTTTGTGCCAGGGAGCCTTCTCCGAATGCAGCGGCCTTGAGGCAACCATGGAGCCGAAGGTGATCAAGGAAGGCGGTCGCAACTACGGCGATGCCCAACGTGCCGGGAAAGTGACATTCGGAACGGTGATTCTGAAACGGGGTATCGTGTCGTCACAGGATCTGTGGCAGTGGTTTGAAGTCCTGACCGCGAAGAGTGGCTACTCCTATCGTCTGCAAGCCACGATCACGCTGCTGGACCAGAAGAAGAACAAGCAGCTGGAGTTCAAGCTGCAACGCGCCATGCCGGTGAAGTTCAAGGCTCCGGACCTCTCTGCGGTTTCCACCGAGGTTGGAGTCGAGGAGCTACATATCGTTCACGAAGGCTTAGAGGTTTCCAAGGCCACTTAAGGAGTGTCAATGGGCGACGTCACAACGGAAAAAGCCAAGTTCATCCCCCAGACCGGGTCCATGAAAGATGAGGAGATCATCGTTCACTTCAATCCGGATAGCCTGAAATACTCGATTTCCAACACGCTGGAGAACAAAGGCAAATCCGGCAAGACCAAGCAATACGTCGGTCAGAGTACCGGAAAGCTCAGTATGGAGCTGGTATTCGACACCACTCACAACGGCGAAGACGTCCGGGTTTACACCGACAAGCTGGCCAAGTTCATGGAGGCGGAGAACAAGGTACCGCCCACCATACTGTTTGAATGGGGAACTTACAAGTTTCAGGGTATGGTTGAGTCGTTCACGGAAACCACCGAGTTCTTCTCTCCCACGGGAATACCGCTTCGCTCCCAGGTTAGTATCTCAATGGTCGATCAGGACGAGATTCTCTCGCGGGGAGATACCGACCAGAGTTTCGACACCAGTGCCGAACTGGATCCGCTAGTGATGTCAGGTGCGAGTGACAGTGCCTCGTCGTTGGCCGACAAGGCCGGAAATCCCGAAGCTGCTCGCGCTTTGGCATCGGCGAACGGACTCGAGAGCCTACGCATGTCGGCCGGTGTTGATATCGCCATCAGCGCCGGGATAGAACTAAAGGGCCCGGTGGCCTTCGCATCCGGAGGTGCAGGCGGCGGACTGGGTATATCCGGCGGTCTGGACCTGGGAGTTTCGGGGGGCATCTCGGGTGGGATATCAGGCGGACTGTCGGCCGGAGTGTCGGCATCGGCTGGTGCCTTTGCCGGTCTGAGCAGTTCCGCATCAGCCGGAGGATCGATTTCGCTCGATACCGGCAGCCTCATTCAAGCACCGGCATCGGCCGGAATCAGTACCGACAGTGGAGCCAGTTTCGATCTAAGCGGGAAATCAACTATTTCCGGGTCGGCCAGTCTGACGGCAGACGTAGGAGCATCCGCCGACCTGCAGGCATCAATCGAGTTTGACGGAGACTAAGCATGGGAATCGTCTTTGACCAGGTAGTCGGCGAAGTAGTCGCCCAGCGCAAAGATTCCAAAGAGACGTCGACCGGCGAAACTCCATCCAAAGAACTGCAGCCACGAGAACCGGACCTGGCAACGGTTCTTAGACGACAGAAGCAGCGAGAGATGCGCTTGAAAGCGGACTAGCTTCGCTTTCTGAAAGGTACCACGATGGCAGAACCAGAACTCAGCACAATGGCCGTATACAGCGCCAAGCCCACTGTGCGCATTGATACCGAGGAACACACCGAGATCAATGAGCTGACCATCGGCATGCAGATAACCGAGTCTGAAGGCGGCATGTCGACCGCCGAACTACGACTAAGCAATGTGCCCGAAGAAAGTGGTGCCGAGGGGCTGGCTTTCGACGATAACTCCATTGTCACGCTGGGGGCCAAACTGGCGATTTATGCCGGTGACGAAACCGGCCCGCAGGAGATCTTCCGGGGGACCATCACCGCCTTCGAAATGAACTTCCCCGAGTACACTCCTCCCGAGATCGTAGTGCTGGCCGAGGACGTGTTCCAGCAAGCGCGTATGGAACGCAGGACCCAGGTATACGAGGAGATGACGATTTCCGATCTGGCCGACGAACTGGCCGGGCGTCTGAATCTCTCGGCTGTGGTGACCGGCTTCACCGACGATATCGGAACCTGGGTGCAACTCAACGAGAGCGACCTCGCATTTATGCGCCGGGTACTCGCTCGGCACGATGGTGACCTTCAGGTGGTAGGGGACGAGCTGCATGTTTCGCCCCGCGCCGATGTGCAACGCGGCACCCTGGACCTGGAGTTGCACAGCCAGTTGCGTAGCGCCCGTGCCTTCGTCGATCTGGCTCATCAGGTAACCGAAGTTACCGTCGCCGGGTGGGATGCCGCTCAGGGAGAAAGGGTGACCGGTACCAGCACCGGGGCCAACGGACTTCCGGGCAGCGGCACTACCGGGGCAGAACTTCTTTCAGATGCGATCGTCGACCGCAGCCATCATATCGGACACCTGGCTGTTAAGACTTCCGCTGAGGCTCAGGCCCTGGCTGACGCGGCTTTTGATCAAAGGGCAAGACGACTGGTTTGTATCGAAGCCACCGCCGAGGGCAACCCGATGCTCCGGGTTGGTACCCACGTCACCCTGGCCGGGCTCGGAAACAAGTTGAGCAATACTTACTACGTAACGAGAGCACGCCATTCTTGGGATACCGAGCATGGCTTTGAAACGTTGTTCGAGGCCGAATGCGGCTTCCTGGGAGATTCCTGATGTCTGACCAAACACCTTTTGAGACCTGCCGCGAGGACATTTTCCGTGCAACCTACCTTGCCGAGGTAGTAGCGGTAGACGATCCCCAGGGACTCTCTCGAGTCCAGGTACGGCTGTTGAGTTTTGACGGAATCGGCGAACAGGACGGTCCTCACTGGGCCCGGGTGGCGGTGCCGTTTGCCGGAGCAGATCGAGGCTCCTTCTTTCTGCCCGATGTCGGCGACGAAGTACTGATTTCCTTCGTGAACGGTGATCCCCGGACGCCGGTGGTTGTTGGCGGCATGTGGAACGGTGCGCAAAGTCCTCCGGAGGAACTGGGGGGAGCAGGTGACAGAGTCGATCGCTGGACAATCGTCGGCAAGGCCGGTACGCGAATCGCCATTGTAGAAGAGAACTCCGGCGAAGCCACTATCTCCCTGACCACACCGGGAGGAGCCAGTACCGAGATCACCGACAGTGGAGGTGGCAAGATCGAAATCAAAGCCGCCGGATCGACGGTGAAACTGGACTCATCCGGAGTGTCAATCGAAACTCCCTCAGAAGTCAAAGTACAAGCCAGTACCGTGTCTGTTAGTTCAGGTATGGTCAAGGTTGATGCCGGCATGTCGACTTTCTCGGGCGTGGTAAAATGCGATACTCTGATCGCGACCAGTGTCGTTGGCTCAACCTATACACCTGGTGCGGGGAACGTATGGTAGACCACAAGATCATTCTGCGCGGGCTGAATACTCTGTTTTTGGAGCCGACTATTGTCAAACGCACCGACCAGGATTTCATCGCGGCGGTGCTCGACGAACTCAAGGACGAGTATCGAGAACTCGAAGAGGGCGAGATTCGCCAAACGAGTGTCAGCGACAGCTCCGTCAACGACGGAGATAAACCATACCCTCTCACACTCTTCCAACCGGTTCATCGAACTTTCTACCTGGCTCTGGTGGAGGCGGTCTGCGATCTGCCGGGTCAACCTCGCGTAGATCCGCAACGCATCGAAGGTTCGGGATTGGTAGTCCGCAGAGCCAACTGGAAGTACAAGAAGGCCGAAGACGGCACCCGGGGTTGGTCAAAACCGAGCGATCAGGAAGGCTGGCTGTCTCAGGACAACTCCATAAGGGGCTGGCTCGCGTTCGCCGACAAGGATGCCCAGGATCTTGATCCCGATCCCTCGTATCGGCGACCGACGCTGAGCGTGGGCAACTCCCATATCGATAGCATTCTGGCCCGGAACGACGACTCTCCCTACGTTGAAAGCACCGTGCCTCTCTTTGTGGCTCCGCCCGAAGTCTGCGAAGCGACCGGCAAGACTATTCTCTATGGCGTGATTCCCGTCACCGACAACGAGTCCAGCGAGGCCGACCCATCCCTGACAGAGGACTGGGACACCGGTCTGAGTCACATGATCCCGGACTATCTCAAGAAGGGGCCGGCGACAACCATGCCGACACTTGGGGGAAGTTCCGGTCGCACCCTCAACAAAGACGATATCAAAGAGCCTGCGTTGGCCGATTTCCTGAATTCTTTGAGGCTCTTCACGCGCGGATTGAGTCTGTTCGACGATGACACGGCGGCAGAAGGCTTACTCGCGGCCTTAGCCAAGATCGAACTCCCTTCCGATTCCTCGACCTCCCATGGCGACAAATTCTTCGAGAAGGCATACAGTGTCCTGGTTCTGGGCGAGGGCGGATCTATTACTCTTCCGGAGAAGTGGCCGGCAATTGGGAAGGCACTAGCCGGCAAGATAGAGAAGGGCGCGCGCTCTTGCCTACAGAAGCGAGTTATACAGTATGCTTCAAACCAGAATCGTTACAGTGGCACCGGTGACACCTACCTGGTGAGGGCCTTTGTCAGAGTGCGTAGAGACGACGTCTGTCCGCCCCAGACTTTTTGGAGCGTAGCCAGTGGCGGTTTCAGAATTGCCCCGTGGTATGAGAGCGGTGACGTTCCTCCACCGACGGTCGAGTTGCCCGACGCCTTCGACGGGAACTTCCTCAAGAAGGCCAAACCGAACGTTGCGTTCAAGATGCCCGAGTCGTTGTTCAATACTATTAATAGTATCGATCCCGAGAAGCTAATGGAGGGGGACGACAGCTCGCAGAAAACTCCCACTTGGGGAGTTCAGTGGATTTGTGGCTTCAATATCCCCTTTATCACCATCTGTGCGTTCATCGTTCTGAACATTTTTCTGCAACTGCTGAACATAATCTTCTGGTGGCTGCCGTTCATTAAGATCTGCATCCCAATCCCGTTACCCAAGAAAGACTGACGATGCAAAACCGTTACGTTCCTAAACCCAAACTTGGCTGGCCACTCCTTCCGCTACCTGACAGTAACGGTCAGTTGGCGTACCCCACGCTGGAGGAGAGCGTAAGGCAGTCGATTCGCGTGATCTTGTGTACCCGGCCCGGTGAGCAGCTGATGCATCCGCGTTTTGGAGCCGGACTGGATCGATACTTGAGCGAACCGAACGACCTGACCACCCGGAAGCGTATCCATGATCTGATAACCGGCTCGCTCCAACGCTGGGAGCCGCGGATTTTGCTCGATCGCGTTGAGGTGTCGCAACCCGCAGATCAACCGTCGCACATTCGCATTGAGTTGTTCTACCGGCTGAAGCGCACCGGCGCGCAGCAACAGCTGGGACTTACTATGAAATCGGAGGTATAGAGGATGCCGATAGTGCCCCCCGTGCTTGATGATCGACGATTCAATGACTTAGTCAGTGAACTCGTGGCTCGCATACCGGCCCATACGCCGGAGTGGACGAATCCGATGCTCGGAGATCCCGGACGCACGGTGATCGACCTTTTTGCCTGGCTGACCGACACCTTGCTCTATCGTGCCAATCTCATCCCCGAGCGGCAACGCCTGGCTTTCCTCCGCCTTCTGGGCGTGCAAATGAAGCCAGCCGTCGCCGCACGCTGTTTGATCAGCATTTCGATCGACGATGACAAGGCCACCGATGCGGTTGCGATCAAGCCGCGAACCGGTCTCGACAAGCCGGTTAGATTCGAGACCGGGTCGGAGTTGACGGTCATGCCGGTAACGGCCGCCGCCTACTACAAGCGGCCGCTTCTGGAGGCGGAACTGAACCAAGTAGAGGACGTTCTTGACGATCTCAAGGATGTCTATACCGATGTCGGCGACAAGCTTCCAACGCCATACGCCACCACCGCCGTCTATGCCTCCGGTCAACCCGAAGAAAGCGGCTTTGATCCTTCGGCCGAGGCCCTGGACGGTTGCCTGTGGATCGCGTTGCTGGCCGCCTCGGACGATGAACTTCACTTGTCCAAAGTAATCAACACCCTGGGTGGCAACGATCAAGAGCAAGTGGTCCTCAACGTGGGTATCGTGCCGAATATCGAGGTACCTGATCTAAGCGCCGACATTGGTACCCGCGCCAAGATTCCCCACACCTGGGAAATGACCACAAACCGGGAGACCTCTGACGGTCTTCCGGAGTATGTCACCCTGGAACCGATCGATGCCGCAGATTCAACTCACGGCCTTACCCAGCGTGGAATCCAGCGACTGCTGCTGCCCTCGGCTAGTCAGATCGGTGCGCCCACCAACGATGTGCGCAAGAATCTTCAGGCTGGTGTCGGGGATCGTCCGCCACGCCTTGACGACGCCGATCAGGCGGCGCGACTGATCGCCTGGATACGGCTTCGCACGACACAGGAAGGCGCCGGCGTTTGTCTCAGCTGGGTTGGGATCAATGCGGTCGAGGTCGACCAGCGACGGACCATCACGTACTCGCAGGTTGGTCAAAGCGACGGCCAGCCCGACCAAACTCTCACGTTACCCGGTCAGGGAATAGAGGAGGAGTCCTTCGAGCTGGAGGTCGAAGAGGAGAACCGCGGTTTTGTAGTCTGGCAATCTATGAGCGACTTGGCTCTGGCGGGACGTGACGACTATGTCTATCGACTCGACTCCGAGGCCGGTACGATCTCGTTCGGAGACGGCGTGCGTGGAAGAATCCCCACGCGCGGCGCGCGGGTTCGAGTGGTCACAATGCGCTATGGCGGCGGCTCGGCCGGTAACGTGGCGGCCGGCTCTATCGACGGCATCAAAACCTCCAACGGAGGAGACGCCGGCGAAGCCAAACTGAAGGTCTTCCAACCACTGGCAGCCAGCGGCGGAGAAGATGCCGAAACCCTGAGTGAGGCCGAAAAGCGAATACCCTCGCTTCTGCGCAACCGTGATCGAGCAATTACTCCAGACGACTACGAGCAAATCGCGGCCGACACCCCCGGAGTAAGTCTGGGCCGTGTCGAGGTCATGCCTCACTTCAAACCGCATCAGCGCTTAACTGAAGTTCCCGGCGTGGTATCGGTGATGGTCTTGCCGCAGAAGACCACCCATCGCAGCCCGAATCCCCGACCCGATCGATCCGTCCTGGAGTCTGTATATGCCTACCTCGACGAACGGCGCCCAATCGGTACCGAACTGTACGTGATTGGATGTGCCTATGTCCCCCTGGGAATCAGTACCAACATCACGATCGCCGACGGATACGGAAGAGAAACCGTTCTACACAACGTTCGCGAGTCGATCTATGATTATCTCTGGCCGTTGACACCCGGCGGACCGTTGGGTACCGGGTGGCCGCTGGGACGAGCCGTTTCCGATCGCGAGCTGGAGGTTGTCATCTCTCGTACCGAGGGAGTCGAGGGGGTCAACGGCGTCAACCTGTTCCAACAAGTAGATCTGGAACAGTCCGGTGTTACGCCCTGCAAGAAGAAAACGGTGCAACCGGAATGGAAGCTCGTCACGCGCAAGAACTGTCAACCGGTGGAAATCGAGATGAAAGAGTGGGAGCTGCCCGAACTCATGGCGGTCCATGCCGTCACCACCGACGACGAAGCGGTGAACGCCAGCGACGGTGCGCCTTCCGAACTCACAATCCCACGTGGGTCCGATGCCGCAGCCGGCGTTGCTGTTCCCGTGGTCCCGGAGGTCTGCCAGTAAATGGATGTAAACGGTACCAAATTCTACATGCTGGCCGAGGGACCGCAGTGGAGTCAGCGAGAAGGCACCGACTATGACGCGGTCCGGAGATGTCTTCGTCTCGAAAAGGGCCGTACTCTGGATCCTGCGAAGAACCTTCGTGTCGAAGAGTTCAAGGGACTCATGGACCAACGGATCGCCCAGGTGCCGCACACATACGACAGCTTCGGAACTCGCGCGTTCTGGGAGGAACGGGTGGGAGAAGTCCTGGCCACCGGAGCTGCACCCGGTGCAGTATCGATATTCGTGCCCCCCGCCAAAAGTACTGTCACCAGTATGGTGCTGGGTATTGACGGTGTTTTGTATATCGCCGTTGATGGCGAACTCATGCTTCACGATCTACGAGGGAGATGGACTGCCAGAATCGTACCGAAGAAGAAATCTCCCGAAGCGGATGCGATCAAACTGGATGTCTGGCGGCTGGCGGCTGATCCTCGGGGTGGTGTCTGGATACTCGACAAAACTAATCGCCAGCTGGCGCGCATGTACGGTGTACCGCTGCCCGACCGTCCTTACGGCCCCTATGATGCCGACAACTTCCGTCCCTGCTGGGGAGAGAACAACCGGCCCCCGACTCTTGAGATAGTCGCTGATGCCGACTTCAAGTCGCCCGAGGATCCGTCGCGCGATTCGGACGAACAACCGGTGGCGATTGCGTGCGATCCGGACGGATTGGTAGCCGTAATCAGCTACGTAGAGGGTAAACCTGCGGCGTTGAGGACTCTGAGCACTCAAGACAGATGGTCGAAGCCCGTCAGTCTTGAGGGAGCTTACTTCCCGACGAGTTTGGCTTTTGTCGCCGCCGGGACAGTGGCGGTTATGACCGCGGAGATTGTGCCGGAGACACCTGTATACCAACTGGCGTCGGACGAACAATCACTTCGTCCAACCGGAGACTACTACCCGCTTAGCGAACACGACGGTGGCCCATTCCTGACCGGCATTCCGCTTCCACCGCAGTACCCTACCGATTCAGGAGTAGCGCCACTGGTGAGGATTTCGCTGCCGGAGTTCAACCGCCTGGGCAAAGCATGGGGAGTCGGTCCGCTCGACAGTGGCATTCCCCAGGTCGAATGGCACCGCCTGTACCTGGAGGCGTCCATTCCCTCCGATTGCGGGATCAAAGTATACTTGTCCACCTCCGATAGTAACGTCGCTCCCGACGATTCATCTCATTGGCAGGAGTTCAGGTTCGGAAGGCTATACGCCTCTGAGGTGTCACGAGAGATTCCTCGCGCCGCCTGGGTTCCGATACCTTCGGAAATCCCCTATCACCCGGGATATCTGCCGTGCGAACCCGAGAGGAGCAACCGGGGTCTGTTCACCGTGCTGATACAGCGGTGTGACCGCCCGGTTCGAGCAATGAAGGGGCGCTTCTTGTGGGTACGTGTTGAACTAGAAGGCGACGGTCGCGCGACACCGGAGCTCTTTGCCCTTCGAGCCTATGCCCCCCGCTTTTCATACGTTGACAACTATCTCCCGGAGCTATACCGCGAGTCGTTGCTCGGATCCGAAGCAGAAAAGTCGTTCGAGGCGGGAAGTGACCGAGCGACGACTCCGGCGGATTTCCTCGAGCGTTTCCTGTTCAATTTCGAGGGCATGATGACCGTTCTGGAGGATCGCATTGCCGCTTCCTGGCTGCTCACCGATCCCTCAACCACGCCACCCGACTCACTGGCATGGTTAGCCGACTGGATTGGACTGACTCTGGACAACGGACTACCGACGGAAAGACAACGCCGGATGGTGTCCAGTGCTTCCGAGTTGTACCGTCGACGCGGGACCGCCAAGGGGCTGGAACTAGCCCTGGACATTGCCACCGGTGGCGCGGTTAGCCGGGGACACCTGATCGTTCTTGAAGAATGGCGGCTACGTCGCACGCTGGCCACGATTCTCGGCGCCGACCTGGCGGACGAGGAGGATCCCCTTCTGGCCGGCATGGCTGTCAGCGGCAACTCATATGTCGGCGACACACTGATTGTCGGCTCTGATACGCAAAAGGAATTCCTCGCCCTGTTTGGACCTCAGGTGATCGATCCCAACGAAGTGGCTCCCGAGGGGGAGAAGACCGAAGCCGAGGAACTCAAAGAGTTCCTCCACAAACTGACACACCGCGTGACTGTTCTCGTACACTCCCAGGCGTATCGAAATGAGATGGGCTTGATCCGAAGAATCGTAGGCCTGGAAAGTCCTGCCCACATTATCAGTCGGGTAGTTGAAGCGGATTACTCCTTCCTGGTCGGCCTGGCCGGATTGGTGGGGATCGATACTTACCTTTCGGTCGAGGATCGCCCAGCCGCCGTCAGAATAGGAGCCAGTCATGTGGGTCTTCGCGATTTGCTCCGAAGACTGCCCGCACTTGATCCAAGACTCGAGGGTGGGACCATGGTCGATACTCACGAACTGAAACCGGTAGCTCGCCTAAGAACCAGCCCAGCGATAAAGCCTGGGGAGGCAGTATTACTTGACGGCTCCGAGTCCTATGCTCTGAAGAGAAGACATCTGGTCGAATACGAGTGGACCTGGGTCAGCAGCAGGTCGAACGAAGAGAACGATTAGAAATGAAAATGCAAATGTCAAAGAAAAGTACATATACAGGAGGAGCCGAATCATGGCAGAGATGAAGCCCGGCGACGTCAAAAAGGGTCCCCACCCGACGCTTTCCATCACTCCCAGTGCAAGTGCGCCGTTCAAAGTAGGGCGGCATAAGTTTAAGCTGCAGGTCAAGGACAGCCACGGCCAGGTGTCGGATCCGGTGACGGCCGAAGTCCAGGTAGTCGAGAAGCCTAGAGCGGTCATCGACATCGATCCGAAGACTGTCGGACTGAACAAGCCGTTTACTCTGAGCGGCAAGCGATCCACGGCCACGCGAGGTTCCAGGATCGTGGAGTACATCTGGGAGAGGGTAGACTGATACCATGCCGTTTCTCGAGGTAGGAAAACCAGTAACCACCAGAACGCCGGAGTTCAAGTTCGAAGGTCGGCTGTCACCGGGAAAGCATCGCTTTCAGTTGAGAGTGCGCTCACATGAGGGTTTGATAAGTGATCCAGCTACCGCCACGGTTACGGTACGGCTTTTCAGGATCCTGGGACCTGTCGAACCCGAGCGCCCTACACCCGTGTTTGATCCGCGTCGACTCCGGCCCATCGGCTAGGTGAATAAGGTGGAAGAAGGCATGACCGACATCGCGGAATCGCGGGACATGAGTATTGCAGATTTAGAGAAAGGATAGCGCCATGAGCGCCTTTAGTTCAGATCCGCCTGTTGACGATATGCAGGCAGAGCGGAAACGCCCCGATCGACTCTATTACGCCACTGGCGTCTTTCTTGAGGCGGTAGATATGCGCGCCGAGCAACTGTACCATCGAGCTCAGTTGTCGCGAGCTTTGGCCTATCTTCACGGATGCGGTACCGTCGCCGGCTTGAAGGTGGAGATGCAAGAGAAGACCATCGCCGGCTCAACCGAGAAAGCCAAAGACCATCTGATAGTACATCCCGGCCTGGCCATCGATCGGCTGGGGAGGCTCATTGAGGTGACACGGCCGGTGTGTATCCGGTTTGGCGATTGGTTTCAGCAACACGACGCCGGCGATCTGGCTCGGGGGGTTAACGACGGACGGATTCTTATCGACGTCTTCATCCGGTTCCACGAGTGCGAACATGGCAAGACGCCGGCTATGGCCGCCGGACCCTTTGATGCACTCGATGCCGTCACGCCCTCGAGAATACGAGACCATTTTCGGGTTGACCTGATTGTACGCAGGACACTCGCTCCTAGACTACCGAAGCATCCCTGGGCGGCACTAATGAAGAAGAAGGCGCCGGTAAAAGATGTACACAACGCTATCCTCGATTCCTGGCCCGGATTCAGAGACCAGTGGGAAGGTGACCAGAAGAATCTGACTCCGCTTCCGTGGCACCAGCGGGAACAGGATCCGACATCGCTGTTCCTGGCTCGAATTCGCGTGCCGGCCACTTCGGGTGCAGGTGAGAGCGATCGACCAACCATGAATGATATCGAAACCGTGACCATCGACAACGAGAAGCGACTGTTTGTATACCCGACGCCCTTGTTGACACGATGGTTGGGATGGATCGATTGAGGTGGGCGTGGAAGATGAATCGGACGCGAGTGACAGAATCACGGCACGGTCGTTCCAACAGACAATACGACTCCGCTAAAAAGAGGGATTGGTTATGAGCAATCTAATAGAAGCCCCACAAAGGGAAGGACTCCCTCGGGAGGAAGTTAAGAAGCTGCTCGACAAGGGCGTGCTGGTCACCGATCCACGTCGAAGCAGGCCCTGGTATTTCGATGGCCGCTTTCTGGCTGCCAGGGACTTGACTCGAGACCAGAACTACGCCCTGGTCAGGCAGGCTGATCTCGGCCAGGCCGGAGGCACCGGTGTTATCTCGGGGTTGGAAGTGGAACTCGCCACTCAGCCTTCGACACTCAAGATTAGCGAAGGTGTGGGGATTTCTCCCAGTGGGGAGATGTTGGTCTTGCCGCAATCGGTTGAGGTTGATCTCAACGATATTCCAAAGATCCAAAGACTGGACGCTGCGTTTGGATTGCACGGTCAAGCCAGCACATCGCCCCGAAACCTCTCGGGACTGTTTGTTCTGGCGTTGCGGGCCGTAGAATACACCGCCAATCCGCAAAGTTCATACCCCACGACCGTTACCGGCAAGCGCACGGTCGAGGACGGGGACATAATCGAAGCGTCGCTGATAAGTTTGATTCCGTACAACGAGGCATACGTGCGCGACGAGCTCGATTCCGGCCGCGCCCGGGTAGCCAGAGAAATCTTCGTGCAGGGAAGCGCGGGCGAAGGTCCCGTCTCAGCTCTGCCACTGGCTATGCTGGCTCTCGACAACAACACGGTCGAGTGGATTGACACCTACATGGTTCGTCGTGATGCTAACGGCAGTCTCGGCTGGCAGGTCAGTCTCGGAGGACTCTCTCGGAGTTTGAGAGAAGCTCATCTTCAGCAATATGAGAATCGAATTCAAGGCCTAATCTCAGGGGGAAAAAAGGACTTCGCCGCCACCGACTACTTCCAGGCTCTCCCTCCGGCCGGGAAGATGCCTTCCGGAATTATCAACACCAAGTACTTCACTCAGTCGTTTTTCCCGCCGGAGGTCGATGTGTCTCTGACCGTCATCCCCGAGGACGAAATCCCGGCCATGCTCGACGACAGCCTCCTGCTTCCGCCGATAGATCTAACGGCATCTCCAGAAGTACTGGAAGGAGTGTCGGTGCTGATAACCGTACCGGTACCGCGCAGCCAACTGCGGGCCAAAGTCTCGAAGCTCTTGCCGGGTCAGACTTCGGTCAAAATGAAGGCGCACATCAGCACCGCGGTGGCGAATCAGAATCCGCTCGATCTGATTGCAAAAGATGATGAAGGTGATGATCCGATTGATGAGACCACGCAGGGCCACTGGCAGGAAGTACTCAACTCCGAGCACCTGTGGTATACCGTGCGGCGGTCGCTTCCGCGCCATTCCGACGTTCAGGGATATCGCGTACGTGTTGCAGGAAGGGATCTCGATAACGAGCGGGAGTTCAAGACTCGTTTGGAGAAGTTCGAACTCCACAGCGATTTCGACAACGTGAAGAAGAAGGGCACGATCCTGGCTTCGGCCGAGGCCCTAAGATTCCTTCGTCCCGATCGCCTGTCCAAACGGAAGCTTCTGTTCGCCGGCGCTGTCCATGAACTGAGCGTTCAGCCGAAACTTGACGTGGTGGAGACCCTCAAGGTCGCCGATAGGTTCTCGGCTCCCAACTTTGGAGAGGGAGTCAAACGACTTGAGACTGCCGATAGGGACCTGCTGAAGGGCGTGGTAGCCAAGAACCTCGGAAAGTCGAAGGCCATCCCCGAGTTAGACCGTCTGGGACGGGTATTCAAGGAAAGCGAACTTAAGAGTTTCACGAAGAAACTGAAAAAAGAGGCCGCTCAGTCGGCCGACAAGGCCGGGAAGTTCATTCGATTGAAGATTAAGGAACTGGAGTAATGAAGGTCACACCGATAGACGACGCCCTCAAGGGCGAACACGTTGTGGGCATTCATCCCAACATGAGTCCTGAGATCGATTACGCCCACCTCCATCGTATGAACCTGTATCCCGGCCGGTCACTAAGTGATCTGGCGTTGACAACCGAGCAGGACCATCGTTCGCAACACATGGCCCTCTTGGGGCGGCGTCTGTCACACGGCGTTGTGAGCGGTCTGGAGGTCCACCTCGATGAACGTTCCGAATCGGGCGACGCCTGGCAGTTGATCATCTCCGGGGGGCGGGGCATTGCCTATGGCGGCGAAGATGTGGCTCTGCTGCGGTCGTCACGAGTATGGCTGCGCGATATTCCCGTCTACGGTCCCCGAGACATAATCCTGACCAGTACCAGGACGTCTACCTCCTCCGCCGGTGATTCCCGCTTTGACGATGAACTGGGCTTCCGCATGGGTATTTCTCTGGGCAATCATATCGATCGGAATGCCAAGTTACCCCGAGCCGGGATTTTGGTCCTGCGCCCGGTACAGTTTTCCAGCGTCGGTAACTACGACCCTGGAGATCCATGCGAGGAATGTCGCTCACAATACGCCTACGAGGACTGGCGGCGGAACGAAGCCTGTCAGTTGGTCCTATACTGCTGGCCGGAGGATGTCATTTCGATGCCATCGCTGACGCCGTCTGCCCGGTGGCGCAACTCGCTGGCGAATGCCGTCTTCGATTACGAAAGAAAGGCTGGAACCGATCCGGTCCTGCCGTGGGATCGTATCGGCGTCCCGGTAGGCCTAATCGGTTTTAGCGCCGAGTACCAACCGCTGTTTCTTGATCGCCATGCCGTTGTCAGGTTCGGCGGCCGGTCACGCCAGTTTCCCCTGGTGCCCGGGGACAATGGTCAACCACGAACCTGGCAAGCGCGCTATCTGCAGTTCAACTCCCAGATTGCACAACTGAAAATCGAAGGTGAGAAAACATCGAAGCAGGCTGGTTCGTTCCGGTGGTTGCCCCCGGTGGGGCTTCTTCCGCGCGATGCCGCGGTACCTCGAGAAAAGAAGAGCGAGTTCTTCCCCAGCTACTACGATGTTGCCGCGGTACCCATAGCCAGAGAGCAGTTGGATCTGGCCGTAGATGCCAGCATGTCCCTGGCGCCTTTCGACTTGAAAACACCTGACCACGTCCAGATTCTGGTTCCCGTGCCGCAAGCCGTATACGACCCGGACCTACTCAAAATCGAACACGTAGACCCGACATTCACGCGAGCCATTCGGATGCTCTTCGAACGGGCCAACAACTGGCTGGCCAGAAGAGAGTCAGCCCGCAAGATCGAGGCAACTCTCGACGAGGCCATATCAGGTCCGCCCGACATTCCCGTCAAGGAGACAGATTCGGAGGCAGTCCGCGGCGAGGATCACGAACGGGGCAATCAGGACTTCGACAAAGATGGCTTCGGCACGAAGCTCAAGGATGACGGCGCAACGCTTGAAGTGGTCCAGCTTGAATCGCTCCGAGACCTTCTGGTCGCCAACTCTGTTGTCAAGGCGGCGGAAGCAGATACCGTCTTTGCGGAGGGGCTCCAGAAGTACACCGAGGAGCTTTCTAGCAAGATCGAGGATACCAACGACCGCATCGATTTCCTGTTCATGTTGGTGCAATCGAATGTCTACCGTGTGCGGCAGTTCATGCTGGGTGGTGACTCGGCTACTCGCCTGGCCACATCGCCGTTCCTGGCGCAGATCGCCAAGGGGGAAAGTACGTCCGCGACGCGACAAGAGATTGCCGAGTTCTATCGAAATCTCAAGAAAGGCGGCAATGGCGGTAACGGGGCTGACGAACCCCGCGGCACCGCTCCGCGTGACGATGGTGGCAACGATGCAGCAGGTACCGGCCGTGGTTCCCGCACTCCAGGCGGTGGCTCAAGCAGCTCCGGAGGGTCCGGGCGAGGGGGAAGAGGCGGTCGTCACTTGAGCGTTACCGGCCTTTCCGATCCGTCCTCATCGGGTGGCCGTTCCGGCGGACGAAACCCCGGTGGCGGATCCGGATCCGGGTTCGGGGGAAGGTCGTTCAACTTCGGGTTCGGTCGACGGGATTCAGACTTCGTCTTCTTCAAGCCCGGGACTGAGAAGGAAAAGCCGGACGTATCTCCCGAGGATGTCAAGGCACTGACCAAGGGTGAATCTATTCTCAAGTTGGCAAAGTCAGCCGAAAAGGATGATGTCTTGCATCAGTCGCCCGTGGTCGGCAAGGAATACGAGTTCCGGACCATGACTCTCGCCAACCGTTTGGATGAATCTCCGGCCAACGAGTCAAAAGCGCACAGTATCGCCATTGCTCACGAGGCAGTAAAAGGATTGATGTCCTCAGGGCTAAACCTGGATGGTCTGGAAGTGGCCGAGGTCCACGACCCGGAATCAGATACGCCTTACAACAAGTTTGGCGTACCGAACAGAAGACGCCGAAAAATAGAGGATTTCAAGAACGACGCGGACAACAGGCTGCTGGGGCACCTGCTGAACGATCCCGATCCCGAGGATGCCGACGAAGCCTCTTTCTTCTCCGAAGCCGTGGCCATGAACGATCGCACGATCGCCACTCTCCGGCGTGTGGAAGGGATGCTCCAGAAGCATCGCAGTATGCTCAAGGTTTGCCATAAGACTCTCGCTCAACTCAAGAAGCACCGGTCAGGCGTAGACAAGAGACTTCAGGAAATAGACAGCCAGCTGATCGAAGTTCGTCATGATCTGCGCACCGGTCTGACCCTGCTCGATGACGAACGCAGGCGAGTTCGTGAGATAAATCGGGCTCGCGACGCCGTCCTGGCTGAACATGTGAAGTTTCTCGTGTATCATCGACCGCGCACCCTGGATAATGTCGCCGGCATGCCGGTTCGCGATATCTATCACGATCTGGTCCAGACCCAACCGCCGTATTGCAGTAGTTGTGATCTCGAGATTCCTAAGCAACTGGAGGCCATGACGGAGCTTCTTCGCGATATGCCTATTGGCTGGTTCCCGACCTGCCAGGTCTTACTCAAGCAGCTGAACCGCATTCAGTCCATGACCAATCTCTTCTTGACCGTGAAAGAACGCTCCGGTTTCCGTTATGACTTTCTCTCCTCGCATACTCCCGATTGGGTCGATAAACGTGAACTGGGCAAGGCTGTCCAGAAGACATATGAGATGTCGCGAGGCAAGGCGAAGGATCATCGGGAATACATCGCTCGAATGGACTACTCCGTCCTTAAGGAACTCAGTTGGCAGCAACAGAAGTCGGTCGCGTCGGAACTCGTAACTCCCGGCGATATGATCGAGGGTGATCACGGCAACAGCGCGGTTGTCGCTAAGACCTCCCGGCTGCTTCGGGACATCACTCACATGGCCGGTCACCTGTATCACGCTTTCCTGAAAATCGATCCGGCTATGCGCATGAAATGGGTAACCACCCTGAGCCAGTATGACAGCCCGGTCAATCTTCGAGCTCTGTCCAGCCTCCATCGCTGGGGAGAAGTCGAATACGAAGTCCGGGTGCATATGCAAAAGCTGGTGGACTGGTTGTTCCAGCAGATACGGCTTGCCGATCCCAAGGCTGAGGCGGTGATGAGCGACATTGTCCGCTGCTGTATTTTGCTGGCGAGCCATGCTCCGGTCGACAAGATCGTGAGTGGCCATGTCGATGAAGCCAAGTCGGTCAACAAGGGCGACAAGCTCGATATCACTGTCCCTACCAAGGATGTAGCGATCGGGCAAATCGTTGAGGTCTTCGATAAGGATCAAATGCTGCGCGCTGTGGTCGAGAACATTACGAAGAAGGGTGTTCACTCGCGCGTAATCGCCACCTCTCACAAGACGATTAATCTCGAAGTCGGAGCCAAGGCGCAGGTCGGCGTGCCCATCGCTGTCAAGGGAAAGGTTTACAAGAACGCCAAGGCCGGAGCCAAGGCGAAAAAGAAGAAGAAGGCCAAGAAAGGAAGCTGGCGGCGTAAATCGGGTCGAGTAAGCAAGTGGTAGCCGGCGACCTGCGGCGAGTCCGCAAGCTGCGATTGGCTGCCAGCAGTGAGGCGCTGGTGCGAAGGGGGGCTATTCTCCTTGAGGACGCCTTGCGAACGGCATCTCTGTCAGTCGGTGAAAGCGGCCGGTTCACGGTTGTGCGCACGCTCAACCTGGGAGCATTTGATGCCCGTGAGAGTCCCTCGAGCCTCGCATTGCGAATCGACCAAAGCTTCCGAAGACTTCGATTCTCGGCTGTATCGGCCAGGGACCGCTCGGCCGCCAGGTCGGCGTCGGTCTGTTTCTCAGACGAACTCGAGCCCCATTGCCTGATGGCCGAGAGAATATCGCGCGGCGAGAAGACTTCGGAATGGTTTTGGAGGTCGGCCCTCCCCGGATGGTCGCGGACTTCCGAGGCCGGTGCGGACCTGCGCTCGCTGCTCTTGAATCTGATCGAACGCGGTCGCGAACTTGCCGCGATGATACGCATGTTGAACCACATCGAACGAGCGAATGGTATGGATCTGCTCCTGTCATCATTGTCGGAATCAGACGGAGATCGCCTTTGTGTGGCCTTCCGCCTGGCTCGAAATGACCGGGTGTCGGAGTTAGAGAGCGCGCCACAGTCAAAGCTGAGTCGAAATCTATCCCCCGCGAGATACCGGCAAGTGCAACAGTGGAGTCAACAATGGGGTGTCGAGGATGCGCGATCCTTGTGGTTGGCATCGACAACCCTGATGAAGAATCGCTTGGACCTGATTGAGGATCCGCGGCTTTCACGACGGGCTAGAGCCTTGCTCGACGAACTGGTAACCAAGACCCGTGAGCGAGAAAGAGATGCGAACGCTCCACAAGATCCTGTATCGACTGCGCCCGACGTCTTGAGTGTCGATCAGTCTGGTGTGATTGATACACAGTCAAGTCATATCGGTGCCGCTCCGGCGTCGAACGATCCAAGTTGTCGCGATAGATCAGCGGAAGACCAACCGCCAGCGGCCGCCGGTCATCCACATCCCTTGAACGACCATCCAGAACCACAGCTGAGAAATCACGATCTCGAAAGCGATCCGAGAGCTATCGAATCGACAATCCCACTGTCTTCCCAACCTCCGCCAGATACGGGTCTCGAGCTGGCGGCGGATGACAGCATCTCCTGCAAGGACGTTCCGGTCTCGGGTCAGGAAAATGAGATACCGACTTCGCTGGGAGGTCTTCCGCTATTGATTCCCTTCCTGGAGGAGCTGGGCATTTCCAGGTTTCTCGAGCAGCATCCTCACTTGAAAGACTCAGGCCTCGGTACGCGCATTCTTCGTCACGTCGGCCGCGTGTGCGGGCCGGAGGAATCCAGCCCCTGGTCGGAAGCGCTGCCTCTCGATGACTTGGATGAACTTCCCTTCGACGCCGACTTCGCGGTTCCCGGTGAATGGCGATCGCTGCTAGATATCAAGGGAGAGTTCAGGGTGAGTCGAATCGAGGGCTCACATCGATCGAGGTGCCTTACGAGCCATCACGATGGGATGCCAATAGCGGTTTGGAGGAATCGTTCTCCCGATCGGGTCAGATCAGTACTGGGCGAGGTAACGCTCAAGCGTAGCTGTTCGCCTCTTAGCGAAGTGTCGCACCCCCTGGTGATGGTGGCGTGGCGCCAGGCACTGCAGTTGCTCGCTCGCATGCGAGTTGATATGGATCTGGACGAACTGGTTTGCCGACGCGCGACGGTACGTTTTTCTGAGACCCATATCGATATTGTCTTCCCCTTGTCCGAAGTGAATCTCGAGATCAGACGTGCCGGCCTGGATCTCGACCCCGGCTGGGTACCCTGGTTGGGCCGAATTGTCGCTATCCATTTTGCTGAGGGCGCATAACGATATGCCTATAGAACACATTTCAGTCACGCCGCCAGACGGTGGTCGTCCTGACAGAACCGGTGGGCAGAAAGCGCGTGAGGACGGAGCCGGTCTGCCGCAGCTCTCGCTTCGTTGTTACGCCCTGGCCGCTGTGGCCGACAAAGTTCCGAATCTCCATGAGATGGATGAAGAGGTACCCGAAAAGAGCTTTCTGCGTGCCTATGCCAAAGGGGCAGATCCCGACCGCAAGGGTTGGATACACGGCTTCTCCAACTATCTCGCTCAACCCGGTGAGTACGATGTACCGCTTCTACGATTGGCGACCGATCTCGGGCTCGGTCAGGCTGAACTCCTGGCGACGAGTTTGGTGGCAGCGGCAGAGGACGACCTGATGGTCGGTCGGGTATTGGCCTATGTGCAGGCTCCTGTAGGTGGATCGCGACCTACGCTGGGGCTGCTGGCCGCAGCCTTCGAGTCGGTAATGCCCAACAACGAGCCCTCAGTCAGCGCAATGTACGGCGGTGTAGCCTTTGGATGCGGTCTGCTGCGGCTCAGCGAAAGCCGACAACCGCTGGCAGAACGAGAAGTCGAAATGCCGCATCATCTTCAACTGGCCCTTGCCGGGCAGGACGGCCACTGGCCGGGGGGATCTATTGGTGCCGATCGTAAACCGGAGGTCCCCTTGCCCGAGTCGGTCATGAAAGAAGCCCATAGCCACGCCCGATCTCTGGCGGTCTCCACCGAGAAGACTATGGTTGTGCGCTGTCGATCGATGGCGGAAGGATACGCCGTGGCCGCTGAGACATCGCGTGCCCTGGGCCTACGGCCCTTGTACATCACCGGTGATGACATGTCCGGCGTAACCCCATGGCTGTACTTGCGACAACTGCTGCCGGTCTTCGTTTATGATCTCTCGCCCGGAGAAAGAAAGGTAATTCCCACGCCGGTCAGGTACTCCGGACCCACCCTGGCATTGTGCGGACCCGACGGCAGCCTGGAAGCGAACGGTAGTTCGGTGTACAGCTGGACTCTCACGGTACCGAATGCGAAGGAACGCCGCCAACTCTGGAAGATCTCGCTGGGCGATAAGAACCTCGCAACTGACTTGGCCACACGCCAAAGACACGGCTCGGGGCGAATCGCTCAATTGTCCCGTTTGGCCCGGCATTTTGCGTTGCTCGCCGGCAGATCCAAACCGGAAAGCGCCGATGTGACGGCGGCAGCCTGGATCGGCGAAGGCAGTGGTCTCGAGGGGCTTGCCCAGCCCATTACCCGGGAGGTCCCTGACAACGCCCTGGTCATGTCGCCTACTTTGGCCGAGGAGATGAATGCCCTGGTTCTGAGGTGCCGCATGAGAGACGGCTTGGACCACAAGCTGGGTGCTTCCACCACGGCCCGCTATCATCCCGGCGTAAAAGCGCTCCTGGTGGGGCCGTCCGGATGCGGAAAGACGCTTGCCGCGGGATGGTTAGCTACCAAGCTCGGCATGCCGCTCTATCGCGTGGAATTGTCCTCGGTGGTCAGTAAATACATAGGCGAGACCGAAAAGAATTTGGCGCAGTTGCTGGCTCGCGCAGAACACAGCGAGGTCATTCTTCTTTTCGATGAAGCCGATTCTCTTTTCGGTAAGCGGACCGATGTGCAACAAGCCAACGATCGTTTTGCCAACTCGCAAACCAACTACTTGCTCCAGCGCATCGAGACCTACGAAGGCATCGCTGTCATGACGTCCAACAGCAAGAGCCGCTTTGATCAGGCCTTCTCGCGCCGGCTTGACATGGTTGTCGAGTTTCCGGTTCCATCGCCGCAAGCGCGACGGGCTCTATGGTTCTCGCACCTTGGCGACGGCCATGACGTCTCGCCGGGAGACATCAACCGTCTGGCGGCGTTGGCCGATGTCACCGGTGGACACATCCGTAACGCTGTCCTGACTGCGGCCGTAACGGCCAAAGCAGAAGAACGCCCGATCGAGTTCGCTGATCTGGCCCACGGCCTTCAACGGGAGTATCGCAAGCTGGGACGCCAACTTCCGGCCGAACTTCGCCGAGACCTCAAATCGATCGCGACCAATAAGGAGGGGAGAGATTGAGCCACGCCAATCTGAGCACTCCCAGCGACTCCAGGCGTAATCCCAAACCTCCTACCTGAGATTAGGTTGGGGCAGAGACCGTAACGGATAGATGCGTACATGACCATGCAAACGGCACAAGAGACAAAATCATCTGAGAGCAAAGTCAAGGTTGCTCCTCCCGAGGAGATCGCGACGAAGCCACTCGATGAGGCGCAAGAATCTGGGACATCGGTCGGTGTGCCGCTCTTCATGCAACGTGCCGGTACGCCTCAATCCGGCAACGGGGATGGTGGCAACAGGAACGGCAAGAACAACCTGGGTCCGCTCATACAGGCTAAGATGCACGTCAATGCGCCGGACGACGAGTACGAACAGGAAGCCGACCGTATGGCTGATAGCGTCATGCGAAGCTCCAGCGATACGATTCAGCGGGCACCCACCTGACCGCTGGCCGCGGCGTCCCCGTGCGGGACCGAGAAAGACGAAGAAGAAGAAATCCAGACAGCTCCGAGCAACGGAAATGGTACGACTGTCCAACGAGGCATAGATCCCGACAAGGCATCTTCGGGGGAGTTGGAGGAAGACGAGGAGCTTCAGGCAGATTCCAGCCAGACCTCGACGGGCCCGCGCACAGTGAGCGACTCCATCGCCTCGCGAATCGGCGCTACCCGAGGTGGTGGGCGTTCGCTTCCAGCCGAGACCCGTCGATCTATGGAACCCCATTTCCGTGCCGACTTCTCCGGTGTCCGTGTCCATACCGACGGCGAATCCTCCGACCTGGCCGGACAGCTGAAAGCGAGAGCTTTTACAACCGGTCGCGATATCTACTTTGGATCGGGCAACTATCAGCCCGACAGTTCTGAAGGCCAACGGCTGATCGCACACGAACTCACTCACGTCGTCCAGCAAGGACAGGCCGGGGCAAGCCAGGTCAATCGCCTGCCCGCGTATGGCACCGTTCAGCGCGACGAACTCACCGACGAAGAGAAGGCCGAAGAAAAAGAGAAGATAGCCAAGGCCATAAAGAGTCGCGATGCCGGCGATGTCAGGGACATCGATGACTACAGCCTGGCATCGACGGACGAGCGAATGACTCTGGTTGATATTCTCCTGGACCAGGGCTGGGTCGGTCCCTGGAGCGAGTACGCCCTGGAGGCAATCTGGGCAACGTTCGGCCTCAGCATTATGTCGTGGTGTTCCAACAACGAGGACCACTTTGCCCGTTTCAAGAAGTCAGTGGCAGCCGGTGCTGAATTGGACGAACTGTATGCAGTCGAGGCTTTGAAGGGCTGGTTCCGGTCGGATGTGCAAAGTGCCGCTCGGGGATTCCTCAAGAAGAATCGTGAGTACCTGGAAGAAGAGTTGGGCAAGATCGGCATATCCCCCGAGGGAAATCTGTCGTCCGATATGTCGGAGGAACAGGAAGCTCGTCTCGAACAACTCCAGATGGTCGTTGAACTGGTAAGACAGGCCAAGCGAGCGCAGTCGGCAATCAGAAGAACGCTCGTCGGGTACAATATGATGTATGCCCATGGAAACATGGCCCCCATTCATGCCTACTTTAATCCCGAAGCCCCCCCCACAATGACCTCTTCCTATGTTCATGATGAGAAGCCGAAACACAAATGGGAGGATCTCAAGATGCATTGGGATAACCTCTCCGGCGTGATCGCGCACTACGCCAACCAGTATCCCATTGTGTACGGCTTGCTCTCGGTCGGTGATAAGGACAAACTCGAACAGGTGGGTACCGGAGGGGCTCAGGAAGCGCGGGCCGCTATTGCCGACGGCATGATGGAGGTTCGTAAGAACATTATCGAGACTATTCCCAAGATCGGCGGCGATCTGGACGACCGCGACCTGGCGCCGATCCACGCTCAGTTCTATGCCGGAATGCCCTCCCAGTCCGGTACCGATTGGTCCAAATCGTTCGAGCAATGGGCCGCCAAGGACCTAATCGATGACCATGAGACAGTCGAGTTCTGGATATCGCTGGGGCTGGGAACGCTTGCCGCTGCCGCTTTCGTCGTGGCTGAGATCGCCACGGTGGGCGGTGCCACGTTCATCATAGCCGCAGTAGTGGCAGCGGGCGCCACGGCTGCCACGGTGGCCCGTTCGTGGGAGAACTACGAGGATCTAGCGACTGCCGCCGATGCCTCGCTCAGCGATGAAATGACGCTGGTGTCCAAGGAGCAGGCCGATGCCGCCTTCACGGCGGCCATGATCGACTCCGCCTTCGCCTTCCTGGATATCGCCGGACCGGCCGCCAAGATTATCAAGACGGCCGGTAAGGCCGGAAAGGGACTTGGGGCGGGTGTGAAAACCGGCACCAAGGAAGGGCTGGGAGAAGCCGGCGAGGGAGCGGCCGAGGGAACTGCCAAGGGAACTGCCAAGGAGACTGCTCCGGGCGCCGCCCGGACGGCCGCCGAAGAGGGCTCGGAGGCAGCCGGCAAGGCAACGGCCAAGGGGGCCATAAAGAACGCCAAGTTCGCCGCCGAGGGCTTCTATCGCATGGGTGACCTGGTCTTGCGCGGTACCTGGAGCGTAGTTGAGGAGGTCGTCGGAAGAGTCACCAAGAAGCTTTACTACTTCTACGACAGCGCGACGAAGAGGATCATGCAGATCCCCGAATCGATCGCCAACCGCTTCGTCAAGTGCTCCTCGTGTAGTCTCACTGATTTAGCCAGAACCGGCGGGCGTGAAGGCGCCGAGGAAATCGGCGAGGAAGCCACCGAACAAGCAGCCAAGAAGGTTCTTCCCCAGGAAGCCAAGAACTGGGATCAGGTCAACGACCTGCTGATTGGCAAGAAGCCCGACGAAATCTCCGATTTTGATCTCAACCGGCTTGGCTATTACAAGTCCACGACATCCAAGGGCGATACTTCCATAGTAAGATACAATGCCGTAGATGAGGATTTCGCGCCGCTCACCGTAACGGACGGTGTCATTGCTGCCGGTAAGGCCAAGTCGAATCGAATCAGCAAACCGGGCGCGTTGAAGGAAGCTCTTGAGGAAGCATCGGAAGCTGCGAGGCCCAAGGGACACCAGGCGCACCATTTGGTCCCGGATCAAGTAGTGCGAGAAAGCCCGCTGTTCCAACTGGCTCGGAAGCACGGCTACAATCTTGACAACGCCAACAACGGGGTTTTCCTTGCAGAGACCGCAGCCAAACGGGATGAGTTCGGTACGGCGTACAGTAAGCAACTGCCGTTGCATTTGGGAAGTCACCCAGAGTGGAACAAGCTCGCCATGAGAGAAGCGGAAGGCGCGCTGACGGCGCTCAAGAGAGTCACCGGACTACCGGCGGATAAGATCAGTGGTGAAATGATTCTGGATGCCGCCAAGAACGTCGAGGACGCCATGAGAGAGCATATTGAGGGGTGGGTAAAGAAACACGGGGACAGTTTGAACGTGAAAACCGATTGAGGAGCCTGATCGCCCATGAGTAAGTCTGAAAGTGACCTTGCATTCAAGCTATCCTGGGATTCCAGCATCCCGGTTGATCGGGACTACTTCGCTACCCTGCAAGAGTTCCCCGGTCATGCCGATACAGTTTCGTTAATGGACACCAGTCCGCTTGAGCTACCTGAGGAGATTCTTTTCGATGGTATCATTGACGAGATGCGTGATGTAGACTACCCCTCGAACAACCGAAACTGGCCGCTGATGTCGGACGCCATGGTTGAGGTTCTTCTAGGTGTCGGCGAGTTCCAGTATCGATCCGTACCAGTCAAGATTGTCGACGAATCGATTCCGGAGAAGGATCGATATGACGATAACGGTCAACTGCTTTCTGAAATCATGATTCCACGATTCAAAGGGATACAGTTGCTAGAGCATACCGACGCGTTTGATCGAGACCGATCGGAGTTCTCTACCTATAGCTTTGCACCCGATCAAGTACGGAACATCAAAAAGCTTGTTCTGAAGATTCCGGAAGACGGCTTCCCGTCTCTATTCCGACTCTCGGCCGCCCCGGGTGACATGTTCGTTTCCGCCGAAGCGCGCGTGGCATTGGAAAAAGCGGGAATGAAGGGTATCGCCTTCTGGACACTGGACAAAGTCTAAGCCTTCACGTAAGGGTTGACTGCAATGCTGACTGATCAGGAATCAAAGAAGGGGAGTCCCAGGTCAGAATCCGGCAAACCCGGCGGTGCAACGTCGTCATCGTCACCTAGCCAGGCGTCAGCCGGTATGCCGCTCTTTCTGCAGCGAGACGGATCTGCCCAATCGGAAGACTACCAGCCTGACTCATCTGAAGATCAGCAACCAGTCGCCCACGAACTCACTCACGGCGTTCAGCAGGACAGCCAAGAATCAAGTGGCACGCATCGTCAGGAAGAGGCTGATGCCGAAGCCATTCCGGAAGGCACAAGGGTCTACAAGATTGGTATCGTATACAAGAAAGACGGTGCCAACTTCAGAACAGATAAGGGCGGAGAACCTGAGTTCCTGCTGCCTTTCAATACCAAGCTGGTTGTGATAAGCCTCTCTTCCGACGGCTGGTCCTATGTAGGACTAGAAACCGGAGAAGTCGGTTACGTCGCGTCCAACAGGATTTGGACCCATCTGCCCGAGCCGGGCGCTAAGTTGCACTTGATCGAAGCGGGGGAAACCGCTCAGCAAATCGCTAGAAAGCATTACGGAGATCACTCGACCAACTGGGGAATGGATGAACGCTTCTTTGTCAATGTATTGGTGTCGGTAAACAAAGGAGACGGCGATTCCTCGAAGGGGATCTTCAAACCGACAAGAGGAGATGCCTGGGACAAGACCCAAACCAGAGCCAACTATCTTATCTGGATTCCGAACGTCAATTACGCCATTTCGCTGCGTGGATCGGTAAAAAGCGGATCTATCTCCTATGATGCGATGCAAAGTCTGCCGGTCGGTCAGGGAGTAAAAGACATAATGGAGGCGGTCGTCCTCTCCAAGAAGTACCTGAAGGAGAGGATAGTCGAGAGAATCAAGGAAACGATTTACAATGTCCTCATAGCACTGGCTCTGTTTATCGTTGGTGCTATTGCGATTCTGGCCGTCAGTACCATCATCGGCGCGGCAATAGGTGCCCTCTTTGGTGGAGTAGGGGCCGGTCCAGGAGCCGCTATTGGATTTGAGGTAGGCCTTTACATCATCAAGTGGCTCGGTCTCGCACTGCTGGTGGTATGGATCATCAGTAGTCTCTGGCGAATTGGTTCCGCATTCTGGAATTTCCTCTCGTCGGCCTGGAACGCCGGCGGCGATCGCAAGAAGATAGAGGGCTCCGCATACGAGTTTGCCGACGCCATTGCTATTACCATTTCGGTACTGCTGGAAGCGCTGGTCTTCCTGGCTCTCGCATACGGGATACCCAAGCTAGGCGCCAAGGTGGGCAATACGCGATTCGGACGATGGATCGGGGAGTCGCGCCTGGGCCGATGGCTGGCCGATCGCCTGGCTCTGAAGGGTATGCGCCCGCCTGCCAGAGAAATGCCGGTGGTGGAGCCATACGGAGAGATGGCCGGGACTCTGCCCGAGGGAGTTCAAGCCCATCACCTCAACCAGAATGCGGCCTATCGTAGCGTAATCCCTAAGAACGAAGGGATTGCAGTTGGTGCCAGAGGAAATGCATTCACGGAGCCAGGATCGCAACATTACGAAGCCCACAGATCACTTGAAATCTTTTGGGGCCCGTTCCGTCGCGGTGGCGCCAGATACGGTGAAAAACCGACCAACGGCGAGTACAGCCAGGCACTAAACCGGTCATTGCGCGATGGTGGCTATACGGCCGAAGAAGCTGCCTTCCTGGAAGCTGCAGCACGCGCCAATCGTGAGCAATTCGGCTTGTCTGACAC